>JACXTT010008422.1_pt1 | contig 14291 bp, 7 predicted proteins | sample 9270951 | NCBI WGS metagenome assembly JACXTT01 (sample SAMN15532306, study PRJNA645909) | rock metagenome | isolation source: weathered quartz diorite | place: Puerto Rico | collected 2017-06-21 | reverse complement strand
TCAAAGGCGCCAACCCGGCGGCCATCTGGACCATCTTCATCTGCTCCATCTGGCCCATGATCATCAACACCGCCGTGGGCGTGCAACGCGTACCGCAGGACTACATGAATGTGGCCCGCGTGCTCAATCTCTCCGAATGGAAGATCGTCACCAAGATCCTTCTGCCATCCGTATTGCCCTATATGCTGACCGGCGTGCGACTGGCGGTGGGCACGGCCTGGCTGGTGATCGTGGCAGCGGAAATGCTGACCGGTGGCGTGGGCATAGGCTTCTGGGTGTGGGACGAATGGAACAACCTGAACGTCAAGAACATCATCATTGCCATCTTCGTCATCGGCATTGTCGGCCTCATCCTGGAGTACGCACTGATCCGTATCGCCAGCGCCTTCACGTTCGAAGACGTCAAGTCCTGAAACACCACCGGTAGCCACCATGCAAAAGTACATTGAAATTCAAAACGTCGCACAAAGCTTCAAGACCAAAAAGGGCCTGTTCCCGGCACTGCGCGATATCAACCTGACCGTGGCCAAGGGCGAATTTGTCAGCCTGATCGGCCACTCCGGCTGTGGCAAATCGACCTTGCTCAACCTGATCGCCGGCCTTACCAATCCCACCGAGGGCGCCCTGCTGTGCGCCAATCGGGAGATTGCCGGGCCAAGCCCGGAGCGGGCCGTGGTGTTTCAAAACCACTCGCTGCTACCGTGGCTGACCTGCTTCGAAAACGTCTACCTGGGCGTGGAGCGCGTGTTTGGGGCGGCCAGCAAGAGCACCGGGGCAGCCAGCGAAAACAAGGCGCAGTTGGCCGCCCGCACCGACGCAGCCCTTGCCATGGTCGGATTGACCGCCGCCGCGCAGAAGCGCCCCGGTGAAATCTCGGGCGGCATGAAACAACGGGTTGGCATTGCGCGCGCCTTGGCCATGGAACCCAAGGTCTTGCTGATGGACGAACCCTTTGGGGCACTGGACGCCCTGACCCGCGCCAAGCTCCAGGATGAACTTCTGGACATTGTGGCGCGCACCCAAAGCACGGTTGTCATGGTGACCCACGATGTGGACGAAGCCGTCTTGCTGAGCGACAAGATCGTGATGCTGACCAACGGCCCGGCGGCCACCATCGGCGAGATTCTGGACGTCAACCTGCCGCGGCCGCGCAACCGCGTGGCCCTGGCGGACAGCGCCCAATACCTGGCCTATCGCAAGGCTGTCATCGACTTCCTGTATACGCGCCAAGCCCATGTGGAGCGGGCCGTTGCATAGCTGCCAAAGGCTTGCGCCTTTGGCGACGCCAACCGGCGCCAGCCGCAAAGGACACGCCATAATGACGGCCTATGGAGACACGCCAAACGGGGCCAACACAGGATTTGCCGCAGGAACGCTGGGAGTTGATGCTGCGTGGCATAGACGCAGCCCCCTGGGACTGGGACCTGCAAACCGCTGAGGTGTACCTGTCGAGCACCTGGTGGCAAATGCTGGGCTACGCCAATGCCGAGCGGCCAGCCACTGAAGAGGTGATGACCAGTTTCTACCACCCGGAAGACGCCCAGGCGGTGGCCCTGAGTTTGCAACAGGCCTTGCGCAGTGGCGGCGACATGTGGCAGACCGAATGCCGGCTGCAGCACAAAGAAGGGCACTACGTCCATGTCCGGCAGCGCGCCTTTATCCAGCGCGATGGCCGTGGAAAGCCCTTGCGCCTCTCGGGCAGCAATACCGACCTGACCGCAGCCAAGCGGGTGGAAACCCTGTTGCAGGACAGCGAGGCGCGTTACCGTGCCCTGGTGGAGTGGTCGCCCATCGGCATTGGGGTGCACCAGCGTGGGCTCGTCGTCTATGCCAACCCGGCGGCCGTGGCCATATTAGGCGCCCGCAGCGAAGAGGAGTTGATCGGCCTGCCTATCATCGACCTTGTGGACACCAGTTACCGCGACATCGTTGCCGATCGCGTCGCGCAGGGTTATACCCAGGGCGTACAGTTGCCCACACAGATCGAAAAATTTCGGCGCCGCGATGGCACGGCCATTGACGTGGAAATCCAGGCATCCCCCATCACGCACAATGGCGAGCCGGCCATACAGGTCAATTTTGTTGACGTGACGGAGCGCAAGAAAAGCGAGAACACCTTGCGCGAAAGCGAGGCCCGCTTTCGCTCACTGACCGAGCTTTCCTCGGATTGGTACTGGGAGCAGGACGAAAACTTCCGCTATACCGTCATGGGTGGCGCCGTGCAGAACAGCACGGGCCTGACCATCGCCCAGCACTTGGGCAAAACCAGTTGGGAGATTGAATCCGTCAACATGAGCCTGTCTGACTGGGATGCCCACCGCGAAGTGGTGCGCGCCCACGAAGAATTCCGCGACCTGGAAATTTGCCGCCCTGGGACGGGCGCCACCCCCCATTGGAGCAGTATCAGCGGCTCCCCCATGTTTGATACGGACGGCACCTTCCGCGGCTACCGCGGCATCGGGCGCGACATTTCAGCCCAGAAGCAGGCCGGCCAGGAAATCCACCGACTGGCTTTCTACGATGCCCTGACCGGCCTGCCCAACCGTCGGTTGTTGATGGAGCAGCTCAAAAAAGTGCTGCACGCCAATGCCCGCCACCACCAGCATGGGGCCTTGTTGTTCATTGACCTGGACAACTTCAAGACGCTCAACGACACGCTGGGGCATGATGTGGGCGACCTGCTGTTGCAGCAGGTGGCCGAACGCCTGGTGGGCTGCGTGCGCGAGGCCGACACGGTGGCGCGCCTGGGCGGCGACGAGTTCGTCATCGTGCTGGAGGGTCTGGAGCCCGACCTGCACACGGCGGCTGCGCAGGCGGACAGTGTTGGCAAAAAGATTTTGGCCATGCTCAACCGCCCCTATGACCTGGCCGGGCGCGAGCACCACAGCTCCCCCAGCATGGGCATCACACTGTTTGATGCGCACTCGCACAGTGTGGACGATTTGCTCAAGCAAGCCGACCTGGCCATGTACCAGGCCAAAGCGGCGGGCCGCAATACGCTGCGCTTTTTTGACGTGGGCATGCAGACCGAGCTGGAAAGCTGGGTCGCCATGGAATTCGACCTGCGCGATGGCATGCAGGGCGGCGAGGAACTGGTCTTGTACTACCAGCCCATCGTCGGGCTCAACGGCATCTTGACCGGGGCCGAGGCCCTGGTGCGTTGGCAGCAACCCATGCGGGGCCTGGTCATGCCCGAAAACTTCATCGCACTGGCCGAATCCACCGGCCTGATCGTGCCGCTGGGCCGCTGGGTCATGAACACGGCCTGCGCGCAGCTGGCATCCTGGGCCAGAAGGCCTGAAACTGCACACCTGAGCCTGTCTGTCAATGTGAGCGCCCGCGAATTGCGTGAGCCCAGTTTTGTGCCCCAGGTTCTGAAATGCCTGCAGCAATGGTCGGTTGCCCCAACCTTGCTGCGCATCGAGCTGACCGAAAGCGTGTTGGCCCACCGGGTGGACGACATCATCATCAAGATGAATGAGCTCAAGGCCCACGGCATAGGCTTTTCGCTCGACGACTTTGGCACTGGCTACTCATCCTTGAGCTACCTGAAGCTGCTGCCCTTGGATCTGTTGAAGATCGATCGCTCCTTCGTGCACGATGTGCTCAACGACCCGAATGATGCCGCCATCGCACGCACCATCGTGGCGCTAGGCACCAGTTTGGGTCTGTCGGTGGTGGCCGAAGGCGTCGAAACCGAAGAACAACACGAATTCCTGGCCAGCATTGGCTGTTATTCCTACCAGGGCTTCTTGTTTGGCAACCCCGTTCCTATTGACCAGTTTGAGCAGTTTTTCAGCCCGGTCCTGAGCTAGCGCTCTATCCGTCTGGGGTGGTCGCACCAATATGACTGCCGGAACTGGCACGGGTTTCGCTTTGGTGCATCGGTACCCCCCATTTTTAGGAACTGTGCACCATGTCGGGATTTCAAAGTTTTCTGAAGAGCGGCCATGCGCCTACGCTTTTCGCAGCGTTCTTGTATTTCTCATTCTCCTGCTGCATCTGGGTGCTCAACGGCGCCATGGCGCCGTTTATCTCTGAGTCCTTCAACCTGAGCCCGGCACAAAAGGGTTTGATGCTGTCGGTCCCCATCATCGCCGGTGCGCTGATGCGCTTTCCGCTGGGCATTCTGTCCCAATACATCGGCCGCAAAAGCGCCACACTGGTTGAAATGAGCATGATCATGTTCGCCATGGCCTTTGGTTTCCTGTTCGTCAAGTCCTTCAACGACCTGCTGGCCATGGGTGTGCTCCTGGGCATTGCCGGTGCCAGCTTTGGCGTGGCACTATCCCTGGGTTCGGGCTCCTTTCCACCCAAGCACAAGGGCCTGGCCATGGGGCTGGTGGGAGCCGGCAATGTGGGCACTGCTGTTTCTGTGCTGGTGGCCCCCCCGTTGGCCCTGGCCTTTGGCTGGGTCACCGTCTACGGCCTGGCAGCCATTGCCATCAGCATTCCCATGGTCGTGATGGTGGTGTTTGCCAAGGAGCCCGATGATGTCGACGCCCATGCGTCATTCAAAGAGCACATCGCCTGCCTGTTCGAAAAGGACGGTTGGGCCTTCAGCCTGATCTATGCCGTCACCTTTGGTGGCTTCATTGGGCTGGCGACCTTTCTGCCCACCTACTACTATGACCAGTTCGGTGTCAGCAAAGTGCAGGCCGGGCAATTGACCATGATGGCTGCCTTCATGGGCGCGGCGGTTCGGGTGCTGGGCGGATGGATATCGGACCGTTGGGGTGGCGTGAATACGTTGAACCTGGTCCTCTGCACGGTCGCCGCCAGTCTGCTGCTGTGCGGCTTGCTCAATCAATCCTTGGCACTGACCACCTTGTTGATCATTGTGTGCTTTGCCGCACTCGGCGCCGGCAATGGCGCCGTATTCCAGCTGGTGCCCCTGCGCTGGCCCTTGGCCACGGCGGTGGCTGGCTCCATGATTGGCGAAGTGGGCGCCCTGGGCGGCGGCCTGGTTCCCAATGCCATGGGTTTGTCCAAGCAGTACTTCGGCAGCTATTCCGGTGGCTTTTTCCTGTTCGCAGCCCTGGCCGTCACCATGCTGGTCATGCTACGCGTCATGCAAATTCGCTGGACCCGTACCTGGGCAGAAAAAGGCGGTCGCGCCCGTAGCGCGTGATAAGGTCTTGATCTGCATCAAATTTGCCATATTCCATTCTTGAGGCGGGCCCAAACAGGCTAGGATTGGTTTCCAACACGGCCGCAGCCGCGTGTGTATCCAAGCCCTGCAAAACTTGTACGGGGCCGGTCACGGCAGCTTCGGTGCGCACTAGGGGGAACGCCTGGCCACCATGACCAACCAACTGTCACGCATTTTGCAACGCTGGCGCGGCCTTGGGCTGATCAGCGCCAGCCTGTGCGTTTTGGCCTGGGCTGGGACGTGGGCACTGGCGGCCGATGACCAAGTAGCAACGGCACCTGCAGCCACCGGGCCGCTGGTGGTTGCCATGGACGACAACTACCCGCCCTATATTTTCCGTGACGCGTCGGGCGCCCTGAATGGGTATTTGGTGGACGTATGGAAGCTCTGGTCACGCAAGACCGGTGTCACCGTGGATTTGCAGGCCAGCGACTGGGACCTGGCCAAGACCCGCATGCGCACGCACCAGGCGGCGGTCATTGACACCATCTTCAAGACGCCAGAGCGTGAGCTGACACTGGACTTTACAACCGCCTATGCGCAAATTCCGGTATCCATCTACACGCACAACAAGATCGGCGGCATCACCAATCTGAACAACCTGAAAGGGTTTCTGGTTGGCGTCAAGGCGGGCGATGCCTGTATCGATGTACTGCATGCCGCTGGCGTCACCACATTGCAGTCGTACGCCAACTACGAAGCCCTGGTGCGGGGCGCCTTGGCCGACCAGGTCAAGATATTCTGCCTGGACGAACCGCCAGCCAACTATCTGCTGTACCGGGACCACGCCGAAGGGGTCTTCAACAAGGCCTTTCTGCTCAACACCGGCGAGTTTCACCGCGCCGTGCACAAAGGCGACGAGCGCACCATGGCGCTGCTGAACAAAGGCTTTGCCGCCATTACCGCCGACGAAGACCGCGAATTGCCCAACCGGTGGATGGGAACAGGTCTGCCCACGCCCAACTACACGCACTACCTGGCCTATGCGCTCCTGGTGGGCGCAATGGTTGGCCTCATGCTGCTGCTATGGGGCACCGTGCTGCGCCGCCAGGTTCGCCAGCGCACCGCCCAATTGGACCGTGAGCGCCAGCGTCTGCAGGTGCTGCTGCAAGCCATCCCGGACCTGGTCTGGATGAAGGATGTGGCTGGCGTCTACCGCTTTTGCAACCCCATGTTTGAACGCTACATGGGCAGACTTGCCGCAGAAATTGTTGGCAAGACCGACTTTGATTTTGTCGAGAAGGACGATGCCGACCGGTTTCACCGCAACGACGCCGAGGCCATCGCTTCCAAGCATCCAACCATCAACGAAGAAAACGTGACATTTGCCGACGATGGTCACCAGGCCTTGCTGGAGACCACCAAGACACCCATCCATGGCGCACACGGCGAACTGCTGGGCGTGCTGGGCGTCGCGCGAGACATCACCCGTCACAAGCAGACTGAAATGGCGTTGCAGGAGAGTGAGCGACGCTTGCATACCATTTTGGACAGCGTGGAGGCCTACATCTACATCAAGGACCGCAACTACCGCTACCAATACGCCAACCGACGCCTGCGCGATTTCTACAACAAGACCATGAACGACATCGTGGGTCTCGATGACACGGAGCTGTTCGACGCACAAACGGCGGCCATGCTGCGCCGAAACGACCGCCGTGTAATTGAGCAAGGCGAGCGCGTAGCACTGGAGGAGATCACATTTGGCAAGAAGAAAGGTAGTCGCACGGTCAACTTCTCGGTGAAATTGCCGCTGCGTGACGACACCGGTGCAGTCTATGCGTTGTGCGGCATCTCCACCGACATCACGGCCCAAAAGGCGGTGGAGTCCACATTGCGCGTGGCGGCCACCGCCTTCGAGTCGCAGGAAGGCATGCTGATCACCGATGCAGACACCGTCATCCTGCGCATCAACCAGTCATTTGCCGACATGACAGGCTACGCTGCAGAAGAAGTCGTGGGGCAAACACCCAAAATGTTTGTATCCGACCGCCATGACAACGCGTTCTATGACAAGCTATGGTCCATGGTTAACGCCAGCGGCAGTTGGCAAGGTGAGATCTGGGACCGCCGCAAGAATGGCGATGTGTTCCCCGTCTGGATGGCCATCACGGCCGTCAAGGGTGAAGATGGCAGCGTCACCAACTACGTGGCAACCCATACCGATATCACCGACCGCAAGACATCTGAAGAACAGATCCGTAACCTCGCCTTCTATGATCCTTTGACACTGTTGCCCAACCGGCGGTTGTTGACCGACCGCCTGCAACATGCGCTGGCAACCAGCAGCCGCAGCCGTCGTGAGGCCGCCCTGCTCTTCATCGACCTGGACCACTTCAAGATGCTTAACGACACGCTGGGCCACGACAAGGGTGACCTTCTGCTGCAGGAAGTGGCCCGGCGCATCACCGCTTGCATCCGCGAAGGCGACACCGTGGCCCGTCTGGGGGGCGACGAATTTGTAGTGATGCTGGAGAACCTGAGCAGCAATAACTTGGAGGCCGCGCGCCAGGCTGAATCCGTGGGCGAAAAAGTTCTCAACGCACTGGGGCAGCCCTTTGACCTCCATGGCCGAGAATACCGTAGCGGCGCAAGCATTGGTTTGACCTTGTTCAACGCCCCGGAAAACAGCAGCGAGGACCTGATGCGGCGCGCCGACTTGGCCATGTACCAAGCCAAGGCCAGTGGCCGCAACAACCTGCGCTTCTTTGACCCCAAAATGCAAGCCGAAGTCAGTGCCCGCGCGGCGCTGGAGACTGACATGCGTACAGGGCTGGAGCAGCACCAGTTTGAATTGCACTACCAGCCCCAAATTGACGCACATGGTGACGTGACTGGCGCTGAGTGCCTGTTGCGCTGGCGCCACCCACAGCGCGGCATGGTGTCTCCGGCCGAGTTCATTCCGCTGGCGGAAGACACCGGCTTGATATTGCCCTTGGGACAATGGGTACTGGAGACCGGCTGCCGCCAATTACGTACCTGGCAAGACCAGCCCGACAAGGCCCAGCTGAGCCTGGCTGTCAATGTCAGTGCGCGCCAGTTCCACCAGGAGGACTTCGTCCAGCAGGTGATGAGCGCTTTGCACTTGACCGGCGCCAATGCCCGCCAGTTGAAACTGGAACTGACGGAGAGCCTGCTGGTGAGCAACGTCAATGCCACCATTGAGAAAATGCTGGCCTTGAAGGAAATGGGGGTCAGCTTTTCACTGGATGACTTTGGCACTGGTTATTCGTCCCTGTCCTACTTGAAGCGACTGCCACTGGACCAGTTGAAGATTGACCAAAGTTTTGTGCGCGACATTCTGACCGACTCGAACGACGCCACCATCGCCACCATGGTCATCGCCCTGGCCGCGAGCCTGGGCCTGGCCGTCATCGCCGAGGGCGTGGAGACAAAGGCCCAGCGCGACTTCCTGGCAGGCCTGGGCTGCCACGCCTACCAGGGCTTTTTGTTCAGCCGTGCGTTGCCACTGGCGGCGTTCGAGCAGTACTTGGCAGACTCGTGATTGCGCCGACCTATTCTCCGATGTAACCCTGACATAGTCGTATCCCGTATTCGTCTGCCTGCAGCTGTTGCACCTCGCTTGCGGCGGCTGGCGCGGTCCGCATGCTCCGTCCGTATCGCGGGCGAATTTGTTTGGCAGGCGGATGTCGCTGCGTTAACACTGTTGCCGGCGCGCGGCTTCTGTGGCAACCGCGAACCCTACCTCCGCCTGCGAACCCCACCACCCACCGCCGAAGTGGCATTCTGTTCGGGCATCCATTGGGGCCCAGAAACCGAATACAAAACACGCTTCCCTGGCCGGTGGATCGGGGGTCCAAGCGCAGGCTCCATTCGTCGTTGCCACAGAACACGCACGCCAGCCAATGCATTGACGCAATAGCGAAGGCGACCCCAAAACAGACGCCGACGAGCGTGAGCCAGAGAACGGATCCCCGGTCCGCTGGCCACCCAAGCCTGTAGGCGCGAAACGACACGCTCGCCGCATTAAACCGAGTCCGAGATTCGACGGTCAACACGACTCCGCATGCAGCCACTACCGCGGCAAAAACAGCAACCAATACACCAACAACAGGTTGAACAATACCGACACCGCCAAGCCAACCTTCCACAACGCCGTGGGGTCGCGCTGCAACAGCGGGGTCGCTGCTGCAGCCGATAGCGGCCTGGAGGCACCGCGCTCCAGCGCCAGCAAAAACTCTTCGGCCGTCTCGAACCGCAGGCGCCTGTCCAAGGCCACGGCCTTGAGCAACACGTGGTTGAGCCAGATTGGAATTTCGGGGTTATGGCGACTGGGTGGCGTTGGATCGCGGTAGTAACGGCCAACCTGGTATGGCAGCACCTCGCCATAGGGCAACTTGCCCGTCAGCAATTGGTACAGCGTCACGCCCAGCGCAAACAGGTCACTTTGCGCGTCCGGCAACTCTTCTGGCGCGTCCCCGCCATTGGCAGCATCCCTGCCCGCGGCCTTGGCTTTGAATCCCCATTGCTCCGGATTGACGTAACTCGGCGTTCCGGCATGCAGACGGCGCATGCTGTCGGGTTCACGTCCGCTCAGTGCCACGCCCAGGTCCAACAGGCGCAGCACGCCATCTTCCCCCTGGTGCAGATTGGCTGGCTTGATGTCCCGGTGGATCACACCATGGCGGTGCAGCCGCCCCAAGGCCTTGAGTGCCTGGCGGCCGGCAGACAACACCTGTTGCAAAGGCAGGCGTTGCTGGCGTTGCAGCATCTGCTCCAAGGTCTCGCCCCCGTGCCAGTCATAGAGCAAATAAAAGGCGGAGCGCTGGCCCCTGTCAGCACTGGCGTCGTGAATATTGACCAGGTTGTCGGCAGCGCGGGAAGACTGCATGCGCTTGGCCAGCCAGGCCTCGTGCGCCAACATTGCCAGTTCCTGGCGGTCATGGGCTCGCGAAGGGTGCAGGGTCTTCAAGACAAAGTATTCGGCGCTAACAGCCAGCGCCGCTGCGTCCATGCGTTTGACTTGGTAGAGAACGTTGATGCCGTTGTCGGCAATGGCTTGCGTCACCACATAGCCGTCGATAGTGTCACCCACTTTCAAGCGCGCCGGTATGGGCAGGCGCATGGCCATGCGGTTTTCGTCATGCAAGGTCGCGTCCAGCAGGCCCTGTACTCGCACCACCAGCGCAGTGACGTTGTCATTGCTGCCGGCTTTGAGTGCCGCCTCCACCAGGGCTTCGCTGGCGTATTGGGCGCCGTCGTTCAGCACCAAATCCTGCAGCTTACGGTCTGGTAGCTCCGAATAGACGCCGTCGGTCAGCAGCACAAAAACATCGCCCACATGCAAATCGCCTTGCACGTAGTCCACCACCAGTCGCTCTTCCAGGCCCACGGCCCGCACCAACTGGTGGCGAAAGTCCGGGTGGTTGACGATATGGTCCTGTGTCAATTGCAGCAACTGACCATCGCGCAGCAGGTAGGCCCGCGAGTCGCCCACATGCGCCAGTGCATAAGACTGTCCGCGCAGCACCAGGGCTGTCAGTGTTGTCATGCCGATGGCCGGCTGGCGCCGCCGATTGACACCGCACAGCCAGGCGTTCTGGCTGGAAATGATGCGGTCCAAGGCGACTGTGGTGTCCCAGGTTTCGGGCGTGCCGTAGTAGTCCCGCAACAGGCTCACCAGCGTCGTTTGGGCCGCCTCTTTGCCCATGCCGCCACGGCTGACGCCGTCGGCAACGGCAGCAATGGCCCCCATGCCCTCAAAGCCAGGCTCGGGCAGCATGGCGCCGCAGAAGTCTTCGTTGTTCTCCTTGCGGCCGGCCTTGGAGGCAAATCCTATGTCTATTTCAAATGCCATGCACCAAGCGTAAGCAATATCGGTGCCCACGCACAGGCGTCGCACATCGGGTATTCCCTAGTTTGGTGCATCATCACACGCAACTCGCGCCTACGGGCTTGGGGGGCCGGCGGACTGGGCATCCGGGTATCGAAAACCAGCAATTTCACTGAAGGTTGCAGGTGGGGTTCTCGGGCGCAGGCAGTATTTGCGGTTGCCACCGACTGCGCGCGCCAATAGCGGTGTTGACGAAGTTACTCTGGAGTGCCAACAACAGCCGCCCGCGAGACAGCCGGAGTACGAGGACCACGCCTGCGACCTTGCGCGAGGTGTAGTCCATCAACCGGACGTGTCGTAGAACTCGATTTTTTCACAACCGCTCGGGGGGGGAGCGACCCGCGAAGCGGTGGAGCGTGGGGGCACTAGCTTCCCGCCAGCGTCTGCATGCTGTGCTCGTAATGGCCAGACAGTCGTTCAAACACGCCCAACAGGTCTTCACTGGACAGCGCCAGGCGCTGCAGTTGCACCAAGCGCTGTGCGCCCACAGCGTGCCGCGCATCCTTGGCAATGGCCAGCAACTGCAGCCAACCGATGCCGGCGGCCTCCAGTTCCTGGCGAATGTCAGCCGTCGTCAACGGTATGCCATTCAAGTAGGTCAAGGACTGCTCGAAGGCGGCTTTGGCCTGGGCCATATCGGCCTCGCATCGCTGGGCCAGTTGCGCGTCCGCCAGCACAGCCAGCACCGCGTACTTGGCAAAGCGCTGCGACAACATGCGTTGGCGCCCAGCCAGGTTCAGCACGCGCAACGGCGGTGCCGCACTGGCCAACTCCAGGTTGCTGGTCAGACGTTCGGCCGCCTGCATCAGCTGATCCGCCAGGGCATCGGTTTGCGCGTAGGCAATGGTGCTGGCCTGGTCCGACTTGCCGAGCAATACCTGCTTGAGTGCGCTCCAGGCCTGCACCACCTGCTGCAACAGGTCGCCATAGGTCGCCAACGACAGGCTCTTGCCCAGGTGCGCCAGGTTCGCGTCCACACGCGCCACCGAATCTTCAAATTGCGCTTGGCTTTGATCGGATGGAACACCGGCCAAGCGCAGCAGGAAGAGCTTGCCCAACCGTTGGGACAACATGCGCAGCTGGCCCGAGCGGTTCACGTCGTCGGCCCAACGCGCCGACTCCACGATGCGTTGTGACACCTGCCCCAAACGTTGGTTGCTGTGCATGGACGCTGTGCGCAGCATATGGAAGGCGTCGTCATCTGACACCTGGTGGGAACGCATCAGAATGCCTTTGGCTCGGTCCACGATTTTGCGTTCTTCCAGCCGAACCGACAGGTCTCGCAGGGCCGTGCGTTGCGCCTGCTCGTGGCGCAAGCGCGCTTGCGCGAGGTGAACCAGCGAACGCAAACGGGAAGCAGCGTAACCGTTCACAACATAGGCATGTATGCCCGAGGTGATGGCCTTCTCCATGTGGTCGGCATCGGCATCGGAAGTGAACACCAGGACCGCGCATGGCGCCGTCTGGGCCACGGCCTGGCAAGCGCCAAACAAAGTCTCGCCCACATGCGGGGCGTCACAAACGACCACATCTGGTGCATGGCGCACCACTTCCTGCAACAGCTTTTCCCTATCGACCACCGTTCCCACAACCTGAAAACCAGCGGCGCGCAGGTCGGCGAGCAATACATGCGCGTCTTTGCTGGAAGGTACATGGAGCAACACGGTGGTCATAGGCACATCATAGGAGAGAGACGTTCAGCCTGCACTACTAGCAAGTCGCACACCAAGCCCCCAGGCAGCGCTCAGTACCGGCCCTTGGAACGCAGGGAGCATCGAGTTGGCACACCTCTTGCATAAGTTGTCGCAAGCGTAACGAAGCGCTCTCAACCTTAGCGATTGCACTGCGGGTTCTGCATACAACGTCGTATGCCTTGGTGTGCCTTGAGTCGGCTGAACGGCCGGCTTGCCCTACCCCTTTTTCCTGGCGTGCCAGCCGGCGCACGCTGTTGCTCAACCGTATCTGGAGTCGCTGCAATGAAGAAATCAAAACTGGTAATGATTGGCAATGGCATGGCCGGTGTACGCACGCTGGAAGAGCTGTTGAAGATAGCGCCCGATCTATACGACATCACGGTGTTTGGTGCCGAGCCGCATCCCAACTACAACCGCATTCTGCTCTCCCCCGTGCTGGCCGGTGAGCAGACCCTGGACGAAATCGTGCTCAACACCTGGGACTGGTATAGCGACAACCACATTACCCTGCACGCAGGCAAGAAGGTGTTTGAGGTCGACCGTGTGAAGCGTATCGTGCGGGCCGTGGACGCCCAAGGCGCGATCACGGAGGCAGAGTACGACCGCCTCCTTCTGTGCACCGGTTCCAACCCCTTCATATTGCCGGTGCCTGGCAAGGAATTGCAAGGCGTCATCGCCTACCGCGATATTGCCGATACCGAGGCCATGATTGCCGCCTCGCAAAAGTACAAGAACGCAGTCGTCATTGGCGGCGGCCTGCTGGGCCTGGAGGCCGCCAACGGCCTGATGTTGCGCGGCATGAACGTCACCGTGGTGCACGTCATGCCCACGCTGATGGAGCGCCAGCTCGACACGGTCGCTGGCAAGATGCTGCAAAAGTCGCTCGAAGACCGAGGCCTGAAGTTCCTGATCGGTGCGCAGACGCAGGCCCTGGTGGGCAACGCGGACGGGCGTGTCAGCGCCATCCAGTTCAAGGACGGCACCGAAGTAGCTACCGACCTGGTGGTCATGGCGGTGGGCATTCGCCCGAACACCGAGTTGGCCGAGAAAATGCGCCTGCATTGCAACAAGGGCATCGTGGTCAACGACACCATGCAGACCACCACCGATGCCCGCATCTACTCCGTCGGCGAGTGTGCTGCCCACCGCGGCATTGCCTATGGCCTGGTGGCGCCACTGTTCGAGCAGGCCAAGGTGGCAGCCAACCACCTGGCGCAGTTCGGCATTGGCCGCTACCAGGGTTCGCTGACGTCCACCAAGCTCAAGGTCACCGGCATTGACCTGTTCTCCGCTGGCGACTTTACGGGCGGCGAAGGCACCGAAGAACTGGTGATGAGTGACCCCTATGGCGGTGTCTACAAGAAGCTGGTCATCAAGAACGACAAGCTGGTCGGTGCCTGCCTGTATGGCGACACCGTGGACGGCAGCTGGTATTTCAAATTGTTGCGCGATGGCCGTGCGGTGGCCGACATCCGCGACAATCTGATGTTTATGTAATCCAATCTTGACGACAGCGGGCAGGAAGGACACACTAAGTCCCACAGCATACCCGCACCCGACGAGGTCTCCGGCCGCGACCAGAGCACAAAAA
>JACXTT010008421.1_pt1 | contig 14291 bp, 11 predicted proteins | sample 9270951 | NCBI WGS metagenome assembly JACXTT01 (sample SAMN15532306, study PRJNA645909) | rock metagenome | isolation source: weathered quartz diorite | place: Puerto Rico | collected 2017-06-21 | reverse complement strand
ACTGCAGCCCGGAGTGGTCTCCTCGACGCCGCTGCCCTCCTTCGCTCTTCTTTGGCCCAGCGCGAAGGCCCTCAACGGCTCGCATGTGTTTACCGTAAAAGGCTACGACGCCGCCGGCAACAGCGACACGGACACGGTGGCGGTGAACGTCAGTAACCAAGCCCCGCCACCGGCCTCCGGGAACACCGGCGGCGGTTCAGCTACCGATCCCAAGCCGCCGCAGGGAAATGGCGGGGGCAATACTTCGTCGGGATCGAATGGCAACGGCGGCAACCCTGCCACCGGCGGGACTTCGGGCGGCAATAGCAGCACCACCACAGGCGGTCAGACTTCGAACGGCAACGGGGGCAACACCACCACCGGCGGCCAGACTTCTAGCGGCAACAGCAGCACTACCACGGGCGGCCCTCCCGGGGGCAACAGCAGCACCACCCCCGGCGGGCAGGCTCCTGGGGGCAACGGCGCCAATACCCCGGCCGGCGGCCAGATTCCCAGCGGTAATAATGGACAAACCCCGGGCGGCAACAGCGGCAACACGCCAGCCGGCCCCTCCGCGAACGGAAACGGTAGCGATCCCGACGCCGATCCGGAACCCGATGTGCAGTCCTCAGCCTCTCCCGCCGCGCCCATCGACTTGAGCGACCTGGGCGGCGCATCCACTGAAAACGCCGCCGAATTCGTCCCAGGCCAGTTGATTGTCCAGACCCGCCAGGGCGTCAGTGAAGAGGACGCAAACAAACACTTCGCTTCCCACGGAGCGAAATCCCATCGCAAGATTCGCCAGCTAGGAGTGAGCGTGATCCGGGTTCCGGCCGGATCGGAAGCCAAAGTCACCGAAGCCCTTATGAAATCCGGACGGTTTACCTTTGTCGAACCGGACCAGGTCGTACAGGGCACGTCCATGGTCCCGAACGATCCCGACTTCGCCTACGAATGGCATCTTTCGAAGATTCAGGCTCCGGCGGCGTGGGATCGCACTGTAGGGTCCGCCAGCCAAGCGATCGCCGTGATCGATACCGGGGTTGATCCGAATCATGAAGATCTCTCCTCCAAGCTGATTGCCGGATATGATTTCCTCGGACAGGGTGGAACCTCTGACGTCAACGGACACGGAACCGCGGTGGCAGGATTGGCAGGAGCGGCCTCCAATAACGGCATAGGCGTTAGCGGCGTCGCCTGGGGCACAAAGATCATGCCGATCCGCGTGGTGGACTCCTCCGGCAACACGACATACTCAGCCATGGCGAACGCCATCACCTGGGCCGCCGACCACGGCGCCCGCATCATCAGCATGAGCCTGGCGGGGCCGTCGGCCTCCAGCACGCTGCAAAGCGCCGTCAACTATGCCTGGAACAAAGGCTCGGTGCTGTTCGCCGCGGCGGGCAATTATGCCACCTCCAGCCCGTACTACCCAGCGGCTTGCGACAACGTCGTCGCGGTGGGCGCCAGCGACTCCAACGATGCGCTCTCCGGATATTCCAATTACGGCAACTGGGTGGACCTGGTTGCGCCTGGCGACAATCTGATGAGCACCAACAACGGCGGGGGCTACGGCTACTACACCGGAACGTCCGGTTCCACGCCCATAACCGCCGGTGTCGCGGCGCTGGTTCTGGCCGCCAACCCGAACCTCACGGCCACGCAGTTGGTCAACATCCTGAAGCAGAACGCCGACGATCTGGGCGCCCCGGGCACCGACAACATCTTCGGCGCCGGCCGCGTCAATGCGTATCGCGCGGTCATGGCGGCCGGCGGCGGTGGATCCACCGACACAACCGCGCCTTCCGTCTCCATCTCTTCCCCAGCCAATGGGGCCACGATAGCGGGCACTCTCTCGATCACCGGAACCTCCAGCGACGCGGGCGGAATCTCCAAGGTCGAACTTTATGTGGACAACGTGCTCAAGAGCTCGACGACGACCGCGGCCTTCAGCTTCAGTTGGAACAGCACTACGGTCGCCAACGGCTCTCACACCCTCCTGGTGAAAGCCTACGATCCGAGCAACAATATCGGCTCCACTTCGGTTTCGGTCAACGTCAACAATGTGAGCGTCGACACCACGCCCCCCACCGTCTCCATCTCCACGCCCGCCAACGGGGCCACGGTGAGCGGATCCATTACGATCACCGGTACGGCCAGCGATGCAGGCGGGATCGGGAAAGTGGAACTGTACATCGACAATGCGCTGAAGGGGGCGACCACCGCACCCTTTAACTTCGGCTGGAACAGCACCACAGTGGCTAACGGCTCACATAGCATCTTGGTGAAAGCCTACGATTTGAGCAACAACGCCAGCTCCGCTTCGATTACGATCAACGTCAGCAACTCGGTGTCCAAGACGGACACCGCCGTGCCAACGGTCACTATCACCAGTCCGACCTCAGGTAGCAGCGTGAACGGGAACGTGCGCATCACTGCCACAGCCTGGGACGATATTGCCGTCGCGCAGGTCGCGTTCTATGTGGACGGCAGCCTGAGGTGCACAGTCAGCGCCGCTCCCTATACGTGCAGCTGGAACTCCCGAAAGGTCTCCAACGGCAGCCACACGATTTCGGCCACCGTTTGGGATACCTCTTCCAAGAACAGCTCCACCTCGATCACGGTAACCAAGTAAGTCCTCCTTGGGCGGGGGTGGGCAGGGTCCGGGAAGCCGGATTTGCCCGCTCCCGTCGAATTCTTTCCCAGAGTTTGGGAATCCTTCCCTAAAACCTCCTCCAAGTCCTTCCCGAAACTCGGGATAAATCCCATTTCCATCGTTATCGGCCTTTGGCCCCAGACGTGCAAACTTGAGCCTCCATATAGGCTGCCTTCATGTGGAACCGCTCAACTGCAAACTCTGAAGAAACAACCACCCTCCAAGCGTTTCGGCATCCGCTCTCGTTCCTGCGGATGATCTGGAAGCAGAAGTACTTGCTAGTCACCCTCTGGCTGGTTTTATCGGCAATTGGCGTGGGCGTGGTCCTGTGGATACCGGCGACGTATAAAGCCGAAACCCTCATTCTGGTGGATTCGCAGAAGATCCCCGAGAAATTTGTGAGCGCGACAGTAAACGCCGACCTCCAGGACCGGATTGCCACCATCAGCCAGCAGATTCTTTCCTCCAACCGCCTCCTCAAGATCATCGACACGTTCGGCTTGTACAAGGAAGAGCGCAAGACGAAGGTGCAGGAGGAAATCCTGGAGATGATGAAGGCCGACATCAAGATCAAAGCCGAGACCGGCTGGGTCAACAACCGGCCGGGCGCGTTCCGGGTGGGATTCCAGGGCGCGGACCGCAACGTGGTCGCCGAAGTAGCCAACCAGCTCGGCAACCTGTTCGTGGAGGAAAATCTGCGCGCCCGCGAAACTTACGCCGAGGGCACGGCCGACTTTATGAAGAGCCAGTTGGAGCAGGCCAAGCGAAACCTGGATGAGCTGGAGCAGAAGGTCAGCGCCTACAAGATGCAGCACAGCGGCCAGTTGCCCCAGCAGGAGAACGCGCTGGTGTCGGCCCTGGCCCGGCTGCAGATCGAACTGCAGAGCAACCAGGACGCGATTCACCGCGCGCAGCAGACCAAGATGCTGCTGGAAAGCTCCCTGTCGGTATCCCAGGCTAATGAAGCGCGCATCGCCCGGGCCACCGAGGCGGCGGCGCTGGTGCAGGAGAACCTCCCCGCGGCCGCCAAGCCGAAAAAAGAATCCGAGGTGCTCCAGGCCCAGTTGGACGCTCTGCAGGTGCGCTATCGCGACGATCATCCGGACGTGCGCGAGGTGAAGGAGAAGCTGGCCGTGGCAAAGGTCAACGAGGCCAAGGAAGATGCGACCGGGAAGCCGCAGGCAGCGGCCGCCGCGGCCGCGGCCATGGCCAAGATCGACCGGAACGCGATGCAGGACAAGGATCGGATTTCGAGCCTGCAAACCCAGCTCAACACCATCTCCAAGGAAGTGGAGTTCCGCAACCAGCAGCAGGGGAAAATCCTCAAGGAAATCAATAACTACCAGAGCCGTGTCGAAGGGCTTCCCATGCGCGAGCAGGAACTGGCACAGGTGTCGCGCGACTACGAGATTTCCAAGCTGAACTACAAGTCCGTCCTGGACAAAATCTTCGCCGCCCAGATGGCCACCGAGATGGAACGCCGCCAGAAGGCGGAGCGCTTCGTGGTGCTGGACCCGGCCCGCGTCCCGGAAAAGCCGTACAAACCGGATCGCATTCTGCTGGGCTGGATCTTCTGCGGCGTGGCCCTGGTGCTGGCCGTGGCGGCCTCGGTGGCGCGGGAGATGCGGAAGAACGCCGTTCTGGGAGAATGGGAGCTGCCCGCGCACGTGGTAATCTTAGGGCGCGTGCCTCATATCGAGGGAGCCTGAGCGAAGCGGACCCGCTATGTACGAAGACTTTTACGGCCTTCAAAAAGATCCATTCGTTCTGACCCCGGACCCGGACTTTCTATTCCTGACCGATGCGCACCGGGACGCTCTGGCCGCGCTGACGTATTCGATCCTGCACTACCGGGGTTTCCTGGTTCTAACCGGCGACGCGGGGACGGGCAAGACGACGCTGCTGCGCTCCATTCTGGAAAGCATCCCCGAGGATCGCGCCCAGTTTGCCTACGTTTTTAATCCCACTCTGAATCCCGGCGAATTTCTGGAGATGCTGATGCTGGACTTCGGCCTGGACGTGTCCGCCACCAGCAAGACGCAGCGCCTGCTGCAGCTTCAACAGTTCCTTTTGAGCTCCCACAAGGAGGGCCGGGTCTGCGCCTTGATTGTGGACGAGGCGCACCAGTTGAGCCCGGAGCTGCTGGAGGAAATCCGGCTGCTGACCAACTTCGAGACGTCCAACGCCAAGCTCCTGCAAATCGTTCTCGCCGGCCAGGACGAGCTGAATGAGCTGCTGGACCGCAAGGAGCTGCGGCAGTTGAAGCAGCGCATCGCCATCCGCATGCACATCAAGCCCCTGGATCCGCAGGACGTGGAGCGCTATCTGCGGCACCGCTGGTTCAAGGCCGGCGCCGCGGGGGACCTGCCGTTCCTGCCCGAGGCCATCGAGCGGATCATCGCTTATTCGGGGGGAATTCCCAGGACGATCAACGCGATGTGCGGAAACGCGCTGCTATCGGCCTATGCCGAGGAATCTCAGCTGATCAGAGCCGACCATATTATGGACGTGGCGCGCGAGATGCACCTGGTAGATACCGCAGCTGCGCTGGCCACACCCGCGCCGGCCCCGGCTCCGATGCGGTGGACACAGCGTCCGGAGCCGGCCGCGCCGAAACCGGGCGCGCTGAAGGTTCCGCCCCCGATGAAGGTGGGCGGAGAAGCCGCTTCGATTCCCACGCTGGAGCGCTACGCGCCCGGCGGGCCGGAGCGCACCGGACTGTTGGGATGGATGTCGAAGAAGCTGGCATGAGCGTGGTTCGAGATAATCCGGAGGAAACGGCATGAGCCGAATGTTTGACGCGTTACGAAAAGCGAAGGGAGAGGCGGCCCGGATCGGGATGCAGATGATCTCGGAAGCCGGCGCATCGCAGTCCAACGGGGACAGTGGGCGCTCCGCTGCGGCCGCGGTGGCCCTGGAGTCGGCGGTCGCAACCGCGGAGACACAGATCCGCACCGTTCCGATCCGCATCCAGATGGGAAGCGCAGTCCTGCCCTTTGACGGATCCGACAAGCGCGCCAGCGAGCAGTACCGCATGGTGCGAACCCGGATCGTGCAGCATCCGAACCGGCCGCGCGTAATGGTGGTCTCGAGCCCCAGCCCCGGCGACGGCAAAACCATCTCGTCGCTCAACATCGCCGGCGCCCTGGCGCTGCGCAGCGACGTGAACGTGTTGCTGGTGGACGCCGATCTGCGGCGCTCCAACGTGGCTGCCTGGCTGAGCCTTCCGGAGTCGCCCGGACTGGCCGAGGTGCTGGCCGGAACCTGCACGCTCGAAGACGCGATCATCCGCGTGGAGCAGTTCCCCAATCTCTATCTGCTGACCTCGGGCCGGCCGCTTTCGAATCCGGGCGAGTTGCTGGACTCGCCCTCCTGGAAGAACGTGGTCGATTCCTTCCGCGAGAATTTCAGCTACGTGTTCGTCGATGCGCCGCCGATCGGCGCGGTAGCCGACTACGATCTGATCCACGCCGTCTGCGACGGAGTGGTCCTGGTCATCCGGCCGGATCACACCGACCGGTCCCTGTGCGAGCGGGCGCTGAGCCTGGTTCCGCAGGAGGACTTGATCGGTGTAGTGATGAACTGCGTCCAGGACTGGCCGCTGTTCCACTCCAACAGCTACTACTACTACGCCGCCGAGAAGTAATCGGCCTACTGAGCCGTGCACGTCAGTAGGTGGCGCTACGGCTCGTACTCCGCGCTCCCCTTGCCGGTCCGCGGATCGAAGGCCCAATGGAACTCCAGCTCGTAGGCCATCGACCGGGCCAGGCCGTCCAGATCGGGAAACAGAGTGGCGTAGGTCAAGTTCATGCTGTACAGCTCCCGCATCGCTTCGTCGCGCACCTGGCGGCGCGACAGGACGAACTTCACCAATAGCGGATCCCGGCTGGTGTAGCGGCCCAGGATCTCTTCCACCGGCTGGTCCAGCACGCCCGGCATGACAAACGTCCCGCTCTGCGCTATCAGCCGCCGGTTCATGTTGTGCGGCTCGGCGATCACCACGATGGGATTCTTGCCGGGCAGAAACCGGTTCTCATAATTACCGTACTTTCTCGGAGTGACCTCGCCCAGCGGATCTTCCGGGGCCTGGTCGCCCTGGTCGAGAATGGGCATGGAGCGGTGGATGCGCGGCGGAGAGAAGGCCCACACCGCAGAATGCTCCGCCGCCCGCTCCAGGGCGAAGAACGCCGCGACGTAGGGCGACCAGGTGAGATCCAGAAGGCGCGTCGGCGCGCCGTGATGCTGCATCAGCGCGAGCCACTCGAAAGAGTCCTGCAGCTCCGGGACGTGCTGCAGAAAATGATGCGCTTTGCGGCGGAAGATGCGCAGGATGCGCGCCTCCTGGCGTTGCCAGACGCTGGGATGAGTGCCGCACTGGCGCAGGTAGCGGGAGAGGGTGCTGTACAGCGGCCAGCGGGCGTCGCCCTGTCCGCGGAAGGCCCAATTGCGGTAGTCTCCGCCGCAGACTTGCTCCACGAAGTGCCGCCAGGAGTCGATCCGGATAATCTCGTAAGGCGCGTGGGGCGGTCTTTTGCTGGACTTGGGCATACCGGGGGCACTGGCAATTGTACCTCCGGAACCATGCAGCAAACGGCGTTGACACTCCCGGTTTGGTTTGTTGTAATGGAGAAGTCTAACCTGCCAAGCACTCCTCAGTAGCTCAATGGTAGAGCATTCGGCTGTTAACCGAAGGGTTGTAGGTTCGAGTCCTACCTGAGGAGCCAGTTCCAAGTCCTTTCTTTTCAACTCCCGCCTACATAACACGCCGTTTGCCGCGTTGCGCCTCAAGGTGCGGCTGGAATCGCGAATTACCCATCCTTACCCAAATTTCCCTATCCTTGTCCTCCAGAGTCCCCCCAGTTTCCCCCCAGTGCTTCGCTAATGGCGGAGCGAGGAAGGTTGCCGGCGCGCCTTGCCTCGCGCAAGGAAATTGACCCAGACGCCGCGGTTCATGGAGATTCAGCGCGGAGGGTGTGAAGGTATGCCGGCCGAATTGGTCATCCTTGGTGGTGTTCTGGTCGTCGTTGCAGGCGTCGACAAAAAACGCCCGAGCCACGCCATCTCAAGTAAGCTAGGCCTCACATACGCACACTTCGGCCTGGTTGAATCCCGCGCTTTCAGCAAGAGTTCCCTCGATGCTACCCACGATGTCTTGCTTAAGCACAACGGAGGCTGTCAAAGCAGCCCGGGGGTAGGGCGCTCACCGCCAGGCTTCACTTTCCCGGATTATTCGTGCCGGCTTCTGCCATTCGGCGCAGAATATTCTCCTGAACTTGACGGCGTTCCTCATCGCGAAAGACGAGGAGACCCTGTGCCGCCTTTTCCAGGTCTTTGCGATGCCACTCGGACTTCATGATGCCGTCCGGTGCGTGCCCGCCTACCCCGAGCAGCAGGTGCCCGAGCTCGTGGGCCATCGCATGTCCAAGGACGACAGATTTTCTGGCGACCCCGGAGCTGAGTTGTTCCACACGGTCGTACAGCACGCCTGCATACGACCCAAACGAGCCCGATTCAGGTGGCAAGGCAAAGCCCAGGGCCCCTGGCTGCGCATCCCGTCGCGTTGTGCCAGCCGGAAGGAGATGCAGCACCAGTTCTGCCGGGCCAGGCGCCTTCCGGCATTGCGGCGATGGTTCGAGCGAGCCCCGGCAGTTTACCCACGTAACCTCAGCTCCCGCTGTCCTGAGTATTCTCGCCGCTTCGTTCTCGGCTTGGCCCGGCACAGGCAAGTCTATCTCGGCGTAATCATGGACAACAACTGTAAGGGGCTGCGCGCCTGCTTCGATAGTGCCGGCGAAGAGGAGTACAGCCAGTATCGATTCCTTTCCGTGCTTTTGCATAACGGCCTCCGCCAGCGATCTCGGAAAGCGGGGCCGTAAAGTGTCACGAGCGAGCGGAAAAACGTTCAGGTTCCGGCTGTAGAGGAGCGGTTCGCGGATGTATAATGGGCGGAACTCGGGACTGGAGGGACGCCGATGAGCTCGTCCGCACCCGGCGAAGTCACGCGGCTTCTGATCGCCTGGCAGGGCGGCGAGCAGGAAGCACTAAGTCAACTGGTGCCCGCGGTGTACACGGAGGTCCACCGGATCGCACACCGTGCAATGCGTCGGCGCGCTGCCGAGCACACACTCCAGACCACCGCGTTGATCAACGAGGCCTTCCTGAGGCTGGCTCAAGCCGCCGATGTATCGTGTCGCGACAGAGCGCATTTTCTCGCCGTATGCGGCCCAGTGATGCGGCGCATTCTTATCGACGCGGCCCGGGGACGGGTTTCAGCAAAGCGCGGCGGCGGTGCGTGGCGGGTTCAGTTCGATGAAGGCATCCACCTCGGCGATTTGACACCTCAAGATCTGGTGCGGCTCGATGACGCATTGACGGTCCTCTCCCAAGTGGACGCGAGAAAGAGCAAAGCGATCGAATTGCGGTTCTTCGGCGGCTTAACCGTGGAAGAGACAGCGGAGGCGTTGGGCATCTCCCGCGAAACGGCGTTGCGCGACTGGCGATTTGCACGCGCATGGTTGAGGAACGAGATGAGCGGAGCGGGGAGCGATGAATGACCAGGAGCGCTGGAACCGCGTCGAGAGCATCTTTCACGGTGCGCTCGAACGCGACCAAGCCGATCGCGCAGAGTACATTTCGGGCGAGTGCGCGGGGGATGACGATCTTCGAAAACGGGTCGAATCCCTGCTCGACAGCGACGATCGGACCTCGCCCGTTGACTATCCTCTAGTCGTGCCGCCCGCCGAGCGGGTCCTTGGACACTACCGTCTGATCTCCAAGTTGGGCGAGGGCGGGATGGGCATGGTTTACCTGGCCCGGGATACACTCCTGGACCGCGACGTTGCGCTGAAAATCCTCTCTGCTGAGTTCAGGAGCGATGCCGACCGCCAGCGGCGGTTCCTCAAAGAGGCAAAGGCGGCGTCGGCGCTCAACCATCCCAACATCGTCACAGTGTACGACGTCGGTACGGACGGCAAGATCGACTATCTCGTGATGGAGTACGTGGCGGGTAAGCCGCTCGACCGGCTGATTCCACGCAACGGGCTGAAGCTGAAGGAGGCTCTTCGCTATGCGATCCAGATTGCCGATGCGCTGGCCAGCGCCCACAGGTCCGGCATCGTTCACCGCGATTTGAAACCGGCGAATGTTCTGATCACAGAGAATGGCGTAGCGAAAATAGTCGATTTCGGCATCGCCAAGCAGGTCCGCGAGGACCAGGACACTGGCACGCTTACGCAGCGCGGCCTGATCTTCGGGACTGTTCCTTACATGTCACCGGAGCAGGCGGAAGGAAAACCGGTAGATGCGCGTTCAGACATGTTCAGCTTCGGCTCCTTGCTCTATGAGATGGTAACCGGCCAGCGAGCCTTTCAGCGCGACACGGCCGCCTCGACGCTTGCGGCCGTACTTCGAGACGAGCCAAAGCCCGCAAGCGCGCTGGCGGAAGATGTGCCCCCAAAACTCGCCGAGCTCATCGAGCGGTGCCACCGCAAGAGCCCCGCCGACCGGTTCCAACACATGGACTCTGTGAAGGCCGCGCTTGAGGGCCTCCAGACGGAATCGCCTGCTGGTTCACCGGCAGATGCCGCGAAACCGCGAGCGGCGGGGCGGCGGCTTCTTTGGCCGGCGGCGGCGGTCGTCGCCACTGCCACGGTTGCGGTCCTCGGGCTCTGGTACTTCAAAATTGGCCCTCCGGAGGCCGTACTCACGCCCGTTCCCCTCACCACCTATCCCGGCTTTGAGAGCAGTCCCAGCTTTTCTCCCGACGGCGAGCAAGTCGTGTTTTCCTGGTGCAAGGATCAATATCCCGATATTTGCAACATCTACGTCAAGCAGATCGGCGTGGAACCGCCGTCGCCTCTGACCAGCACATTCACCAACGACTTCAGCCCCACGTGGTCGCCGGACGGGAAATGGATCGCATTCATGCGGCTGGTCTCTGCCACCAAACTAAGCCTCCTCCTGATTCCGCAACGCGGTGGGAGAGAACGAGTGCTGCTGCAACACGATCTGACTGGATCGGCGGACATGCCACCTGGTCCGCACCTGGCTTGGACCCCGGATTCACGCTGGGTGGTCTCCACGACCCCAGGACGCGAAGCATGGTTCCTTTCCCTGGTTTCAGTGGATTCTGCGGAGAAGCGCGTATTGACCACGCCCTCAGAAACCCGTTTTTATGGGGACACGGCTCCCGCCCTTTCACCGGACGGCCGCATGCTCGCTTTCTCCCGTTTTCTGGATCCGAAAGGATACGATCTGTATAGACTGCGCCTGTCCGAGCAGTTTGGCCCTATTGGAGATCCAATAAAGTTACAGGCGGCGGATACGACAAACCTCGGAGCGGCATGGCTGCCGAATGGAAGCGGAATTGTCTTCGCGTCCGGATGGGGTGGAAAAAACGGCCTCTGGCGTTTGCCGACGAGCGGCGCGGGGCGGCAGAGGCTTCCGTTCGCGCCAACTCTTGCGAGCGAACCAGCGATTTCCAGCCGACGGAATCGGCTTGCCTATACAACGTACCGAGTTGACAGCAATATCTGGGGCGTAGAGCTAGCTGGACCGGGCCGCCAGCCAGGTCGGCCAACTCCAGTAGTCTCATCCACCAAGCCGGACTGGCAACCGGCCTGTTCGCCGGACGGGAAGAAGATCGCCTTTGTATCCGGACGCTCTGGCGCCCCGCAAGTCTGGCTTTGCGATCGCGACGGGTCGAATCCCCAGCAACTCACTTCGCTCGAAGGTACGGGCATCATGGGCCCACGGTGGTCGCCCGATGGCCAGAACATTGCGTTGACTGTGGTTAGAGCAAGTTTGCTAAATATCGGTCTCATCAGCGCAGATAGGGGCGTCTTGCGTCTTCTGCCCGTGCCCGGCGGGGGTAAGTGGCCTTCATGGTCTTGGGATGGTCAGTGGCTCTACTTTGCATCGGGCCGGCATCCTACCTCGATTTGGAAAATGCGCCCTGGCGGCGGAGCGCCCGTGCAGATCACGCATGGTTCGGATGATGACATGCCACAGGCGTCTTTCGACGGAGAATTCATTTACTACAACAAGGGCTGGCCCGGACCGCTAAGTATCTGGAGAATCTCGGTCGAAGCAGGCGAGGCAACGAAGATTATCGACGGGGTGAGCACCGGTGGCCAGTGGACGGTCGGCGCCGATGGCATTTACTTCTTTACGACACCCGACGCGAAGGGTCGCAGCGAAATTCGCCTGTACGAGTTCGCTACTCGCAGAACGAAAAAAATACTGATGGTTGAGCGCAGTGTCAACATAAAGATCTCGGTATGTCCGGACGGCCGAACTATCTTGTATCCGCAAATGGACGAACAAGGCAGCGACCTTATGCTGGTGGAGAACTTTCATTGAATTAAAGCAGGGCACTCTTTGTACTCAAAAATATTCTCATAAGTTAATTGGGTGTCGACTTTTCAAGAATGCTGGACCAACGGTCCCGCCCCCGGTAGTTTCTTCGATGCGCGTAGCAACGGTCCAAACGTGCCCCGATGGATCCACAACCCAGGCGATGCGGTCGCCCCAGACTGGTTCGCAACTGGGAACAAGATCTTCGCTCCGCCCGGTTTTGTAGACGTCCTCGTACACCCCAGATCACTACCGGCGAGCTGCCGCCGTTTAAGAGCGCAGTTCTAGCCCGGCCCACTCCGCTTCGATCATAATCATCGCCGCCCACTCGGAGACAATCGATTGGGCAGCATACTCAGCCACAGAGAGGTGATTGGGAGTCGCCAAGCGTTTAGCCGATCCTTTCATCAGCGATTCCCATTCGGGTTTCCTCCGTCGCTGCCGTGGAGCGAGCGCAGTTGACGACTGAAATCGCCGAATGCTAAGCAGGTGGGTAGGCGTAGGGGGGACTCAGATCTCCAGGATGGTCGGCCCGGATACCGCGCGGCGGAAACACGAAGTCGCCCGCAAGTTTCGGGGTGGGGGGTCCCCCCGGTGAGCAGGTAAGTCGCGACTTTGCTGGCGGATAGCTCACTTCGGGAGGCGGGAAGGACTCAAATGCGGGACGAGGAAGCCGTTGAAAACACGAAGCCGGCTATTTACGGACGGGACCGCGAGGAGCCTGTTTCGAGCACTTTCGAGGGTGTTACGGGCCGGGCTGGGCAAGGGTCGTGCCTGCGAATTCAGGCGGCAAAGGGACGATATGGAACCAAAACCTCAAAAGTGGCATACGGGGGGGACGGCCTGGGGGGCGGGGCCAGCCCGGAACGCTGGGGAGCCTTGCAAAGCAGAAACGCCGCCGGACCGATGTGGCCGGCGGCGTTGGGGAGAGTGCTGAGATGATCCGTTACTTCGTCAGCCGGTACCGGCGCTCGCCATCGTCGCCCTTCGTCGACTCGACCGCGAGCCCCATCTTCTTGCCGAGTGCGCCGCTGATGAAGCCGCGCACCGAATGGGGCTGCCAGCCGGTGGCCTTCATGATCTCGGCGAGGGTGGCGCCCTTGGGCCGGCGGATCATCTCCAGGATCTTGGCCGTCTTGCTCTCGGCGCGCGGGGTACCGGCCTTCTTCGCGGGGGCGGGTTTGGCGGCCTTCTTGCCGGCCTTGGCCGCCTTCTTCGGCGCGGCGCCCTTGGGTTTGCCCGACTTGGCGGGTTTCTGGCCCTTGGGCGCGCCCTTCTTGGGGCTGGCCCCCTTCTTCGAGGCGGCCTTCTCCGGCGCGACGTGCCCGCCCTGTGCCGCAACGTCGGCGGCTTTGTCGGCGGTGGTGGTGGTTTCAGTGCTGTTCATGTTCGTTTTCGTTCCTTTTCTGCGCGCCTTCCGCGCGCACACGATTCATCACTCCGGTGTCCTGGAAAAGGCAAGTGAATTCGTCGGGCGATCCAAACAAAAACGACCCTCGACGTTTCGGGTCCGGCCGGCATCGCCGCCTGTTCGCGTGGCCGCCGGGGAAACCGCAGGAGGTCTGTGATGCAGATTGAACAATGGCCCGCTGAGAAGCCGGTCGCGTATGCAAGGAACGCCCGGCAGATACCGGACAAGGCCGTCGACAAGGTGGCGGCGAGCATCAAAGAGTTCGGTTTCCGCCAGCCGATCGTCGTGGACAAGGAAGGCGTGATCGTGGTCGGCCACGCGCGAATGGTGGCCGCGAAGAAGCTCGGCCTGGCGGAAGTGCCGGTGCACGTGGCTGCCAACCTTACGGCAGCACAGATCAAGGCGTACCGCTTGATGGACAACCGCAGCCACCAGGAGACGTCGTGGGACCTGGAATTGCTCGGCCCGGAATTGACCGAGTTGAAGGATCTTTCGTTCGATCTCGATTTGACCGGCTTCGACGGTCTTGAGATCGACAAGCTGCTCCTCGGCGACGGGGCCCTCGACGCCAAGGAAGACCTTGTTCCGGACCTGCCGGAGAACCCGGTCACGCGGCCGGGCGACCTGTGGCTTTGCGGCTCGCATCGGGAACTGTGCGGCGACTCGACCGGGGAAGCCGCCGTGTCGCGCCTGCTGGGGATGGCGAAGCCGTTCCTCATGGTGACCGACCCACCGTACGGCGTCGCCTACAATCCGGCCTGGCGGGGCGCAGTCGATGGCGGCCGGCGGCCTGCCCCTTGCCAGGTGGCGAACGACGACCGGGGTGACTGGCCGTCCGAGTTGACCCTTTGGCGCATGCACCCACGGGTCCGGTTCGCGAGCCGCGGTCCC
>JACXTT010008420.1_pt1 | contig 14294 bp, 11 predicted proteins | sample 9270951 | NCBI WGS metagenome assembly JACXTT01 (sample SAMN15532306, study PRJNA645909) | rock metagenome | isolation source: weathered quartz diorite | place: Puerto Rico | collected 2017-06-21 | reverse complement strand
AGGTCGACGCGGCGCCGCGCCGCCCAGAGCTCGAGCCCGGCGCCGCGCAGCGCGTCGACGCGCAGCGTCACGCGCCCCGCCCGCCGGGTCACGCGCACCGATCGCACCAGCTGATAATGGCTGCGGTCCAGCGCCTCGGCGACGCGCAGCATCGCCGACAGCCAGCGCAGCACCCGCCGCTGCTTCTTGTTGAGCGCGCGCACCACCTCCTGCCGTTTCCGCGGCCGGCCGCGACCGTGGTAGCGCGCGATCAGCGCAATCATCTCCACCTCGCCGGCGTCCAGTCCGCGCAGGTTGCCGTGACGGATCAAGTAGTACGAGTGCTCCGAATGGCCGTCGTAGCCCACCGCCGCACCGACGTCGTGGAGCAGCCCCCCGTACTCGAACAGCCGGCGCTCGCGGTCGCCCAATCCGTGCTCGGGGCGGAGACCGTCGAACAGCGACAAGGCTAACGCCGCGACGCGCCGGGCATGGCGCAGGTGGCGCTCCTCGGGCTGGAACTTATGGAGCAGCTGCAGCACGCTACGCAGCCGCAGGTCCTCGACTGCGCCGACGGTCGAGATCTCACGCGCGTGGGCGCTCACGTAATCGGTCACCAGGCCCTCGCGCACGCCGAAGTCCGTGATCACGATGCCCGAGGCGTCGAGCGACTCGAGCACGTGCTCGAGCACCATGGCCCCCGGTAACAGGATCTCGGCGCGTGGCGCGTCGATCCCGCGCAGCGCCTGACGCTCCGCGAGCGACATGCGGCGGATCCTGCGAACGAGCCGCTCGAGCTGCCCCGTCGTGAGGACGTGGCCGTTCAGTTGCTGCAGCGGCTCGCCGGTCTCCTCGAGGTGCGTCAACTCGGCGAGCGCGTGGATCGATCCCGAGGAGCCATAGATCCGGCGCGGCTTGAACTCCCCCACCGCGGCGAGCGGCTCGGAGGCCTGCCGGCGGATCCGCCGCTCGAGCCGCCGCAGCTCCGCGCGGCTCGGAGGGTCGGAGTCCAGGAACTCCTCCGTGAGCCGCAGCGCGCCGAGCGGCGCGGACAGGGCCAGCTTTAGCTTGTCGCGCGTGCCCACGACGAACTGGACGCTGCCGCCGCCGATGTCGAGGATCAGGCTCGGTTCGTCGTCCAGCGTGACGGCCGAGCGCACGGCGAGGTAGATCAGCCGACCTTCCTCCTCCGTCGGGATGACGCGCGGCGGGATGCCGGCGCGGATCCGGGCCTGCTGGATGAACAGACCTCCGTTGCGCGCTTCGCGCACCGCGGCCGTGGCGGTGCACAGGATGCGGTCGACTCCCATGCGGCGCGCGAGCTGGGCGAAGCTCTCGAGCGCCTCGAGCGTGCGCTCCATCGCCGAGCGGTGCAGCATGCCCGTCCGAAACGAGCCGCGACCGATCTGCGTCACCTCGCGCTCGCGGTCCACGACCTCGAAACCGCCCCCCTCGGTGGTACGGGCGATGACCATGTGGATCGAGTTCGTGCCGATGTCGATCGCGGCGAGGCGCATGCAACGACTCCCGGGTCAAGGTGCGGCCACGAAAGTATCGACCGTTTCCGCGCCCGAACCAAGCCGCGAATGATCCGGTCCGGTCAGTCCTCGGTGCTGTAGATCTTGAACGAGCCCCTGCGCTCAGCGACCGCGCGCAGCCATTTCATTCGCTGGATCTGGCCTTCGTCGTCTCGAGCCACGAGCGTGAGCCGGCTGTAGAGCTTGAAATTTCGATAGCGCGCGATCGAATCGGCCTCGAGCCCGACGAACTCGTAGGCATGGCCCCCGAAGTCGCGGATCGCGTGCGAGCACCCGGCGTGCATGCGGGCGTAGAGGATCCGCCAGGCATCCACCCAAGTCAGCCCGACGGCCGGCCGGCTCTGCGGGAATTCGCGCCACAGGATGTCGCGGAACTCGTCGTCGCGAACGCACAGCGCGAGCAGCGAGTCGCGGCTCGTCCGATGCAGCGCGCGACACACCGCGCGCCCGAGCTCATCGAGGCTGCGCGCGCCCCCCTCGAACCGCCGGCTCACGAGCGGCGCGTTCAGTCGACGGCCGGCGGCCACCGACGCCGACTCCGGGTCGAACAACCGGACGTATCCGGGTGAATCTCGAACGGAAACGTGGGGTCGCGGCGACGGCGCCGCGGCCGCGTCTCCGGGCGCTCCGTTGCCGACGATCCCGATCGCCGCGACGAGCCACCAGCCCAAGCCGCGGAGTGCGGAGCCGCCGAGAGAGGTACCCAGCGTCATGACCGCCCTCATGATCCGTAAGACAGCACGAGTGAATAGGTGCGGCCTCGCCGATAGGCCGAGACCTCCTGTCCGGCTTGAAGCTGGCGGATGCGCGGATCGAGCAGGTTCCGGGCGCTGAACTTGACCCGCGAGCCGGCGTACGCCCTCCAGTTCAGCGTGGCGTCGAGGCTCGAGACGGGCTGCTCGTAGATGTCGGGCAACGGCGTGCTGCCGAGCGCGTACAGTCGCTTGCCCGTCGCGCTCATCATGATCGACACGTCCGAGATCCCGCTGCGGGACGAGTAGTTCAGTGCGCCGTTGATCAGGTAGTTCGCCTGGCCCTGGAGCGGATGGTGGGTCGACCCCAGGATCGAGCTCTGCCGGGGCAGCCGCACGTCGGACGAGATGATCGAGGCGTTCGAGCCGATCGACAGGCCCTTGAGGCGGCTCCACGCCCGGCCGAGAGCGGTGCGCGCCTCCAGCTCGACGCCCAGGTTGCGCCCTTCGTCGGAGTTGAACGGCTGCAGCAGGTGCGGTGTCCCACCCCGGATCACCTGCTCGATCGGCTGGTGGAGGCGCTTGTAGAAGAATCCCGCGGCCAGCACCTCGGACAAGCCGGGGAACGCCTCGACGCGGACGTCGTAATTGTCGATCGCCGCGCGCTTCAGATCGGGGTTCCCCTTGAGCAGCATTCCGCCCACGTACTCCAGGAACGGGCTCGGGGACATTTCGTTCAAGTCCGGTCGCGACACCGTTCGGCTCGCCGCGAATCGGACGTTGACGAGGTCGGTGAGCGCCCAGGTGACGTTTCCCGACGGCAGCCAGTCCGTCGAGTCGAGCCGCCCTTCCGACAGGATCTGGTCGGGACGGAACAGTGCGAAGCTCTGGATGTCCTGGAAGCCGCGCTCGACTCGGACGCCGGCGTTCGCGCGCACGCGGGGCCCGAAGGGAACGTCCACGTTCAGGTACCCGGCGGTCATCTTCTGATGCGCGCGGTAGTTGTCGAGGCCCACGGCCAGCGTGTTGTTCGTCACGTCTTCGAGGTAGCCGGTGGACGGAGAGCCGTCGAATCCGCCCGGCGCGAAGATGGAGTCCGGGGGCAGTTCGGAGTGCCGCACATTGTCGTTGGGCGTGAACTTGAGACGCCGGTAGAAGTTGTCGCGCCTTTTCGTCTGGCGATCGAACCCGAGGGTCAGCTTGCCCCTGCCCCACGCTCCGAGCCGGTAGGGGACGGCGGCGTCGAACGTCGCGCCCCAGCCGTTGTCGCGCAGGTCGCCGTACTCGCGGCTCCCGAGCGACGCGAAGATCCAATGGACCGTCGGATCGCCCTCGAAGACGAAACGGTCGTAGTCGTACTCGCGGCGATCGGGTTGCTGCCGTCGCGCCTGCGAACGGGTGAGCTTCCACTCCAGATTCGTGTCGAGCAGGTGGCTGAACTCGTGCTGGCCCTCGACCGTCCCGGACAGCACGGTCCGCTGGACGTACAGGAGCCGCGTATTGCGGTGCGTCGTGGGCCCGCCCGACGCCGACGCGCCGTTGTAGTCCAGGCCTTCGTACGTGCGCACCTCGTCGTCGGCGTTGTTGGTGTAGAGGCCGCGGAGGTGCAGGGTATGGCGCGGCGACAAGCGGTAGCTCAGCGCCGAGATTCCACCGAGCTGCGCCGACTCGGTCCAGCGAGTCACGTTGTAATCGTACTTGATGGCGTTGGCGTCTCCCTCGTAGAAGCGCTGCAGCTCGTCCTGACGGGAGGACGAGCGCGACAGACTCCACGACTCGATCAGCCCGAGCGGCCGGCCGAACAGCTTGAGCTCGTCGCCGTACGAGGCCGAGTAGCTCCCGTTCGGGACGGCGCGCCTCGCCTGCGTTCCCCAGACGTCGCGAAAGTCCCGCGCCATGTCCGCGAGCGTCGCGAGGTTCTTCGAGCCCTGCGCCGGCGGCAGGCCGGCGTTGCGCACGGCGTCCGGAATCTTCCGCGCATCGGAGCCGAAGCCGAACAGGTCGGCCCGGCTGCCCGAGTACGTCAGCCGGTCCTTGAACGTCTCGCCTTCCGCATATCCCTCGGAGACCGAGAGCGACCAGGTCCGCTTGCCGGGAAAGTCCTTGGTGTGCACCTGGACGTCGCCGCCGCCGAATTCGCCCGGCCGATCGGCGGTATACGTCTTCTGCACGACGATGTGGTCGAGCAGGTTGGCTGGCAGCAGATCGAGCGGCACGACGCGCTTGTTCTGCTCGGGGCTCGCGATGCGGACGCCGTCCACCTCGGTCGAGCTGTAGCGCTCGCCGAGACCCCGGACGAACACGTACCTGCCGTCCGAGACCGACAGGCCCGTCACGCGGCGAAGGACCTCGGCCGCATCCTTGTCGGGAGACTTCCGCACCTGCTCGGCGCTGACGGCGTCGCCCACCGACGCGGCCTTCTTGCGGGCCGACAGCAGCGCCGCTTCGGTGCTGTGCCGCGCCTCGCCTTCGACGACGACTTCTTCGACTTTGATCGCCTCGGGCGCCAGCGCCGCGCTGATCGGCAATAGCCCCCCGGATTCGATCACCAGGCCCTCGATGCGCTTGGGCGCATAGGACAGCGCGCGAATCCTGAGCGTGTAACGCCCCGCCGGCGCCTCGAGCAGGAACGTTCCGTCCGCGTTGGTCGGCCCCCCCACGGGGTGCAGCGCGCTGTCCGCCGGCACGAGCACGACGTCTGCGAACCCGATCGGCTCGCCCGAGTCGGCGGCGACGACCTTGCCCTGGACCTTCCCCGTCGCCGTCGCCGCGTCGGCTCCGGCGACGTGAATCACGACGAGCGCAACGCCGAGCGCCCACGCACACGCGCGCAGGCGGATCGATCGACCCATTGCGGCGGCACTGTCCATCCGGGTTCCCTCCTGGTGCGCACAGGGCGCGGCGCCTTGCGCGGTCGCACGAAACCCCGAGCACACGCATCCGACCCGGCGGCCCATGAGGGCCGCCGAGCCGGACGTTGCGTCGGGTGCACTACCGTGACGGCGAATCAATCCACGCGCGTGATCTTGCCCGTGGACTCGTTGTTGCCTGCGAGAACCTTGTAGAAATACACGCCGCTCGGGACGTCCTGATCGAGCGCCCACGACACGGAGTGGGCTCCCGCCTCCATCGGACCCTTGGCGAGCGTCTTCACGTGCCGCCCATCGGCGGAATACAGCTCGACCGACACGGGTCCGGCCTGCGGCAGCGTGAACGAGAAGCTCACCCGGTTGCGGAACGGGTTGGGACGGCTGCGGGCGACGAACACGTTGCCCGAGGTGATCGGGAGCACGCCCAGGGCGCCGGGGCAGAACACGGCCGGCCCGACGGGCGGCGCCAGGCAGTGCGCCTGCCACGTCGCGTCGTCGTCGATCTTGAGCGCGGCGGTCTTCATGTTGTAGACGATCGAGTTGATGAACGTTCCCTCGGTGCCGCGGCGGAAGTTCACGCCCGACGTCGGGCCGGGGAAGTTCGCGCCCACGCGGTGGTCGCCGATGATCGTCATGTTGGCGATGGTGCAGTTCGAGCGCCCCGAGCAGACCGTCGCGTTGAAGTCGAACTCGTTGTCGTCGGCCTCGATCCCCTTGTCGCCGTTCTGGGTGCCGGACGGGGCGAACAGGGGTGAGGGCCGCACGATCACGAACTGCGCGCGGTTCCGCGTTCCGAGCTGCCAGTCGTAGCCGTCGTCGGTGCCGTCGATGCCGATCAGATACTTCTGATCCATCGCTCCACCGAACCACTCGAACGAATCGTCCGCGCCCTGGTACGCCTGGAGGAAGTCGCCGTGAGTGCCGTGGCCGCACGCGTTGAACGTGAACGAGTTCAGTTCGTTGTTGGGCGTGATCTCCTTGCCCGAAAACTCGATGCGAACGTAGCGCAGGACACCGGAGCAATCGTTGTCGTCGTTGCCGCCGTAGTAGCCGATCGCCCCACCCTCACTTGCCGCGGAGTCCCCGGCGCACGAGTTGACGACGTTGGTCTTGGCTCGGCCGTTCAGGACGAGTCCGCCGCAGTGACCCCGCGTGAACGATCCCGGCGCATCGTCGGGTGTGATGATGATGGGCTCGCACTTGTTGCCGATGGCGTAAAATCGCCCGCCGCGCTCGGCAATGATCGTCCCAAGAGTGGCGAACTCCTCGAAGATGACGACACCCGGAGCGACGTGCAGTTCGCCGCCGTTCTTGATACGAAGCTGGCCGCGGACGAGGTAGTTGCTGTCAGGAGCGAAATACTGGCAGCCGGCGATGCTGATGTTGTCGTAAACGGCGAGCGGGCGGGGATTGGGCATGCCCACGAGGTGCAGGTCCTGGCGATTCGCGCCGGTCGAGTCCCAATACGTCCAGCCCTCGTACCAGCGGTCACCCGAGTTCGGACCGACCGCCCCCGCGTAACACACTTGCTGGAAGAACCCGTCATTGGGCACCGTCAGGGCGCTGCCGTACGCCGGGCTGCCGAGCGCCGGCTGGAAGTTGGGAAGCACATTCGCCTTGTACGGCGCGTTCGGCAGCAACGGATCGGCGTAGACGTTGTGCGTGTAGGTGACGGTGCCCAGTGTCGCGGCGGTGGTGCCGGCCGCGCAGGCGGGCGCCCCAGCGCCGGGCGCACCGACGAACTGACCCGCCAGCGTGCCCGAGGCGTTGTTGTTAAAGAGGACGTTGCCGTCGAACACCATTTGAGCGGATGCGGCGCAAGCCGTGATCGCCAGCAGGCCGGCGGTCAGGAATCCACGCTGGAGTGTTCGAAGTCCATCGATCTCGACGCAACGCATGAAGCCTCCCGTGACGGTGGACCGAGCAAGACGAGGTGCGGCGACTCCACCGGAGCGAAGGGCCGCACGCCGCGGAACATCGCGGTCGCGCACTTCGGCGACGGGAGGCATCGTTAGGGTTGTGAATCGACAGTCGGATTAAGGGGCTGTTTCCACCGCGTAAAATGAGAACCCGCCGGATCGGCGGCGACGGAGGCGATTCTCGCGGCGCTCAGCCTCGAGGCCGCGATCGCCGATACCGTCGGAATGCGCACTCCCATGCCCGCCGCGACGGCGTTCGCGATCGCCGCGATCGTGCTCCGGGCGTCATGCGGCGGAGCAACGCCGGTTTTCCACAACGAGGTTGCCGAATCGCGACCGGTCGTCGATCGGACCGACGGAGACGCGTCGCGCCTCCGCGGGGTCACCGCCGGTGCGTCGACCGCGATGGCGTGGATGAGTCACGGAGTCGGTGCGGCGCTTCGACTGCTCCGCTTCCCGCTGACCCGGAGAGTTCACGACGAGCGCAGGGTCGTCGAGCGCGCGCAGGGACGCCAGGTGTTGACGTTTCCGATTCGGGAGCCCGCCCCCCTGCTGTTCGTGAACATCTCGGGGCGCGTCCAGTTCGAGCGGGCGGACATCGGCTTCGCGGACGGAGCGGTCGAGAGCGTCGACGCCTACGGACTCGACCGCGGCACCGGCCTGTACGAGCTCGCGCGCTACGAGCGGGCGCGCTCCGTCGAGTTCGTCCGACTGGTGCTCCGGGCCCGGTCGCGCCAGGCGCGCGTGGGGATCTGCATCGGCGTCTAAGCGTCGCCCGGAGACGAAGTGACGCGGCGTTCACGCGACGGTGCTCCTCCCGTAACACGGGGTCGGCATGCTGAACCGATCGGAGGTGTGCGATGGCCGAGACCTATCTCGACTATGATCGCGACGGTGCCGGGATCGAGCTGTGGCCGGAGGCGCTGCGCTCGGGCGATCGCATTCACGTCGCGTTTCGCGCGGCACGGGTCGTCGGCGCGATGAGCGTGCCGCACTACGAGGTCACGGTGCTCGACGCGCGCTGCCGACGGGTGGCCACGCTGCTCCGAGGTCGAGCGCGTCCCGCCGGAGGGGTCATATGCGTGGACTGGGACGGACGCGACGATGGCGGAGCCTGGGTGCCCCCCGGTCTCTACCGGCTGAGGGTCGAAAGCGTGGGCTCCGGACTGAGGCTCGAGCGCACGATCTACGTCGAGCCTTGACGGCCGGGGATCGGTCCCCGGACCGGCCCGCTCGCTTCCCCTTTGTGACGGCGTACGCCGTGGTGCTGTGGGTCGCGAGCGCGTGGGTGGTCGCATTCACCGGCGCGAGCGCCGCGACCGCTCCGCGGAACGCCTCGGAGACTCCTCGCCATCGGCGCGTCCTGATCGTGAGCGTCGACGGCTTGCGTCCTGACCTGATCCTGCGCGCCAAGGCCCCGACGCTCGCCGCCCTCATGGCGCGCGGCAGCTTCACGCTGTGGGCGACCACCACCGCGTCGTCCGTCACACTGCCGTCCCACGCGTCGATGCTCACGGGAGTGACGCCGGCGCACCACGGCATCGAATGGAATCGCGATCTCCCCCTTTCCGAACCGATCTACCCCTCCCGTCCGACGCTGTTCGAAGTCGCGAAGGCGGCCGGCTACACCACGGCCATGGCGGCGGGCAAGTCCAAATTCGCGGCGCTGGCGAAGCCCGGCACGCTGGACTGGAGCTTCGTGCCGACGACGACGCTGGCGGACACGACGGTCACCGACACCGCGGTGCGCTGGATCGCGAAGCATGCGCCCGATGTTCTGTTCGTGCACTTGGCCGGCGTCGACACCGCCGGCCACGCCGAGGGCTGGGGCTCCGGCGCACAGCTGGCCGCCGTCCAGGTCGCGGACCGCAGCATCGCGCGGCTGCTCTCCGCGCTCCGCGATCGCCGGCTGCTCGATCTCACGACCGTGCTCGTGACCGCGGATCACGGCGGCGCGGGCAAGACCCACGGGCCCGACGATCCGCGGAGCCGTACGATTCCGTGGATCATCGCCGGCCCCGGCATCCGCAAGGGGTTCGATCTGACGCAGGTCCCCGACCTCGACGTCCGCACCGAGGACACCTTTGCGACCCTGTGCTACTTGCTCGAGGTCGCACCGCCTCAATCGGTGGACGGGCGCGCAGTGACGTCGATCCTCGACACCCCACACGTCCGCAGGTGACGGGCGGGAAGAGGGCTCAGGCGGGCGTTCGCGTCAGGCCCAGGCGCTCGAGTCCCGCGAAGCGCAGGACCCACCAGCACAGTGCCGCGACGAGCGCCGCCATCGGCATCGTCAGTACCCACGCCCACAGGATGCGCCCCGCCACCCCCCACTTGACCGCGGTGAGCCGACGCGTGGCGGACACGCCGGTGCCGATGATCGAGCCCGTGATCGTGTGCGTGGTCGACACCGGAATCCCGGCGGCGCTGGCGCCGAACAGCGCCAGCGCGCCGGCGGTTTCGGCGCAGAACCCTCCCACCGGCCTGAGCTTCGTGATCCTCATCCCCATGGTGCGCACGATCCGCCACCCTCCGGACAGAGTGCCGAGGCCGATCGCCCCGTAGCTCGCGAGCACGACCCAGAACGGAACGTGAAAGTCACCGGTCAGACGCCCGGTGGAATACAGCAGCGCAGTGATGATGCCCGCCGTCTTCTGGGCGTCGTTCGAGCCGTGCCCGAGGCTGAACAGGGCCGCGGACACGAGCTGCAGCCGCCGGAACAAGTGGTCGACAGTACCCGGGCTCGAGCGATGGAAGATCCACACGACGGCGAGCATCAGCAGGAATCCCAGCACCAGCCCGATCAGCGGCGAGACGACGATGAACACCGCGGTCTTGGTGATCCCCGAGACCACGATCGACCGGGGCCCGTTCGATACGACCGCGGCCCCGACGAATCCGCCGATCAACGCGTGCGAGGACGACGTGGGCAAGCCCAGCCACCACGTGATCAGGTTCCAGATCAACGCCCCGAGCAGCGCCGCGAACACGATCGCCGGGGTGACGACCGCCGGGTCGACGGTGCCCTTGGCGATCGTCTTGGCGACGTGCACGCCGAACACCGCGAACGCCGCGAAGTTGAACACCGCGGCCCACAGGACCGCGACGCGCGGAGTCAGGACACGCGTGCTGACGACCGTGGCGATCGAGTTGGCGGCATCGTGGAAGCCGTTCGTGTAGTCGAAGACGAGTGCCACCGCGACGATCGTGAGCAGCTCCGGAGGGAGCGACGGCACGTCAGCGGCTCTTTAGGACGATGGCTTCGATCGTGTTCGCCACGTCCTCGCAGTGGTCGGCGGCGTTCTCGAGCCGGCCGTAGATCTCCTTCCACCGCAACACGTCGAGCATGTCGTGGCGCCCGGAGAACAGGTCTGCAACGGCCTGCCGCGAGACGTGGTCGGCCTCGTTCTCGAGGCGATTGATCTCGATCGTGAACGCCATCAGATTCTTCATGTCGCGCAGGTGCTCCACGGCCTGATCGATCTGGCCGCCGCACTGGTCGAGGATCGCCGTGAGCTGGCGGGCCTCGGAGGTCGAGTGCGGGATCTTGAACAGCACCAACCGGGTGCCGATCGCCTCGGCGGAATCGAGCACGTCGTCGAGACCCGACGCCAGGGCGTGGATGTCCTCGCGCTCGAGCGGCGTGATGAACGTGCGGTTCAGCCGCTCGAAGATCTCGTGGGTGACGAGGTCGGCGTTGTGCTCGACGTCCTTCAGCCGCTTTGCGCGGTCCGCGAGCTGATCGAACCGCTCCATCATCTCGTGGAGCATCGTGCAGCCCTCGCGTACGAGCGCGGACTGGCGCTTGAACAGCGCGAAGAAGTCCTCGTGCCGCGGGAACAGCGAGATCATGCGTGCCTCGGCTGGGTCATCGGGCCGTCCCCACCGGGAGCGGCGAGGACCGACCCGACGGGCGGACTCGGTCCGCCGACGGTGGGGAGCGTTAGCAGAGCCGAAGGGTTGCGGCAACCCGTCCCGGCGGCACTCTCCTACTCCTCCCCCGCGGGCTGTCGCGAGCGCTTCGTCTCCCCCGTGCGGCGCTTCTCCGCGAGGCGTCGCTCGCGGGCCGCGGCCGAGGGCTTCGTCGCGACCCGCGGCTTCTTGCGTCGCGCCCGTCGCTCGAGCTCCGCCCACACGCGCTCGAGCGCGTGCTCGCGGTTGCGCGTCTGAGACCGGCTCTCGGTGGCGATGCGCGTGATTCCGGTCGGGCGGTGACGCACGCGCACGCTGGACTCGGTCTTGTTCTTCTTCTGCCCCCCGGGGCCGGAGGATCGGTACGCGGTGATGTCGCAGTCGCGGGCCAGGCGCTCGAGATGTTCGGGTAGGGACATGGGCACCCCGGTCTAGTCCACGGCCGCCACGGGCCACGCGCACGTGCCGCGAGCGGAGTCGCCGGCAGCACGCATCATGGCGTCGACCTTCCGTTCAGAGCCAGCGGCGAACGGCCAGCACCACATGGCCGACGATCGTCGGGCGCTCCGCGGCGCCGCCGCTCGGGTTCGGACGCTCACCATCGTCCGCTCCTCCCGGGGGCGGCAAGTAGACCATGCCATCGCGCACCCGGGCACGCGCGATCTCGACACGCCCGCCGAGCCGCACGGCGCAGGGCGCGTCCGGCCCGGGAGGATCGGCGTCGAGCCGCACCACCACGCAGTCGCCCGGCCGCAGCGTCTCGGGAATGCGGCGCGCGCCGTGGGCGCTGAGCCGGTAAGCGATGAGCCGCGCCCCGGGATCGAGCGGCGGGAACAGCGCCCGCGCCAGGCGCAGCGTCTCGATCGCGCGCATCGAGCCTGCCTCGGGGTCCTCGCCCTCGGTGAGCACGGGAACGTCGACCGAATCCAGTCGGGCAGCCACGTCGGCCGCGGCGTCGCCGCGACCCTGTAGCTCGGGCGCGGTACGAGCGACCTCCGCGTCGCACGCGCGATCCGGTGGCGCCGGCGCACGAGTGGCCGCCGTCGATTCAGACGGGTCGCCGAGCCATCGCCGCATGGTGTCCGAGGCCTCGAGCGCGGTATGGAGATCGGCTCGACCGCGCGCTCGCGCCCACGCTGCGAGCAGCTCCGGATCCAATCCCAAGGCGCTCGCGATTCGGCGGGCGACTCCCTCGCTCGGCATCTTCGAGCCATTCTCTATGTGGAAAATGTAGGCCGGCGAGTGCAGCCCGGCTGCGCGGGCCAGGCTCGCGAGCGACCAATCGAGCTCAGTGCGGCGGGAGCGGATCAGCCGGGCCACGGCGTCCGGGGTCGGGTGCGTGATGCGCTTCTTGAGGATCATGGGGTCTCAGCATAGGCCATGGGGCGCGCCTCGCTATGCCATTTTCTGATCGGAGAACAAGAGTGATTGCGCGGTCATCGGTTAGAGGCGAAGCAAGCCTCCAACAATTGTGTTCTCTGTTCGGAGAATACCGCGCCTGGCCCAAAGGGCCTGTGATAGCTTGGGCGACCATGGAGCAGGCCGTTGCCGACTCGCCCCCTAACGCGCCCCGGGGCGTTACCCGCAACATCGTGGCCTTGGGCGTGGTCTCGCTGCTCACGGACGTCTCCACCGAGATGATCATTCCCGTGCTGCCGCTGTTCGTGGTGGGGGTGCTGCGGGCGTCGGCCGCGAGCGTCGGTGTGATCGAAGGCGTCGCCGAATGCACCGCGACAGTGTTGCGGCTCGGGTCCGGTTGGCTGTCGGATCGCACGCAGTCGCGGCGTCCGTTCTTGCTATTCGGATACGGCCTGTCGGCGGTTGCCAAGGGCGCGCTGGCGTTGGCTGGATCATGGGGGGCGGTGCTCGGCCTGCGGTTCGCCGACCGGGTGGGGAAGGGGCTCCGCAATCCACCCCGTGACGCGCTGATCGCCGACTCCGTCGAACCCGCTGCACTGGGTCGCGCCTTTGGTTTCCATCGCGCGCTCGACACGCTGGGAGCGGCGATCGGACCGCTGATCGCGTTCGTCATGCTGTCGGTGTTCGCAGGCGATTTTCGGCGCATCTTTGCCTGGTCGGTGCTGCCGGCGGGCTTGTCGCTGGTCGCCCTGGTCGTGGCCGTACGCGCACCGCGGCCGGCGGCAACGCCCGCGACACGGCGCGCGACGGGTGGCGCGGGGGATCCGGGTGTCGCGTTCCGCCGTTTCCTCGTCTCGGCGGGAATCTTCTCGCTCGCGAGCAGCAGCACCGCGTTCCTTCTGCTGCGGGCGCGTCAGGCGGGATTCAGCGAGCGCGCCGTCCCGCTCGTCTACCTGGTCTACAACCTGATCTACGCGCTGCTCTCGTGGCCGGTGGGCGCGCTGTCCGACCGCGTCGGCCGACGCGGCATCCTGTTGACGGCTTACGTGCTGTTCGCGGCGGTGTACGCCCTGCTCGCCGCGAGCACTGCGCGAGTTGCGGTGGTCGGCGGCTTCGCGCTGCTCGGCGTCCACAGCGCGCTGCTGGAGGGGTCTCAGCGCAGCATGATCGCCGACCTCGTGCCCGCGGGACAGCGCGCCACCGCCTACGGCATCTACTACGCCGTCGTCGGCCTCGCGCTGCTGCCTGCGAGCGTCGGTGCCGGGGCGCTGTGGGACCGGCTCGGGGCCCCCGCGGCGCTCGGTCTCGACGCCGCGCTGGCGCTGGTGGCGGCGCTGCTCTTCGGGCTGCTGTTGCCGCCGCGGGCCGAGCGCGTCCCGACTCCGGAGACGGCGTGACCCGGACGCTGCGCGATCTCGGCGAGTTCGAAGTGATCCGGCGGCTGCTCGCGGTTCGGCCGTCGCCGCGGGCGAGTACCCTCGCCACCGCCGATCCCGAGCCGTCGGCCGGTGCCGTCATCATCGGCGCGGGGGACGACGCCGCCGTCCTCGGGCCGCGCCCCGGGCGTGAGCTCGTCGCCACCACCGACACGCTGCTCGAAGGCGTCCACTGCCACCGGGACTGGATCTCGGGCGCGGCGCTCGGCACGCGGCTCGCCGAGGTGAACTTGAGCGATCTCGCCGCCATGGCCGCGGAGCCGCGCTGGGCGCTCGTGTCGTTCGGTGCTCGGGTCGATCGCGCGGTGGACGACCTCGTCGAGGTCCAGCTCGGGCTCTGCGACGCGCTCGCGCGCCATGGCGCCGTCGTCGCCGGCGGCAACCTGACCGCCGTGCCCGGCGAGGAATGGTTTACGCTGACGCTGCTCGGCGAGGTCGAGGCCGGGCGCGCATGGAGGCGATCGGGTGCGCGACCCGGCGACGGGATCGCCGTGACCGGTCAGCCGGGTCGCGCCGGCGCGGGCAGCGCGCTCGCGCGGAAGCTCGGCGTCACCGCACGCGAGCCGCAGTGGGCGGGGCTGATCTCGGC
>JACXTT010008419.1_pt1 | contig 14296 bp, 17 predicted proteins | sample 9270951 | NCBI WGS metagenome assembly JACXTT01 (sample SAMN15532306, study PRJNA645909) | rock metagenome | isolation source: weathered quartz diorite | place: Puerto Rico | collected 2017-06-21 | reverse complement strand
CGTCGGGCTTCTGCGAGGGCAGCATCGTCGGGAATTCCAACACAAACGCTCGATCGAGCACTTTCGGGGAAAACATGTGTGTGGTTTCATCAACGTTCACCGTTCCTACGATGAAGACATTACGGCTGAGAAACAACCCGCCAGACGTGATGGCATATTCTATATACGTGGCCTCGACGGCCGAGGGAGCCGAGCGCAGAAGCAACCGAAGCTCACTTGGCTCAAGCACCGCTTCGGGTTGTCCGCCTGCCAACGTTTCCATGAGAGACAGAAAGCGAGAGAAATACATCTCGACAGAGGACAAGTTCATTTCATCAGCAATTCCCGGAGGCCTGTCAAAGCCAGCATTCATAGGGTATTCCCACTTGTCTTTTCGTAAACCTCCATGGCAAAATGTGGCTCTCATGACATGAATAGCTCCATTTTTTGCTAGGGGTTGCTATGGGCATGGTGGTGCCTAAAGTGCGAAAACATCTTTGTGCCGATGCCCTGTTGCGCTCGATTCAAGACGTCTTTTCTCACATCCCTGATCACCGACAAGGCGATGCCGAGATCCCGTTGGGTGATGCCCTCATGTCCGCCTTTGCCATGTTCGCTCTCAAATCCCCCTCATTACTCGCCTTTGATAAGGTCAGAGCCGAGGACAATTTGCAAAGCATCTATGGGATTGGGCGGGTCCCGTGTGATACGTCAATGCGCGAGATCCTCGACCCAGTCAACCCCGAACACGTGAGACCGGCGTTCAAGACCATGTTTCGTCACCTTCAACGTGGCAAAGCTCTTGAAGAGATGGTCTTTGTCGAGGGCCATTATCTCCTAGCCCTCGATGGCACCGGCTATTTTTCCTCCCAAGAGATTCACTGTGAGTCGTGTCTGGAAAAACACCACCGAAACGGCACCGTAACCTATTCCCATCAGATGTTGGGTGCGGCCCTCATCCACCCCGACAAGCGCGAAGTCATTCCTCTCATGCCCGAGCCGATTGTCAAACAGGATGGCAGCGAGAAAAATGACTGCGAACGTAACGCTGCCAAGCGCTTCATCACCAAGTTTCGTCGAGATCACCCCCACCTCAAAGTGATTGTCACCGAGGACAGTTTAAGCTCGAATGCCCCGCATATTGAGACGTTACACGAGCATGACATGCGCTATATTCTGGGTGTCAAAGAGGGTGATCATGCTTTTTTGTTCAAGCAAGTGGCCGATGCTGCGCAAGCGGGTCGCGTCACCTATTATGACCGTGAGGACCGCCAACAGGGGATTCACCATCGCTTTCGCTTTGTCTGTGGGATGCCACTCAATGAGTCTCATACTTCACTGCGAGTCAACTTCATCGAGTGCTGGGAGACGGTGAAGGGCAAAGTCCAGCATTGCAGTTGGGTCACCGACCTGCGCGTCAACAAGGGCACAGTTTACCGCATCATGCAGGGGGCGCGAGCTCGGTGGCGCATCGAAAATGAGACGTTCAACACGCTGAAAAACCAGGGGTATCACTTCGAGCATAATTTCGGCCACGGCTATGAGCATCTCTCGGTGGTGTTTGCCGAGCTGATGATGTTGGCGTTTTTGGTGGATCAGGTGCAACAACTGTGTTGCCCTCTATTCCAGGCGGTCTGGGCGAAATGGGGCAGCAAACGCCTGCTGTGGGAAAAAATGAGAGCGCTGTTCTTTGACTATGCCCTGGCGTCCATGCGGCAACTGCTCGAGGCGCTGGTGTATGGCCTGAAAAAATCTGCTCCGCTTTTGGCGACCGATTCCTCTTAATCTGACTCTCGACTCCGCACATGCCAAGTCGTCTGGTGCCATGCCTCCTGGTGATGTGTGATGGCTGTGGCGGAACTATGCCTAAACGGAGACAAGAAATGGCTTGCAACCGAGTATCGCATCGATGTTTGCTACGCCGGTTGCGTCAAGAGCGATCCATGGGTCATCAACTGGTGTCGAGAGAGCCTTCCGACATAGCTCGTAGTAGGAATGTTAGGGCGAAGCGGGAATTGCTGTTGATTTTCCAAGACAAATATTGAGACGATAGGCTGACCAAGAAAGCTTACTTTTCCGGACAAAGCCCGCTGTGGGGAAAAATTACACGTATCCCGAACATACTCCGGTGGGACGCCACGCCGACCCCTCGGCGGCGATCATGGCCAGCCAGAGTGTCAAGACCACGGAAGAATCGGGTGGTATCATAGGCTACGATGGAGGCAAACAGGTCAAAGGCCGGAAACGCCCTCTCCTGGTGGATACCCTGGGGCTGCTGCTGTCAGTGGAGGTGACGCCCGCGAATACCTCCGACCAGACAGGGGCACGACGACTGCTGATCGGGCTCAAGCCCTTGCAACCTCGTCTGGAACGCATCTGAGCTGATGGGTCCTAGAGCGGCGAGCCGCTCGCCACCTGGTGTGCGGCCGAAGGCGCCTGGCGGGTAGAGATCATCACACCGACGCCCCACGTCAAGGGGTTTGTCGTGAGACCCTGGTGCTGGATGGTCGAACGGACGCTGGGCTGGCTGGGACGGCAGCGCCGCTTGAGCAAAGATTACGAGTGCAAGGTCCAGACGAGTGAAATCCTGCTGAAGCTCGCGATGATTCGGCTCATGGTGCGGCGGTTGGCGAGGAGCCCAGCATGATTTTCAAAACACCCTCTGAGGTGGAGGCAGGAGCGTCGAGAGCACGTTGAGGTGGTAACTTGCTCTCCGCTCCGTTAATTCATAGTTCCAGATACCTGCCGGTCGAATCATTGGAATTTCCTATTTGAGCCATCCCGTTTCCTCTGTATCATTGCCCTGCTTGGCCTGTGACCACCCGTACTGTAGAGACACGGCTGGCGTGTCCCGCGCGGTGAGGAGCATAGCGATGATCGACATCTATGGGCTCGATGAGACTGCCGGGACATGGAGACAAAAAGCCGCGGCGCTGGCAGGCGACGTGCTGGCGAGATACGCTACGGACGTCGATACCAACGCCCGTTTCCCCACTGAGAGCATGACGGCGCTCGCCAGAGGGGGCTTCTATGGGTTGTGTATTGACACGAGCTTTGGTGGTCAAGGTCAGGGTCCGGCGACCTTCACTGCCGTAGTGGAGGAGATAGCGCGCCACTGCGGTTCTACCGCCATGGTGTACGTCATGCACGTCACCGCGGCGAAGGTTATTGAGGCCTCTACAACACTGCCGAGCAAGGCCGAAGTACTCCGGGCTATAGCTGATGGCCAGCATCTGACGACCTTGGCGCTGTCGGAAAGGGGCTCCCGTTCCCAGTTCTGGGCCCCTGTCTCGCAGCTCGCAGAGCAGAGGAATGGATACCAAACGGATGCTCTCAAGTCCTGGGTCACCGCGGCGCATTACGCTGATTCGTATGTCGCCAGCGCCCGACGCCCAGGGGCCCAATCACCCCTGGAGTTCACGCTGTATCTGCTGCCACGCACCCGGACCGGTGTGCAACATCCAGACACCTTCAATGGCCTGGGTCTGCGCGGCAACGACTCGGCCCCGGTCAACCTCGAAGGTGTTGCTGTGCGTCAAGAGGATCTGCTGACGGAGCAGGGTAAGGGCCTCGAAGGCGCGTTACAGGTTGGCGTCCCCTGGTTCAATGTCGGCACGAGCGCCATGGCCCATGGGCTTTGCCTGGCGGCTGTGGACGCCACAGCACGTCACCTGCAAGGGACGGGTTTTGAGCACACCGGCACCGGGCTACGCGATCTCCCCAACCTGCGGGCGCGGTTGGCCGAAATGAGCGTGGCCACGGAGCAATCGCGGGCGCTCCTCGGCCACACCCTGCGCGAGATGGCCATGCCGGACGCAACAACACCGTTATGGGTGCTGCGCACGCGCATGGCTGGCCTGCAGACGGCTGTGCAAGTGACCGATTTGGCCATGAAGACCTGTGGCGGTGCGGCGTTCTCACGCCACCTCGGCATCGAGCGACTGTTCCGGGACGCCCGTGCTGGCTGGGTGATGGCGCCGACCGTGGACCACCTCGCCGACTTCATCGGGCGTGCGCTCACCGGCTTACCATTGCTTTAATGGTTGGGCATATGGAGCGCTACACATGGACGCTACGCGTCAGTACAGTGGGGAAAGACCGCGCTACCGTGTTTGCACGCACGCAGCAGTTTACCGTTGGTGCGCCAATACAGTTCGACACCGCGTATGACGCCATCACCGCGTTGGAGTACGTTCTAGGAGCTATCGGAGCTGATATCGTGAATAGCTTCCAGACCTTGGCACGGAAACGACAGGTCGAGATTGATCAGGTAGAAGCTGTGGTCGAGGGCGAGCTCAATAATCCGCTCACCTATCTCGGCGTTATGGGTGAAAGCGGGCATCCTGGCCTGGAACGGGTGAGCGTCAAGGTCTACGTCGCGTCTATTGCGGCCGAAGAGGAGGTACGACGCGTCTGGCAAGAGACGCTGGACAAGTCCCCACTAGTGCGGACATTTCAGCCGGCCATCCGGTTCGAGATTAGCTTGCAGGTCATTCTCTGAGAGAGGGAAGGGGGCCGCTAAACCGGCCCCCCTCTGCCCACGCAGTGGCAGGGAGGCACGAGTATGGACAAGCCCATTTTGATTGGAGCGGTGCTGTACAACCCAAAGGTCAGCGTTATCTGGGACATCATCGGCGAGTTCTTCCAGGACAACGGCTGTCCAATCGATGTCGTGTTCTACACCAACTATGAGTTACAAGTCGAAGCGCTGCTGAAGGGCCATATTGACATTGCCTGGAATTCACCCCTGGCCTGGCTCGACGCCCAACGCCAGTCGGGCAGCACGTGCCGGGCGATCGCCATGCGCGATAGCGATCGTGACCGCGTATCCCACCTGATCACGAAGAAACAGGGTGGCCTTAAAACCGTCGAGGACTTACGCGGCAAGATGGTCGCTATGGGGGCCAAAGACTCACCCCAGGCCACGCTCATCCCGCTCGGACTGCTGCAGCGCCACGGTTTGCAGCCCGAGAGGGACGTTCAGGTACGGCGCTTTGATCTCATGGTTGGCAAGCACGGGGACCACATCGGCGGTGAACTGGAGGCTTTTAAGTGCCTTGCTGCTGGCGAGGCCGATGCCAGTGCGCTGCTCGATCTGAACTGGCAGACCTGGACCCAGGACGGTACGATCAATCCCAATGAGTACACCATCCTGGCTACCACAGAACGGTTCGACCACTGTTGCTTCACGGTGCGTGCGGACTTTCCGCCGGAGCGCGAGCAGCACTTTTTGCGGGTCCTGTTCTCGATGAGCTATGACAATCCGAAGCATCGTGAGATGATGGACCTCGAAGGGTTGAAGGTGTGGGTGCCGGGCCGCACCTTGGGGTATGGACTCCTGCACGAGGCGGTTGAAAAGCAGCACTTTTTTACGGAAACGCCGCCATGAGTCCATTGCCGCTTTTGCCCGTCACCACGGTTGGGAGCTGGCCAAGACCCCCGGAGCTGCTGCGAGCCCAGCGCCTCAAGCACACCGGGCGCCTCAGCACCGAGGCCTTCGAGCAGCAGGCCGATGTGGCCGTGTTGGAGGTCTTACGCCTCCAGGAACACGCCGGGGTTGACATCGTCACCGACGGCGAACAGCGGCGCGACAACTTCTACTCGTTCGTGGCCGAGAAGCTCGCCGGCGTGCAGCTCATGACGCTGCTGGAGATGCTCGACCTCGTCGAGGACAAGGTGAGCTTTGAACGCGTCTTGCAGACCCTCGACGTCCCTGCCTACTCGATCCGCAATCCCACCTGCATCGGCAGACTCGAGCGCCGCCGCCCCCTGGCAGTCGACGAACTCCTCCTTCCCAAGCGCCATACCGACAAGCCAGTCAAGATCCCGCTGCCCGGGCCGTACATTCTCACGCGCGCCATGTTTGTCCCGGAAGTCACACGCCAAGTCTACCCCACCAAGGAAGAGCTGGCCGAAGATGTCGTGCGTATGCTGTGCGATGAGATTGCCGAGCTGATCGCGGAGGGGGTTGACTTCATCCAACTCGACGAACCGGTCTTGACAGAACTCGTGTTTACCCAGGGTCAGACCCGCACCTTCATGTGTGCCGCCCTGGCCACCCGCAAAGATCCCGCCGAAGAGTTGGAGTTTGCCGTATCACTAATCAATCGCGTCCTGGAGGATGTCGTGGGAGTGCGCACGGGCCTGCACATCTGCCGGGGTAATTGGAGTCAGAACGAAGCAACGCTGCTGCGGGGCGGCTACCACCCGCTGGCGCCCTACCTCGAGCGCCTCCACGTGCAACAGCTCGTGCTGGAATATGCTACCGAGCGTGCCGGCGATCTCATGGCTTTTGCCGGCAAGGAACTCGGACTCGGGGTGGTCAATCCGCGCACGGAGAGCATCGAATCGCCAGAGACGATCAGAGTAGCCATTGAGCAGGCCTTACAGCTCTATCCAGCGGACCGGGTGTTTCTCAACCCGGATTGTGGCTTTGCAACCTTCTCGAACCGTCCAGTGAACAGCTCGGAGATTGCTTGCGACAAGCTCAGAGCGATCGTGGACGCTGCCCAGGCCTGGCGGGCCAGGAGAGAGATACTGTAAGACCTACTGAAGGAGGATCTCATGAAACGCTACCTGTTGCTGGGTGTTCCCTGTGTAATAGTGTTCTTGCTTGCCGGTGTCAGTGCCACCAGTGCACAGCAGCAACGTGAGGGGAAGCCGGTTATCGTGGGCATTCTGTTGTTGAATAAGCCCTACATCACCGAGTTTGCCGGTCCACTCGATGTCTACCACCACGTGCCGGCCGAGAAGCTCAACGTCTTTATCATTTCAGACACCGATCAGGAGCTGGTCACGTACGAGGGCATGCCGTTTCGCGCCCACTACACGATCGAGAACGCTCCCAAGCTCGATGTCCTCGTGGTGCCGAGTGGGGCGGGGAGCCTCGATGCCGATCGGAAAAACATTCGCGTGATCAACTGGTTGAAAAAGGTTGCTGGAGAAGCGAAATTTATTACGTCGCACTGCGAAGGGGCGTTTTTGCTCGGTCAGGCTGGCCTACTTGACAATAAGGATGCGACGACCTTCCACGTCGATACCGACGCGTTGCAGCAACAGTATCCAACCTGTCGGGTCCAGGGAGACCGGCGTGTCGTGGTGGATGGGAACTTGATCACATCGGCAGGAGGTCTGGCCAGCTACGAAGCCTCGCTGTATGTTGTCGAAAAGTTGTTTGGGAAGGACCAGGCGTTGAGCATTGCGGCGGCGCTGGTCTTTGGTCCGAGCAATATTGAAGCTGCTATCACCACCAAATGACCATGATGCCTGTGCTGATGTTCCAGACATCTGGACTTGACGGGGCTAGAAGTGCTTGCAGGGCTTTGCTATCCCAGCTCCCAACAGAGCCCTGCCTCGCCAATTGATTCTAAAACTGCGTACAGCGCTATCCATCGATTTTCCTATTTGAAATATTTCCCAGACCTTCCTCGAAAGGTCAAAATATTCAAAACAGCTCTGCATCACTAGCAGTTGATCTCGGGCAACTCCAACAGGAAGTCCTTTAAGAGGACGCTTGGGGCGGTTCCAGCCAATTCTCCAGCAGCAGATCCGGGATCCGTGCGAAGTGGTCCGTATTATTCGTCACGACGGTCAACCCATGGTGCAGAGCCACACCAGCGATGAAGAGATCAATGTCGCCAATCGGTCTGCCGGTGCGGCGTAAGAGGGCCTTGAACCGGCCGAACTGCTCGGAGGCAGCCTCATCGATGAGCAGCACCTGTGGCCCAGGAGGAGAGAGAAACGCACGCACCCGTGCGATATTCGCCTCTACGCGTCCGGAGTTATAGGCGCCAAAATAGAGCTCGCCGACGGTCGGGATGGCGACTGCTACGGCTGTGACCCCCACCTCTGCCACCCGTGTCTTGACGTGCGGATGCCCATTGAGCAGATAGATGCACATATCCGTATCCAAGCAATAGTGCAGCGCGGGGTTCACGCCGTCTCCTCAGGCCCGAGGGACTCCGCACGGTGGGAGACCGTCCGCGCGGCATAGATCTCGGCGATGATCTCCTCGGGGCTCCGCGTATCCTCCCAGCCCCCACATTTCGCGAGAAAAGCCTGCGTGGGCTTTTCGCTCGGTGTCTCGGTCCACCCTGCGGCGAGTGCCGCTCGCAAGGCGACCAACTCGTGTGTCACGGCGTCTAAGCGTCGTAGCGCTTCTTCGCGCGTAATCATACCGACCTCCACTCTGGTCAGATACTCATGCGGCCTCGCGTGTGTAGTATTTCAGGAGCCCGCCGAGCCGCTCACGGCACTGCATCGGGCCTGGCCTGAGATGCTTGTGGTTGGCGGACGGAAAGAGCAGGATATTCCCCTGCCCCTGATGATTGCGCTCATGATGATAATGCGCCACATATTCGTGGAGCGTATGCTGAAGGGACGCTTCACCAAACAGGATGAGCAGTGAAAGGTACTCCTCCTTGACGGAGCGCACCCAGCGCTCCGCGTAGGCGTTCAGATTCGGCGAGTGCGGCGGTAGGGGTACTCGTTTCACCCCAGCCGCGTCGATGAGCTGTTGAAAGGCGGGGCAGTATTTCCCGTCTCGATCGTGGATCAAGTATTGCCCAGGAGCGAGGAAGCCCCACTCCTCCATCGTCACATTGCGCGCCACCTGTAGCATCCAGGCTTCGTTGGGATGCGGCGTCGTGCCGGCGAGATGGACTTCCCGGCTGCCCAGATGAATGAAAAACAAGACGTAATACGTCAGGAGCCCACACCAGGTCCACACCTCGGCGGTGAAAAAGTCCGTCGCGACCAGTACGTCCATATGCGTGAGGATGAACTCCTTCCAGGTGGTGGTCGTCTTCCGTTCGGGAGCCGGTACGATACCATGGCGCTTGAGGACATTGCCGACCGTCTGGTCACTGACTGTATAGCCCAGGTTGGCGAGGGCGCCGACAATGCGATCGTAGCCCCAGGAGCGATTCTCCCGCGCCATGCGCACGATCAACGCTTCCAGCTCTGGATCGATGGTGGGACGTCCTGGAGACTGTCGCTGCGGGGAGCCGTCAAACTTCTGCGCGACCAGCTTGCGGTGCCAGGCAAGGATCATGTCGGGCTTGACGATGCTTGCCATTTCTTTTAGGGCCTGTTTCCCTAGTCTCTGGCCGAGATCGGCCAGCGTCTTGCGTTCGCTGTCACTCAACCGCACGCGGCCCGTGATCTGGTTGCGCAAGATGCGATTTTCCGTGACCAGATATTCGTTACGTAGCAGCAGTTCCTGATCGACCGTCCCCGTGATGTATGCCAGTAGGTGTTTCCAATCCATCGCCTTCCCCCTCAGCCGTCGCCGACCACATTGACGCTGAGTATGGGTGATAGCGAAGCGGAAAACAAGCCGAAGCGCGGATGATGGTAGAGACGCAACATCCAGTGAGAAGATGAGTTCGAATATTTTGACCATTCGAGATTGATGCACATCACTTCTGCAGTGCCAGAAGCGTGTGGCAGGAGAAGGAGCGTTGGACGCGTACCACCAGGCCTGTGAGCAGGGCCGCAGTGTCTGGGGAGAGGGGCGTTGTGGAATGCATTCTGTCATGCTATGTGGCCGACCGTCGACGACGCAGGTGATCACTGCCTGGCGGACGCCAGCCTTGACCGGCGGCGCCAGAACGCGTACAAGAGTCCCCGAAGAGGAGCGGCGCTGCGCACCCGTGGCGCGACGACGATTCCAGGTGCTCGCGCGGCTCGTCGAGGCGCGAGCGTTCGCACAACACCCAGCTGAACATGGAGAGACTGCCATGCCGTTCTATGAACAGGGCAATGTCCGCATACGCTACGAGGTGGCCGGCTCCGGCTTCCCGCTGCTGGTTGGCCCAAACCCAACACTGACACTGGTGGCGAATTCGTCTCGGCATGGGCATAACGATTTTTGGACGACGGGATCTCGACGATTGCGGTAGGATCTCTGCCCTTATATGCCAATTTGTCTCTCAGGAGGACACCGCATGTCACTACATCCCCAAGCCCCGTATCTGATCCCTGAAGAAACCCAGCGGGTAGCCCGTGCCGCATTCCCACGCGGGAACCTCTATATGCAGGTGGCCGACCGTCTTGGCACTCTCTACCATGACGCGCAGTTCACCGCGCTCTTCCCGCTGCGTGGCCAACCGGCAGAAGCCCCGGCACGCCTGGCGCTCGCCACTGTCCTGCAGTTTGCCGAAGGCCTCTCCGATCGCCAAGCGGCCGATGCCGTCCGCAGCCGTATTGATTGGAAATACGTCCTGGGGTTGGACCTCACCGATCCCGGCTTCGACCATACTGTCCTGAGCGAGTTTCGGACCCGCCTGATCACTGGGGAGGCAGAGGTGCTCCTGCTGGATGCCCTGCTGACACTCGCACGGGCGCACGGGCTGCTGAAAGCCCGTGGTCGCCAACGTACGGATTCCACGCATGTGTGCGCGGCTATTCGTGTGCTCAATCGGCTGGAGCGCGTGGGAGAGACGCTACGCGCCGCGCTCAACAGTCTCGCCGTGGTCGCGCCTGCCTGGGTGCAGACGCTCGCGCCGCCAGAGTGGTATGAGCGCTATGCCCATCGGGTCGAAAACTACCAGATGCCCAAGACCGATGCCGCCCGTAAGGCGTTCGCGGCGGTCATCGGGGCAGATGGCCAAGCGCTGCTCCAGGCAATTGACGCGGCCAACGAGCGGCCCTGGTTGCGAGAGATCCCCGCGGTCCAGACCCTCCGACGCGTCTGGGCTGAACAATACCTCGAAGTCAATGGCACGCTCAGCTGGCGCGAGGTCAAAGACATGCCATCCCCGGCGGAGCTCATTGCCTCCCCGTATGATCCAGAGGCCCGCTACAGCACAAAGCGGGCAGTGGAGTGGATCGGCTACAAGGTCCACCTCACGGAAACTTGTGACCCCGCGAGCCCGCATTTGATTGTGAATGTCGAGACGACACCGGCCACGACACCCGACGATCATATGCTGGCGACGATCCATGCCTCTCTGGAGCCGCGTGGGGTGCTGCCGGCAGAACACTTGATCGATAAGGGCTATACGGACTCCCAGGTCTTGGTGGAGAGCCAGCGCCTCTATGGGGTCAGGCTCATTGGGCCCGTGGCGGACGACCCCAGTTGGCAGGCCCGGGCCGGCACCGGGTTCGATAAAGCCCAGTTTCTCGTTGACTGGGAGCGACAGGTCGTGACGTGCCCGATGGGCAAGCAGAGCATCTCCTGGCTCCCGAACACCTATCCCCAGAATGGGATGACGTGGGAGGCACGCTTTGCCCGCAAAGATTGCACCCCGTGTCTCCACCGGGCACAATGTACGCGGTCAAAGAAGGAGCCCCGCATTGTGGGACTCCAGGCGCGGGAGCAGTATGAGGCGCTGCACGCCGCGCGACAACGCCAGACGACCGAAGGGTTCTCTCAGCAATATGCGCCGCGGGCCGGCATTGAGGGCACCCATGCACAGGGCATCCGCCGGTGTGGCCTCCGGCAATCACGGTATATTGGGCTGGCAAAGACGCATTTGCAACATATCGCCACTGCTGCGGCTCTCAACTTGGTACGGCTAGGGGAATGGTGGGCGGGGACGCCACATGCAAAGACGCGCTGCTCTCCGTTTGCACGCCTGAAGGAAGCGTTGATGTAGACAATATTATACTAATTTGGTCTATAAATAGAACGAAACTTTAAGGTACTTAAGAAACCATATTATTTATTTATGAATCTAGTTATACAAGTTTTATACGGATTAATTCAAGAATTCGCCACCAGTGTCAGTGTTGGGTCTGGGCCAACTGGCTCTTTTACTGTTGATTAAAAACATGGGGGAAAGCCTATTGCAGGGTTTGGGTTATTGACTGCGCATCGCGTCAGAGATATAAAGTCTCCGCCGATATCGACTTGTAACTCACTCACAGGAAGGAGAGTACGATGCACTCAATCTGGCGTACGGTAATGCTCGGAGTCGTGGTGACACTCGGCATCGTGATGGGAGCGGGCCTTGTGCGCGTGGCAGCCCAGGCGAGCGATGCGAGAATTGGCACGTGGAAACTCAATGTGGAGAAGTCCAAGTTCAATCCCGGTCCGGGACCCAAAAGTGAGACGCTGAAAATCGAGGCGTCCGGCCAGGGTGAGAAAGGCACCGCTGAGGGAATCAACGCGACTGGAGCGCCCATTATGACGCAGTACACGGCTCAGTATGACGGCAAAGACTATCCGTATACGGGGTCCCAGAACGTCGACACGGTGTCCTTTAAACGCATCGACGCACGGACCATAGAACGCACGAACAAGAAGGGAGATAAGGTGCTTACGACCTCGACACAGGTCGTCTCCCAGGACGGGAAGACGATAACCGCCACGACCAAAGGCACGAACGCTCAAGGTCAGGCCGTGGACAACGTCACTGTCTGGGAAAAGCAGTAGCCAGGAGGCGTGTCACCGCCTCACCCATGCAGGATTGAGGTGACCCGCAGTGGTCACTTCAATCCTCTGTTCGTCGTATGAAGTCCTTGGGACAGCGACCAACTGTAGACACTGTAGCCCGCTTCCACAGATGCTTCCATTCAGGTCGAGGTTTGTCTCACAAAACCTTCCTTTTTTGAGACAATGGTATCCAATCTTACCATACTGAACACTGGACACTTGGGGCCAAAGTGTCTCATGTTGAGACCGAACAAAATCGCATGGTGGTCGGCTGCAATTTTTGTTCGGCCGTGTAGTCTGCCCACCGCACCTCACTTAACATGACGTGGTCTCTGTGAAAAACGTGAGAACTTTCTGCACGACTAAATCCGGTGCGGTTCTGTGCGCGGTATGGTGTTGCCCTTGGAGCACCACAATCTGGCTATGGGATAACGCCTGGTGGAGCGTCTCGGTGATGGTCATCCGGTGTGGGAGACTCTCGCCACCCACCAGGAGCAACGTGGGGGTCCGCAGGGTGCGAAATCGTAGAGGATCAAAGGCATAGCGGTCGATCGCCCGCAACTCACGGGGTATCGTGTGCGCCGCCGCCACCTGCCCCGGCCAGCGCGGCTCGGTTTGCAGGGCGGCAAGCTCCTGGGGTGGGAGCTTGGCGATGTCGCCAAAAAAGAACAGGAGGGCCTCTTCCGCGTGCCCTGTATCCAGGAGGGCTTGCAGATGCGCGTCATACGCCGCAGGCAGGTTCCGACGGCCCAACGGGAGCGTCGGTTCGTAGAGGATGAGCCGGCCGAGGTGTGGCGTCAGGAGGGCGGCTTCTAAGGCACACAGCCCCCCAAAGGAATGCCCCAGGAGATGCACCGTCCCACCGATGGCGTCCATGACGGCGGCGATATCCTCACCCTCGCGTTCGAGCGCATAGGCGGTGGCATCGCCGCTGGCGCCGCGCCCACGCCGATCCAGCGTCCACACGCTGAAGTGGCGCTCCAACGCCACACGGACTGGGGTCCACACGGTGTGATCCCCCGTGGTGCCATGCACGAGTAACAGTGGTGCCCCCACGCCACTACGCCACGCAGCAATGGGCGTGCCATCTTTTGACCGTATTATCTCCATGATGTCTCTCCTTTGTGCAGGTACACTCATCCACTGCTCATATGAGAAGCCGAACGCTGGCGCTCACCTGCCGCCGGAAGCGGGAGCGCAGCGGACGCTGTAGGCGGTCAGGTGCAGTGCTTGGTTAGATGCGCAAGTCCCGCAAGCCCAAAGGCTTCCGATGTCTCGTGGCAGATTACGCCACCAATCGCTTCTGTTCCAGTAGCTTGAGGCACAACGCCCGCATGGTGGCCAACTCCCGTTGAAACTCCCGCTGGGCTTCCGCCGTGGGAAGCGCCTCAAACAGGTCTGGTAGTTGCACCCCGTGACTCATGACAGCATCAGCCGTTTTGTCACGCAAGTGTTTGCGGACAAACAGACAATTTTCGGCGTGGAAGAATACCCGCAGCGCATCAGTAGCGCTCAGGAGTCCGTGCGCCAGCGACTCCAGAATGCCCAGCGTGAGGAGCGCGAAGAGGGCGAGCGGTTGATCTGGGACTGTGTTGGACGCTGTGAGTAAGGCTTGCAAGGACATACTGTGGGACATAGACTACCTTAATGTGGATAGTATTTCACGCCAGCCACTTGACCAGACGCATGCTCAAAATAATGCACGGCTCCGTTGTTGCCTTGTTTGATGACCTTCTGCCATCTGCCGGGGAGCAATTGCCGCAGATACCGGCGGACGGCTGGATTCCGCACGGGGTACTTCAAGGTGCCGCCCCTGGTTGGCACCCATCCCAGGGGGACAGAGCCAGAGGCATACACGTCGGTGTATAGGTGAAGTGGCATTGTCACCCCTGTTTACAGGAGTTTACCTCTTTGCTAGTAAAGTGTCCTCGCTTTTCC
>JACXTT010008418.1_pt1 | contig 14298 bp, 9 predicted proteins | sample 9270951 | NCBI WGS metagenome assembly JACXTT01 (sample SAMN15532306, study PRJNA645909) | rock metagenome | isolation source: weathered quartz diorite | place: Puerto Rico | collected 2017-06-21 | reverse complement strand
GGGGTACGCGCAGTTCCGTGGCATGCAAGCGTTGGTGGGCGGAAAAGGGCCACCGGTAGTTTGTCGGGGGTGGGCGCCGCCACAAGACCCGCATGTTGAAGAAACGAAAAAATGGCGGCTGCGTCGGTGCGGGCCAGCGCATGGTCAACGTCGCCGGCGCCGCGCAGTTCAATGGTGCAACTGCAGCAGCCCTGTGGTAGCGGATGCGCCTTACCGGCCGAGCCAAGCATGTCTTTGAGCCGCCACCATGCACCCGACAGGCATTCGTCGATGGGGCCGCCGCCGGAATTCTTGGCCAGCAGAATAGCCTGGCACTGCAGCAGACGCGTCAAGCCCTCAAACTGTGGCCAGCAGCTTTCCTCGGTATAGAAGTGCATAACGGCTTCGCAATCGCAATGCAGGTCCAGCATGAAGTCAGCATCATGCGACAGCAGCAACAAATGCCGACGCAGGCTTTGCAGCTCGGTGTTGGCTTGCCAATCGCGCAAATAGTTGCCCATGGCGCGCCGCACAGTGGCGACATTGTCACCGGCCTCAGCGCCCAGCGCGTCTTTGACCGCAGGCCAGACCTTGGCTGCCAGTTCAGGGTAGTTGCGGTTGAAATTTTCCGACGAATCCAGCTCGAACCGGCCCATGGCCTTGTGGTCCACCCGCTGGGCCAACCCAATGGGGTTGGCCACCGGCACCAGCACCACTTCGCCCAACATCAGACCGGCGGCTTCGGCGGCCTCCAGCAGGCTGCGCAGGTGGTGGGCGACCAACATGCCGGGCAGCTCCTCAGCATGCAGGCTGGCCTGGATATAGACCTTGGGCCCCCGGCCGGGGTTACCAAAGTGAAAACTGGTCAGTGTCTTGTGGCTGCCAATGCTGGGCGACAGCAGGGTGTGGTCGATGCGCTGCATGGCTGTCTTCTTTTTTAATGTTTGCGCGGCGTCAGATAGGCCAGGAAGTGCCGCTCGGCCAGTTTGAACAGGCCAATCAAGCCGAACGAGGCAATCAGGTAAATGGCCGCTGCACCCAAATAGGCTTCAAACGGCAGGTAGTATTGTGCGTAAATGCGGCTGGCAGCGGACGTGACGTCCAACATGGACGGGACGGCACTTGCCAGGCTGGTGGTCTGCAACATCATGACCACCTCGTTGCTATAGGCCGGCAATGTGCGGCGCATGGCACTGGGCAGCACGATGTACAGCATGACCTGCAGCCGGTTCATGCCATAGGCCTGGGCCGCTTCGATTTCACCGGCACTGGTTTCGCGTATGGCGCCAGCCAACATTTCGGCGGTGTAGCCGGCGGTGTTCAGGCTAAACGCCAGCAGCGCACAGAAGAATGGTTCCTTGAAGTGGGTCCAGGGCCACACCGTGTCCCAACGGGCCTGAATCCAATCCAACTGCGCAAGGCCGTAGTAGATCAAATAAACCTGGATCAGACAGGGGGTGCCACGAATGACATAGGTATAGGCGCCCACCAGCCAGCGCATCGGCGCCCAGGGGCCGGTCAGCAGCAGCGCAAAAATCAGCGCCAGCACGGCGCCAATGGCAAGAGACGCTGCCAACAGGCTCAAAGTTGTGACAATGCCGGTGCCAAACAGTGCCAGATTGTCTGGCTCAAAGAGGACTGCAAAGTTCATTTACAGAGTACCCCGTTTCGCACCCAGGCTAAAGCGCGTATTGAGCTTGCGCAGTGCGTACAGGGAGACCGATGTGTAGACCAGGAAAATGGCCGCTGCAAACAGAAAAAAGAAGAATGGTGAACGGGTTGCGGCGCTGGCCTGTTTGGCGGCGTAGGTCATATCCTGCAGGCCAATCAGGCTGACCAAGGCGGTGGCTTTGATCAGTACCAGCCAATTGTTGGTCAGGCCGGGCAGCGCATAGCGCACCATCTGTGGTGCCGTGATACGCAAAAAGGTTTGCGTGCGCCCCATCCCAAAGGCCCATGCGGCCTCGGCCTGCCCCTTGGGCACGGACAAAATGGCGCCGCGAAACGTCTCGGTCATATAAGCGCCGTAAATAAAACCCAGCGTCAGCACGCCGGCCACAAAAGGATTGATGTCCACTGTGGCCTCGCTACCCATTTTTTCCAGCAGGTTGTTCAGCCCAATGGTGCCGCCATAGAAAATAAGCAGCATCAGCACCAGATCCGGTATGCCGCGAATGATGGTGGTGTAGGTGGTGGCCAGCGCCACCCATGTGGGCCGGCCTGAGAGTTTGGCGCCCGCGCCCAGCAGGCCCAGCACAATGGACACCAACAAGGCAGACAAAGAGACGCCGACGGTCAGCAGTGCACCCTGCAGAATGGCTGATATGTAGGCATCCATTGGCGCTTATTTTCCGTAGGCGTCGAACTTGAAGTACTTGTCGTTGATCTTCTTGTAGACGCCATTGCCGCGAATGGTCTTGATGGCGGCGTTCAGCTCGTTCTTCAACGCGTCCTGGCCTTTGCGCAGGCCAATGCCGGCGCCGGAGCCGAAATATTTGGGAATATAGAGTTCATCGCCCTTGAGCTCGTAGTCCTTACCCTCGGGCTTGTTCAAAAAGCCGCTGGTCACCTCTACATAGTCGGCCACCGTGCCATCCAGCCTGCCGGACTTGATATCCAGATAGACCTGGTCCTGCGCGTCGTAGGACACGACTTCCACACCCACGGGCTTGAGCTCACCCATGGCATATTTTTCTTGCGTGCTGGACTTTAAGACACCGATCTTTTTGCCCTTGAGCGAGGCTGGCCCGGCGAACTTGAAGTCCTTCTTGGTGACCACGCGGCTGGGCGTGTTGTAGTATTTGTCGGTGAAATCGATCTGCTTCAGGCGGTCTTCGGTGATGGACATGGAGCTGATGATGACCTCGTATTTGCGCGCCATCAGGCCAGGAATCATGCTGTCCCAGCTTTGCTCCACAAACACGCAGGTGCGCTTGATCTGCTCGCACAGGGCGTTGGCAATATCGACGTCAAAGCCGGTCGGCTTGCCATCTTTCTTGAATGTAAAGGGCTCATACGTGGCGTCAATGGCCACCTTCAGTTCTTTGCCCTGGGCGAAAGCTGTGGCGCCCAAAGTAGCCAAAACAGCGGCCAGCAGTAGTTTTTTCATCGAAAAGTCCTCGGAAAATCCAAAAAATGATTCTACGGGCAGTGGTGGGGCGAATGACAGGGGGTTTGCCGCAGGTATCCTTAAAGATGCATGGATTCGTGTAAATCATTAAAATGGTGGGTTACCCGAAAGTCCCATGAACGCCCCAGTCGACGTCTCCTTCTTCGCGCGCGCCGCAAAACCGCTGACCAGCTATCGCAAGTACTGGGCCGCGCGCTTTGGCACGGCCCCGGTTTTGCCCATGAGCCGCGCCGAGATGGACAAGCTGGGCTGGGATAGCTGTGACATCATCCTGGTCACGGGCGACGCCTATGTGGACCACCCCAGTTTTGGCATGGCGGTGATTGGCCGCATGCTGGAAGCCCAGGGTTTTCGGGTCGGCATCATCGCCCAGCCCGATTGGCAGAGTGCCGAGCCCTTCAAAGTGCTGGGCAAGCCCAACCTGTTTTGGGGCGTGACGGCGGGCAACATGGATTCCATGATCAACCGCTACACGGCCGATCGCAAAATCCGCAGTGACGACGCCTATACGCCCGGTGACGTGGGCGGCAAACGGCCAGACCGCGCGGCCATTGTCTACAGCCAGCGCTGCCGCGAGGCTTTCAAGGATGTGCCCATTGTGCTGGGCGGCATAGAAGGCAGCCTGCGCCGCATTGCCCACTATGACTACTGGTCCGACAAGGTGCGCCGCTCCATTGTGGTGGACGCCAAGTGCGATCTGCTGCTGTACGGCAATGCCGAGCGCGCCATTGTGGAGATTGCCCACCGCCTGGCCGCCCGCGAGCCGGTTGAAAAGATTACCGATGTGCGCGGCACGGCCTTTGTGCGCCGCCCGGACGATGAAACCGGCAAAGGCTGGATAGAAATCAACTCCACCAGTGTTGACACGCCGGGCCGGGTTGAAGCGCACATCAACCCCTACATGACGACCTCGGAGCAGGCCGCAGGGCAGGGCAGCACCTGCGCCAAAGAGGACGCCGAAAAAGATGTAAGCAATGGTGTCGCCGAAGGTGGCGCACCGGTCAACGCCGACATCAAGCCGCTGAAGTTTGTGCCCAACCCGGCGTTGCACGGCCTGGGCAGCTTCAAGGTGCCGCCACGCGAGCGCTCGGTGATACGCCTGCCCAGCTACGAGCAGGTGCGCAGCGACCCCATTCTGTACGCCCACGCCAATCGCGTGCTGCACCTGGAGACCAACCCCGGCAACGCCCGTGCGCTGGTGCAGGCCCATGGCGAAGGTGTTACCGCCCGCGACGTATGGATTACGCCGCCACCGATACCGCTGACAACGGCCGAGATGGACTTTGTGTTTGACCTGCCCTACGCGCGCAGCCCGCACCCCAGCTATGCCGATGAGAACGGCAGCCACGAGCATGCGACCAAGATTCCAGCCTGGGAGATGATTCGCTTTTCGGTCAACATCATGCGCGGCTGCTTTGGCGGTTGCACCTTCTGCTCTATCACCGAGCACGAGGGGCGCATCATCCAGAGCCGCTCCGAAGACTCGGTAATCAAGGAGATTGAAGAGATTCGTGACAAGGTCAAGGGCTTTACCGGCACCATTTCCGACCTGGGTGGCCCCACGGCCAATATGTACCGCCTGGGCTGCCGCAGCCCGGCCATTGAAGCAGCCTGCCGCAAGCCCAGCTGTGTCTACCCCGGTATCTGCCAGAACCTCACCACGGACCACGGCCCGCTAATCAAGATGTACCGCCGCGGCCGCGCGCTCAAGGGCATCAAGAAGATCTTGATTGGCTCGGGTCTGCGCTACGACCTGGCGGTCAAGAGCCCCGAGTATGTGAAGGAACTGGTGCAGCACCATGTGGGCGGCTACCTGAAGATCGCGCCCGAGCACACCGAGCAGGGTCCGCTGACCAAGATGATGAAGCCGGGCATTGGCTCTTACGACAAGTTCAAGGCCTTGTTTGAGAAGTTCAGTGCCGAGGCTGGCAAGAAGCAGTTTCTGATTCCCTACTTCATCGCCGCCCACCCGGGCACCACCGATGAAGACATGATGAATCTGGCCATCTGGCTGAAAAAAAACGGTTTCCGTTCCCACCAGGTGCCAACCTTCTACCCCAGCCCCATGGCCACGGCAACCGCCATGTACCACTCGGGCCGCAACACCTTGCGCAAGATACACCGCACGGTGGAGAGCGACGAAGAAAACGTCGACATCGTGCGTGGCGAAAAGCGCCGTCGCCTGCACAAGGCATTCTTGCGCTACCACGACCCCAACAACTGGCCGCTGCTGCGCGAAGCCTTGAAGGCCATGGGCCGCGCCGATCTGGTGGGCAATGGCAAGCACCATCTGATACCAACTTTCCAACCGCTGGGAGATGGCGGTTACCAGAGTGCGCGCAAGAAAAATTCAACGCCGGTCGCGGCAGCCAAACCGGCCGGCAAGTTGTTCAACAAGCCGGTCAAAGGCCAAATCTTGACCCAGCACACGGGCTTGCCGCCCAGAGACACTGGCGGTGGCCGCATAGCAGCCAAGCAGCGCGCGCGCAAGCCGCAATAGCCAACCGCTCGTAACGGGCCGTTTTTGTGCGTGGGTACTGTCCGTTAACGCTGTTGCGCGCTAAACCCTTGGGTATATACCAGGGTATTGCTACGGAATTGGTAATGGTTGGTGCCATCCTGCCACCACAGGCTTGCCGTATTTGGCGCAAAAACCGGGGTCAGTGTCATGTCGGGCGTCAGCACGTACTGTTTACCTGTAAAGGTGGTGTACCAGGCAGTGCCATCCGTCTGTATAGCCACCGAGCCGGCGCCCAGCATGTTTGGCAGTTGGGCTGATAGTCCATCGGTATCCAGAAACGCCGGGCGCAATATCTGCACCAAGCCCGCGCTGTCGGTAAAGCGGTAGAGACCATCGGGGCCGAGTCCCAGGCCGGCTCCAACCGCGCCGCCGGTCGTCACTACAAAGTCAGGGCGCCCAACAAACACCGTGCCTCCGGCCGAGACAGTTATCACGCCCTGTGCATTCACTTGTCCGCCAAGCCCTATCTTGGTCAGGGCCGCGCCAAATTCGCCCAGGTTGAACATGGCTGGGATGATGGTCAGCGTGCCGCAGCTGGTGACCACGGTCAATGCATTGGAGCCGCTCAGTGCAATGCTTGGATTGGGGCTGCTGACGGTAGTGGCGTCTATGACGTAGAAGGACAGTAACCTTCCGCCCTGCATGATCTTTGAATTGCCGTTGGCCATTTGCCCCAGAAAGACCGCATCGGGGCCGAAGAACACGCGCGCTGCATCCTGCAAGCAGGAGGTCATGGCCGGTCCCTGGCCGGAGAACAAGTCCAACACGGTGGGCTGGGTGCTGAAGCCCGGCACCGGGGGTAGAGAGGGCAGCGTGGGTACCGGTTTAGACGGCGTAGTGGGTGCTGCTGATTGCAGTTCGAAGGAACCCATATCCACCGTACCACCTGAAATACGCGCCAAGCCACGCTGGTCGGTTGCCGGCAGGCCCGCGCCACTGGGGTCGCCGGCATTCACCGCTGGGCTGCTAGCCAGGATTGCGTGGGTCTGCGTCTGGCCGCCATTGTTGGCCAGTGCCTGCAGCGCTGGACTGACGCCGGTGATGTTGTTCGCGCCGCCGATGGTCGCACCGCTGGTTGACTGTAAGAGCGAATAATTCAGCGTGACGGTGGCCGATCCGTTTCGGATGTCGGGCCCGGTTGCGGCGCTGCCGCCGGCAATGATGGAATTGGCGACGTTGATGGTGTTTGCGGAGTTGCCGCCATTGATATTTCCGCCAAGAGCCGTCGCGGTATTGAAGGCAATGGTCGAAGAACGGATGACCAGCGAGTTGCCGCCGGCCGGGTTCAGAATGTCGATGCCGCCGCCATTGTTGGCCGTGTTGCCCGACACGGTGGTATTTACCAGTGTGATCACAGACCCTGACTTGTACAAAAACAGGCCACCGCCATCGTTCCCGCCGGTGGCCTGGTTGCCACTGATCGTCGAACGTTGAATAGTGATAACGCCAGACGCGGTACTTTTGTACAGAGAGAATCCACCGCCGTGGTGATTGGCACTGGTATTGCCGGAAATCGTGGTGTCGCTAATCGTCAACGCGGCATTGAGCTTGTACAGAGAGATGCCACCGCCACGATTGACGGTGGTATTGCCGGAGATGGTGGAACCGGAAATCGACACCGCAGCGCCAATCGTGTACAAAAAGAGACCGCCGCCTTTGCCGCCCGTGGCCGTGTTGCCTGAAAAGGTCGTATTGGTGATCGTGACCGGGTTGCTCGCGTTTTGAACCATCACTCCGGCACCTTTTGTGCTGGAATTTCCCGAAAACGTGGAATTGCTGATATTGACGCTGCCGGCAGCAAGGGCAAAGACGGCGCCCGCGCCAGTGCCGCCGGTATTGCCACTAATGGTGCTGTTCTGAATCGTCAGGGAGCCGCCGCTGCCTGCAAAAATGGCACCGTTGGTTGGCCGGCTATTGTTGACGGTGACATTGCTCAGCGTGACATTTTCGCCCTTGTTGTTGATCACCGAACCATTGCCGGCGCCAATCCGGCCTCTGGTCAGCGTCAAGCCGCTGATCGTGACGGCCAAGGTGCTGGCATTGTTGTAGATGTAGAAGACCCGCGACGCGTTGTTGGCGTCGATGGTCAGCGCGCCGGGCCCAGGCCCCGTGATGGTGGTGGAGCCGCTGATGGTCAGCTGCGTGCCACCCAGAGTGATCGTTCCTGCCAGTGCCGACAGGTCAATGGTGTCGGTGCCGGAGCCGGCTACGCAATCGCCGCCGGTGGTGTCGCTGTTCGAATTGGCATTGGCCAGGGCCTCGCGCAGGGTGCAAAGGCCGTCGGTGGCGGTCGTGTCGAGCAAGGAATTGACCACGATCGTGGCCGCGGATGCGTTACCGGTCAGGGCTGCGGCACCGGCTGCCAATGCGGCACCCTGCATCAGCGTCCGAGATTTCTTTGAACGCTTGCGTGTGCCCGCAATGCGTTGATGGCCTGATTCTTCCATTTCCAACGGCTGATCCATGGACGTCCTCTTATTGGGTAGGGGCGAATTACCTCGTAGAAATGATAGATTACCATTTCTCAACGCGTGTGTGCAGCCAAAACAGACAACCGAGGCTGCTTTCGATGCTCCAATCCCATTCAGCTTATGCGCCTCGACACAGAATTCATACAGATTCCCCTGCTTTTCGATGCCGACCTGCTGGCTGCTGAAGTGGCAGCATTTGCCGAGTCAGACTGGCTGCCGCATCCACAAGGGCATCCAGGCAATTGGGCGCTGCCGCTGCTGGCGGTCGATGGCAATCCGCTGAACAACGCCACCAAGGGCGTTATGCGGCCCACGCCGCAACTGGAGCGCTGCCCGTATCTGATCCAGGTGCTGGCCGCGCTGGACGCGCCCATCGGGCGCACCCGCCTGATGCGGATCGATGGCAACGCGGAGGCCACCGAACACGTCGACGTCAACTACTATTGGCAGCAGCGCATGCGCGTGCATGTGCCCATCGTGACCGATCCGGCGGTGCGCTTTTTGTGCGGCGACAAGTCCTTGCATATGCGGGCTGGTGAAGCCTGGGTATTCGACACCTGGCGTATGCACAATGTGATCAATCGGCGCCCCTCCCGGCGCATCCATCTGGTGATAGACACGGGGGGCTCCGCCAGCCTGTCCAACCTGCTGGAGCAGGGCTTGCGTCCGTTTGACCCCACGGCAAGACCCACACAAGAGGCGCGTTTGGTCGCATACCAGAACGGCAAGAGGCCCAACCTGCGGATCGAGGTGGACAATTTCCCGGTGGTGATGTCTCCCCAGGAGCAACGCCTGCTGTACAGCAATATCGAACGGCTGCTGCCCGCGACAAATGCGGCTGGCGCGCTGCATGCCGAAGTCATGCGCCACTTTGACGCCTGGGCTGCGGTGTGGAGTCAGCACCAATTCAAGGCCAGTGGCTGGCATGACTATGGCAAGCTGATAGAACTCGGCATGCAGATGCTGGGCCGTTTTGAGAACATGGTGCGGCTGGCCAACCAGGTTGACGCGGCCTACGCCATTGAACAAATTCTGCTCGCACCGGCATTGAATACCGACCTTGCGGCGCGCATCATGCCGTCGGTGCGTGGTGCGCGCTCGCGCTTTGACCGGCCCGTCTTCATCGTGTCGTCACCACGGTCCGGTTCATCGCTACTGTTCGAGACCCTGACGCAGGCGCCCGGTGTGTTCTCCATAGGCGGTGAAAGCCATGCGTTGATTGAGGGCATAGAAGCGCTGCATCCGGCGGCCGGGGGCTGGCAGTCCAATTGCTTGGGTGCGGCAGACGCCAAGCCCGATGTGGTTGAAGACCTGGCATCACGCTTTGTGGCCGCCGCACGCAACCGAGAGGGCAGCTCGCCGCGGCCAGGCCGTTTCCGGTTCATCGAAAAAACACCCAAGAACAGCCTGCGTATTCCCTTTTTGCGTGCTGCATTCCCTGACGCATATTTCATCTACTTGTACCGCGACGAACGCGCCACCATCAGCAGCATGCTGGAGGCCTGGCGCTCGGGACGCTTCATGACCTATCCGGACCTGCCTGGCTGGAGTGGCCCACCCTGGTCCTTGCTGCTGGTACCAGGCTGGCAGGAGTGGGTGTCCAAACCGCTCGCCGAAATTGCCGTGCGTCAGTGGAAGGCGGTCACCGACACAGTGCTCGACGACCTCGAAAAATTGCCAGATGACGCATGGTGCGTCGCCAGTTATGACCGCCTGATCGCCGATCCGCAGCAAGAAATCCAGCGGCTGTGCAAATTCGTGGGCATCCCATGGGACCAGGAATTGACGCTCCCGCTGCCATCGTCACGCCATACGCTGACACCACCCGATCCGGAGAAATGGTTGGCCAATGCTGCATTGCTGGAGCCATTTTTGCCGATCGCAGCACAAGCCACTGAGCGTGCGCGCGCCGTCTTTGCGCACCAGCCGCTGCGCCGCGAGGCGCCTGTGCCAGAGCCTGCGCCCAATGCTGCCGGACAGGCGGGCGGTACCCACAAGGCATGGGGCAATTCAACCGGCAAACCTGCCGACGGTGCAGAAGCATTCCGTAGTGTCCACACGTCGAACATGCCACAGCTGCTGGCCTACCTGAATGCGTCGTTGCTGGTGTCCACCTACCAGAGCGGGCGGGTCATTGCGCTGCGCGCCGATGGCGACAAGTTGAATACGCATCTGCGCTATTTCGCCAGTCCCATGGGAATGGCCTTTGACGGCCACCGGCTGGCACTGGGCACCGTCAAGGAGATCTGGGATTTTCGCAACATGCCGGATAGCGCCGAGCGTCTGCACCCCAACAAGCATGACGCCTGCTTCATGCCGCGCAACATGCATGTCACCGGTGACATCCGCGTGCATGAGCTGGCCTTTGACGGCGGTGGCGAGCTGTGGCTGGTCAACACGCGCTTCTCGGCCCTGTGCACACTGGACCGCGACCACAGCTTCGTGCCGCGCTGGCGGCCCAATTTCGTCACAGCCTTGGCGGCAGAAGACCGCTGTCATTTGAATGGGCTGTGCATGGTGGGCGGCAAGCCGCGCTATGTGACGGCGCTGGGCCAAAGCGATAGCGTGGAGGGATGGCGCGACGACAAGATCCATGGCGGCGTCATCATCGACGTCACGAACAACGACATTGTTGCCAGCGGCTTGTCGATGCCGCACTCGCCGCGTTGGTATGGCGGCCGGCTGTGGGTGCTGGAAAGCGCCAAGGGAACGGTTGCAACCGTAGACCCCGCTACAGGCCATGTTGAGACCATCGCCGAACTACCCGGTTTTACGCGTGGCCTGGCTTTTTGTGGCGACTTCGCCTTTGTCGGATTGTCACAAGTGCGCGAAAGCGTGTTCGATGGCATTCCACTGGGCAAGCGGCTGCGTCCTGAAGAGCGGAGTTGCGGGGTATGGGTGATCAACATCCGCTCGGGTGAGACCATCGGTTTTGTCAAGTTCGAAGACGCGGTCCAGGAGATTTTTGATATCCAGTTGCTGCCAGGTATTCTTTACCCCGACCTGCTGGAGCCGGATGCGGATCTGATCGGGGCATCGTTTGTGCTCTCTGATGAGGCGTTAGCAGATGTAGCGCGATAGCTGGCGCAAGCTAGAGCAGACCCACATTTGCTGCCGTTGAATGCACTATTGCAATCGCGGCACCAACAATTCGTCTACCTTGCCTCGCCCGGGCTTGAACCCGTTCACGGCATGGCTTGAAGCATAGCCAATGGATATCCCGCAGATCAGCTTGTAGTCCTTGGGCACATCAAACTCCGCTCGCACCGGACCACCCCAGGTTGCGAGAGCACCTTGGGCACAGGTTCCCAATCCGTGGGCATGGGCCGACAGCATCAGCGTCTGCACCAAGATGCCAGCATCGAGCACCGAAAATTCGCGCAGCCCGCCGTGCACGAATACAAAGATGGCCGTGGGCGCGCCAAAGAACTCAAAATTCTTGCGCATTTGCGCCTCGCGTGCTGCATGGTCTTTGCGGCCAATGCCCAGCAGTTCATACAGACCGTGGCCGGTGGCGCGCCGGCGTGGCTGCAGGTCCTTCGGGTATTCGAAATTGGTCACGAAGTCGCCATCGGGCAGACCGTCGCGCGTGGCAAGCAGTTTGAGTTTGCCCAGCAGTCCACCGCGTTGCGCTGCCATGCCTTTGTCAAATCGGCTCGTCAATTCCGCCTGCAAGCGGTCCCGCACGGTGCCGCTTGCAATGGCCAGTTTGTAGGGCTGGGTATTCGACCAACTGGGTGACGCGTTGGCGTCTGCCAGCACGGCGTCCATCACTGTTGGTGGAATGCCATCAGATAAGAAATTGCGCACACTGCGGCGGCTGTGAACCAAGTTGGAAAACGCTTGGCTGGCGAGGCTTTGCTGCATGGATTAGGCAAGACTTGGCGATGGGGCAGGGGCAGAGACCACCACAGTCTTTGCCGTATTCGGGCCGTGTTCGCCAAACCAGCGCAGTGCGTCCTCCCACAGCGGTTGCCCTGCGCGGCGGAAGTAGCCCATGTGGCCAATGGATGCCAGGCCGCGTGCGGCCGGCACAATGTCAACGGTCTGTAGATCGGTATAGCGGTAGCCCGACATAAACGCATCGCGCGAGGCTGGTGGCGCCCACGCGTCGTCGATGGCGTTGGCGGCCACGATGGGGGTCGTCACATTGTCAAACAGGTCTTGCACTTCCAGCCCCATGGCCGGGTCGTCGAAAAAGTAGTGGGGGTAGCTGCACCAGTGTTTCCAGTCCGTGTAGGCGCCCAGGGGCAGGTCTTCACCCATGCCCAATTGGCTCCAAGACAAAAAGCCGTTCATGTACACCAGCAGCGGCCCCAGGACGCGCCACATGAATTGCACTTTGATGCGCTCCCGTGCAGGCATCCAGCCCGCCCATGCCGCGCCCGTGGCAAAGGTGTAGAAGCCCGCCACTTTGCGGTGGTTGGGCAGTAGGCCAAACGCGTGACCACCAAAGGAGTGCCCGACCATGAACAGCGGTAGCGTGTCGCTCGCCATGGCGTCCACTGCAGCACCCAGGTCTTGCCGCGCCCAGTCCAACAGGCGCATGCGGTAGCCGCGCAGGTTCTTCGGCTTGGACAGGCCTATGCCGCGATAGTCCAGTGTCAAGGTCGTGAACCCTTGGCTGGCTGCATAGACTGCAAAGTTGCGGTAGAACAACTGCGGCACACCGGTGGCGCCCGCCATGATCAGGTGTCCGCGCACCGTGCCAGTGGCGGGGTAGCGCAGGGCGGCAATAGCCGTACCATCGTCTGTCTGCAAGACGATGCTTTCCGGTGAAATAGAAGCTGCAGTCATGATGGCTCCTTGTGCTGAACAGGGGGTGTTGCGGACAGGCTGGCGCGAACGAGATCCATGAGCGCCTCGGTGGTGCCATGCATGGCATCCACATCACCCGCCACGCGGGCTTGCACCAGAGCGCCTTCATAGGCGGAAACCATCAGCGCTGCCAGGTTGTTGGCGCGCTGGGTCTCCATGCCGTAGCTCTGCATGCCCACAGCCAGCCGCTGCCGCACGGCCGCAAAGCCGCTGGCCAGTGCGCTACGAATCGCAAGGTCCTGCGGCGTGGATTCCAAGGCAACGGCAGCCAGCGGGCAACCGCTGGCAAAGCCGCTGCCGGCCAAGGTTTTCTGGGCGCTGGCCATCCAACCCCGCAATGCGTAAGACAAATCGAGATGGCGATCAAACACATAGTCCAGGCCAGACAAGATCTGTGCGATCACGCCTTCAATGGCCACCACCGCCAACTCGGTCTTGCCACCGGGAAAGTGGTGGTACAGCACGCCCTTGGGGGCATTGGCGGTGCTGAGCAATTCGCTAAGGCCCACACCGTGGTAGCCCTTGATGCGCAGTGCCTGTTGCATGGCGTCGATCAGGCGTTCGCGAGTGCCTGGAGTTACTGGCTTCGGTGTGGAGTTTGGTATTGCCATGCTGTTTATTCTATAGACCGGTCGGTCCAGTGTCAAGCGCGGGGTTTGGACTGCAGCAATTTGAAGTCTGTTGGATATAACCGACACCACGGTTTTTATCGCGGTGTTACCTTTGCAGCCGCTTTCAACCCAAGACCTCAAGATGCCTGCCATGATTACTTTGTCCGACTGCCAACAACGCGATGCCGCCGACCCGCTCAAGGGCCTGCGCGAACTGTTTACTATTCCTCCCGATGTCATCTACCTTGATGGCAATTCCCTGGGTGTCATGCCCAAAACCGCGGCCGCACGGGCCGCCAAGGTCGTTACCGAGGAATGGGGCCAAGGCCTGATCCGTTCGTGGAATACGGCCGGCTGGTTCAACCTGCCACAGCGTTTGGGCAACCAGATTGCGGGGCTGATTGGCGCCGGCCAGGACGAGGTGGTCGCAACCGACACCACGTCCATCAACCTGTTCAAGGTGCTGTCTGCGGCACTGTCCATGGCCGCAAAAGATGCGCCCGGGCGCCGTGTCATCGTCAGCGAACGCAGCAACTTTCCCACCGATTTGTACATCGCCGAAGGCCTGTGCCGCGAGCGTGGCTTCACGCTGAAGTTGGTGGAGCCTGACGAGATTGCAGCGGCGCTGACTGCAGATCTGGCCGTGCTGATGCTGACCCATGTCAACTACCGCACGGGCGCCATGCATGACATGGCGGCCGTGACTGCCGCCCCCCATGCCGCTGGCGCCTTGGTGGGTTGGGACCTCGCGCATCGCCCGGGGGTCGT
>JACXTT010008417.1_pt1 | contig 14299 bp, 11 predicted proteins | sample 9270951 | NCBI WGS metagenome assembly JACXTT01 (sample SAMN15532306, study PRJNA645909) | rock metagenome | isolation source: weathered quartz diorite | place: Puerto Rico | collected 2017-06-21 | reverse complement strand
CCAAGGCTTTAAAGTCCCGTCGGACCCCTGCGGGGTTTCCCATAGGCATCCTCCCGATGTGCCCGCAGGATAGCACACCGGGGAATAAATGTCACTATATTTTACGGTCATCAATAGTTGGCTCCTGAAAACATGGGTTTCTTTATAGCGTTCTGCATAATATCCTTGATCTTTTAGTGCCGTGACGGATGCTACCTGTGCAGGGAGACTTACCGCCCATGGTGGCGTGATTGACCTGATTTCCTCGAGTTGATGCGGCGAGGCACACAAATAGGCAACGCGTGCGCCACTGAGTGCATATACTTTCGACATGGACTTGCAGACGATGGTGTTTTCGCTTCTCGCGGCGAATCCTTCCAGGGACTGATCCGGTCCCGCATACTCCACGTAGGTCTCATCGATCCAGATGCGGGTCTCTATGGGGGCACGTTTTAAAATCGGCTCGAGCTGCTCTCTTGGAACATGGCGGCCCGTGGGACTGTTCGGATTGACCAAGACGATTAGGTCATAGGTATTTTCGAAGTAGGATTTTAGGTAGGATGGGTCGAGCTGGTAACCACTCCTACGGGAGAGAGCCAATCGGTCTACCCGGCAGCCGATAACTTTCTCTAAGACATGGGTATATTCGCCGTAGGTCGGATCCAGAATGAGCACGCGGGAGTCTGATGTGAGCCATTGCCGGAGGGCGAGGAAGATCAGATCCGACGAGCCAGCGCCAGGTAAGATACAGTCCGGATTAACACCACGCACATGAGCAATCGTTCGAATCAGCCCTTCACAGCCGGTCGGGGGCGAGGTTTGTAGAAGCCACGGTAGATATTCCTGCAAAGCCGACAGCACGTTTGGCGATGGAGGAAACCAGGCGTCCAGCACATCGGCGTTTATAATGTCCCTGCTTTTCTCGAGTGTGTTGAAGTCGTCTCCGATCGCTTCAAAGAACGTGCCTCCATGGAAACAGGCGACCGGCTTCTCAAACGGGATGCTGAGCTGCCAATCAATGCGATCCTTGAGCTTTTGGAGGAGTGGAGCGTAATTGCTCAGGCTCTGACGGATCTCGGACGTGGTTGCCGTCAGAACCTCGAACTGAACCGCCCCGCATTGAACTTTAAGGCCAACCGGTTGAAGTCCCACCTTCAGATAGAGGTCTAAGACGTCGAGTCTCCCGATCGCCATGATCCACGTTCCTCTACGCGATTCCACCCAGCGGAATGCGGCGTACATGAGGACGTTTGCAATTTGCGTAATTTGTGATCCTCGATAGGGTTTGGCGACGGTGAGAAGACGGATTTCATAGAGTTTCTCGTCAAAAGGAAAGGGAAGTCTGTCCCTCGAGATATATTTGTCCATCGAATAACTGGGGCAGCCTGGCGGTGTGATGCTGATAAACCCGGCGATCTCGCCGGTGAGCGAGGCGGTGATGTAGAGGTTGAAGTCATCGAGTGGGTCTGTGAGTCTTCCCTGGAGGTTTTCCGAGTGCTGGCCAAGCTCGCGCGCATACACCTCATGGCGTAGACGGTAGATGCTCTCGCGATCCGTCTCTGTAGCAGTTGAGATCTTGAGCCTACCAGGGGTTTGCATTAGATATGAATCCTTGGACTGGTTTGGAGAGCCCATCTTATTCTCCTGAGCCTTGAGAAGTAAATCAGAAGTAAGGCCAGAAGGTCTTCCCATATCAATGGGCTCTCGTGGTTCTGGGCCGCATTTCCCTTTGAACACAGCAAAATCTGGCTGCCTAACCAGGTCCATCGTTCCGTAGGTGAGTCGATCAAGAAGGTGTATTGCCGTCTTTCCGTTACAACACCCATAACCACCGCATCCGTTTCCGTCCGTCCGCGTTCACTTCGCGTCCCACCAACCCGCCAAAGACGTTCCACGTCGTTCCGGCCGGTTCCCGTTTTTGGAAATACAACGGAAGGATGGGGTTGAACTCGATGACCGACCGTTCCGGCGTGACCTGCCGACGGAACACGGCCATGGCCGAGCCGCCGAGGATTCGGAACTCGCGGCGCGCGTCGTCGGGGCGCTCGTAGTTGACCAGCCACCAGAGAAGACTGGCCTCCGTGGTGCGCCCGTCGCGGCTCTTGTACGAGACGAGGGGCCAGAGGACGGCAAAGCGTCCCTCGCGCGTGGAGCGATCATACGAGTATGCGTAGAGGGGGAACACGCGATCGGCGACGCGAGTCGGCCCGCTGACGTGTTGGTAGAGCGAGAACGGGGCGTAGCCGCCGACGCCGACGCGCCGCTCTCCGGTGGTCCGGTCGTTGGCGTAGCTGTACACGGAGAACAGGCTGTTGCGCGTTTCGGTGGGCGTGGCGCTCGCGTGAAAGAGCAGGAGCACGCCGAGGCTGGTCTCGTCCTTCCGGTGATCGCGCGCGTACCGATACAGAGGAACGAACCGATCCGTCGTCTGCGTAGGCGACGTGACATGTTCATAGAGCGCGAGCGCGGGAAACCCCGACCAGTGGGGAAACCCGAGCATGGTCAATCGGGATGTCTGCGATCCGATGTCGGATTGGTAGCTATAGATGGGGAAGAGCCGGTCGCGGGTCGCCGTGGGCCTCGAGGAATGCCGGTAGATCGAGAGTGGCCCGATGCCGAGCGCGTTGAGCGACCATTCCTGCGTCGATCGGTCGTGTTGATAGTCGTACACCAGGGCGAGCCGATCGCGCGTGACCATCAGTGCGGCTTCGTGACGATAGAACGCAAACTCGGAGAGACCGATCAGTGACAGCGCGCGATTCGTCCCGACGCGTCGGTAGTCATACAGGGGGAAGAGTCTGTCGGTCGCGGATTCGCGGTCGGTGGCGTGCGAGTAGAGCAGGAGGACGTCGAGCCTCGTGCGTTGGGCTGATCCGTCGCGGGCATACCGGTAGACGGGAAAGAAACGGTCGCTGACGGAATTCGAGTCGGTGCGATGTTCGTACAAGGCGATGGCTGGAATGGATCCGAGGGGTGGAAGGCCGAGCGCTGAGAAGCGCGAGTCTCCTGGTCTTTCCTCTCGATAACCGTAAAGGGGGAACAGGCGATCGATTGTGAGCGTTGGGCCCGATCGATGCCGGTACAGCGTGAGGGGCGAAATCCCGAGAACGTCGACGTCCCGCATACCGCTCCTTGTGTCCCGGCTGTATTCGTAAAGAGGAATGATTCGATCGGTCGTCAGAGTTCGATCGGAGTGGTGGTGATACAGAAGCATGGCGCTGACATCGGTGGCGGCGCCGGCCTGGTCTCGATGGTAGCTGTACAGCGGGAAGAGGCGATGTCGGCTGAGCGTCGGGGTCCTCTCCAATCGGAAGAGTGCCGCCTCCGACAGGCCGATCACCGACAGCGTGTGGCCGTCATATGTCGATTCGTAGTCGTAGACGGGGAAGAGAATGTCGTGTGTGTGTTCGGCCTCAGTATGGTGCTGGTAGAGGGCCAGCGGGGCCATCCCGATGAGGGACAGGTGCCAGGCCGTTCCCGGCCCATTCTCATAGAGGTAAAGCGGAAAGAGTCGGCTCGTTGTGCTTCCGGCCGTGACGCGGTGCTCAAACAAGGTGAGCGGCGGGACTCCGATCGCGCTGAATCGGGCGAGCCCATCGCGTCGATCGTGCTCGTAGTGGTACACGGGAAGCAGCGCGTCCTTCGTGTACGTCGTCGAGTGTTGGTGCTGGTAGATGAAGAGCGCATCCCACCGCACGTCTCCCGTCGTCAGGTTGTGGTCGTAGCTGTACAGAGGGAAGAAGCGGTCAGCCGTCGATCTCAGTGTGGCGGTGTGTTCGTACAGCGCGATCGTGAAGCCGTCGGCCTGAGGAGCAAGGCCCAATGCCGAGAATCGGTAGCCGCCGTGGTCAAGCGTCCGGTAACCGTAGAACGGGAAGAGGCGGTCGGTCGTCGACGAGGGGCTGGACTGATGTCGATAGAGTGTGAGCGGACGGACACCGAGGACGCCGACCTGGGTCGTGTGGCGCGCCGTGTCGTCTTCGTAGTCATACAGCGGAAACACGCGATCCGTCGTCGTAGTCCGATCTGCGTAGTGTTGATACAGTAGGAGGGCGTTCACGTCGATCGAGTCGCCGTCTCGATCGTGCCGGTAGCTGTATGCGGGGAAGAGGCGGTGGCGGGTGAGGGTGGGCGTCGTCACGAAGCGGAAGAACGCCACTTCGGAGATACCGACGAACGAGAACGCGCGCTGCGTCGGTCTTGCGTCGTAGTCGTACAGGGGAAACAGCACATCGCGCGTCGATCCCGCGAGGGAATGGTGCTGGTACAGGGCGAGCGGCGCGACGCCGAAAGCCGAGATGTGGCGGTCGCCGGCTCCCGTGCGCTCGTACGCGTACAGGGGGAACAGCCGATCGGAGACGCCGGACGGCGTGGTTTCGTGGCGGTACAGCGAGAGATCGCCGTATCCAAGCAAGCCGAACGTTCGCTCGCGTGTGCGGAGGTGGTTCTCGGCGCTGTAGACGGGAAAAAGATGGTTCTGGGTGGTCGTCGGGTCGCTGTGATACCACGCGACCGAGACCTGCTGATAGCCGAGGAAGGAAAGGCTCAGGCTCGGTTCGTCAGTGTGGCGTTCGTATCGATACAAGGGAAACAGGCGATCCGTGACCCCGTGTGGGGATGTTCGGTGTCGATAGAACAGAAGAGCGTCCACGTCGGTGCGCCCCTCCTTCTCCCATCGTCCATAACGATAGATCGGGAAGAAGCGGTCGGTCGCGTGATCGCTTGCCGAAACATGTTCGTAGAGCGCCAGGGTCGGGAGAGGGCTGAACGAGCGGAGCGGCGGAAGGCCGAAGAGCGAGAGTCGCCGTTCCCGCGCTGGTAGGTCCTCTTCGCTCCCATAGAGGGGGAACAGAAACCGGTGGCGGAGAGTCGGGTCCTGCCATTCGCCGTACATCGGGAGGAGGTAGCGGAACGAACGCTCCGTCCGGAGGTCGTAGCCGGAGAAGTACACAGGAAACAGCCACGTGCTTCCGTGGTCGCGTTCGTGCTGGTGGTGTGCCAAGAAGAACAACGCGTCCCATTGCGCGAGGTCGCGCTGCGTGTCGCGTGTGATGACCAGAGTCGGCCCGAGGACGAAGTAGCGGTCGTAAGTTGTTCCTTTGGTGTGGCGGCCGTAGAGCGGGAACAGGTGCGTGTACGACCGGTCCGCCCTGGTGTAGGTGAAGTAGAACGGCACCACGAGCGTGAACCGCAGGTCCGGTCCCCGTTCGTGCCAGTAAAGAGGAAAGACGTGGAACCACACCCGATCGCCTTGCCGTTCATAGCTGCCGAGCGGCCACAAAATGCTGCGGCGCGTGTAGTTTCTCTCGGGATCGTCTTCCGCGGCATAGAAGGGTCGGATCGCGAGGCGCGAGGCATCGCCCTTGTGTTCAGAGGAGTACAGGTACAAGAACGCGTCGGTCGAGACCGCCCCATCGCGTTCTTCCGTACACCAAATGAGGCCGAAGCACGAGCGGTTGACCACCTCATCTGCGAACGCCGGTTCATCCTGGATCGACCACGTGACGAGGATCAATGCCAGCGCGGCGAGGGTGAAGCGGGCGTGGCCGATCCGAGGATGATCGGGGACGATCACTGAAGGCCGCGTGATCTGGGAAGGTGGCGCATCACGCTCTTCGGCGCGCGTACGAGAATTTCCTCGAACGGATCTGCTAAACATGGTTCGTACGCTCGGGGATCAGCCGGTCCATTGCTTCGAGCAGTGGAACGATGGTTTCTTGGGAGCACTCGCCCATAAGGCAGATCTGAATCCAGTTCCTTGCGGCCAGATACGAACTGCGATAGCTCAGCAAGAATCCCTCATGGTCTAAGCGGCGCCCAAAACGCATCGAGGAATTCGAATGCGGTAGTGCAATGGTGATAACGGCGGGAAACGTGTGATTGTCCGGTGCGATAAGGTTGAAACCTCGATCAAGGAGCGAGGCTCTCAACCATCGAGATATCTCCGCGATCGCCGCGTACGGCGGATACAATTCCCACCGACGGACAGCGATATCGAGTGCCGTGAGGAGATGGGACGAAATGGTGAAGGGGAGACCATCGTTCGTGGCGTACATGCCCAGGTCGAGCGAACGAGGAAGCCGGGAAGTCGCCTCAGTCGGGTTCTGGTGAAAGACTATCGCGAGGCCGGGGACCGCGCGTAAGCCTTTTCCGCTGACGCACGACGTGAAGGCCACTCCGTCTAGGTTAACGGGGATGCACCCAATAGAGCTGACACCATCTAGACAAAGCCAAAGATTCCGCGCGCTGGCGATCGCCTTCAGGGTGTCGAGATCGTTTAGCACCCCGGTCGAGGTTTCGGCATGGACCACCCAGAGCCACGCGAGGTCCGGTATCTGATTTACGCGGCGTGCGATCTCGCCACCATTGAACGGCTGGCCCCATGCCTGCGCGAAGGCATCGAAGGCCAGCCCGAATCCTCGGGCATGTTTCACCAGACGCTCGCCGAATTCGCCGTTGCTCAAGATCAATCCCCTTCCGCCGCGACGCGCAAGTTGGGCGGCGATTACGTCGTTCGCCAGGGTTCCTGAGCCGGCAAAGACCGCTGCAAACGAGGCCCGCGTTAGGCGACAGAGAGTGCGTCTGACCCGCTCTATCATTGCGACAAATCGAGCTGAGCGGTGAGAAATAGCAGGGGATTGTAGCGCCGCGTGGACCTCGGGATGGACGGCGACGGGGCCCGGCAGAAGGTTCACCAGCGGGTGAGGTGCTCCAGGGCGTCGCCTTTGGCGGTCGAGCCAAGCCCGACATCGCTGTTCGAAAGTCCTTCGCGTCACATACATCGGTTGAAACCAGGCCCCATCGTGTCCCACCAGGGGACCGAAGCCCACGAATCCTAAATGTGTATAGAGTTTCAGTTGGCGGACCGTTCCCGAGATGACGGCTAAGTCGTATCCCATTTCGAGGCAGTGACGATACAACTGCCTCATCAATCCAGGCAACACGGCTCCTCGGCGGTGAGAGGTCGCAATGGACAGGAGCCGGATCTCGCAGGGCGTCTGGTGAATCGGCAAGTGGGCATCTAAATGTTTCAGCTTGCCGTCGAGCGAAAACGGTCGAACACCTCGTACGGAAACCATCCCGAGGAGATCTCGGCCTGAGACACAGATAATATAGGTATTCTCTTTGTGGAAACGGTCCGTCAGCCGACGTTCTGAATTTGGCTGGTGTTGAGAGATCTCCTCGACAAAGGTGCGATAATTCAGACGGTCGATACACGCAAACTCCCACGACTCCGACGCAATTTTGACCGTGAGCTGTCCGCGTTGTCTCGATGATAAAGGTTCAAACCTCGGCTCCATCAACCGCTCCTTCTCGCTCGAGGAAGTTGCCGCAACAAGTTCTTCGGGATGCAGGCCAGGATAGCGGCCTCGATCGAGGCCTGATGCCGTTGATACTGGACGCCGAGATAGATGACGGCGATCCCGAGGAGGGCGAGAGCGAAGGGAAAAAGCAGGGAGTCTGTGAACACTTCGTGGGCGAGGTGCCCGGCGTACCCGAAGACACCGAGGCTGCCGAAGACGATGAACGCACGCCGGTCCAGGAGCACGGAGAGAAGCATCAGGCCGACGTTGATCATCGCGTAGAACAACTTGCCCAGCTCGTCATTGCTTTCCATGAACGACAACCCACCCCAGAACGCGAAGAGCCCGAACAGGTATCCCCAGAACGCGTAGTCCTTCTTCGTGCGGCGGTCGACGATGTAGGATGCGATCAGCATGGCCAGGCCGAACCAGAACGACACCCACAACCGCTCGGCCCACGCCCAGTCCGTTTTGCCGAACAGCAGGGGTGTCAGGTCCATGGACATGTACCAGAGTGTGAACGCGATCGGTGCCGTGAGGAATGGGAACTTGATGAATCGGAGGGCCAGCAGCCCCGCAAGGATCGTGCCGACTTCCATCAAGAACCAGCTCCCCTTCACCCAGATGTGGTAGCCCTGGTAATTGCCGGGATCGCCCTGCGGCCAGAGGTCGAAGTATCGCTCGAGGGCGTACACGGCAAGTGGTGTCATGCACACGGCGGTGGTGAAGAGCAGCCCGCCGGGGATCAGGAAGCCGTCTCGGGTCCACAGGGTCCGACCGGCGAGAACGAAGAGGCAGGTGTAGGCGGCGGCGATCAGGAACAGCCCACCCCCGCCGAATATCTCCCACGCCCGCGTCATGAACCATCCCATCGCCGAGATCACGATCAGCGCGCCGACGTAGTACGCGACGTGGGGCAGATCGAATCTGGCCCGGGTCGGGTGGTGACCCTCAAGGGCACGCCAGAGTGGTTCGACTTGATCTGGCGTGATCACACCAATCGACGCGGCCCGCGCGAGATCCTGTTTTGAGATGTTCATGGCGTCACCTCCCATCCTCCCTGTCGTGGTCGAATCGGCCTCTGGTGAGGAAGCTGAGAACCTGGTGCCTCGTGTCGCTGGTCACGAGCAGCACGACGTGACGGTGGGGAAGGACGATGAAGTCGGCGGCGCCGTCGAGACGCGCGCTTGCGACGGATACCCGCCCGTCGTCGTCGCCTGGCAGGACGTCGCTGAACCCCGCTCCGTCTGCCAGGCCGCCCGCGATGATGCCGAACTCCACCGGCGGCGTTCCGACGGTTTCGAAAAAGGCCCGGTTCGTCGCGCGAAGCTGCACGGTGGCGTCAGGCCCCGCCAGCGCGCGAAACCACGCGTGGGGATAGAGCGCATCGGCCAGCTCGGACCCGTGATTCGGTGGACCGACCATGACGAACCGGCCTACGTTCGGCACGTCATAGTGCGTGAGGTAACTACGCACTATCAGGCTACCCAGGCTGAACGCGACGAAGTGGATCGTGCGATCTGGGGGGAGCGTCCGCACCAGGTGATCAAGGTCTTCCGCGTGGTCCTGGACGGATCCGACACGGCTCGTGTAGCCCCAGTTGATCACGTCGAATCCCTCGCGAGCCAGCGCCAGCTCGATCCGCGTCATGTGCAGGGGTGTCGTCAACAAGCCGTGGAGCAGGATCACGGTCTCGTTACGGTGCTTTGTCGGGTTGGGACCCACATCAACCGTTCCCCAGTGGACAGCAAGGACGAGGATCACTAACGTGGTGGCCATCAGGATCGTGACCGATCTTTTCATTTCGCCAGCATTCCCCACAGGTGATCAGCGACCTCCCGTTCGCACCCCTTCAGACTCTTGGTGATCCCGCCATAGATGCGGACGACGCACGTGCGGATGATGCCGCCCAAAACGAGCGAGCCCAGAATGTACGGATCTCCCGTCTTGATCTCGCCGGCGCGTTGACCCTCGCGGATGACCCGCAGCACGAGGTGGCCGGGGTGCGTACCGGTTTCTTGGAACTTCTTCAGCTCGCGGTGCTCGGAGAGGATCAGGAAGGTGAATAGGTCTTGATGCTCCTCGAATGCCTTGAAACACTGGGCGACGAAGGTTCGTACTCGCTCCTCCCCCGACTCGTGGTGGAACACCTCCTCGGTGAGGCAGGCCGTGAAGTCCGTCAGATGGGTCGAGAACAGGTGCCACGCCAACTCGTCCTTGCTCGCAAAGTGCCGGTACAGCGCACCCTCGGAGACCTTGGCGCGTTTGGCGATGTCCTTGATCGTCGTGCCGTCGATGCCCTTGTCGACGAACAGCGTGAGAGCGGCTTTCATCACGCGGGGGAGGATCGTGTCGTACTTCGCTCGGTCGACGATCAACTGCATGGGCGCTCCAGAGGTATGTGAATACTCACTCACTATACGAGTCGGACTCCCCATCTGTCAAGGGGCGATCGAAGGACAGCCCGGAGGGACGACTGGGGAACGTGAGCGTGCGAGCGGGACAGAGGACTCGATACCCTGAGGTCGGCGAGGCGGCGCACTCGACACAGGTGCGGTACACGTGGAGTCGCTCCGGGCGCCGTGGGTTTTTGCCGCTTCGATCGAGGTCTTGGGGCTAGGCGGTGAAGCCGTAGTCCTTCCACCGTCGGGTGACTCGTTCGACGATGTCGGGGTCCATGACGATCGGTTTGCCCCATTCTCGCGAGATCTCCGGCGGGATTTTGGTCGTGGCGTCGATGCCCATCTTGGCGCCCAGTTCGGGGAGCGGGGAGGCGAAGTCGAGGTAGTCGATCGGTGTGTTGTCGATGATCGTCACGTCGCGCCGCGGGTCCACGTTGGTCGAGATCGCCCAGATCACGTCTTCCCACTTGCGGATGTCGATAGTGGGATCGACCACGATGACGAATTTGACATAGAGGAACTGCTTGAGGAAGCCCCAGAGGCCCATCATCACGCGCTTGGCGTGGCCGGGAAATTCCTTCTTCATCGCGATGATGGCCACGCGGTACGAAAGCGCCTCCATCGGGAGATGGAAGTCGACGATCTCGGAGAACGTACGCTTGATCATGGGCAGGAAGATACGGTTGAGCGCAAGCGCCACGACCGCGTCCTCGCGCGGCGGGCGGCCAGTTACCGTGGTCATGTAGATCGGGTCGTGGCGGTGAGTGATGGCGGTGACGCGGAACACCGGAAAGGACTCGATCGGATTGTAGTAGCCGGTGTGATCGCCGTGGGGACCTTCGTCGACGAGGTCACCCGGAGTGATCTCGCCCTCGATCACGATCTCGGCCGAGGCCGGTACCTCCAAATCAATCGTCGTACACCGCACCAGCTCGATGCCCTTTTTGCGCAGCAACCCCGCGAAATGGAATTCGCCGATCTCTTCGGGGACCGGGGTGACCGCGGCGATTGTTGTACCGGGGTCGCACCCCAGAACGGCGGCGACCGGCATTGTCTTGCCCAGTTTCAGCCACTCGCGGTAGTGGTGCGCACCGCCGTGGTGCTTGAGCCATCGCATCGCCGTGCGGTCCTTGCCCAGGACCTGCATCCGGTAAATTCCGGCGTTGTACTTCCCCCCGTGAGGTGATTTGGTGATGACCAGCGGCCAGTTGATCTGCGATCCGCCGTCGTCCGGCCAGCAGAAGAGGATCGGGAGGACTCCCAAGTCGGCTCGCTCGCCGGTGAGCACGACCTCTTGGCACGGCGCCCGGTTGATGGTCTTCGGCGCCAGGTGGAGGATGCGACCGTAGAACGGGAGGTGTTTGATCGCGTCCACGAATCCCTTCGGGGGTTCGGGATGCTGAAGGAACGCGAGGAACTTGCCGATTTCCTCAAGCCCCGCTTCGTCGGTGTCGAGCCCCATCGCGACCCGCTTGACCGTGCCGAAAAGGTTGGCGAGCAGCGGGATGGACGATCCCTTGACCTTTTCGAACAGGACCGCCGGGCCCTGAGCGGCGAGCAGACGGTTGAGGATTTCGGTGATCTCGAGGCGGGGATCGACTTCTTGTCGAACGCGGACGAGTTCGCCCTCTCGTTCCAACACGGTGAGAAATTCGCGGAGGTCGGCGTACGGCACAGCGCGCCCTATCTCGAGAGCAGGTCGATCGTGATGCCGAACAGGATGAGGAACCCTACCCCGGCATGAGATTGAAACAAGCGAAACGCGGACTGCTGATCGGTCCCGCCGCGCAGCCTCCACGTCTGGTAGGCGAAGATCGTCGCCACCAACGTCAGGCAGACCGCATAGACGGGGCCGAGCGGCACGAGCAGACCAAGCACGATCAGACTCGCCAGCGCGAGCCCCAACAGGGCGCCAACCCCGACCCAGACATAGCGACCGAACAAGACGGCCGATGAGCGGACCCCGATCCGCAGGTCGTCGTCCCGGTCGAGCAGTGCGTAGATCGTGTCGTAAGCGGCGGCCCAACACACCGTTGCGATGAAAATGACGATGGCCGGAGCGGCGATCTCGTTGCGGACAGCGGCCCAGGCGAGCAGCGCCCCCCAGCCGAACGCTACTCCCATGATGGCTTGGGGCGTGGCGATAACTCGCTTCGTCAGCGGATAGATCGCGGCCAGGCCGAAGCCGACCACGCTCAAGCGGATCGCCAAGGGGTTGAGCGTCAACGCGAGCGCGAGGGCGAAACCGGAGAGCAGGGCGCCGACGATCAGCGCGTCCCGCGGCATTAAACGTCCTGACGCAAGCGGGCGGGCCTTGGTCCGTTCGACGTGGCGGTCGAAGTTACGGTCGGCCAGGTCATTGAGCACGCAGCCGGCGCTCCGCATGACGAACGCTCCAACGACGAAGACGAATAACAACGCCGCTGGCGGGCGACCGTCGGCGGCGATAACGAGCGACCACAGCGCTGGCGCCATCAGTAGGAGCGTTCCGTACTGCTTGGGCAAGCGGATCAGGTCGGCGATGGCGCGCAGTTTACCTCGCCACGTCAGACGTTCCAGCCCGTCCGCTCCTACGGCGCGGAGCACGTGGTCGGTCATCTTACTCAATCAGCCGTGGAGAAAAGACCTCAACAATCGAGGCGGTAAGAGTGTGTTCGACGGCCAAGCGATACGTCCGGCACCAGAGCCGGACCGACGGCTCCGCTCCGAGGGTATCCGCAAGGGCGGCGTTCTGAAGGCGGCCGATCCGGAGATGATCCCGGACGGCTGGTCGCCCACAGGCATCCAGCAAACGTCCCAATGGTTCGACTCCACGCCGGATGCCTTCTGCCAGCTCGGCATTGAGGTGTGACGTGGGCAGCACCGAGACGGCGTAGAGCAAACGCTGCCCGGCGTGGGATAGCCAGACATGGCGGGTGATGGCGGCCTCCAAAGGCCGTACCCCCAGACGGAGGGCGGTCTCAGGATCAATCGGTTCTTCTCCTTGGCGAATGACTTCCACATCGATGGGTCCAAGACGCAGGGATTGGAGCATGGTGGTCATGGATCCATCGGAGGTCAGGAGGACACGAAGGAGGGGAGGAATCTCAAGGGGATCAGCCTCGACGAGAAACTGCTCCGGGGTGATCCATTCAGCGAGGGGAGTGCCGACCGGTGCGATCACGGGCGGATCATACGTGAGCGTTCCAAGACGTGTCAAGAACAACCCCTCCGGCGTGAAAAATGCTTGACAAGGTAGAGCTATTTCTTTAAGATCGCCGCCGCATTGGATGAACTATTCTGAAATGCGCGGTGTGGTCCCAGTAGGTTTGTATGCGTGGTTGGTCGTCATCCCGTTGACGTTCGCTCCCCTGTTCGTGTCCGCCGCGGAGCGTGATCCGCTTCAGCCTCGGGTTCCGCAAGATCAGCTTGAAGCCGCCAAGGCCGTGACCAATCCATTACCTTCGACGCCGGAAAATATCGCGAAGGGAGACGGCCTCTTCCACGGCAAAGGCACGTGTTTCGTCTGTCACGGGAACAAGGGGCAGGGGGACGGACCCGCCTCGGTCGGTCTCGATCCCTCGCCACGCAACTTCACCAATGCCGAATTCCATCGCGCGCGCGCGGATGGGGAATTGATGTGGGTGCTGAAGAACGGCAGTGCCGGCACCGCCATGGTTCCCGTTGTGGGCAGCGTGATCAGCGAAGAAGAGGGCTGGCTGGTCCTTCTCTACGAGCGAAGTCTCGGCGGTTCATCGCCCTGATCGTTGCAGATAGGGCGTATGAATATTCCGGACAAGATCCCGTCTGAGCTGTCAGAAACGCGATCGAGAGCAACGCTCGGATCAGGGCTAGTGGCGGTCGTGGTCGGGGTCGTGTTCGCCGGAGGATGGGGCTGGGCAGCCGACGGGTCTGTCACGCTCATGGCCCCGAGGCCGAACGAGATCGTCAGGGGTGACGTCACGGTGACGTGGAACCAGGAGAAAGCAGGGCGCGCAGACCACGTCCACGTGTTCATCGATCGCGGCAATATGAAACCGGTCAAGACGGGGACGTCGATCGTCCTCAAAGGATTGACCAAGGGTCCACACGAAATCACGGTCCAAGCGTACAGCAGCGAACACGAACCGCTCGATGCCAAGGCCTCGGTGACCGTGAGGGTCGAATAGACCGTCGGGAGTCAAGGGGTTCACCTTATTCATCAGGAGGAGGAGAAGATCCATGGGTAAGAAGACGGGTGTCATGGTGGCAGGTGTGGTCGGGTTGGCCTTTGCCGCCGGCGTGGCGGTTGCGGCCGAGAAGGACATCAAAGTTCCCCGGGTGCCGGCCGCTGAATTGGCCAAGGCTAAGGAGATGAAGAGCCCCTTGAAACCAACGCCTGACGTTCTTGCAAAGGGCAAGGCGATTTTTGAAGGCAAGGGCACCTGCTTTACGTGCCACGGGAACTCGGGGAAGGGAGATGGCCCGGCGGGAGCGGCGCTCGATCCGTCGCCGAGGAATTTCACCAATCCTGAGTTTGAGAAGATTCGAACCGAGGGTGAAATGTTTTGGGTGGTCAAGAACGGTAGCGCGGGAACCGGCATGATCTCGTACAACCCCGCGATGATCACTGACGAAGAAGCATGGCAGGTGATT
>JACXTT010008416.1_pt1 | contig 14300 bp, 17 predicted proteins | sample 9270951 | NCBI WGS metagenome assembly JACXTT01 (sample SAMN15532306, study PRJNA645909) | rock metagenome | isolation source: weathered quartz diorite | place: Puerto Rico | collected 2017-06-21 | reverse complement strand
GCAGATCCCGCAGAACCCCTCGGTCCTGTTGCAGGGCATGCAGGGTTCGATGCTACCGATCGCGGTCGCGCACGGCGAGGGACTTGCCGAGTTCCGCAATACCGGGCATGTCGAGCAGATCATTCTCGACAAGCAGGTGGCGCTGTGTTTTGTGGACAACCGCGGCAATCTCACGCAGACCTATCCGTGTAATCCCAACGGCTCGCCGCACGGCATCTGCGGCCTGACCACGCCCGACGGGCGCTTTACCATCATGATGCCGCACCCCGAGCGCGTGTTCCGTGCCGTCGCCAACTCCTGGCGCCCGGACGAATGGGGCGAGGACGGGGGGTGGATGAGGATGTTCCGCAACGCCCGCGTCTGGGTCGGCTGACTCCGGTCGGAGAGCGCATGGTTGCTTACGTTATTGTTGATATCCGCGTCACCAACCCAGCCAAGTTTGAGGAGTACAAGAAGCTTGTGCCGGCTTCGGTCGCTGCCTTCGGTGGGAAATACGTTGCGCGCGGCGGGCGGGTGCAAATGCTGGAAGGCGGCTGGGACCCCGAGCGCCTCGTTATCCTGGAATTCCCGACGCTGGAACGCGCCAAGGAATGGTGGGCGTCGGAACAATATCGGGAAGCGAAGGAGATGAGAAAATCATCGGCGAGGTCGAGGATGATAGTGGTGGAATCTATATAAATAGCCGCCTGCGGCGGCATATTTACTTGCGGTTCCCCGCGTCGCGAGCAGGCCCATTTCTTTTGCGCGGCCAAAAGAAAGGGACGAAAGAAAAGGCCGTCTCCGAGTCTGTGCCGGCTAACGCCGGTCCCCTCACCCCCTCGCTCGCCCCTTCGGGCCGGGTCTTCGTCTTCCCTCGGGGTTCGGCTTGACTCAGGGGGTGGTTAGCACAACCATTCCATAGTTATTTAACTTAAAGCATCAGATTGTACGGAAGCTTTGAAACCGACATTATGGTGGCGACGGCGATGGGAATTCCTGTTGAAAAAATCGAGGTTACTGTCGAAGGCGATATGGACCTGCGCGGGACTTTGGGAATTTCCAAGAACGTGCCGGTGGGGTTCGAACAGATACGCGTGCGTTATGATATCGCTGCGCCGCAAGCGACGGCGGAACAACTGCAAAACCTGCAAGCGAAAGCGGAGCAGTATTGCGTCGTGATGCAGACCTTGATGCATCCGCCGACAATGAACATTCAATGGGCCTGTTCCGGTTAGGCCGGCAGGAGATTTCGCATGGAACCGCGTCTCAGTTTTGTCACTCTCGGCGTTTCTGATCTCCGGCGCGCGTCGCTCAATACAACGTTGAGTTGCGCTGAATCCAACCATTTCATAACAACAGGAGAGGTGAAATTATGGATATAACAGGATTGCTAATATTTTTGACTATTGGTGCCGTAGCAGGCTGGTTGGCTGGAATTTTAATGAAAGGCCATGGTTTTGGTCTGCTCGGCGATATCGTTATTGGCATTATCGGTGCGGTATTTGGTGGTTATGTATTCAGATTCCTTGGCATCTGGGCGGGCGGGTTAATTGGCTTAATCGTTACAGCAACTGTCGGGGCGGCATTGTTGCTATTTATTGTCGGCATAATCAAGAAGGCATAACAACCTGACAACATGGAACCGTGATTCAGCTTTGTTACCCTCAAATAGTGAGGCCGGAGTGGATATCTTGAAAGGCAATGCCTTGAGGAATTGTAAAAATGATTGACTCAACAATCGAGTTTCTGACCGTACATCAGGAAATTGTTCGTACAACAGTTCCTATTCTGAGCCTGCTGATAGTGATTGTCGGCACTTTTCTTGTGCTTCGACAAATGAAAATGAGCCGGGACGCCAAGTTCACCGAATTGTGGCTTGAGGCGGAGAAAGACTTCGTTGAATTGAATAAATTAATGCTGACGGACAAGCGGCTGCGTGATTCGTACCGGAATAACGACCCAGTGCTGAAAGCCGTCGATGACGCTCACCTGAGAAAATTTATCTTCTACGAACTGTATTACAGCCATCTCTCAAGAGCGCATCGCATGTTTGAATCTCCATTGAATCCTTATCATGGGGGAAAGGAAGCCAAAAGCTACTGGGAGCTGTATCAACCGATAATAAAATATTATGCAAAAGACCCGGTGTTCAGAGAGGTTCACAATTCGGCGAAAGCGATGAAGACTTTTTCCAAGGAGTTTGTAAAGGTTGTGGATGAGATTGTTGCAGACACGAAAATAAAGAAACGCAAACAGGTCTGACAATACACGCGCTGGATGCAGAAAAAACAGGATCGAAGTAAATTAACTGTATGGAACCCCGTCTCAGTTTTGTAACCCTCGGTGTCGCTGACCTCCAGCGCGCAACTCGATTCTATGAGGAAGTATTAAAACTTCCTCGCCTGTCCACGCTGCCGGAAGTCAGCTTCTTTGAGCTGGGCAAAACCTGGCTGTCGCTGTATCCACGCGAATTGCTGGCAGCGGATGCGGGAGTGCCGGCGGCGGGCTCGGGATTTCCCGGTTTCTCGCTGGCGCACAATGTTCGCTCAGCGACGGAGGTGGATGAGCATCTGAAAGAAGTCGCGACCAAGGGCGGACGTATCGTGAAGCCGGGCAAACGCGCAGATTGGGGCGGTTATTCCGGCTACTTCGCCGACCCTGACGGATTTCTCTGGGAAGTCGCCTGGAACCCGCAGTTCCCACACACTTAAAAAATTATGGGTAAAAACCGCATGGAGGCGTTCAGCGACGGCGTGCTCGCCATTATCATCACCATCATGGTGCTGGAAATGAAGGTGCCGCATGACAGCAGTTTCGCCGCGCTGCGTCCCTTGCTGCCGGTTTTCCTCACTTATATTCTGAGTTTCGTCTATCTCGGCATTTACTGGAACAACCATCATCATATGCTGCATGCCGCGCAGCACGTGAGCGGCGCGATTCTGTGGGCCAACCTGCATCTGCTGTTTTGGCTGTCATTGTTTCCCTTCGTGACCGGATGGATGGGCGAGAATCACTTTGCGGCGATGCCAACGGCCCTGTATGGCGTGGTTTTGCTGATGGCGGCCGTGGCGTATTGGATTTTGCAGCAAGCCATTATCGCCCGGCATGGTCGGGAGTCTCTTCTGGCTCATGCCGTGGGCAGTGATCTCAAGGGAAAACTATCCCCCGTGCTTTATATCATCGCGATATTTGCCGCTTTTTTTGTGCCGTGGATCGCCGGGGCGTTGTATGTTCTGGTGGCCGCGTTATGGCTGGTGCCCGACCGTCGCATCGAACGCGCGCTGGCCGCACGGAAAGAACCGGTTTCTTAGCGGCCATTTCCGGTTCGTGTTAAGTCAATGCCCTGCAAGGATGAATCGATGAAAAATAAACACGGATTCACGCTTATTGAGTTGGCGGTAATAATTCTAATAATTGGTATTCTGGCGGCGATAGCCGTACCTAATTTCGAAAAAACAAAAAATATCCGATCCGAAAACGAGACCGACCGATTTCTTTCCAAGCTGGCAGTCGGTCACATCGCATTCAACAGCCCTGATTCCATGGATTTAGGAGAAGTGAGGACCATTAATCTATTGCTTAGTCTGAACCAGACCATCGAGGAGCTGGCCAAGGAGATTAAATCGTCGGATAAAATCGAGGGAGCGAAAGTCGCCGTGGCGGACAGCATGGAGGCGCGACTGAGTGGAACGGGTTTTAGCATACTGGCGATTACTCCGGAAACTCAAGCTGTCTCGATGAAACAACCCACAGAATGGAAGTGGGACATCGGAGCCAGAGCCGTGGGCGTCCAGCAACTGCATTTGACCTTGACCGCTACCGTGTCTGTCAATGGTGTCAAAACACCGCGGACAATACGTACGTTCGACAGGACAATTGATGTCAGGGTTAAATGGACCGAGCAGGTCAAGAATTTTATCGACGGCAACTGGAAATGGCTTTGGGCCACTATTGTGGTGCCTGTTGCCGGCTGGTGGTGGCAAAGACATATGCAGAAAAAAAAGAAAAAGAAGAAGTCTGGTTAACCCCCAGACGACTTTAAGACGGTTTCATTATTCGTAAACCGATGTACTCGCGCATGCGCGGCAATACGGGCCAATGCTGGCGGTGGCTATTAGGAATAGTCCTGGTTGACGCAACTTAACGGCCAAGCCCGGTTCATGTTAAGGTCCATGTTCCTGCAAGGATAAATCCGGGAGAGATTGACCGTGGAACTGGGAATGATCGGTCTGGGGCGCATGGGGGCCAACATGGCTCGGCGCTTGCGCAAAGGCGGCATTGATGTCGCTGGTTACAACCGTGAAACCAATGTCACGCAGACACTGGCCAAGGAAGCCGGCCTTAAGGCCGCGGCCTCTATCGAAGACCTGGTTTCTCACCTTAAATCTCCCCGCATTGTCTGGCTGATGCTCCCCTCCGGCGATGTCACGCAACAGCATATCGACAAGCTTGCTGCTCTGTTATCGCCGGGCGATATCGTCGTGGACGGGGGCAATTCCTGGTACAAGGATTCCATGCGCCGTGGGCAGGCACTGGCGGCGAAGAAATTGCATTTCATCGATGCTGGCGTGTCCGGCGGCATTTGGGGATTGGAGAATGGTTACGCGCTGATGCTGGGTGGCGAAAAGAGCGCGATGGAGCGCCTCAAGCCTGCCATCAAGGTGCTGGCGCCAGGACCGGATACGGGTTGGCTGCACTGCGGGCCGGTGGGTGCGGGGCATTTCGTGAAGATGGTCCACAACGGCATCGAGTACGGGATGATGCAGGCCTACGCCGAGGGCTTCGCGCTCATGAAGGGGCGCGAGGATTTCAAGCTCGACCTCGGCGCGATTGCCGAAATGTGGCGCCACGGCAGTGTAGTACGCAGCTGGCTGCTCGATCTCACCGCCGAATTTCTCGCACGCGATCAGGATCTGAAGGACATCGCTCCGTTCGTGGCCGATTCGGGCGAGGGTCGCTGGACCGCGCTCGAAGGCATCGAGCAGGGCGTGCCAACGCCGGTCATGAGCCTGGCGCTCATGATGCGTTTCGCCAGCCAGGGCAAGGATGACTACGCCGACAAGTTGCTGGCCATGATGCGTAAGGGTTTCGGCGGCCACGCCATCATGCCTGAAAAGGACTAAGCGGAAACCATGGCCGATATCGGACCCTGTTATTTCGTCATCTTCGGCGCCACCGGCAATCTCGCCGCGCGCAAACTTCTTCCCGCCCTCTACCAGCTTGAAGCCGCCGACAGGTTGCATGCCGATCTGCGTTTCCTGGCTTTTGCCCGGCGCCAGTGGAGCCTGAGCGAATGGCTCGGTTTCCTCAAGCAGAGCATTCAGGAGCATCTCGGCGACAGTTTCGATGCCGCGGTATTCAAGCGCTTCGAGGCACGCTTCGATTATGTCGCGGGCGATCTCAACGATCCGCAGGCCTACAAGCGTCTCATGGACGAGCTGAGCAAGCCGCGCATGGGCGTGTGCGAGAACATGGTGTTTTATCTCGCCATCAAGCCGTCCGATTTTCTCGTGGTGATCGAGCAGCTGAGCAAGATCGGCATTAGTCGCACCCACGGCCGGCACCGTATCGTGGTGGAAAAGCCCTTCGGCGAGGATATCGAGAGTGCGCAGAAGCTGAACGCGAAACTGCACCACTATTTCGACGAGGATCAGATTTACCGCATCGATCACTACTTAGGCAAGGAAACGGTGCAGAATCTGTTGGTGTTCCGTTTCGCCAACACCCTGATCGAACCGATCTGGAATCGCAACTACATCGATCATGTGCAGATCACCGTGGCCGAGTCGGAAGGCGTGGGCCGGCGCGCCGGTTACTACGACACCGCCGGCGCGTTACGCGACATGCTGCAAAATCACCTGATGCAGTTGCTGACGCTGGTGGCGATGGAGCCCCCGGCGAAGCTTGACGCCGACGCCCTGAGCGACGAGAAGGTGAAGGTGCTGCGCTCGATTCGTCCGATCCCGCCGCAGGGCGTGGGCGATTACGCTTACCGTGCCCAGTACGCCGCCGGACGCGTGGACGGCCATGACGTACCGGCCTATCTCGGGGAGGAAGGCGTGGCCAAGGCCTCGGCCGCCGAGACCTTCGTCGCGGCCAAGTTCTATATCGACAACTGGCGTTGGCGCGGCGTGCCGTTTTACCTGCGCACCGGCAAGCGCCTATCTGATAATTTTTCACTCATCGCGATCCGCTTCCGCCATCCGCCGCAGCTGTTGTTTCACGAGGCCGGCGCGGCACACATCGACCCCAACTGGATTCTGCTGTCCATGCAGCCGACCGAGTGCATGCACATCGAGCTGCACGCGAAGGAGCCTGGACTCGGCATGAACACGCGTATCGTGCGGCTCAACGCCACCTACCGTCCGAGCCAGGCGACCACGATGGAAGCCTACAAGACGCTGCTGCTGGACGTCGTCGAAGGCGACCGCAGCCTGTTCCTGCGCTTCGACGAGGTCGAATGGGCGTGGCGCGTGGTCGATCCGATCCTGCGCGACTGGTCGCGCCGTCGCGAGTACATCGCCACCTACCCGAGCGGTACCTGGGGACCGCGCGAGGCCGGCCGATTGTTTGAGCGCGAGGACCAGTTCTGGCGTAACGAGATCTGACGGCGTGAGCGCGCAGGCACCGACGACGCGCTGGCAGGTATTTCCGGACACGGCGGCGCTGGCAGGGCAGGCGGCGGCGCTGATTCTCGATACGGCGCGCGCGGCCATCACGGCACGCGGCATGTTTCATCTCGTGCTGGCCGGTGGCAATACCCCGAAGAATGTTTACGAACGGCTGCGCGCGGCCGGAGCGAATTGGGCCAAGTGGCAGATTTATTTTGGCGATGAGCGTTGCCTGCCGCGCGGCGATCCCGGACGCAACGACACCATGGCGCGCCGTGCTTGGCTCGATCACATTAGAATTCCTCCCGTGAGCATCCATCCCATCCCGGCCGAACAGGGCGCGGAAAAGGGCGCGCAGCGTTATGCGGAAATCCTGCGCCGCGTGCCGGAATTCGATCTGGTGCTGCTGGGTCTGGGCGAGGACGGCCACACCGCCAGCCTGTTTCCCGGTCGAAAGGATGGTCTGGGAAATAACGCTGCCGATGTTATTGCAGTCCGCGCGGCGCCAAAACCGCCGCCGCAGCGTGTGAGCCTCAGCGCCGCGCGTCTGAGCCGCGCGCGGCGTGTTTTGTATATGGTGGTCGGTGAATCCAAACGTGAAGCAATGAAGGCATGGCGTGCGCAGCTGGACATTCCGCCGCAGTACATCACGCCCACCCTGGGTGTCGATGTATATGTCGATCGCGCGGCCTGGCCGGAGGCATAATACATGTTGGTGAATTATGCATAAGAGCCGGTATATCAGCGTCGAATCTTTTGTTACCAAAGACGGCTCCATCATCCGCGAGCTGATGCACCCGAGCGTGCATGGCAACGCGAACCAGAGTCTCGCGGAGGCTGTCGTGCCGGTCGGACAGGGGACGCAATTGCATAAGCATCTTCTCAGCGAAGAGATTTATCACGTCACCGAAGGCGAAGGACGAATGGTGCGCGGCAACGAGATATTTTCCATCCATGTTGGCGACACCATCTGCATTCCGCCCGGGACTCCGCACCGGGTGGATAACACCGGGCCGACATCATTGAAAATTCTGTGCTCCTGTTCACCACCGTACTCCCACACCGATACTGAGATCCTCGACTAGGCTGCCCGTTTCCGGCGCGCTGTGTCCGTTTTCTGACGTTTTCTGCCCTTCAAAGCGCAGTCACCCACCTCGCGCCAAAAAAAACCGTGTCAGGGCGGGAAGTTAGCCGGCCCTCCTGCTCCTCGCCGTCGGCACAGGAGTTGCACGCTATATCCGTGGATTTAAACGGAAAATTTTGACGGATGCGGAGCAGTAGACTGCCATCGACGCAACAGAGCGTGGTAGCCCTCGGGCTATGCGCGCTGTTGGCTGTTGGCACAACGGCCTGGGCCGAGGTGTACGTGTATGAGATGCCGGACGGCTCGCGCATGGTCACCGATCATCCGATCAACAACAAGCACTCGCGGGTCGTGCGCGTGAGCCCGGAGGTGCGGGGCGCGGGTACGCTCGCGGCGCGGAAGAACAGCCCGATATTCCGTGAACTGCCCTCCACCTATGACCGGCTGATCCGGCGTTATGCCGACGAGTACGGCGTGGATTTCTCGCTCGTCAAGGCAATCATGACGGTGGAGTCCGCGTTCAATCCTTACGCCGTCTCGAACAAGGGCGCGCGCGGATTGATGCAGATGATGCCGCAGACCGCCGGACGATACGGCGTGCAGGACATCTACGACCCGGTCGAGAACGTGCGCGCCGCGGTGCAGCACCTGAGATATTTATCCGATGAATTCAATAACAAGCCGACACTCGTCATCGCCGCCTACAACGCCGGCGAGAACGCGGTCAAGCAGTATCGCGGCGTCCCGCCGTACGAGGAAACGCGGAATTACGTGAAGAAAGTGCAGCAATACCAGCGCGAGTATCGTCCCAAATATCGGTACTTCAGTATCGCCGCCAACCCGCCGGGCGATTGATTTGCCAAGCTGATTCATTCCTTGTAACCTGCGGCCGGTTGTGTGGTTCCCCGCCACATTGGCCGAGCGAAGACATGAGCGACGACAAAACTACCCCGCTGGAGAGCAAGGAATTTCAGATTCTGAAGGTCTTGAAGCTGGTGTTGACTGACGTCGTGAAGGACACGGCGACGCAACCGGGCCTGAAGCATCCGCTATCCGAGCGGACGATTGAGGGTATTCGCCAGTGCCTCAAGCTGATAACCGCGCGCGAGCGCGAGCTGATCGAGGACGCCGGCAAGACCATGGACATGCGTCCTTACTACACGGATGAACCGAAGAAGAACGTCGTGGTGCCGATCACCCAGATCAGCCGCAACAAGAAAGACCCCGAGAAGAAGTAAATCCCGATTATGTTCCTCATATTCGTCTGGCCGGTCCGCCGCCGGACCGTGCATGCGTGGTTTTTCGCAGCACCGCGTATTGTTGCAACAACGGCTCCAGCACCGGCTCCAGTTTGCGGCGCAGCAAGGTCCCGCTCGCGGTGGAAGCGGCGATGATGGGCGTGACCTGTGCCTCACTGGTATGTGCCAGCGTGAGCATGGCGGCGATTTCCCCTCGCAGTTCCGGCACGGCTCCCAATAGCGCGACGGCTTCATCGCCGGTGGTTGCCAGCCGTTTTTCCACGCTGGCCATGGCCACGCTGATTTCCTCGGCCGGTTCCTGCGAACCCAGTGCCGGCCTGAAATAATTCCCAATGATGTCCATCAGTTTGGCCACGGTGTATTTGTCTATCGGATGTTGTAATTGAGTTTCGGAAACGGCGAGGAAGGTCTGGCCCGAAGTGTCGAGCAGCTTGGCCAGCAAGGCCGCCAGCGCGTTGCCATCCGCCGTCAGTGTTGCGAACCTGCCGCGAAAATTCGCGTGGTCTTCCCGCGCCGGCAGGGGATCGGGCAGTTCATCCGGCAGCGCCTCCAGAAATCCTATGTGGTAGGCATTTCGATGTGTGCTGAGGCGGAAGATGCGATCGCGCGTTTTATCATCGATCAGACCGGGTTGGAGAATAAGCCGTATTGTACCGATGACCAGCATCGGGTCGGTCTCGAACGGCAGATGCTCCGCCAGATAGTCCGCGAGTTCCCGGCCCATCTTCCCACGGACCACGGCCTGCTTGTCAAGCATGCGCCGCGCGATGTCGGACGTCGGTTGGGCCCACCACGTGCGTCGTGCCAGATCGTCGCTCAGGCCCGACGCGCCGGCCACGGCGGTGACCGCCTCGGGTTCGCCGAGCAGCAGCAGTTTATCCAGCCGGGTCTCGCGCGCCTGACCCATGCGCGTCCAGCGTTGCAGGAACACCGGATAGCCGCCGGGCGAGCCAAGCACGTGACTCGACAGCATTTCGCGAACCAGCCGCAGATACTTTTCCGGGCGGCAGTTGGGATTGAGCGGCACGCGCGCCTCGTTGCCGCGCGCCAACCCGTAGACAGTCATGTTCTGCTCATCGATGCGAATCGCTTCGATGTCGTTGGCAAGCAGCACGTTCAGCCGCAGCAGGTCTTCGCTGGAGAGTTCCATGGAAGTTCGGATCGAGTCTGAAGACGGAATGAAACCGGTAAGCGCGCTAGTTTAGCTGAATCCGCTGACCCCAAGGTGTTTTCTCCTTGCCCTTGACCAGCCACAACACCGGATAGGTCGGCTCACGCTTGGGGAATTCGCCCTTGGCGTCGGTGAAGTACAGCAGCAGATTCGGCGGACGGTCCTGGTCCTCGGCCCATTCGAAGGCGGGTGTGAATCGTGTTCCACCACCGCCGTGCCACTGTTTCGGCAGTTCGATTTCCTCCCACGGTTCGAAGGTCCAGGGACCATCCTGGGCCAGCTTGTCATCGCAGGCGTGCAGTGTGATGCGCGCGCCGACCTGGCCTTTGATGGCATTGACCTCGCTCACGAACTCCTGCATTTCCTCGTCCGAGATGGAACCGCTGGTATCGAGCACCACAACGAGGTCAATGTGCTGGCTGCGCATCCCCGGCAGAATCGCCGTGCCCTCACGCCGCGACGGATGCGCGAAGCTGTAATCGTCGCGCGCAGCGCGCGTCATGTAATGCGCCAGCAGCATGCGCCACGGCAGTTGCGGTTGCAGCAGGTGATCCACGATGCGCGCCATCGAGCCGCCGAGTTTGCCGGACTGGATGGCCTGCTGCGCGGCGGAAGCGAGACGCTGTTGCCATTGTTTGTGGAGTGACTCTCGCTCCGGCGCAGACAGCGGTGGTGGCTGAGGCGCGCCGTTGGCCTGCGGGTCCAGTTCGCCCTGGCTGCCGCCACCGTCATTGTCCTGTGCCTGTCCCTCGCCGTCTTCACCACTACCCTGTCCTCCCGTGCCGTGTGGTTTGTTGTCCTGATCGTACAGATGCTGGTCCATTGTTTTTTCGTCGGTGTTTTCCTGGAGACAGGGATAAATCTCCTCCGCAGTCATATCATGGTAGGCATCAAGCATGAGCGCATCCGGTGCTGGCGTCAGTCCATCGGTTGCCAGCAGGGGATTGATGGCAAAATCGCAGGCCAGATCCCAGCGGCGTTTGTCGCGGTGCTCGCGACGCGCGAAGTGCGACAGTGCGCAGTGCAGCGCCTCATGCGCCAGGATGAACTTGGTTTGTTCGAAGGACAGCGCCTCGATATAGCGGCGATTGTAATAGAACGAGCGCGCATCGGTCGCGGTGGTCTGACACCACTTCGGGTCAGCCTCCACCAGCGGCAGACGCAGCACCAGCGCACCGAGAAAGGGTTTATCGATGATCAGCCAGGTGCGCGCGGCGACGAGCTTGTCTTCGACGTCGTCATTTTTGGAAACATTCGAATTCATCATTAATTAATTTTTTGAAACCACAGATAAACACAGATGAGCGCAGATAGAAAAGATTTTTCTTTCTTTATCTGTGTTTATCCGTGTTCATCTGTGGTTCCAGATTCTCACTAAAGTGTTTTTGAAACAGGTTCTACTTAGATTTTGCCACGGCGGGTTTCTGCCACATGTCGAAGATCATCACGTTGGCGATCTTCTTGGCCCATTGCGCGAATTGCGGGAGCGCAAACAGTTTTTCGCCCACGGCGCGTTGCATGTCCGAGACCAGCATGACGCCCATTTCACGGCTCGGAAAACGTCCGGCATAATCGAGGATGTTGCCGAACACTTTGGCTTCGTCGACGCTGCCTTTGGCGCGAATCGCGCGACCCACGAGTGCCGCGGCTACGGCATACTGCAGGTCGGTTTCCTTCGGAACGGAGGTGGATGTTCCTTGGATGATGGCGTCGATGTCCGGCAGGTTGTCGAGATTGTCGATGAAGGCCTTGAGTTCCACGCCGGCGGCGGGGCCGACACAGGCTTCGAGCGAACCCAGCAGCAGCTCGGGTCTTTCACCGAACTTGGCCAGCGCGCGATGCGCGAATTCCCACGAGCGTGGGCTCGGGAAGGCTACGGGGTTATGTGCCGGGTCGAAATCGAACAGCAACTCGGGGCGGAAGCGCAGGAATGCGATGACATGCTCGTCGATATTGTTCGCGTAGGCCCAGGCGACCCAGTCGTCGAGATGTGTCTCGACCCCAAAGTGGGAAAAACGGTTGGCCAGCGGCGCTGGCATGCTGTAAGTAACGCCGCGATCACCCTGACGGTTGCCGGCGGCGAAGATGGCCCAGCCGTCGGGTACCACATAAGCGCCGAGGCGTCGATCAAGTATTAATTGGTAGGCGGCGGCGGAAACCGTTGGCGCGGCTGAGGTGATTTCGTCGAGAAACAGGATGCCCTCGGTACCGTGTCGTTTGGTGTCCGGCAACATTGCCGGAATGGCCCACTCGACGACGTCGCCAACGCGGAACGGGATGCCGCGCAGGTCGGTTGGCTCCATTTGCGACAGGCGGATATCAATGACCGGCACGCCGTGTTTTTTTGCCACCTGTGCCACCATCTGCGACTTGCCGACGCCCGGCGGACCCCACAGCATGACCGGGGTATGATGGCCTTCGCGGGTGCTCAGGAATTCGCGTTCGAGGACGGCAAGTATGAGCGCTGGGCGCATGGAATCTCCGGTTGATATACTTTTAATGTGCGGTTAATCGTCAGAGTATAATTTTGCTGCTGCCGAGCGTCCATGCAAATTATCGGCAGTCGACCGGAAAGGCCGATAAGGCGTGTGGAATGAAGGACAACCAGGAGGTGAAACATGCCGGATATCATGAAGTTCATCACCGGTGAAGCGGCGATTGAAAAGGATCCGGCGGGAAACCTGATCGGACTGAGTGACTGGTCGGAAGACATCGCCAGAAAATTGGCCAGGGAATTAAAAATAGAACTCAAGCCCGAGCACTGGGAAGTGGTCAATTTCCTGCGTGATTTCCATCGGCAGTATGGGCAGGCAGCACATGCGCGTATCGTGCTGCAGGCGCTCGAGGAACGGTTCGCGAAGAAGGGTGGCCGCAAATATCTTTATCTGCTTTTCCCAGGCGGGGCGGTTACGCAAGCCAGCAAGATCGCGGGTCTTCCCGTGCCGAAGGACAGCGTGGATCCATCCTTCGGGACGGCGATTTAGCGAAGCTCAATTGCTGACGGCTTTCAATCTTTGTTCTTCTTCTTTTTGTTCCTGCTGTTGCAGCGCCCACATGTGGGCATAGGCACCGTTGTGCGCCAGCAGTTCGCCGTGGGCTCCGCGTTCGACGATGCGGCCATGTTCCATTACCAGAATCTGATCGGCGTCCATGATGGTGGAAAGCCGGTGGGCGATGACCAGGGTTGTGTGATTGGTGGCGATTTCCTGCAATTCCGCCTGAATCGCTTTCTCGGTACGTGAGTCGAGCGCCGAGGTAGCCTCGTCGAACATCAGGATCGGGGGATTTTTCAACAGCGTGCGCGCGATGGCGACGCGCTGTTTTTCTCCACCGGAGAGTTTCAGGCCGCGCTCGCCCACCAGCGTGTCGTATTTGTCCGGCAGCGTTTCCACGAACTCGTGAATATGCGCCGAGCGCGCCGCCTCGATGATTTCCTCGCGCGTGGCATCGGGCTGGCCGTAGGCGATGTTGTAGTAGATGGTGTCGTTGAACAGCACGGTGTCCTGCGGCACGATGCCGATGGCGTGACGCAGGCTTTTTTGGGTGACGTCACGGATGTCCTGGCCGTCGATCAGGATGCGGCCGGTGGTGACGTCGTAGAACCGGAACAGCAGGCGTGAAAGGGTCGACTTACCGGCACCGCTCGATCCGACAACCGCCACCTTATGACCGGAAGGAACATCGAAACTTACATCTTCCAACACCATGCGCCGGCTGTCGTAACCGAAACCGACGTGCTCGAAACGGATTGTTCCGCCGCTGATACTCAGATTTTTGGCATCCGGCCGGTCGCTGACCTCGGTATGCTGCGCCAGCAGCCCGAACATGCGTTCCATGTCGGCCAGTGAATGGCGGATTTCGCGGTACACGAAACCGAGGAAATGCAGCGGCATGTAGAGCTGGATCAGGAAAGCGTTGACGAGCACCAGGTCGCCGATGGACATCGTCTTGCGCACCACGCCCTGACCGGCCATGAGCATGAGGATCGTGACACCCACGGCAATGACCGCGCCCTGGCCGATATTCAGCAGCGACAACGAAGTCTGGTTGCGCACCGCCGCCTTTTCCCAGGATTGCAGGGTTTCGTCGTAACGGCGCGCCTCGAAGCCCTCGTTGTTGAAATATTTCACGGTTTCATAATTGAGCAGGCTGTCGATGGCGCGCGTGTTGGCCTTGGAATCCATTTCGTTCATGTT
>JACXTT010008415.1_pt1 | contig 14302 bp, 13 predicted proteins | sample 9270951 | NCBI WGS metagenome assembly JACXTT01 (sample SAMN15532306, study PRJNA645909) | rock metagenome | isolation source: weathered quartz diorite | place: Puerto Rico | collected 2017-06-21 | reverse complement strand
GGTGGTGGTGGCAGCAGTGGCGCGGGCTCTCTCGCAGTGAGCTTCGATGTCGCAAGCGACTACTGGGCCGAGTTGCCCCAGACGCTCAAGAGCATGCTGTCGCCCAAGGCCTTTCTCAAGGCTGACCCCAAATCCGGCATCGTCACGGTCACGGATGCGCTGAGCAACGTGGAGCGCGTCGAAGCGTATTTGCGCGCCTTCAACACCCAATTGCTGCGTCAGGTGGTGCTGGAACTGGAGGTCTTGCAGGTGAACTTCACCGACGAATACAGCAACGGCATCAACTGGAGTGCCGTGTTGAATGGCACGGATGGCTCTTCACTAAGCCTCGTGGTACCTCCTGGCAAGGGACCGTTGACCGCGGGAAGCGCGCCGGGCACCTTCACCTTTCAATCGGGATCGGATGCCACGTCAAAGCTGGTGGCCAGCGCCCTGCAGGAATACGGCAGGGTCAGTACGACGTACTCCAGCGTTGTCACCACGACCAACCGCATGCCGGTGCCCGTGGGCGCCATGTCCTCGGTGTCGTACGTGCGCCAAACTGTGCCCGGCAGCGTCAGCAGCACAGGAGGGATTACCAGTGGCGGCATCACCCCCGGCACTGTCTCCACAGGCTTCAGCATGGTCCTGACACCCGTCATCCTGGACTCCAACCGCATCCTGCTGCAAAGCGCGATGAACATCAGTTCGCTGCGCCAGATCAAGGAATTCTCCAGCGGCACAGGCGTGTTGCAGCAATCCGTTCAACTTCCCGAAGTAGCCCAATTCGCTACGCTGCAACGCGCCAGCGTCCAGGCGGGGCAAACGCTGGTGTTGGTGGGCTATGAAAACGAACAAACGCAGGTGGACGACACCGACATCGTGCGTGGTGTCTTGCCCGTCAGTCGACGGGGTGGCCGCACCAAAACCGGCACGGTGATCCTGATCACACCGCGTCTGGCAGACCTTTGAGCCATGGTTCAAACGCTTCTTCAACGCTTGCGCCGCAGGTGGGCTAAGCCACAGCAGGACGCCATACCCTCCCAGCCGGCGCCAGACACACCGGCCTCGCGCCCCACACCCACGGTGGTACTGGCCGGGGTGCGCCTGGTGTTCGGGCTGGAATGGAGCCCGGTGAGCAACCCCGGGGCCATCGAAGCGGACCTGCAAGCAGCCCGCCAGGCCGGCCACAACTATGGCGCACTCATGCCGGACCACAGCCTCATCGGCCTGGCCCGCACCCTGGAACCCGGCCGGGGCAAGCCGTATTCCGGGGTGCTGGTCATGTTGGACCAGCTGTCCTCCGCCGAGGTGGAAGTCTTCATCTTCCAGATCGGCGAGCGCATCTGCTTTGTGGGCCTGGTGGAACGGCGCCCCGTGTCCGGCTTTGACCTGCTGCTGCCCGACCTAGAGGCCGCCAAGACCACACTGGTCGAGTTTCGTGCCATGCACGTCGGGCACGACATCCGTATCCTCACCAACCTGGCCAGCACCGAACTGCCCAACAGCGAGCGCGTCCAACTGGACGGCATGGTGTCGCACCTCGACACTGCCTTGCAGGTGCGCCGCCTGATCAACCGGCCGCTACGCCGCATCGTGGGCATCGCCCTGTCTGTCGCACTGCTGTTGGCCGGCGGCACGGGCTGGCTGCTGTACACGCAGGCCGAAGAGCGCCGCCGCCAGGAAGAGGCCGCGCGCCAGGCAATGGAAAGCGCCCCCAACTACATCTACGAGCGCGCCATCGGCGGCCTGCTGAACAAGGCCGGCCAACCAGGCAATGTGCTGCTGACGCAATGGCGCGAGATCGTGAACAGCTTGCCGCTCGTCCACGAAGGGTGGCAGCTGACACAGGTCAGTTGCCAGGCCATAGGCTGCAAGGTTACCTGGACGCGCAACTACGGCAACTTCGGTGACTTTGACCAACGCACGCTGCCCCATTCCATTGCGTCACCCGAACTGAATCCCCCTACGCCCGGTGACCTGCTCAAGATGGAACTGGAAACCCGGCACTCCCTGTCACCCACGCCCGTCCCTAAATCCTCGCCCCCGCCGCCCGGCCTGGATCGAGAAGCCCTGCCCCTGGTGCGCAACGCAAGCTTGCAATGGGGCAGCGTGCTGCAGGATTGGTCCCTGCTGAATGTGAAGGCGCAGCTCAGCAGTCCCGTTCTACTGGGACCGCCCGGCCTGAACGATCCTGACCCCATCAAAAAACCGGTGGTCAAGTTCGCCTGGGAACTCACCGATGGCATCTGGTCCCTGCCCGCTGCCCGTCTCCCCCAAAACGCCGTCCCTGAATCACTGACCATCACAGTGAAAGGGCAGGAAACCAGCTACCAGTTGACAGGCTCTCTCTATGCAAAAGCCAAAGATTTCTGAACGCCGCCCCACCTGGGTTCTTGCGTCGCTGTTGAACCTGGGGCTTGCCCTGCCTCTGGCCGCACTGGCACAGGACGACCGCGATATGTCGCGCATCACGATGGAACAGTCCATTGAAGCCGCACGAAAAAAGAAGAGTGAAGAACTGGCCGCCACCCTGCGCGATCAGTTGCAAATAAGCGCACCCACCGCCGCGGCGCCCCACGCTCCCGCCGCACCGCTGCCACAGACCCCACCCCAGCTGTGGTCCCTGACGTCACAAGGCACGCGGGTCTGGGCCGAAGTTCTGCTGGATGGACGCATCGTCGCATTGGACTCCACGCTGGCAGCGCCATCACTGGGTGCCTGGACAGTGCTGTCCCTGACACCTGATGCACTGACCCTGACACGCAATGTCGATACCGCACGCACCCCACGCAGCCGGCGTGACAAAGCCGTGACGCTGATTCTGCATCCACCAGTTCCTGGCACTTTGGCTTCGACTTACCGCTTCACGGCGGCACCCGACGGGGCCGAACTGAACCTGTTACCCGAATCCGCGCAACGCGCGGCACAACTGCCTTTCAACCCGTCTTCTCCCTCCAGGCAGTAAGCATGGGTACACGAAACGCACAGCCCCCCGTCAGCGCCCATATCTCCGATTACAGCCAGCTGCCGGTCTACGAAGAGATTCTTTCAACCACCGGCGACAGCCTGGCAAATGACGACGACACGCTCAAGCTTTTCGTTCCCAAGGAAAAATCCTTGGAACTGATGGCACTGCGCTTGTCCAAGCGGCGTTTCTTCGTGCTGTCCTCCGAGGCAGAGCTGCGCAGCCCGGCTTGGTACTTCCTCATCAACAATGGCAAGGCCCTGGGGCTGAGCTTTGGAGGCCACGCCACCGCTGTCCCGGAGATATTCCGACTGCTGCAACACCAGCACGACACACCGGGGATCAAAGACACCAGGGACAATGCGCGCGCCGTCCAGCGGATGGTAGACAACTCTTCCTCACTGGAGTGGTTTCGCGGTATCGTGCAACGCTGCGTGGACGTAGGCGCCAGCGACATGCATCTGGAACTACGCGGCCCCCTGGCCACACTGCGTGTGCGGCTGGACGGCCTCATGCGCCATCTCAGCAGTTATCCCGCCCAGGTGGCGTTGGAGGGTATCTCCGCCGCCTATACCGTGCTGGCCGAGGAACGTTCCCGCAGCGAGGTTGCTTTCAACGCCAGCATGGCCCAGGCAGCCATGATCCCGCTCAGTATGCCCAGGCAAAGCCTGACGCTGCGCTACCAAAGCCACCCTGCAGTGGGGGGGCTGGATGTGGTGATCCGCATCCTCAAGTCCTCCAGCTCCAATGCCGAATCCCAGCTGTTGACGCTGGACAGGCTGGGGTTCACGCCCTGGCAGATGGAGCAGCTGGAGGGCGCCCTGGCCTCTGCCTGGGGTGGTCTGTTCATCGCCGGGGTCACCGGCTCGGGCAAGACCACCACGCTCAACACCTTAATGGCCAGTCTGGCCCGCAGCACAACGCGCAAGCTCATCACCATCGAAGACCCCGTCGAGTATGAGCTGTCAGGCGTCACGCACATGTCCATCCAGCGCAAGGCGGATAACTCTGCGGACGATCCTTTCCATAGCGCCATGCTGGCCTTTCTGCGCATGGACCCGGATGTAGGCCTGTTCGGCGAGATCCGCGACCAGGTTTCAGGCCGCATGGCCCAGGCAGCCATCCAGACCGGCCACAAGATTCTCTCCACGGTCCACTCCACCTCCTCGCTGGGCATCATTTCGCGGCTTTCGTCGGAGGGTATTGGACTCAAGCGGCAAGACCTGTGCAGCCCGGAGTTCATCTCCGCATTGGTCTACCAGGTGCTGATGCCTGTCAACTGCGAGCACTGTAAGCGGCCTGCGCGCGAGGTCATGCCCACCCAAGACCTGCAGCTCTATGCCACAGCATTCGGCTTGAACACCGACAGCATTTTTTGCGCCAGCGACACCGGGTGCAGCCACTGCCAGAAGCCCGGCATCGACTACAGCATCGGCGAACGCAACGGAACACGGGGTGTCAAGGTTGGCGCCGAAGTCCTGGTGCCAGACACCCGCATGCTGGAGTTGCTGCTGGCCGGTCGTGACATGGAAGCCCGACGCTGCTGGCATGCCCGCCAGAGCGACAGCTTCGCCGGCCCCGACATGAACGGCAAGGAAGCCTGGGGCCATGTGCTGTTCGATGTGTCCGAAGGGCGCGTCGATCCCTATTACTTCGAGCGCACTTTCGGCAGCGTCGCCCAGTTGGCGCGCTCACTGCAGCGCGACATCTACTGAACGGGCGCCATGTCATTTCTCACCCGAATACAGCTGTGGCAGGCCGCGCGCAACCTGCGCGCAAAGCGGGCCGACTTCTACTACGACCTGGCCAGCGCACTGGAAGACAAGGTGCCCCTGTTCACCACCCTACGCAAGTACGAAGCCCGCGCCAGGCAGCGTGACCCTTCGGCAGCCCTGCTCTACCAACAGATGCTGCGCGAATCCATGAGCGGCTCCCTGTCCCAGGCACTGGACGGAATCATGCCGCCCAGTGAATTGATCATGATCGACGCCATCCAGGGTTCGGGTGACGCCATGCTGTCACGCGGGCTCTACTTCATGTCGGAAACGGTGGAGAAGATCGACAAGATGATCCTCAGCGTCCGCAAGGCCGTGGCCTATCCGGTGCTGCTGTTTGTCATTTTCAGTGCATTGCTCACCGGCTTTTCCTTCTTTGCCGTCCCGGTGCTGGAGGGTTTGCTCGCGCCGCAGAAGTGGCCTCTGCTCGGGCGCATCCTGTATGCCCTGTCCAGCACGGTGCGCCATTACGGCCTGTACATCCTGGTGGGCCTGGTCGTGACCGCCGTGCTGTTCGTGAGGTCCCTGGCCCATTGGCACGGGCCGCTGCGCAGCCGCCTGGACCGGTGGCCACCGTACAGCCTGTACCGCGACTTCTCAGGTGCCATGCTGATCGTGTCGCTTTCTTCGCTGATGCACACCGGCGTGTCGCTGCGCTCCTCGCTGGAGCGGGCCAGCCGTTTCAGCACACCCTGGATGCGCTGGCATCTGCGCAAAATCCTGCGAGGTCTCGCCAGCGAACATGCCGCGCAGTTCGGCCAAGCCTTCCGCACCGGCGTGCTCAACCGCGCCATGGAAGACCGGGTGCAGGACGCCTCCGAACGCCGTGATCCGGTGGCCGCCTTCGTGAAAATCGGCGTGGGATCCATAGAACGCATCGAACGCGACATCGCCGGATCTGCCGCTACGCTCAACGGCGTCATGATGGCGCTGGCCGGTGTGGTGCTGGGAATCATGATGCTGGGCTTCTTTGCCACGGCGTTCGAGATGCAGTCCGCCATCCAGACGTCCACCGGGGTTGCGCGTTGACGAGCCGGCTGCTGAAACACGCGCTTTGCATGCTCATGGGCACTTGCCTGGCAGGCGCTGCGCACGCCCATTGTTTCGCACAGGCCGCCCAGCGCTATGGCGTATCCGCCAGCCTGTTGCGGGCCGTGGCGGAGCAGGAGTCCGGCCTGAACCCGCGTGCCTTCAACCGCAACGCCAACGGCTCCTGGGACGCTGGCCTGATGCAGATCAACTCCCGCTGGCTGCCTCTGCTGTCGCGCCATGGCATCCAGGCACAGGACCTGTGGGAGCCCTGCACCAGCATCATGGTTGGCGCCTGGATTCTGGGCTCCAACTTCCGGGCCATGGGCACCAACACCCAGGCCCTGGGTGCCTACAACGCCGCCTCTCCTTCCCTGCGCGAACGCTACGCCAGGCAGGTGCTGTCCAGGCTTGCCATACCCGCACCAGCCGCCGACTCCCCCACGTTGCCATCTCCGTAAAAGGAAATCTCTCTTGCCTTTAATCCATCCCGACGACGTCGCTCCGGCCCAATGGCTCGGGCCCTTGGTTGAAGTCAACCACGACACGGCCGTGCTGCTGGTTTCGTCCGAACGCCTGCAAAGTTACGCCCTCATGGCCAGGGGCGCGCAGATCTACATGCTCAAACACCAGCAGCGCGCCGCATCCGACGCGCCGCGCAATCTTCCACCGCAAGCCGGTGGACTGGACACGCAACGGCCCGTGGTGCTGCGCATCATCAGCTACCAGCGCTGGCCGGACCCGGACTCCGCGCTCGCACAGCGGCTGGACCGCATACTGCCCACCGACAAGCACACCAGCGACTGGTTGCTGATGGAATGCCGGGTGTTGGGCATGTTCTTTGAATCATCCACCTCCCCTTCAGGCCTGGGATTTGCCGGCGACGTGGGACAGCTTGCACACGTCAACCAATATGACGCCTTTGTGCCCACCAGCCGCGTGCGACACCTGTTTGTCAACGGCACCGTGGACCGGCGCCAGCGCATCCGCTTCGGCCTGCTGCGGGACGGTGAAACCCTGGACTACCAGCGCGCAGACAGCACAACTTCCTGCCTGTCCATGCTGGACATCCGCGGCAAACGCACCGCCATGTTCGGCAAAACCCGCCTGGGCAAGTCCAATGTCGTCAAGCTGCTGGTGCAAGGCATGCTCGATGTGACCAGCAAGACCAAGGACGTGGGCCAGCTGATCTTTGACGTCAATGGCGAATACGCCAACAGCAATCCGCAGGACGGCAACGAAAACATTGCCGCGGTCTACGCCGACCGCTGCATCCTGTACTACCTGTCCGAAAAAACCTCGGACGGCAATGCCAAGCTTCTGCGCTTCAACTTCTACGAACGCACCGAAGAAGCCATGGAAACCCTGCGTGAGCTGCTGCCCCTGGAAGTGGCCGAGTCGGACTATGTGCGCCCACTGCTGACTTGCCGCCTGCCCACCCTGCAACACGGCCGGCAGGACGGCACCGAACGCGCCCAGCGGCGGCTGCGCAAGCTCATGGTGTTCTGGACCCTTCTGAGCGCCGCCGGCTTCAGCCATGACGAAGCGCGGCTGCGCCAGCAGATCAGCGATTGCGGCTATGAGTTTCCTTTCAACCCCGGCTTCAGCCAATCCCTGCGGCTGGCGGCCTACCAGGCCATGAACGGCACGGCGCCCAGCGCACAGCCTCGCACGTTTGCGGACATGACGGCAGAGGTATCCATGGTGTTGCGCTTCAGCCTCAGCTACCCCAACGACCCCAGCCTGCGCCGCGATGGCCAGTTCATCTTCGATGCCGACGAGGAAATCATGGCCGCCTTCCTGTTCCCACAGGTCGGCGCTGGCCCCTACGTGCTGCGCCCGGCCGTGCCCTTTCATTCGCCTGGTGTCGACGACTTCATTGCTGAAATCCTGGGTGCCATCGACCTGGGTTTCACCATCATCGTGGACCTGGGCAGTGCCAATGAACGCATCATCCGCTACTTCGCCAAGACACTGTCCGTGGCCGTCTTCCAGCAGCAGGAAGGCAAGTTCGTGCGCAACGAAATGCACGGCCGCTATGTGCAGATCTATTTTGAAGAGGCGCACATGATCTTTCCACCCAACTCGGGCAACGTCATTGACGTGTATTCGCGCTTTGCCAAGGAAGGGGCCAAATTCAACATCGGCATCGTCTATTCCACGCAATCCCCGTCCACCATCAACCACGACCTGCTGGCGCAGACCGAGAACTTTTTCATCGGCCACCTCTCCAGCACACGCGAAGTGCAGATGCTGGCCAACGTGCAATACGCCTTCCAGGGCATGGAGGAAGACATCATGCGCAGCCGTACTCCGGGCTTCATGCGGGTGCTGACGGCATCGCACCGTTTCCCCATTCCCATCCAGGCCAACCGGTATGACGGCAAATCACTGCTGATAGAGACCGAGCAGGCCAAAAGGAGGTGAACATGCGACGAACTCCCCTCTCCATCCAACACGGTTTCACGCTACTGGAGATCACTTTCAGCCTGATACTGGCCACAAGCATCGTCATCGGCCTGCTCAGTGTGTTCCAGTTCAATGCGCGCCTGGACCAGGGGCGCTCCGTGGGCACCTACATGCTGCAGATCGACAACGCCGTCATCAAATACAAGGCCGACCCAACGCTGCGCTCCAAGCTGCTGGCCTTGCCGCCTGAATGTGGTCAAACCACCTATGCCGTCGGGCTGTCGCGCAACGGCACCGTGCTCCCAGGTGGCGCTTCGGCCTGCCAGATCAATGTCTCCAAGGCGGATAACAGCATCGTGTCCATCCCCAACGGCATGCAACCCAGCGTAGCCAACCTGCAAGCTTTGGGGTTCATGCCAAGCGGCTTCACCGATACGCTGCTGCTTCCCACCGACCCGGCGCGGCGGGTAGCACAGGCAAATGCAAACGGTACGCCGAGCAACAACAGCGCCGGTCTGGACCACTATGGCATTCAGATTCTCCGCACCTGCCAGGGAACCGGAAGCCCTTGCACGCAGTACGCGCTGCCCAGCTATGTCTTCAACATTCAACCCTATGCCGTGGACGCGAACCTGTTCGGCTCCGGCCCGCGCCTGGGCGCCGCCGTGCTGGCCATGGGGGGCAGAGGCTATCTGGCCCAGCTTGGCGGGGACGGCAGGTTGCGCTATGACGGGCGGAACCTGGATAACCCCGTGCTCAGCTCGAATGCGGCTGGTGCAGCCGGTGCCTACGGCATCTTGGCGAGCTATGACAGCGACGGAACCGGCGGCCTGGTCGATGACAAATACACCTACCGCGATGGCACGCGTCCCCCCACGGGCAACTGGGACTTCAACACCAAGGACCTGACCAATATCGGAAAACTGGGGGTCACCAAAGACGCGAGTATCGGCGGGCAAGCGCAGATTCAAGGTGGAAGCAAGGGAGGAGGTGTCGACTTAGGAAGCCAGTCATCGCTGTTGCACACTCAAATGCGGCTGACCGCAACCTATGGTGCACCATGCTCCACCGACCAGGAATCCTTTGCCAGAAATGTCGCTAGTCCTGATCAATTGTTGTTCTGCAATAGCGGTACATGGGGTGGAATCCAGGCTGCGCCGCCGCCTCCGCCTCCAAGGGTTTTTTCGTTCTACAACAGAGGGCAATACGGAGCCAGCTTAAGCCAACAACTCTTCTATCGCATCTACTTCCAGATCGACTATACCGACACAAAAGGCGCAAACCAGACCGTAAAGACAGGGACCGTTGCAGACAACACCATGGCGCAATTGAGTGTTCCCAACGATGCCAAAAGTATCCATGTCACAGGGTGGTATGCCCCTTTTGCGGCTTATAGCTACTGGACCTCTTGGGACTTGAGTGATTACCCGGCAGCAACTCAAAACTGTTACAGAGAAAGAATGCGATATGACTGGATTTCATACCAGCGAGGCAGAGGCACCCCCTACGGGATGGACTACAGCAATATGGAATGGGATAGGGCTTGCTCTTTCTAACCGGTTGTCATCCATGTGCTTACTTGGGTAGTGAGCGGTGAACGCGGTGCGGGAATAAATCCGCTGCAGCCGAGGTATGGCTGGGTAGAAAGGACGCCCCCATGCCCCAACCCCTCCTGCAAACCATTCCATTACTGGCTGCATTGATCTGCAACCTGAGCCACGCCGAGAGCGGCAACGCGGAAGCCGGCAGGCAGCTGTACCAGCAACGTTGCGCTGCCTGCCACAGCCCGGACTACAACGGTGTCGGCCCTCAACACCGCGGCGTGGTGGGCCGCCTGGCGGGCCAGGCCAGCGGCTTTGCCAACTACTCCCTCGCTCTGAAGGCCTCTGGCCTGGTGTGGACGGAGCAGAACCTGCAGCGCTGGCTGGCAGACCCGGAAAAGCTGGTGCCTGGCCAGGCCATGGGCATCCAGGTGCAAGAGGAACAGGCACGCTCGGATTTGATCGCCTATCTGAAAACACTGACGGCCAAGAAATAAAACCGGGAATAAATTGGCCGCCACCCCGGTATAGCAGCTGAGGCCCGGGTTTGACGCACGACGAGCTTGGCCTCCAACCCCCACTTCATCAGAAAGGCTTTCCCATGGAACGACGCGACTTCTTGGCCCTGACCGCTGCCGGCGGCGGGGCCGTGTTTGCCTCCGCGCTGGCCGGCTGTGCCAGCGGCATGGCCGGTACATCCGGTGCCGCCCGGGACTTCTACTTTGTGCAGCTGTCCGACACCCACTGGGGCTTCCAAGGCCCGGCCAATCCGGACGCCGACGTGACGCTGCGCAAGGCCGTGGCCAGTGTCAACGCACTGCCACAGCCGCCCGACTTCATCGTCTTTACCGGCGACCTGACCCACACCACCGACGACCCGGTGGAGCGCCGCCGCCGCCTGGCCGAATTCAAGTCCATCGTCGCCGACCTGAAAGTCAAGACCGTGCGCTTCATGCCCGGCGAGCATGACGCGTCCCTGGACGCGGGCGCCGCATACCAGGAGTACTTTGGCGACACCCACTACAGCTTTGACCACCAGGGCGTGCACTTCATCGTGCTGGACAACGTGTCCGACCCCGGTGCGCGCATCGGGGATGCACAACTGGCCTGGCTGCAGGCCGACCTGGTCCCAAGGGACAAGGCAGCCCCCATCGTGGTGTTCACGCACCGCCCGTTGTTTGACCTGGCGCCCAAGTGGGACTGGGCCACCCGTGACGGCGCCAAGGCTATGGCGCTGCTGATGCCCTATGAAAACGTCACGGTTTTCTACGGCCACATCCACCAGGAAAACCACCAGATGACCGGCCACATCGCCCACCACTCCGCCAAGTCGCTGATCTTCGCGCTGCCCGCCCCGGGCTCGCAGCCCAACCGCACGCCGCTGGCCTGGGACAGCAGCCAGCCCTACAAGGGCCTGGGATTCCGTTCTGTGGAATTGGACCCGCCGTACAAGGACGCGCCCAAGCTTGCCGAATTCCCGGTGGTGCGCGCATGATGGGGGACTCGCAGGCAACACCTCCCCAGGACGATGAACCCCGGCACACCACATCACGCCGCCAATGGCTGGCCAGCGCCGCTGCGCTGGGCGCCTGTGGCAGCGCCGGCCTGCTGGGCTGGCGCCTGGCCCGGGCGCAGGACATGGGCGACGCACAGGTGGTCCAAGTGACCGCCAGACGTTTCGCCTACACGCCCAGCGACATCGTCGTCAGGGCCGGCGTGCCCATCGTGCTGGAGGTCACGGCCATGGACTTCGCCCACGGCATGAACTTCCCCGACCTGGGCGTGCGCGCCGACCTGATGCCGGGCAAGGTGGTGCGTGTGACACTGCCGGCACAACCGGAGGGCATCGTGGAATTCCTGTGTGACAACTTCTGCGGCGACGACCACGAGAACATGCATGGCCGGCTGGTGGTCCAGGCTTAGCCTGCCGCGCATGGCAGGCCACGACACCGCGGGTGCGGGCCGTAGCGCGCGCGACTTTGACACGCTGGTGCTGCCGCACCTGGGGGCGGGCTACAACCTGGCACGCTGGCTGTTGCGCGATGAATCCCATGCCGAAGACGCGGTGCAGGACGCTGCCCTGCGCGCGCTGCGCTACTTCCACGCACTCAAGGGCGACGACGCCCGCGCCTGGTTCCTGGGCATCGTGCGCAACACCTGCATGGACCATCTGCGCCACCGGGGCGCACGGGCAGAGGACGGGCTGGAAGACGACGCCATGGAAGCCGCCCAACTGGCGGTGGGCCAGGTTGCTGCAGACCCCGCGACAGACCTGGAGCGCGCGCATGAGCGCGCCTGGGTCAATGCCGCGGTGCGGGCGCTGCCGGCCGCGATGCGCGAGGTCATCGTGCTGCGCGAAATGGAGGGTCTGGACTATGCACAGATTGCCGCCATTGCCGGCATCCCGCTGGGCACCGTGATGTCACGCCTGGCCCGTGCCCGCACGCGGCTGCGCGAACTGCTGGCGCAACAGCCACCGTCCACCATGCAATGAGAGCCTCGAGATGAGTACCCACCCCACCCCTGCGCCCGCCGAAGACCCCGCCGGTGACGGCGTGAACGCACAGGCCGATCAGCAACTCAGCAACTTGCTGCACCAGCACCTGCAACGCCACGAGCCCAGTGCCCAGCTACGCGCCGGCATCCGCGCCCAGGTGGCGCTCCAGGCCGCCGCACAGACCAGCGCCATGCCGACGGCCCTGGCCACGCGCGCAGGCGGCAGCACATGGGTGGCCTGGCGCAGTGCCAGCGCCGGCCTGGTGTGCGGCGTGGCGCTGACCCTGGCCGCAGGCCTGCTATGGCTGCACCCGCCCGGTGGCACAGGCTTGGAAAACGCGCTACTGGCCAGCCACGTGCATGCGCTGGGCGCCGGCCCCTTGTTTCAGGTGGCCAGCAGTGACCGCCATACCGTCAAGCCCTGGTTTCAGGGCAAGCTGGACTTCGCACCCCCGGTGCCAGACCTGGCCGCTGCCGACTACCCTCTGCTGGGCGGCAGGCTGGAAACGCTGGACGGCCGCACGGTGGCCGCACTGGTGTATGCGCACCGCAAGCACAATATCGACGTCTACATCTGGCCCGATGAACAGACGCGCGCCCCCGAGATGCTGGCGCGCAAGGGCTTCCACCTGAGCCACTGGAGCGAAGGCGGCATGCAGGTCTGGGTGGTGGCCGACGCCGATGCGGCCGAGGTGGCGCGCTTTGGCCAGGCATGGCGTGACGGGGCGGCTGCGGGCAATACGGCGCACTAGCGGCCGATGCGGTGCTTGACGATGACGCTGAAAAGCAGTCATGATGAACCTGTTGCATCTAAATTTCAGTGCTACTGAAAACGGAGACGTCGTACTCGCTGGCCTCTCCTGTCAATTTCAGAGTTACCTATCGTCTTGACTTCAATAGGGGAAATCGAACCATGTGTGACCTCCATGACCAGGAAGAACTCTCCAAGTACACACGCCGCGACTTCGGTACGTGGGTTGCATCCGCGGGCTTGCTGACTGCGCTTCCTCGCGTTGCCAATGCCGCACCTGTCACGGAGCGGGAAGTCGTCATCACGACACCAGATGGCGTTTGTGATGCGTATTTCGCTGTTCCCTCGTCAGGGACTGCGCCAGGTATCTTGGTCTGGCCTGACGTTTTTGGTCTTCGTCCCGCTTTCAGGCAGATGGGGCGGCGGTTAGCTGAATCGGGTTACAGCGTACTCGTGGTCAACCCCTTCTACAGGCAGAAAAAAGCGCCCACTGCGGCACAAGGTGGTCAGACCCCCATCGCGGAAGTCATGCCATTGATGCAGGCCTTGACACCAGCCACCCATCTGAGCGACAGCAAGACCTTTGTCGCATGGCTGGATGCGCAGCCCGAGGTAGACAAGACGCGCAAGCTTGGCACCACCGGCTATTGCATGGGAGGCCCCATTGCAGTGCGTACCGCCACCGTTGCACCGGGGCGTGTTGGCGCAGTCGCTACATTCCATGGCGCTGCCATGGTGACTGCGGCGCCCGACAGCCCGCACCGCCTGGTGGCGCAGACCAAGGCGAATTACCTGATTGCCATTGCAGAGAGCGACGACACCAAGGACCCCGAAGCCAAAGTTGCGTTGCGTGCGGCCTTCGACAGCGCAAAACTGCCTGCCGAAGTGGAGGTCTATGCAGCAGCCCACGGCTGGTGCCCGCCAGACACCCGGGTCTACGACGCAAACCAAGCGGAGCGTGCTTGGACACGCCTGCTCGCGACATTCCAAAGCGCTTTGGCGTGACGGGACGTCAAGCCGCCCAGCCCGCATCGCGCAAGACGCTTCGCAGGTCCCGGTGGAGCTGCGTACGGCCTGTTGCAAACGTTGGCCAACATCTGCTTTCAGGCGGCTGATTCCACCGCTCAAGGACGAGACCCAGCACGAAGCCGCGACCTTTGGCGCTGAAACCCGGATGCCCCCGGCGGTGGATGGCGCGTCAATGCCGGTGCAGGCGCCGGAACTGGCTGGGCGTGATGGCCTTGCAGTGCAGGAACTGGCGGTTGAAACTGGCCAGGTTCCTGTAACCCACTTCACCGGCGATGGTGCCAATCGGCGCATCGGACGCAATCAGCAACTGGCAGGCCGTGGCCAC
>JACXTT010008414.1_pt1 | contig 14303 bp, 9 predicted proteins | sample 9270951 | NCBI WGS metagenome assembly JACXTT01 (sample SAMN15532306, study PRJNA645909) | rock metagenome | isolation source: weathered quartz diorite | place: Puerto Rico | collected 2017-06-21 | reverse complement strand
TCTGCCCGAGCACGGTGTTTCGCCGCTCCAATGCGCGCTCGGGATTCAGGACAGGGTTGTAGGTGCTGTTGGCCTTCAGCATGCCGACGAGTGTCGCGCTTTCGAGGATGTCGAGCTGATGCGCCGATTTGCCGAAGTAGGTGCGTGCGGCCATTTCCACGCCATAAGCGTTGTACAGGAACGGCACATTGTTCAGGTATGTCTCAAGGATCTGATCCTTGCTGTACACGGCTTCGATCTTGAGCGCCGTGATCGCTTCCCTCATCTTGCGCGCGAGGGTCGGCGCTCGGCCGACTTCGTCGGGATACAGGTTACGCGCGAGCTGCTGCGTGATCGTCGAGCCTCCCTGCCGGTCGCCAGAAAACGCGTGCAGCGCGGCCGACGCGGTACGCAGCCAGTCGATCCCGTAGTGCTCATAAAAGCGGCGATCTTCGGTGGCGACCAATGCAGCCACCATGTACGGCGAGATCTGCCCGAGCGATACCCACTCGCGATTGACCGGCTTGAATTCGTCGATCACTCTGCCGTCGGCCGATACGATCAGCGCCGGGCGGTCGATGCGGGCTTTGCGGATGTCGCCGATGCCCGGCGTAAACGGCACTAGCGCCAGCACGTACAGCAGGAATAGCGCCGGCACTGCGGCGAGCGTCAGCATGATGCCGCGTCGTGTCGGGTGGCCAAGGCGGCGCAGCGCGCCGGGAAAGGCGCGCCTGGCTATCGTGATGCTGGCAGCGGCCAGCGATTGGATGCGGATGAGCCACCGTGCGCAGTACTCACGACAAAACAATAGACAGCGGCGATTCACGGTGGCGGAACGCTTTGCGGAAAGAGCGGGATCGTACCAAAGCGGAAGGAAGAATCTGTTGTCAATACGGGGCTGCGGGGGCGGCATTAACAAACGATTACATTTGTTTCGCACGGCCAACGTGCGCTACCTGTGCCCCTGGCTTTGCGGCGGTCATTTTGCGATCAGCGTATGGCATGCGAGCGCGCGTCGGCGATCCTAACTCCGGCGCTCGATCGCATAGCGAACTGAGGTAGTGAAGCAATCGCCTGACCTCTGACGCGCTTCAGCGACCCATGCGGCGGTTGTAGCTGCGCGAAATGCGCGCCATCAACGCTGGATCGTGTGCAGCCATGCCGTCGAATTCCACCCGCACGTAGCCGTCTGCCTGCTGGTGAACTCCGGCCATCACCGTGCTGGTATCCAGACTGCCGACGACCACGCCATTGACCGGATCCTCGACGCTGATCGCCAGGCCCTGGTCGCGCATTGCCCCGGCTGCGGCGGTGAAGGTGCGATCGAAGCTGGCCGGCCCCATGACGGTAAAGGCGCCTGTTCCGGCCGGTTCCAATGTACATGCCGAAAGCGCCAGCATGGCGCCGCTGACTATTAGTGAGAGTCGCATGATGATGACTCCTTGCGCCAGCCCCGGATCGAAAATGTACGCGTTGCGACTTCAGGCGGGTTTGCCACTTCCCGGTCGCTAAATTACAAGATTAGGCGACGTCGGCGAACAGACACAGCTTGCCAGGTGCGCGCCCGCACCCTGCGGACGCCGACCTGCTCACCTGATCGGCTGCCCGATGGCCGCCAATGCCAGCGCCAGCCTTGCCCCCACCTCGGCGTTGTGTTTTACGAGCGCGATGTTTGTCGCCAGGCTGCGTCCGCTCGTCAGCGCCTTGATGCGAGCCAGCAGGAAAGGCGTCACGGCCTTGCCGGTGATTCCCTGCGCCGTGGCCTCGGCGAGCGCCTGCTGAGTCAGCGCGTCGATCTCCCCGGACGTCATCGCTGCCGCTTGCGGCACCGGTGTGCTCAACACCACGCCGCCCGCCAGGCCCAAGTCCCACTTGGTGCGGATGAAGCGTGCCTGCTCCGCCGCGTCGTCCAGCCTGTAGTCAGCACGAAAGCCGCTGTCGCGCGTGTAGAACGCAGCAACATTGTCTTGCTCACAACTGAGCACCGGCACGCCATGTGTTTCCAGGTATTCCAGCGTGAGTCCGATGTCCAGGATGGACTTCGCCCCGGCACAGACCACCACCACCGAGGTCCTGGCCAGCTCCTGCAGGTCGGCCGAGATGTCGAAGGTTTCCTGCGCACCGCGGTGCACGCCGCCAATCCCGCCGGTGACGAAGACCTCAATGCCCGCCAGCGCGGCACATATCATCGTGCCAGCCACTGTCGTGGCGCCGAGCCCGCCGCCGGCCAGAACGGCCGGCAGGTCGCGGCGGCTCACCTTGTGCGCCCGGTCCGAGCGCCCGAGCAGTTCCAGCTCGTCGTCCGAAAGCCCGATGCGGATTCGCCCGCCAATCAGCGCGATCGTCGCAGGCTCGGCTCCCAGGTCGCGGATCAGGGCCTCCACTTCGCGCGCCGTGCGAACGTTCTCCGGGTAAGGCATGCCGTGGGCGATGATGGTCGATTCCAGCGCCACGAGCGGGCGGCCGGCAGCCTGTGCAGCAGCCACAGGCGCACTGAAGGTCAACCAGGAGCGGGCAAGGTAGGCAACCATGTCGATGCTTTCGGTGGCGTGAGCCGCATAGTGTGCAGCACAAGGCTGGTCCATCAGGTGCAAGCGCGGGACCACCTCAGGGCGCCAATGGTACAGCGCGCAGGAATCGGACGGCTGACTCTGGCACCCACTGAATTCGGCTGCCACCGCATCACGGCCAGGAATATCGTTGTCATAGCCGGGCGGGGGCTGCCGGGAACCTCACGCTAAGGTATGCTGCCGCCTTCGGATCGATTCTCTCCAGAGGGGCAAATGCGGCGCGTCGTATTCAATCAGAAGGGTGGGGTCGGAAAATCGACTATTGTATGCAATCTTGCGGCGATCAGCGCCAGCGAGGGCTTGCGCACCCTGGTCATAGACCTGGATGCGCAAGGTAACTCCACCCAGTACCTGCTTGGTGCGCGGGCCGCAGAGGCAAGTCCGACCGCGGCGAACTTTTTCGAGACCTCCCTGACCTACAACTTCAGGCCGGTGGAATTTACGTCCTTTGTCCACCCGACGCCGTTCGAGAACCTCGATGTGATGCCGGCGCATCCTGACCTGGATTCCCTCCACGGCAAGCTCGAATCCCGCTACAAGATCTACAAGCTACGCGACGCCTTGCTCGAACTGGAGGCAGTCTATGACGCCATTTACATTGACACGCCACCGGCCCTGAATTTCTATACCCGCTCCGCACTGATCGCCGTGGAACGCTGCCTGATCCCGTTCGATTGCGATGACTTCTCGCGCCGTGCCCTCTACACGCTGCTCGATAACGTGAAGGAAATCCAACAGGACCACAACGACGGGCTGCAGGTCGAGGGGATCGTGATCAACCAGTTCCAGCCGCGAGCCAGCTTGCCGCAGAAACTGGTCGACGAACTGGTAAGCGAGGGCCTGCCGGTACTTGAATCGCGGCTATCTGCATCGGTAAAGATCCGCGAATCGCATCAGCATGCCACCCCCATGATCCATCTGGATCCACGCCACAAGCTTGCGCAGGAATACGTGGCGTTGCACCGCGAGCTGGCTGGCTGAAGAATCGCCAAGGCGCGCTGAGATCGATTTCCCCACGCAATGACACTGCCAGCGTGAGCCGGATGCCAATTCGCGCCGCCTGGCCGACGCATAGCCAAGCGGCGCCGGCCACGCCGGCGCCGCCATTGCACGGCAAAGGCTGTCAGGGCTTCTGTGGCCGCACGGCGTCAGCGGTGCCCTGGATAAAGGCCTGGATCTTGACCACATCCTCCGCCGTCAGCTTGCCGGTGAAGTCCGGCATACCCTTCTGCACGAACGGGCCGTTGAACAGGATCTTGTCGAGGTGCTCGATCATCGGTGCCCCGACATAGGCAAGGTTAGGAACATTGCCACCCTTGTCGACGCCCGGCACGCCATGGCAGAAGACACAGTTGTTGACGTAGAGCTTCTGGCCGTCGGCCACCTTGGCCGGGTCGTACTTCACGCCGCTCAGCAGCTCCGCCATCGGATACGGCCCCGACTCCGGCATCGTTTTCTTGCCGCCAAGGACGAAGGTGTAGACCCGGCCCGGCGCCTGCCTGTCGCTGCCGCGCTGGCTCAAGCCATACACGCCGCCCCAGCCCACTGCGATCGAAACGTACTGCTTGCCGTCGAGCATGTAGGTCACCGGCGCGGCCACCACGCCGGAGCCGGTCGGCACCTGCCACAGCTTGTCTCCGGTGCCGGCGTGATAAGCCACCAGGCGCCCGTCCGCGGTACCCTGGAACACCAGGTTGCCCGCGGTCGCCAGCGTGCCGCCGTTCCACGGTCCGGCATGGTCCTGGTGCCACACGGCCTTCTGCTTCAGCGGATCCCACGCGATCAGCCGGCCCATGGGCTTGCTCTTGGGCGCCTCGGCATTGACCAGCATGCCCAGGTTCCAGCCGACACCGCGAGGTGCCTCGGGCGAGTCCTTCTGGTTGTGCACCCACTCCTTGTTGTCGGCCAGCGTCAGCGGCACATGCTGCGCCGGGATGTAGGCCAGCCCGAGCTTCGGGTGGAACGACATCGAATGCCAGTTGTGCCCGCCGAACGGCCCCGGCACGATATCCACCGGCTTGCCCGAGGTGTCCGACTGCGGCGTCTCGACCGGCCGCCCATCCTTGTCGTAGCCCGAGGCCCAGTTGACGTCGACAAAGTTCTTCGCCGAGATGAACTTGCCGTTGGTGCGGTCGATGACGAAGAAGAAGCCGTTCTTGGGCGCGTGCAGCAGCACCTTGCGCACCTGCCCCTGGATCTTCAGGTCGGTCAGGATGATGTCCTGGGTCGACGTGTAATCCCAGTTGTCGCCCGGCGTTTCCTGGTAGTGCCAGGCGTACTCGCCGGTGTCGGGATTGAGCGCGACCACCGATGCGGCATAGAGGTTGTCGCCGCCCTTCGGGCTGCGCAGCTTGCGGCTCCACGGGCCGGCATTGCCGGTGCCGATGTACATCAGGTTCAGCTCCGGGTCGAAGGCCATGGTGTTCCACACCGTGCCGCCCCCGCCGTTGACCCAGTACTTGCCGCTGGGGTCCCAGGTGGCCGCGGCCTTTGCCATGGCTTCGTTCTCGAAGGGCTTCGACGGGTCGCCGGGCACCGTGTACCAGCGCCATTTCTGCGAGCCGGTCTCGGCATCGTAGGCGGTGATATAGCCGCGCACGCCGTATTCGGCGCCGCCGTTGCCGATGATCACCGTGCCGTTGTAGACGCGCGGCGCGCCGGTAATGGTGTATGAGCGGCTGCGGTCGGCGATGGTGTCCTGCTCCCAGACCTTCTTGCCGGTGGCGGCGTCGATCGCCACCAGCCGGCCGTCGAACGCGCCGACGAAGACCTTGCCCTTGTACAGCGCGACGCCGCGGTTGACCACGTCGCAACAACCCTTGTAGGCCTGATCGCGCGGCACCTTCGGGTCGTAGGTCCAGAGCCGCTTGCCGGTGCGCGCGTCGATCGCATGCACGACGCTCCAGGGAGCGGAGACATACATCACGCCATCCACCACAAGCGGCGTCGCTTCCACGCCGCGCGTGGATTCGAGGTCATAGGACCAGGCCAGCCCCAGGTCCCTGACGTTGCCGGCGTTGACCTGGTCGAGCTTGCTGAAACGGGTCTCGGCGTAGTCCAGCCCGTAGCTGGGCCACTCCGGCGTGCGGGTCTCGTTGGCACGGATCGCGGCGCCGTCCAGGCGCGCGACGGCATTGGGTGCCTTGTGCAGTGTCGCCGGGCGGGCGGACGCGCCCGTGGCACCGGCCGGGCGGTCCGCGGCGAGCGCGGGCAGCGACAGGCTGGCAATAGCCATGGCGCTCAGGCACAGGTACCGCCGCCTGACGAACGTCCGGGCCTTGCTGCCCGATACGCGTGGCGTAGCATTCATCTTGGTCTCCTCTGTTTCTTGGGTCTGTGGTCAGAACACTTTGAGCAAGCGCAGGTTGAAGCGCAGGTTCTCCATCGGCCCGTTGCGCACCGAGATGTCCCGGCCATAGGTGCCGAGCACCTGGAACGTAGGCGCGGGGAACCACGCAAAGCCCAGTAAGAACTTGGACGTATTGGTGCGGTCGTCGCGCGATACGCCGTTGACCGAGGTCTCGCCGCCGAAGGCATAGGACAGCCCGCCGCGCACATCGAAGCGCTCGGTGAAGTGGTAGCGCAACCAGCCCTGCCCTTGCACCAGGGCGTCCTGCCTCAGCGTTGCCGCGCTCGGGCCGTACTTGCTGTTGTTGCCGAACACGGTGAAGTCGGCCGCCAGGTCGAGCGTCACCTTGTCGGCAAGCGGCGTGATGTAGCCGGCCTGCAAGGTGAACTTCCAGCGGTGCTCGCCCAGGTTCAGCGGCCGGTTCTGGTCATAACTGCCGGTGGGCACGACCAGGAACGGCGTGATGCCAAAATAGCGCTTCTTTTCCGGCTGGTTCACCAGCCACACCGTGGAGGCCAGGATCAGGTCGCCCACGCCGCTGGCGCTACCCAGCGCGCTGAGGATATCGGTGGCGCGCAGCTTGCCGAATGGCAGCACGAACTGCGGGTCGATGGTGAAGCCGCCCACCTCCATGAAGCGCACGTAGCGCAGGATGCCCACGTCCGAATCCAGGTTGCCGCCGGCGACCTTGTTGCCGCCGGCGTAGACGCGGTCGCGCTGCGCATGCTGGTAGTAAAGCAGGCCGAGATTGGTGCCCGCCGGCAGCGCCGTGTAGTCGCCCGCATCCACATCGATGGCGCGGGCCGGCGCCGTCCCGAACTGCAGGGCCACCGCGACCCCCGCCAGCACCGATACCCTGCGCACGGGCGAGCGCCGTCCCCGGCCGCCAGCCGTGTTGATGAAATCCATGTCTCCTCCGGTTTTTTTCTTTTGATCGATGGCCCGCCGTGCGGCGGGCGTGCGGCTTCAGTTGGCCTGTGCGCGCGCGATATTGACCACGCTCAGCTGCGCATATTCGGCCAGCCCTTCGGCGCCGAACTCGACCCCGACGCCCGATTCCTTGGCGCCAACCAGCGGGATATGCGGGCCGAAATGCAGGTGATGGTTGACCCACGCGGTGCCCACGTCGAGACGGCGCGCCACGGCGTAGGCAAGCTCCTGGTCGCCCGACCACACCGAGCCGCCCAGGCCGTAGGGCGAGGCGTTGGCGCGCGCCAGGGCTTCGTCGATGTGGTCGAACCTGAGCACGGGCAGGATCGGGGCGAACTGCTCTTCGGCCACCAGTTCGTTCTGGTCGGTCAGGTCGCGCACGATGGTGGGCGCAACGAAGTAGCCCTCGCCCTTGAGCAGGGCGCCGCCTGCCAGGACCTTGCCGTCGCGCCGCGCGCTGGCCAGGAAGCGGCCGGCCTTGTCGTACTGCATGGCGTTCTGCAGCGGACCCATGGTCACGCCGGCTTCAGCGCCGTTGCCAACCACCGCGCGCCGGGCCAGGTCGGCCAGCGCATCGCACAGCGCGTCATGGACCGAGGCATGCACGTACAGCCGCTTCAGCGCCAGGCATACCTGGCCGCAGTTGTAGAAGGCGCTGCCGAAGATCCTGGGCGCCACCTCCGCCACGTCGACATCGCCGAGCACGATGGCCGCGTCATTGCCGCCGAGTTCCAGCGTGATGCGCTTCAGCCCCGGCCCGGCGCTCGCCATCACGTTCTTGCCAGTGGCGGTCGAGCCGGTGAACGAGACCTTGGCTACGTCGGGGTGGGAGGTCAGGAAACCGCCGAGATCGTTGGCATCGGTAATGACATTGACCACGCCCGGCGGAAACAGCTCGGCCACCATCGCGCCCAGTTGCAGCGTCGCCACCGGCGTGGTCGGCGCGGGCTTGAGCACCACGGTGTTGCCCATCAGCAGCGCCGGGGCGAGCTTGTACGCGGCGATCAGCACCGGGAAGTTCCAGGCCGCGATGGCGGCCACCACGCCCAGCGGCTTGTGGTGCAGTTCGATGCGGTGCGTGGCATCGTCCTGCACCAGCGACACCGGCAGTTCCAGCCCGGCGATATGGCGCACGAAGGCCTCGGCGAACTGCAGTTCCTGTCGTGCTTCGGCGAGCGGCTTGCCCTGTTCCAGCACCAGCGTGGCGGCCAGGTCCTCGGCGTTGTGATGCAGCTCGTCGGCAAAGCGCAGCAGCAGCGCGCGCCGCTGCGACAGCTCCAGCGCCGCCCAGGCGCGCTGCGCCGCCTTGGCGGCAGCCACCGCGGCAGCGGCCTCGCGCTCGGTGGCGCGCGAAACGGTCGTGAACACCTTGCCCGTGGCCGGGTTGATGACGTCGAGCGTGGCACCGCCCGGCACCAGCTTTCCATTGATCAGCAGTCCTGCATTACCGTGCATCGCTTGTCTCCTCTGGTTGGTATGCGACGCCTGCAACGCAAGGGCCATGCCCGGCTGCCCGGATCAGCGCAAAGGCGCGCCACAGCGCGCCGCGCCAGGCGAAAGGCTGGCCGCACGCGGGTCCGTCAAGGCGGTGCCTGTTGCAATGTGAGGCGCTGTCTCGATACGGGTGAGACAGCGCAATGAAAGACCCCCGCTCACCGCGGCAGCGGTGAGCGGGGGTCTTGGGCGATCGCTCGCGCGAACGCTAGCGGATCTTGGCGCGCGCCATCTTGCGGTACAAGGTCGCGCGCGAAATCCCCAGTGCCCGCGCGGCCTCGGAGCGATTGCCACTGAGCTCGTCCAGCGTGCGCTGGATCACGTGGTTCTGCACCTCCGCCAAGAGCATCGGCTGACCGCCAGCAGGCAGACACTGCGTCGCGGCAACGCTGGTCGCCGCCTCCAGCCAGGTCTCGTCAAAGTGCTGGCGCTGAACTTCGTCGCTGTGCCCGGACAGTGCCACCGCGGTACGCAGTACCTGGTGCAGCTCGCGCACATTGCCTGGCCACGGGTGTGACATCAGCAGGGCCATCACGTCGGGATCCAGCGATTTGCGCCGGCCGCGGGCCAGCGACTGCAGCATCGACGCGATCAATTCGGGCAGGTCGGTGCGCTCGCGCAGCGCCGGGATGCGCACCGACATGCCGTTCACGCGGAAAAACAGGTCTTCGCGGAACGCGCCCTGCCTGACCAGTTCCGGCAGGCTGCGGTGGGTGGCGCAGATGACCGAGATATCGACGGGAACCGGCTTGCTGGCACCGACCCGTGTGACGCAACGCTCCTGCAGCACGCTGAGCAGCCGCGTCTGCAGTGCCAGCGGCATGTCGCCGATCTCGTCAAGAAACAGCGTGCCACCGTTGGCCTGCTCGATCTTGCCCGCGCTGCCGCCCTTGCGGCCGCCGGTAAAGGCGCCGTCGGCATAGCCGAACAACTCGGCTTCCGCCAGGCCCTCGGGGATAGCCGAGCAGTTGATCGAGACAAAGTCGCAGTCCGGGCGGCTGGACTCATGCAGCGCGCGCGCCAGCATGCTCTTGCCGGTGCCGGTTTCGCCCAGCAGGATCACTGGCACTTGCTCGCAGACCGCCATGCCAGCCTTTTCGAAGACGCGCGCCAGCGTGGCATCGGCAATGACATGTCCCCCGAGCTGTCCCATGGCGTCGCCCTCTTGCGGCGCGACGCGGGCGCGCGCCGCGGATCGTGGCCGCGATGTTTCGCTTGTCGAGATATGCAGGCGCGCGCCGGCGGCCGTGCGTACGACCGACTGCATCGCGCCCGCGGGACCGTAGATGCTGCCTTCGGCGAAAACGCTGCCGATATCGGTGGTGCCCAACGACGCGCTGGACAGCTGCAGCATCTGGCATCCGATGCGGTTGGCTGCCACGATCACGCCATCGGCGGAAACTGCCACGATGCCTTCCGCCGGCGTATGGAGCATGCGGCGGTCATGGTGCAGCCGCACGATGCAGCAGCCCGGCAACCCCTCGAAGGTGCGATTGCCGATCGAGACGGCGGCGGCGCGCACATGGCTCAACGCATAGGGGGGCAGGTCGACGCCAAAGCCCGTGATATCGAGCACCCCGATCAGCCGGTCATGGCAGTCGTAGATCGGCGCGGCGGCACAGACTACGTCGACGAGCTCATGCAGGAAATGCTCGCCGCGCCGGACCGCGACGGCCTTGCCGCCTTCTGCCAGCAAGCAACCGGGTGCATTGGTGCCGATCCCCTCCTCGCTAAGGCGCCGGCCATGCTGCAATGGCGACGATCCACCGGCCACCGCGCCCGGGCGGCCAATCGAAGACACAATCACGCCTTCGGCATTTGTGCACAGCACGATCCACTGCTGAGCCGGAAAGGCGCCGGCCAGTACTTCCATGTCGGTGCCGGCCAGCTCGATCAGCGTGCGGCTCTCTTCCGCGCTGCGGCGCACGTCGCTTTGCGTGATCACGTCCTCGAACAGCACGCGTTGGTCGGGGCGCACGCCGGCGCTGACGGCACGCTGCCAGGAACGCACGATCAGGTCGGGTACGACGCCGGCGGGAACCTCCTTGCCATCGAGGAATTCGCGCCGTGCGACCTTCGCATCGCCCGGCAGGCCTGTCGGTGGGAAGTGCATTGCCTTGTCTCCGGTGGTCGGCATCACCGGGATCCGCTGCGCCGCGGAGCCGTCGGTGCCGTTGGCACGCCTGGCTGTCATTGCAGCCAGGTCATCTTGACGCGCCCCTGTTTGACAGTGTTCGAGCCGTGCGGGACGCAAGCTGGAGAGGTACTTTAAGAGAGCGCCGGGGCGATATCAAGCGCCGTGTGGCGGGCGCGGCGACGATTTGCGCATTGCGCCGCGAATGGGCGCCGATGTTGTCTCAGATCGATGCAGAGGGTGTCTCAATATGAGACAAGCGCCCCGGAAAAAGGGCGCCTCAAAATGCTGAAAAAGCCATCCTCGGGCCAATGGAGCATATCCGGCAGGATGCTCATAACGCGACAGCGCGAGGAGGATTATCAAGAAGTCCACGCGGGACACGGCTGTGCTGCGGCGGCCTGCCCTTCTGCCGATGGCCCTGTAGAAGGGACGCCTGCGGCGAATCGCCCTCAATGACCTTGAGGGCTATCGCTCCCTTAACGCCCAGCCTTGTCCTGCGAGACGTCCATGATCATCCGCGTCAGCAGGTACAACCGCGGCGTGACTGAGTTCAGATCGACATACTCGGCATCATTGGAGTGAGCACCGAAGCCTCGCAGCCCGAAGCGCTCGATCACCGGCGCCTTGGTGCCCGCAGCCGCGAAGGCGGCATCGGTGCCTCCGCCTTCCGCAGTGTCGTGGACCTGGAGCGTTTCACCGATCTCCGCATAGATGCCTTGCGCATGCGCGGCGAGCTTGCGTGCTGCGTCGCTTACCTCCAGCGGCGGACGGCGGCGCTCGAATTTCACGTCAACCTTGGTGTCGGGAATGAGCTTTTGCCGGATCCGTTCCTGCAGCGTTTTCTCGAGGCTATCGTAATCCGCCGTACGCAGCACGCGCACGTCTGCCTGCGCGGTCGCGCTGGCGGGAATCACGTTGCGATTGGTACCAGCCGAGGAGACTGTCCAGTTGACCTTGAGGCCGGTGGCGGGATTGGAGAGGTCGCGCATCTGCAGGACCTGGTGCGACAGTTCATAGAGCGCATTGCGGCCCTGCTCGGGCGCACTGCCCGCGTGCGACGCCTTGCCCTGCACCGTGAGATAGATCGAACCGATGCCACTGGTCGCCAGCGACAGGCGGTCGCCGGTGACGCGGCTGGCCTCGCATGAGAACACGGCATCCTGCTGCGCGCCCAGCCGGGTCAGCACGGCCCGCGCACCGGGCGAGCTGATTTCCTCGTCGCCGTTGATCAGTACCGTCAGCGTGCCGTAGTCCTTGAACTTCATCTTCTGCAGGATGGCGATGGTGTGCAGGATCACGGCCACGCCGTTCTTGTCGTCGGCGATGCCCAGCCCGTAGGCGCGGTCACCCTCGATGCGGAAGGGCTGCTGGGCCAGCATGCCGCGCAGGTACACGGTGTCCATATGGGCGATCAGCATGATGTTCCGCTTGCCGCTGCCCTTGAACTGCGCCATCACCATCTTGCCCACTTGCTTGGGCGTGTCTTCCATCCGGTAGATTTCGGCTGGCTCGACCAGCTTGGCTTCGGTGGCTCCCAGCGCCGCCAGCCGATCCCGGATCAGCGTGGCGATGCGGTCCAGCCCTTCGATGTCCTTGCTGCCGGACTCGATCGACACAAGGTCTTTCAAGGTCGCGATGAGTGCGGGCTTCTCCTGTTGTGCGAGCTGATGAACCGGCTCGACCGCGGCGGCTGCGGCGGTGCCGGCAAGCGTGGCACCGGCGATGAACAGGGCGGCAGCGCGCAGAGAAAAAATGCGGCAAGGCATGGGTAGGGTCTCCTGGGTTGCAGGTTACGGAGCGAAAAGGCGGGAAAACAGACAATGTCCCAACGGCCGGGATACAGCGCGCACGAGCATAGCGCGTCGCCGTATGGCGCACAACGGCGGGTACGCAGCCATGGAAGGATTCGCGCAAGCGTCGCACAGCGCCAGGTAGCTGGCCGAAAGCGCCGTAGGCCGGCAGTCCATGCAGGGGAAACATAGGGGTCATATGCCCCGTCGATGGCGGCGGGCAGACCCTCTCCGGACATACCCGGAGGCCAGCGTCTTGCTATTTCGCTGTGCAGAATACTCCGCCACTTTCCTTGACGATGGCTCGAAGCCTATGCAACAGTCGGTGAAAACGAACGATCGTGCGGGAATACTCCCGATACCTCGTCACCGGGTCGCAACGCCGCCGTCCACGCCGACGCGGCCAGTGCCCCGGCTTGCCGGGCGGCCAGCGCGCCGCATCGCACAGGAGACAACCATGCAGCACCTGCAACACGCATCTGCACACCCGCACCGTGACCGCCACGGCGCGCCCTGGGCCAGGCCATCACGCCCGCGCATCGCCGCGCGCGAGCCGGCGCTGCCGCCCGCCTGAGTTCCGCCCCCGACTTCCTGACCGTGGCCGCGCCTGGCGCCGCCGCGACGGCACACGCACGGCCCTTGCCGCTGCGTGCCTGGTTTCCCGAACCGCACGAGGTACCCCTGTGGCATTGTTCCTTCAACAGTTCCTGAACGGCCTGACGCTGGGAGGCGTCTACAGCCTGGTGGCGCTTGGCCTGACGCTGGTCTACGGCATCCTGCACGTGCCCAACTTCGCGCACGGCGCCTTCTACATGGCTGGCGCCTATGTGTCGTATTTCCTGATGACATCGCTGGGCGTGAACTACTGGCTGGCGATGCTGGGCGCGGCGCTGGCGGTGGCCGTATTGTCGATGGCTGCCGACCGGCTGGTGTTCCACCCGCTGCGCAACTCGCCCGAGCTGCACGACATGATCGCCGCGATCGGCATCCTGCTGTTCCTGGAAGCCGGCGCGCAGGCGCTGTGGGGCGCGGACTTCCACCGCATGCCCACGCCCTATGGCCAGATCGTCGACGTGTTCGGGCTGACCGCGCCGCTGCAGCGCCTGCTCATCATCGGCGCCGCCTTTGCGCTGATGGTGCTGCTGCACCTGTTCCTGACGCGCACCATGACCGGCGCCACCATCATGGCCATGGCGCAGAACCGCGAAGGCGCCGCGCTGGTCGGCATCGATGCCACGCGCGTGACACTGCTGGTCTTCGCCATCTCCGGCGCGCTGGCCGCGATCGCCGCCACGCTCTACGCCCCGATCAACCTGGTCTACCCCAGCATGGGCAACCTGGTGATCACCAAGGCCTTCGTCATCATCATCCTGGGCGGCATGGGCAGCATCCCCGGCGCCATCGTCGGCGGGCTGATCATCGGCATGGCCGAGAGCTTCGGCGGCTTCTACGTTTCCACCGACTACAAGGACATCATCGCCTTCGTGCTGCTCGTGGTGATCCTGTCGATCCGGCCGCAGGGCCTGTTTGCCGGCAAGGCAGCCTGAGGAGACTTCAGACATGAAAGCACTGCAAGGAAAAACCGGCTGGACGCTGCTGCTGGCGCTGGCCATCGCCTTCCCGCTGGTCACGCCCAACAGCTACTACCTGACCGTGATGACGCTGGCCTTCATCTACGCCATCGCCACGCTCGGGCTGAACCTGATCACCGGCTACACCGGCCAGCTGAACCTGGCCCATGGCGGCTTCATGGCCATCGGCGCCTATACGCTGGGCATCCTGACGGTGGACCACCAGGTGCCGTTCTGGCTGGCCTTCGTGCTGGCCGGCGTGGTCTGCATGGTGCTCGGCTATGTGATCGGCGTGGTGTCGCTGCGCCTGAAGGGCCATTACTTCTCGATCTTCACCATGTGCGTGGGCTACATCATCTACCTGCTGATCGAGAAGTGGGAAAGCCTGACGCATGGCACGGTGGGCCTGATCGGCATCCCGGTGCCGGCCGCGATCGGGCCGCTCAGCTTTGACAGCGTGCAGGCGCAGTACTACCTGGTGCT
>JACXTT010008413.1_pt1 | contig 14303 bp, 11 predicted proteins | sample 9270951 | NCBI WGS metagenome assembly JACXTT01 (sample SAMN15532306, study PRJNA645909) | rock metagenome | isolation source: weathered quartz diorite | place: Puerto Rico | collected 2017-06-21 | reverse complement strand
CCGGCGCCGGAGCGCCAACGGTGGGCGCGGGCGCTGCCGCGCCGCCCGTCGGACCACCCGGCGGCAGCGTCGGCAGCTTGATCGTCGGCGCCGCCGAAGGCTTGGGCGGCAAATTGATGCGGACGGTCTCCTTCTTCGGTTGGACTTTGCCCGTTTCTTTCTTTGGTGGAACTGCTCCTCCTGGAGTGTTCGGAATGTTGTCTGCCATATCGTCTATTTTTTCCAAGCTAGGTCGGGCGCAGACGCGTGTCAACCGATTATTCAGAATCTTAATCTTACTCCTACTCCTAATCGTAATCCTGCCCTCTCTCCAGGCCTGGAGAGATTCCGCTCCCGATTCAGGTTAGCGTGATGACCGCCAGTGCGACTATCTGCGACCGAATTTCGCCGAGATCAGCGCCGCTCGCGACGACCTCCGCCGTCCCGACGCGCTCCGCTCCAGCGTTGCGCGCGCTCCTCGCGGGCCCGGGCGACGTTCACCGTCAACGATCGCCCCTGAAATTCCTGGTTATGAAAGCGCTCGACGGCTTTGCTTGCCTCCTCTGAAGTCGCGTATGCCACGAAAGCAAAACCGCGCGATTTTCCCGTGACTTTGTCCAGCATCAAATTCACCGAGGTCAGGACGCCGGCCTGTGAAAAATATTCCTGAAAATCGTTTTCTGTGGTTTGGTAGGACAGGTTGCCCACGAACAGCCTGTTTTGGTTCATAGACTCGCGTCTCCGCAACGAAATCGTGTGAGGATGACTGCGCCGCCAGCAATCCCTGATTGTCGAATTCCTTCGGCTGCTTAACAACCTGTCTTCCAACACAGACACACACGTTCCCCGAGCGGACGAGGCCACTCTTACCAGAGTAATTAACGCCGTCAACTTATTTGGAGGACGGCGACTAATGACCGAGAAACGAATCATTGGTCACGCTTTCTCTTCGATTAATTCACGCCGAGCCCCGCTGAGAAGTTGCTCGATAAAAGTGGTCGAGTAAACGCCCCTACGAAAATTAGGGTCCTGCAGAATCGCCTGTTGGAACGAAATCGTCGTCTTCACGCCGGTGATCATGTATTCGCCAAGAGCGCGGCTCATTTTGTCCATGGCTTCGCGCCGATCGCGGCCGAAGGTGATGAGTTTCCCGATCATCGAGTCGTAGGCCGAGGGAATCGTGTAGCCCGCATAGGCGTGGGTATCGACCCGCACCCCGCGTCCACCCGGCTGAAAGTACATTTCGATGCGGCCCGGGCTGGGCCGGAAATCATCGAACGGATCCTCGGCATTGATCCGGCATTCGATGGCGTGGCCTTTGAACTGAACATCGCTCTGCGAATGCCGCAGGGGCTCACCCATCGCGATCATAATCTGATAGCGTACCAGATCGAGACCGGTGACTTCTTCCGTGACTGGATGCTCGACTTGGATGCGTTTGTTCATTTCCAGGAAATAATACTGGCCCTGGTTGTCCACGAGGAATTCAACCGTGCCGGCATTCGTGTATTTGGCTTCCTCGGCGATTTTGATGGCCGCCTTGCCCATCCGCTCGCGGAGTTTCTTGAAGCGATTGTCGATGAGCGGGGACGGACATTCCTCAACCATCTTCTGGTTGCGGCGCTGGATGGAGCAATCGCGTTCGCCAACGTGGATGATGTGTCCCTTGTTGTCGCCCAGGATCTGGAACTCGACGTGATGCGGGTTCTCGATCAGTTTCTCGATATAAACGCCCGAGTTCCCGAAGGCTTTTTCTGCTTCCGTGCGAGCGGTGTGGTAACCTTTGACCAGGGAAATGTCGTTATGCGCTCCCCGCATGCCTCTGCCGCCACCGCCCGCGATGGCCTTGATCATCACCGGATAGCCGATGCGCTTGGCCACCGCCAAAGCGTCCTGTTCATTATCCACTGCCCCTTCCGACCCGGGTGGAATGGGCACTCCCGCCTTCTTGGCTAACGCACGGCTGGCGGCTTTGTCTTCCAAAGCTTTCATGGCCCGTGAGTTCGGTCCGATGAACCGGATGTTGCAGCTCTCGCAGACGTCGGCAAAATGGGCGTTTTCTGCCAGGAAGCCGTAACCCGGGTGCATGGCATCGACGTCGGTGATTTCCGCGGCGCTGATCAGCCGGTCGATGCGAAGGTAACTCTCGCTGGCCGGCGCCTTGCCAATGCAAATGGCCTCGTCGGCCATCTGCACGTGCATCGAGTTGGCGTCGACCTCGGAATAGACCGCCACTGTCCGGATATTCAACTCCTTGCAGGCGCGAATGATACGGACCGCAATCTCGCCGCGGTTTGCGACCAGGATTTTTTCAAACATGCCTCAGCCCTGTTTAAAGGACATCCGTGGTTCTCCCATCACGTTGGACGCAATTTGAAAAGAGGTTGCCCGAATTCCACTGGCTTGGCGTTCTCCACTAAGACCTCGGTTACGATCCCCTTTGCTTCCGCCTTGATTTCATTCATCACCTTCATTGCCTCGATGATACAGACCACTGTATCCACGTTGACCTCTGTTCCCACCTCGACATAGGCCGCCGCCTCCGGCGATGGTGCGCGGTAGAAAGTCCCGATCATCGGGGATTTGATCTCTAGCTCAGCGGCGGAGGCTGCTGCGGATGGGACCGCGGCAGGCGGGGCGTGAATCGCTACGGCAGGCGGGGCATAGCCGACCACCGGCATGTCTTCGGGAATGCTAATCGAGGCTCCCCCATTCACTCCACGCTTCAACCTGATTTTGAAGTCCTGCTTTTCCAACTCAAACTCGGAAATCGAGTTCTTTTTCATCAAGTCGATGATGGCTTTGATGTCTTTTAAGTCCACAATGGTTTTATCGTTAATGTCTTCCCAAACATCTCGCCAAACTCGCTTAGTTAGCAAAAAAGCAGCAGCCGAACTTCAGGCTCTGCTCAGGAATCCTAACTCAATTGGCTGGGATGATACTGAGCGATCGATACCCCGTCAAGCGGTAAGTCTCATACGTACCTCCTCGCTAATACCGTTCAAGACGCACAGAACAGGTCGATCTAGGCAATCTAAGCCCAGCCTGTAACGTTAACGGAGGCTTCGAGAGCCAAAAGGTACGAATCTGGCCCGAACCCTACGATCTGGCCGCGGCAGACCGGTGCGATAAGCGACTTATGACGAAACTCCTCGCGAGCATGGACATTGGAGAGATGGATTTCAATTGTAGGGACGCCTGAGGCAGCAATGGCATCCCGCAAAGCAATGCTGGTATGCGTATAGGCTGCCGCATTGAGCACAATCACATCGAACTGTCCTTTGGCCTGCTGGATCCAAGCGACTAATTCGCCTTCCAGATTGGTTTGGCGAAAATCGAGGTCAACCTTCAGCTCTTTTGCTCGGGTTCGCACTTTTGATTCGATGTCGGCCAGCGTGCTCCGGCCATAAACTTCCGGTTCTCTTTGTCCGAGTAGGTTCAGATTAGGGCCGTTCAGGAACAGGACATTCATTCCGGGTCGGCAAGCTAAACAAGCACTTGAGGACTGTCGATTGGATTTTACCGCCGGGAAGGCCTGCCCGGGCATCCTGCCGACCAGCCGAGAAAGGTAAAGGCGGGCCAGGCCAACGCTGGAATGTACAGCCCGAACTCAAAGAGGCTTTGCAATACCCAGCCCAGCAGGCCTAGCCACACCGCGAAGGCCAGCCAGCGATCTGTGTGTTCGGAGTGGGTTGCCTGTTCATTGTTGGGCTTAGTTTGCAGGGGAAAGATGCTGCTGAAGCTCCAGACCAGGCCACCGAGAATGAAGCCCGCGTAGCTCAACAATCCCACTACGCCTGAATCCGAAGCCTGCTCCAGATAATCATTATGCGCCAGCCGGGACATTTCCGCCTCGGGGTGTTTAATTCTTTCGTAAGCCAGCCCGAACGTCCCTGGGCCGCTGCCGAAGAGCGGGTTGCTTCTGGCGGTTTGAATCGCCGCACGCCAATAATCGAAGCGGGCGCCGACACTTGTCGCGCCCTTCTGGAAAAAAGTGGAATACCTCCAAAAGAATCCTGCCAACCCCAGGATCAGCACAGCCGCAATCAGGAGTATCTTAAGCCGGCGTTTCCAAGGCAGGAACAGGGCCGCGACGACTGCGAGCACGAGCAGCAAAAGCCACCCTCCCTTCGAGCGAGACCAATACAGACATGCCAGTGCGCCCGTCCCCAAAATCGCCAGCAGAAGTCCTCTTGCGCCCTGCGTAAACTGTCGTCGCAGGGAATACAGGAAGGCGAGGCTCGGCGGTAACAGCAGGAGGATTACCCCGGCAAGTGCGTTCGGATAGAAGAGCGTGGCCCAGATTCGGTCGCTCAACATTTTTTTCAAATAACCAGGCGGGATATCGGTCATTGTTGGATAAACGTAGAGGAAGAAATAACGGCGCGAGGCCTCAAGGCCGCCGAAGTGCTGGTCCCAGCCGACAATCAGAACCAGGGCAAGGCCGCTGAGCAGTCCCAGCCAAAACCACAAAAGCCGCCGTGTTTGAGTGAGGCAGAAAAAGCCTAAATAAAAGCAGACAACGCAAGAGACGAAATGCTTTATGGTGGCTTTGGTCAACTCGGCATCCACCGTTTGAGTCGCCGCCACGAACTGCCAACCCAGCCATAGCAGCGGCAATGTCAAGAGCCACCGGGGCGCGTGAGGCCTCGGCTCCATGCCAAACAATCCGACAAACGCCACCAGGCCCAGGAGCCACCAGCCCCAACTCATCGGCCATGGATAGCCGAGCAGGAATTCATAAAAATTGTTTGGGATGCTGACCCATTTTTCCATGATCGGCGGGTTGCCAAACTTAAGCAGGGACAGTCCCAACAAACCGCCAAACAGAGCAGCGAAGACGCTACGAACCCGTTCTTTATTGCCGAAGGACGAAGCGCTGACTGAATCGCCAACGACCGCGACCGGCGGCCACTGCGCGCTCGAACGGCGGTTCGTGGAGGACCTCATTTCAGCCCAGCTACAAGTGCAGCTTAAGCAAGCCCACCTCCAGTGCCAATGCCTCTTGGACGTTAGTCGCCAGGAGACGCTGAAGCTGTTCTATAATCTGCAGGTTTTCCATTGCTTCAGCGGGTGAGACCCGCTGCGCCACTTGGCTGGCAGTGGCCATTTCCGGGAAGCTCAGCAGCTCGGTTGCCGTCTGCGGTCGCTGATAACCGCCCTCGGCTATGCTCCCTCCTCTGCCGGCGCTTTTGCCTTCGCCTGACGTCAGTGTCTGCAACCAAACTTCTCGCAGCCACTCTTGCAGCAGTCCCAGCCAATCGGCTCGCTGCCGCCGATACTCCGCCTCGATTGCCGCCTTCAGTTCGTCCTCCCACTTCTCATGCCATTCCTTCTCCGCGTCTGGATAGCGCTGCAAGGGCGAGCGCTCGGTAAGGGCTTTGTCGATCGCTTCCCGCAGTTGGTTCAGTTTGCGCAGCAACACGTCTATCAAACGGTAGCGTCCCAGGAGACTCTTCTGCTCCGCGGCCGCCTCCTCGCTAAAGGCTGTGAGCCAGGCCAACTGCGCTGCGTCCGGCCGTCGTGGCCCTTCCCCGGCGAAATTGAGCCGCAGACACCGGGACAAAATCGTTTCCAAAATGCGCTGTGGATCAGTCGTCAACAAAATGAAGATCGATTTAGGAGGAGGCTCCTCCAACGTCTTCAGGAATGCATTCGCTGCCTCAACTTTTAACCGATCGGCCGCCACGATAATTGCTACTTTGTGTTCGGCTTCCGTCGGCTTGAGCTGAATCTCGCGGATTAACTCGCGTATTTGCTCGACGGTAATAATGCGGGACTTGGATTCGGGACGAATCCAATAAGTGTCCGGATGATTGTCCAGTTCGATCTTCCGGCAGTTCGGGCAGTTGTCACAACAATCGATAGACACGCCGCTTTTCGTCACCGGTTGCCTGCAGTTGAGGGTCTTGGCTAGCGTGCGCGCGACGGCCTCGAGTTCATCGAGATGATGTCCTGTGAAGAGGTACGCGTGTGCCAGGCGCCCGCGCTCCAGCGACCGCTGGAGCAACTCCAAGCCCTGGTCTCGCAGCTCAAGATCTTTGAACGCCATTGCTGGCGGCATGGTGAGCCAACTCGGCAGCGCGAACAACTCAATTCAGCCCACTCGCTCTGGATGGGAATAAATATTCATTCGCTGATCACGGAGAAATCCGATGATCGTTTGGGCGCTGTCCCGCGCGAACTCAACCGCCAGGCTCGAAGGCGCGGAAATCGCGCAAATGATCGGAATGCGCCCTGCCAGCGCTTTTTGCACAATTTCAAATGAGGCGCGCCCGCTGACGAGCAGAACGTGAGAATCGAATGGGAGCAGGCCCTCCAGGAATCCGTGACCAACCACTTTGTCCACGGCATTATGGCGGCCCACATCTTCGCGAGCAACGATGAGCCGGCCCTTCGTGTCGAAAATCGCCGCAGCGTGCAAGCCACCGGTTCGGGCAAAAGTTGCCTGCGCCGCCCGAAGGCGGGTGGGCAATTGCTCCAGCAATTTGGCAGAAACCTTAAGCGTGCATTCAACCGGCGGAAAATGCTGGTGCACGGCCTCGATCGAAGCTTTGCCGCAGAGACCGCAACTGGAACTGGCGAAAACGTGCCGTGTTAGCCGATCGAAATCGATTTCCACGGCGGGAGCGAGGAACACGTTCAGCGTATTTTCCGGTGCACCGCTCTCCAAACACGGAGCGATTTCGATGATCTCCTCGCGCTTCTCGATCAGGCCTTCGGTCAGCAGGAAGCCGGCGGCCAGTTCCCGGTCGTGCCCTGGCGTTCGCATGGTGACGGCGACGCTCCGACCGCGCACACGAATTTCCAGCGGCTCCTCATGCGCGACCGCATCTTGCGCGGTCTCGGTTCGCTTCCCTCGGGAATAATGGAGAACTTCTGCCGGGACAGCCCCTGTCGAATTGCCGCTGGGTTGGACTGCGTGAGGTTTCCTGGACACGCTGCGCCCTTCGCGTTCTACGGCTGCAGTTTTTCCACCCTCACGCGTGCATTGTAATCGGGCACGCCGCCGGCCTCGTCGGTGATACCGCGACGGACGATGGCATTGCCTTCCGGCCAGTGGATTTGCAGATTGCCACGGGCCATGGGCGCCAGAAACACCCGAGCTTCAAACCGCCCCACTTCGTTGATGAGCGCAACGCGCTGCCTTTGGCGCAGACCGAGCTGGGCCGCGTCCTGGGCGTTCATCAACACGGCATCCCGTGGTGCGCCGTTGATCGGGTCCACCTCCGCATAGACCAGGGAATTGAACTGCTTGCCGCGCCGCGTTGAAACAACAAAAGTCTCGCACTGTCCGTTGTGCCCGACTCGCCGCTGCTCTTCGCGCGGCGGCGGCAGCGGCACTGGGCGAAAATGGGCCTTTCCGTCCGGCGTCGGAAATTTCCAGCCGGCGCACAAATGTTGCCCGCCATATTGCACAGCCTCTCCGCTGGCCTTCAAGCTCTCCACGCCAGCATAGAAAGGGACGGCCCGGGCAATTTCTTCACGGATCTTCCAGCCAGTCTCGCAGCCCAGCAGGTGCGCCCGCTCCGGACAGGCCGCCGCAGCCAGCTCGCGCAGAATCTTCCACTCGGCGCACGCCTCGCCAACCTGGCGCGGAATTTCCGGACTAAACATGATGCGTCGTTCCGTGCTGGTCTCAGTGCCCCCGTCGTCTTGCTCGTAACGCGTCTTGGCGGGAAGCAAGATCACTTCCTCGCGCGCTGGAATGAACATCTGGTCGGTGAGGATGATGTCCTGGTGCACTCGGAGTGGCACGTTTGCGAGCGCCAAGCGGACATGTTCAGGCTCGGGCAGTGTTCGCAGAAAATTGCCCCCCAGGCAGTAAAGCATGTCCAATTCCCCGAGCGCACAGGCCTCCACCATTTGCGGCGCCGTTAAACCCGGCTGGTCTGGAACCGGAAAACCGTACAGCCGCGAAAGCTCGGCGGCGTTTTCGGGATTGATCGGTTTTCCACCTGGATACGCCGTCGCGTACGCACCCATCTCAGCCCCGCCCTGGACCGAGGAATGCCCGCGAATCGGCATCAACCCGCACTTATCCCGCCCTACAAACCCTTTCGTCAGGCCGAGATTCAAGATCATTTGAACGGTATCAGAGCCGAAGGCATGCTGGGTGATTCCCATACTCCAGACAAGGACAGCCGTTTTAGCGTCGCGGATCAATTCGGCGAGCTCCTGCATGCTGGAGCGGCTCAGGCCAGCCCGAGCTTCGAGCTGGTCAAATTTCAGATTCGAAAGTTGAGATTTCAAATCGCCGGACCCAGCCGTGTGTTTTTCAATGAACTGTGCATCGACCCAGCCTTGTTCGAATAAAATCTTGAGCACGCCGGAAAGAAACGCGATGTCCCCGCCAGTAGAAACCGGGAACCAATAATCCGCAAGGTCCGTCCCGAAAATGGCGCTGCCGACCGCCGACGGCACCCAATAGCGCTCCATGCCTGGCTCACGGTAAGGATTGACGAGGATGACTCTAGTGCCGAGTTTTTTGGCCTCATGCAGGTACTTCGTGGCGACGGGTTGATCATTGGCCGGATTCGCGCCGAAGAAAATTACCAGATCCGTCCCATACCAATCCTTGTAGCTGCAAGTCGTGGCGGCGACGCCGAGGGCATGTTTCATGGCGGCGGTACTGGGCGAATGACAGAGCCGCGCGGCATTGTCCACATTATTGGTTCCCAGGAACCGGGCGACTTTTTGGGCCACGTAATAGATCTCATTCGTGAGGCCGCGCGAAGTGAGAAAAAACGCCAGGCGCTCGGGCGAACTGACGCGAATCTTCCGTGTGATGCGTTGGTAAGCCTCGTCCCAGGAAATCCTGCGGAAACCTGCCGCATCTTTTTCTCGCAGCATCGGGTACGGCAGCCGGCCCAGCTCGCGCAAGTGCGCGTTGTCGAGCGGTTGCAGTTGGGTGAGGTCCTCCAGTCGGCGGACATCCAAAGGCGGCATGGTGTTGAGCCGCAGCAGATTCAGCCGCGTCATGCACAGATGGATCCCCGAGATCGTCCAATCGTGGAACCCGGCGACACCCAACGCGCATCCATCGCACACGCCCTGGCTCAGGACCTTCCATGCGTACGAAAGGTTGTCACGATTGTCCCAGGCGGCCTGAGCCATTCCGCGGAAATGCTTCGGCTTAACCTGGCCCAATCCAAACGGGATGGCGGACTTTAACCTGGCTCGCCAGTCTTTTTGCAGTTTATGCGTCACTTGCCGAATGCGTAGAGTTTGGTTTTCGTCCGCAGATAGAGCCTGGTCCCCACCAGCGCCGGGGTAGCAAATACACGCTCGCCAAAGTCCGCACGATGCAGCGTTTCGGGCTTGTCTCCCCCGGCCTTGATAACCGTCAACCGCCCTGGAACCGAGGCCAGATATATCCGGCCATCGGCTGCGACCGGCGACGCGTAATACTGGTCCGCAGCCTCCAGACGCTCCTGCAAGTAAAAAGCCCGGCCGGTTGTGGCATCGAAACAGGAGAGCATGCCGCCATCGCGCAGGAGATAAAGCTTTCCCTTGTAGAGCAGGGGGGAGGCCACGTAGGGCAGTCCGCGCGTGGACTTCCAGGCCACATGCAACTTGGAGATGTCGCCCAGACCGTTGGGTTGGATTGCCAGGAGAGTATTCTCCGCCTTCGCATCGTTGGCTTTGACTTGATCGTAGTCATCTTTGGTAATCTTTCCGTCGCGGTTCACGTCCAGTCCGCGCAGGAAGTCGCGGCCGGCGGCGGGCACTTCCTTGAGGCTAATCTCGCCGTCGCCGTTCTTATCGTATTCGGCCAGAAACGATTCCCAGGATGGCCGCGGCGAATCACTCTTGCCGGGAGACCAGGCCGCGAAGAACAGCAGGCCCTCGCCTGTCACAGGCGTGGTGCAGGCAAAACCCGCGACGCCATGGACGCTCCAGCGCTCGAGTCCAGACTTGAGGTCATAGCCATTCAGGCGCACCGAGCCGGGCGTAACCACCTGGTCCGTGCCGCCATTGCGCCAGAGAATTGGCGTTCCGAAGCTGCCGTGGGCTTCAGGACGTGGGGTTTCCCAGATGGTTTTGCCGGTGGCGAGATCGAGCGCAAATAACGACGAGCCCTGGTCCTGATCTCGGCTCAGGATCACGCGGTTTCCGGCAATGACCGGCGAGGTGCCCGTGCCAAAGCTGCCGGCGCTGCGGGCGATCGGCAGTGGATGCCGCCATAGTTCCCCGCCCTGAGAGTCGTAGCAAACCAGACCGAACGAGCCGAAGTAACTCACAACGCGCCCGCCTTCGGCGGCTGGCGTGGACGCGGCCGGACTGCCTTCGCTGTTGTGAAATAATTCTAACTGTTCCACGCCGACGGAGTTGGCCCAGACGAGCCGGCCCCTATCGCTGGCATAGCACCGGGTTTGAAGTTGGCCGTCGGTGATCGTCGTCAGAAAAATCATCCCACCGCTCACGCACGGGGAGGACGGTGACCAGGGTACGGGAACACTCCACAAAACACCGTTAGTAGGGCTGATCCGGAGCGGCGGCCGGGCGTCCAGGGCGACGCCCGAGCAGTTTGGCCCTCGGAACTGTGGCCAATCTGCGCTGGATGCTCGCGCCACGGGTGCTGCGATGACAAAGGCGGCAATTAGGAGAGTGACCAACAGGGGAACAATGTTTTGTTGCGCGCGCGCGGCAGGGGTGAGCCGGCCCGAAGCAGCCACCGGAGCTACCAGAGGCTCGACGGGCTGCGTCTGCTCAACTGGCTCACTCCGTGATTGGCCTTCATCCGCCGATCCCGGCCAAATCCGAAAGCCGCCATGGCCGAAGAGCGAGATTTCCCACGTGCCCCAGATGCCTTTGCCTTCACGGAATCCGCGATAAGCGACCTGGTGGGCACCGATATAGCTTTTGGTCCAGTAACACTCGCCACTCGCTTTATCGTAGCGGCCCTTGATGAGAAATCGGCCAATGTCATCGTTGCCTTCGCCGGTCATCGAGCCGTTGGCGAAGGTCAAATCCATATCCATGCGGTGACGGTCGCCTGGCCGGTAATTGTAGAAGCCCATCCATGGACCGGAAGGATAAAGTTCGTCGCTCATGCTGGTCTGCTGGACGGGCGGTCGCCCTTGGAAAACCGACGATCGTCAGGCAGCTCTATCATTAGCCGACGACCATTGGACATTCTTTGAGCCGACCTTACGCCGCACGCGGCTGATGCCTGCCTTTGAACGTTAGCTCAGCGATGCCGGATTTGTCCAGTTCGCCCAGGCCTTCAGCCACCATGCGATCATATTGCTTCTTGGTGGCTGCGGCCAAAGGCAGGTTCATGTCCTGCCCCTTGCCAAGTTTAAGGGCGATACCGGAATCCTTCGCCGCGTGGGCGGCGGAGAAAAAGCAAGAGTGGTCGCGGTTCTGCATGTCTTCGCCGTCGGTTTCGAGCACGCGGGAATTGGCGCCGGTTTGCGAGAAAACCTGGCGAAGTATCGGCAGATCCAGGCCGAGAGCGGCGCCGAGGCCCAAACCTTCAGCCAAGGCCGCGGTATTGATGTTCATGACCATGTTGACCAGCGCCTTGACTTGCGCCGCCTTACCGCAAGGACCGACGTATCGCATCGAACTGCTGAGCTTTTCCAGTATCGGCTTGGCGCGCTCGAACACTTCCTGGTTGCCGCCGCACATCAGGTAGAGGGTGCCTTGGCGGGCCTGGTTGATGCTCGAGGCCATGCAGGCCTCCAGTGATTGCGCGCCGGCTTTCTCAGCTTTGGCCTCCACCCAGACGTGCACGTCGGGCGTGATCGTGGCGCAATTGATAAACAACTTGCCTCGGGCCCGGCTCAGCAGGCCGCCGTTGAAAACTTTTTTCATCGCCTTGTCGTCGGTGACGACCGTGATGATTACATCGGAACTCTTGGTGACTTGCTTCAACTGTTCCGAGGCCTGGCAGCCCAATTCTTGCGCCAGTGCCTGCGCGGCGGCGGCATTGACATCATAGACCGCGCTGATCTCATAGCCGCTTTCTTTTAGACGACGCGCCATGTTCGAGCCCATCCTGCCTACCCCGACAAATCCGATCTTCTCTGCCATAGTAGTTGCCTTTCGTTGATGTTGGTTGGGCGGAGCATATCACAGATGAATGCGCCTTCGACACTTTTTTCTTTACGCCGGGCGCGAGGAAAGCCTGGCAGCTCGACAGCTCGTTCTTCAGAGACAATGCTGTGTCGATGCCAGTCCTGGGCCGAGTTGCGAGTACTGGGAGGAGGCGCTGGCCGGCGGCGGTGCGGGACGAACGGCTTCCGGTCAGAAGTTGAAGCTTATTCCCAAAGTCGCGAAAATTGATTCGCTCAACTTCACCTCAACCTGCCGACCACCGTAGGAATGGTTGAAATTCTGCAGCTCCTGGTATTGGGCACCCGCGACGACGCTCCAGTGCTGGGAGAACTGCCACGAAGCGGTCGCTCCGAAGTAAAAGCCCCAGAGCATTTCGTCGGCGTCGCCACTGCCGGAGATTGTGGCGCCGGGTACACCATTAATGTTAGCGGTTTCGTGCCAGGATGCGCTCCCATGCACCCAGCCGCCTGCTACGCCGCCGGAGAGCGAGACTTTCAGGTGGCTGCCCAAAGGCGCCTCAACGTAAGGTCCGAGCCGCAATCCAAAGATGTCAGCGTCAAACTGGCGATGGCCCTGAATCGTGGCGCCGCCAATGACCGTCGTGGTGGTGGGCGTGCCGGGAGTGTCCCCAATAACGAACCCAGGTCCCTCGAAACTCCCCTGATAGGGAGCCGCGGGAGTGGCCTCCGGCGGCGTTGTGCCTGGCGTGAAGGGGAATGGGTACGTAGTGCGCATCACGTTGGCTGGGAGAGATTGGCCATCACTCAGGGAAAGGTTGAGGTAGTTCCCGGCGAGCTCGAGCCCAAAGCTGATGCTCCCCTTGGCGCAGAGCTTGCGACGATACACCAACTCAGCGCCGTAGCCAACCTCGTTCTCCAGCGTCACAGAAGGAGAACCTCCAACAAGCCCGCTGCGGCTCAAAAGGATGTTGTTGCCGGAGATTTGCTTGGAACTGTCGTCGTAGCCCCAGTACCACGTTTGCCCGCCGAAATTGCCGCTGCTGTCCGGAAGCACGTAACCATCGTCGTAATTGTAGGCCCCGCCGTTCGGCGTCCTTCGGACTGTGGCAGTCGGCGATGGCAGAGCGCTGAGCCCTTTGAAGCGCGCAGAGATGTTAAACCCAATGCGGGCGGACAGCGTGAGCCGGTTCGTTTCAATCTGCTGGGCCCGGGCCGCGGCCGAGGCGCACAAAAAGCCTATGAGCAGGACGCGCCAGGAATGCTTCACTTGTTTCATAAGCGTGGTCAGGGATTGGCCGGTGCAACAAATACACGATACATTCGGCTGGGGAGTGACAATGGCTTGCTATCCGTCTTGGGTGGGCCGTCGTCGTACACCTGCGTCCGCGTGGCATTGGCAGTTATCGAAGGCGTCGCAGCCTTCCAGGTCGCCATATTGTCATCGCTGTAAATGAGGGTGTAAACCCGGCCCGGAACCGAGGCGAACTCGATCACGAACCGCGGATCGCCGGCGATGCGCAAGTCCAGGAAGGCGCGGTCGATCGGCACGCCTGCCGCCGCGTTTGTGCCGGACAAGCTGGGCAGCACCGCTTGCGCTTCGAGTGTGTTTGTGAATGGCTTCCGGTCGCCATCGTAAAACTCCAGAATGATATGGACGGTTTGGCCCGGGTCCAGCGGCGCATTGTACTGAACGTACGGCCGACCGCCGTTCGTGCCTGTGGCGTTGTAGAGATACACGTTCGTGCGCAGACCGGCGACAAGCAAGCGCACGGCCGCGGCAGTGGCGTCGCCCGTATTCGTTACTGTCACGTTCTGCTCGAAGAGGCCCGTCTGCGGATTGAAGACGTTCGTGCCCGACATGATTCCGAATTGGGGCGCTGTCACCACGACGAATACTGTCCCCGTGCCGGTCCCGCCCAGGCCGTCCGCAATAACGTAGAAGAAGGAATCGGTGCCTGAGTAATTTGTGGGTGGTAGGAAGGTCAGGTTCGTGGCTGTCGCCGTAATCGTGCCACCGTGCGCACTATTTGTGCTCACGAAAGAGACGGTCAATGCATCGCCGTCGAGATCATAATCGTTGGTCAACAACAGGCTGAACGGCACCGTCAGTGGAACACCCTGCACTGCAGTGACGTTGTCATTAACCGCGACCGGCGCGCGGTTGACGTTGGTAATGCTCAGGCTCACCGTCGCCACTCCCGAGTTAGTCAGTCCATCATTGGCTCGATACGTGAAACTGTCCGCTCCGTAGTAATTGCTCACCGGCGTGTAGGTGAACCCGCCATTGGCTGCCAGACT
>JACXTT010008412.1_pt1 | contig 14306 bp, 11 predicted proteins | sample 9270951 | NCBI WGS metagenome assembly JACXTT01 (sample SAMN15532306, study PRJNA645909) | rock metagenome | isolation source: weathered quartz diorite | place: Puerto Rico | collected 2017-06-21 | reverse complement strand
ACATCTTGGTGGCCGCCAAGGAGCGCCGGCTCAAGGGTTGCTGCTGCTGGACGGCGGGCCGCGTTGGCACCGAGCGGCTGGGCGCGGGCGCCACACGCAAAGCAGCCTGTGTTTCCACTAAAAACTCCGCAGCGACCAGGCGGTCAATGGCGTCATCAATCGACTTTTCCATCAATGCCGCCAAGGCCTTTCGTGTGCGCGTACCATCTGCCAGCACCAGCAGTTGCCGCTCGCGGGGGCTCAGGCTGGGGTCGCGGCTTTGAAGCGCCAATTTTGCTTTATCCGTCTTTGTCAACGCCATATGCCACTCCGCAATCCACCGAAAGCCCCAAGGCTAATGGCGCTGCATGAATCCATCGTGACATTGAAGGCCTGATCACCATGTTGCTCGATTTCTTCTACACCCTGCGCTCCGCCAAACTGCCGGTTTCCGTGAAGGAATACCTGACGCTGATGGAGGCCCTTCAAAAAGGCGTGGTCGGCCCCAACACGCCGCAGCCGGATGATGAATCCGAGCCCAGCGGCTACAAGATTGACGACTTCTACTACCTGAGCCGCACCGCACTGGTCAAAGACGAAAAGCACTACGACAAGTTCGACCGCGTCTTTGCCGCCTACTTCAAAGGCGTGGAGATGCTGGCCGACTTCACCAAGGAAGTACCGCTGGAGTGGCTGCGCAAGAACCTGGAACTCAACCTCAGCCCAGAAGAACTGGCCAAGATCCAGAAACTGGGTTGGGACGAGCTGATGGAGACCTTGAAGAAGCGCTTCGAAGAGCAAAAAGAGCGCCACGAAGGCGGCAGCAAGTGGATTGGCACCGGCGGCACATCCCCCTTTGGCGCTTACGGCCAGAACCCCCAGGGCATTCGCATCGGCCAGGACAAGGGCCGCAACAAGAGCGCCGTCAAGGTGTGGGACCAACGCGCCTACAAAGACTATGACGACACGCAGGAGCTAGGCACCCGCAACATCAAGGTGGCACTGCGCCGCCTGCGCAAATTTGCCCGCGAAGGCCACGAGCTGGAACTGGACCTGGACGACACCATCAAGTCCACCGCGGCGAACGCTGGTTATCTGGACATCAAAATGATCCCCGAGCGGCACAACAACGTCAAGGTTCTGCTGCTGATGGACGTGGGCGGCACCATGGACGAGCACATTGCCCGCGTGGAAGAGCTGTTCAGCGCCACCAAGACCGAGTTCAAGCACCTGGAGTTCTACTATTTCCACAACTGCGTCTACGACTTCATGTGGAAGAACAACCGGCGTCGTTTTGCCGAAAAATTCGACACCTGGGACATCATCCGCAAGTACAACAAAGACTACAAGTTGATCTTTGTCGGCGACGCCACCATGAGCCCGTACGAGATCTTGCAGCCCGGCGGCAGCGTGGAATACAACAACGCCGAGGCCGGCGCCGAGTGGCTGCAACGCCTGATCCACGCCTTCCCCAAGTTCGCCTGGATCAACCCCGAACCCCAGGGCGTGTGGCAGTACCGCCAAAGCATCAGCGTGGTGCAGCAGATCATGCACAACCGTATGTACCCGCTGACCATCAAAGGGTTGGAAGAGGCTATGCGGCATCTGACGAAATAGAGCCCCCACGGTCGCTCACTGCGTGTAGCTCCCTGCCCCCCAAGGGGGCCGCGTTTCACCTTGGGACGGCCCGGCGGTGAAACATCCCTTCCCTGCCCCGTTACAATGCCGGCTGCTGTCTCGCTGTAGTTCAATGGATAGAACGAGTGCCTCCTAAGTGCTAGATACAGGTTCGATTCCTGTCAGCGGGACCAATCAAGGGACCGCAAAGGTCCATTGCCTTCCAACCCTCCCAGCTGAACACACGTTTTGCCATTCGCTAGCATTCACTGACCTGCTTCCCCTGAGCAAATCAGGATCGCCAAGCAAAAGAAATCACCCGCCAAGAACAGCAAAGTTGTAGACACGTCAAAACCATTTCGACGCCCGCCTTCACTGGGCAAGACGCTAACCGCTTTTCGCAACAGGATCAGCGATACAGCTCTTCAACTGCAATTGAAGCAGACGCTATTCGCGGAATCGGAAGCCATCGAACTCGATCGATCTTCATCACAGGGCAAGAAGTCGAGCAAAACCTTGTAAGCTACCCCAAAATATGGGGAGCACATGAAGAAAAAGCAAATTGCGGCCTGTGTATTGCTGCCGCTTACATTCGTCATCGCCAACGCAGCCGGGATGGATTGGCCGAAGTTGGTGAATGGCAAGAATTACCCAGAGTGCAAGACCGTTCTTCGGCTTGCCCAATCCGCCTACCGGTCAGGAGCGTTCAATCTGTGGGAGCCACAGACTCTCCCAGAAGACTTGGATGACACATTGGTCTTGGGGCCTCAGGGTCTGGACCTATCAGGTGGTGATGCACTCGATGTGAACTTGGAAGTGTTTACAAAAGTCCCGTTACCCGAATATGCATCCCGAAGCATTTATTGGCAAACAGACACCAACAAAGGCAATCGCCTTGTCATTGAAGAGATGCCGCACGGATGGCGTGGTGATGCATACGCCGTGCGATTAGTCCCGTCAGACCTGACCACTTCCGACTACTTTTCAGCGACGAACCGTCAAGGAGGTGGTGGGCTGACAACTCTGATCGATGGCAGTTGGAGAACTCCACTTGTCTTTCAAAGCAAGAATGCCGAAAAGCTGTGGCTGGTTTATGTCGGTGAACCCTATGTATTCTCGCCCAACTGGGTTGTCTATCTGCCAATAGCAGGACAACTTCAAGAGACATGCAAGGTTCAATTTCGCCCCAATGTGAAACATGCCACTTCACTACTTCCTGGCCCCGTTCAGCGACTTGCAACACTTCTCGATCAAACTATGGGCAGAGGTGAGAATGAAGGAACATTGCAGCCCACCGCTCGTTTGAGAATCAACGTCGGTCAAGCTTGGGCAAATGCTGCATTGAGGCCATGGGCCATGGGAACTCCCTACAACTCCCGCGAGGAAGTTGACGCGGGCTTGTCAATGTGGGCTGAAAATGGACAGGCCTATAAAGCGGCTCGTGCCGAGATTCAGGTTCAATACAAGACCGCGGAGAAGGCACTAACAGCTTACTACAAGAGACGATTCAACATGTCAAGGGTTGAATCACAGTCCACCGCTGAAAGTGTTTTGGATAACGCATTGCGGACACACTATGTGTTCCCTAAGCAGCGTTGACATATCAAGCGGTCGCCGCCCGTTTTTCTTGTATACGCAAAAGCCCTACCCTCTTCCGTGTGCGTGCCTTGCACAGATTGTGAGAGCACTGTTCTCCTACGAATAGCTCCTCTCCATTGGCAACGCCTACTCATTTATGCAAGGGGCTGTCGTTCATCCGCTAGTGTTGAAGGCGCTGCCTGACCCTGCGCTCAACGCGGATTCGCATGCGTTTCTTTTCGGCCTTTCATGGTTATGAAAAACCGATGATCCGAAATTCGGGTTGTCTCAAAAACGCATAGCGGTCGGCCAGGCCTTCCAACACTGGACATTCAACTCCTGGAATCCTGCGGAGCCGGAATTTTCTAAGAGAAACTGTCGTCGCTCCCACTCGACCAGTCTGAAGCTGCATCTCCCGAGCCGCCCAGGTCAAGTTCAGGCTGAGCCTGCGGCAGCGATTGCGAACCAGGGTTATCGTCCCACTCCGAACCGGAGCCGGAGCCCGTGCCCTCATATCGTTCAGAGCGGTGAGCGTGATGGATGGTAGAGGCCTCGGCCGCCTCCGCAAGCAGCAATCCCGCAGCGGCGCCAATTCCCACAGCGGCCACAGTGCCAAGGGCGCCGGAACCTCCAGATGCGGGCATGCCGCCTGGTCCGTAGCCGTATCCCATGGGCATCTGTGGCGCATACGCAGGCTGCATATTCGCTTGGCGTTCAGCCTCCAGCCGCTGTTGGCGCACGCTAGGCGGCTCTTCGCCGCGAATTTGCGCGGCTACGTCGTGTGCCTTGTTGATGAGCTCGTTCGTTTCACTATAGTCCGTGCGGCTTGCGATGCTGGCTAGATGGGTATTGATGGAGCTCTGCAACTGCTGTGCACGATCGTAGTTTGCCAATTTCACTTCAGGTGTGGACTGTGGATCGGCCTCACTGGCCTTGACCGCATCTTTGAGGTCCGTAATGGCTTGGCGCAAGCGACCACTCCAGTGGTCGCGTTCAGCCTTTTTGTCCGCATCTTCTCGTGCCCGGTTCACAAACCACGCCAAGGCACCGCCTGCAATCAGCGCAAGGACGATCAGCACACCATAACCGAAGGAACTACTTTTTGGTGCTGCCTGAGGCGCCGTGGTGATTGCAGAGTTTGTTGCATTCGAGCCGGCATCCATACGTGTATTACCGGACGCAAGTATGGTGTCCAGTAGTTTGGGGTCGGCGGCGAAACTGCGGGCTGGGTCGATCTCCACGGCGCGACGCGCTTCGCGGATAGCCTCTTGCGTTTTACCCTGCCGATATTCAGCCTGCGCCATCCAATAGTGGGCGAGCGCATTGTTGGGGTGTTTTTCGAGCACACCATACAGTTGGGTCTCGGCCTCTTGCCAATGTCCGGCACGCAGGCTTGCTTCGATATCTTCCTTTGGGCCAGCGTAGGCAACACCTGCGAAGATCGCGGTTGCGATGAGGACTGCACGAATTCGGTTCATGTGTGATTTCCTTTGTGCTGTGGCAGCAGTCGCTGCACAACGGAAGCACATTGTGCCCCAATACGGCCATGCCGCAGTAAGCCCGCCACGATGAGGGGATATGTGTCTGGACGCGAATGGCGTTGGCCAAATAGCGACGCGCATCGTCGTTGCAGACGAGGGACTCTCTCACAACCGCGCACTTGCGCTCACCATGGCTAACTTGCTCAGGTGACCATGCAAAAGCGATAGCGTACCGCCCCACAGTGGTGGGCAACATGAGATACCTATTTTTGATGTATTGCACAGTTTTGCGGGATGATGCGGGCAGGACGTTTCCAGCCGTTGCACCTCCGAAAAATTGGCTGATTTCAGCGCCCGCCTACTGGGCAAGGTAATTCACGAGTTCAAAGAAGTTTTTCGTATCTGCACGTTCAGCACAGCGGACCCTGGCATCTGGATAGGGTGCTCTGCGCTTGACCTGGCTTTCAATACCAAACTTTTTCGGGTCTCCAACACTGACCCCTTCGCTGACGGCTCCCGTGTCCACAACAGATTCGACGCTGTAGGCAATGCCGCTGCTGACAAAAAGAACGGCATCAACTCGTAGTGTCCCGCCTTGCGCGCGAATGACGTCCGACCGAAAGCTGCCGACGGAGTCCTTCTTCGTTTTCGGAAATTCCAGCTCGACTGCCTTGGGTGTCCCAAATCGGTATTGGAGGTATTGGTCTTGAAGGTCAGCGAGGCGTCCAGATTCGTCCTTTTCAAATACCTTGCCGCAAAGCGAAGCTGTTTTCCCGGAGTGGGTTGTGCATGAAAAATAGACCGTCTCGTTAATCGAGCACAGCGACGTCGCACCAAAGGAAACACTACTCAGGCTAAAAGTGATGCCCGCAGCGACCATCGAAACATAAGAATTCACCATTACTCCTTAGCAAAATGCTGCGATTTAAACGCCACAGTCAGTGATCAGGGTGAAGGCAGGCACATAGAGTGATCTTTTAACGAGGTCAGGGCAATACCCTTACTTGCCAGGTTGCTCTGCTTGCGCAACGCTGAAGCGGCATGAACGCTGAAATGCTTTGGACAAGCGGCAGGCCAGCGCATGATGACCTTGCTCAGCCGCAGCGGTTCGCAGGGGCTCGAGCAGGCTGGAACGGTCGGTTATCTGGGCGATCAGATCGTCCCATTGCGATGGGGGCAGCCATTCAACTATGAGGCCGAATAGGTTGATGTCACTGGCGCCACTGTAGCGCCCCAAATGCATTATCTCGATCGCGCGGGCAGGGCTGTCGAGCAGCCACTGCATGCGCAGACGCTTCTCTTGCGCATCCAGCGCCGACGCGGCCACTTGGGCCATGGCCGCCAAGCGCCAGCTCGCAAAGATGCCGGCCTTCTGGTCTGCCTTCAGATGTGTTTTGTCCATCGCCAGTACCGCCTTCACAAATGCATCGCGCTCGGCTTTGAAATGGGTGTCGGCGAAGTCTTGCGGCGACTGTGTGGACCAGGCCGGCGGACTAGCGTCAGCTCTGTCGCTGGTCGAGTCGCCGAAGCAGTCAATAGTATCGCTAGCCTGTGCGCATTGGCGCTCATAGGCGCGCGCGGCCGCCGTGTCGGGGGCGAGCGCCTTCAAATGCTGGTGACCACCTTCATTGACCCAGCCAGCCAAGTAGGTTTTATCTTGCCCGCATTTCCCGTGGTACTCGGTGGTGACGAAATAGCGCCTCCCACTCGCGGCATCGCGCACCGGCGCTTCGATGTCCGTGTAAGCGTCAACATTGAAGGTGCCGATATCGATCATGCCATCGCGTAGACGCCATACTTCCTTGACGATTGCGGGGTCGGCGCAGGATGGATGCGGCTCTGGCGTCGGGCCGGCGTCGAAGGAGCCGGGTTGTTCATCGCCGAAATCAATATTCGACAGAGAGTTGCCTGAAACGACCAGCGCGCAGCGTGGGTCGCCAGGAAAGTCTATCGCTTGCAAGGAGTCGATCTTGACGCTCTCGCCGGCGCCGATCTCGCCGCGGACCAAGGCGCGGCGCACGGCTTCGTTGACCTCGACCTTGCACTGCAGTTGATGGTCGGCCACCAGCTTGACCGGCGGCGGTGCACCGGCGCCAGTCGGTTCTGGGGTCTGGGTGGCGGAGGCAAGGGTACCGGTTGCCAGCAACGCGGTGTAGGCTTGTTGCGCTTCGCCTTGGCTGGCTCGGGCACACAGGACCATAGGCCGCTGCACCTTCACGCCCTGGCTGAGCAGGTACTTGATCTTGTCGACGTCACCATCGGTGATGGCGCCGTTGCAGCGGCCTGGCAGATAGGGCTCCAGCATGCGTTCGACAGCATGCGTGCGCAGCGCAGGCTGTGCCGTGGCCAGTATCGGCCATGCCTGACGCAATTGGACCACAGTTGCCGATTGCAGCAGGCCGCTTACTTCGTTGTCGGAAGGTCGGTAGCCGAGCTTGAACAGCAGGGGCCAACTCGATACCGGAAGGCTCGCATCCAACAGTTGAGGTATGTCTGCGCCATTGAGCGGGCCGTGCAAGCGTGCCAGCAACAGGGGCCACGCTTTTTCCAGTTGCTCTGCATTCACCTTGTAGTCTTTGCGTGCCATGGCCTTGAGCGCGGGGATTGCATGCGCATTCAAGACCGGCGCAGAGGCCACATCCAGCGCCCAGGCCAGGTCGGCAGGCGATTCGCCACGAAAGCGCGCGATCCACGCTTCCATCATTGCGTCGTTGTCGAGCGCGGTCCGCAGTGCAGTGGTCGCAATAGGCTGTAGCAGCGTGCGCGTGGCCCCGGGCAGGTAGGGAAGGCGCAGCGCACTATTGAGTACGCGGCTGGTAAATTCCGTTTGCTCAAACGGGCGCTTGAGCTTGATGTGCCACAGCCGCAGCGCATCTTCGTTGGTAGTGACGGAGGGCAATAGGTATGGCAGGATGGGCACGCCAAGGCGCGCGTCGGCCGCTTCTATCTCGGTGCTGGGCAATTGGGCCAGCGTGGTCTTGCTGGACTGTGTTGCCCAATAGTAGTCGTTATTGCGGTCTCTGCAGAGGTAATCCAGCTTGGCTAACGCCCCGGTTCGCGCTGGATCCTTTGCGTTGTCTATGCGTAGCGGAGTGTTTTCGGGCAGCGCGCGCACCAGTTGGAAATTGAGGTTGGTTAGCGCGAACTCCAGCACGCATTGACCGACGGCGCCCGCAGGCAGCGGTTGCTTGTGCTCCAACAGGTATTTGACCGACTCGGGCGAGTCCAGCGCGGCAGGCCAGATCACTTCGGCCAATGCCGGCGGTGGCATCTGTGCATAGGGGGGAGAACGCAGCAGCGCTTCCAACACGTTCCAGCGGCGGTAAGTGACAGCCAATTGCAGCGCGTCGCGCTCCTCGCCCTGCACATGTATGGCTGGGTCGGCACCGTGGCCCAGCAACCATAGCGCGGTCGAATTGAGGCCCGCGCGGATCGCATGATGGAGACAGGTGCCGAAATGGCGGTACGCGTTGACCTTGGCGCCGCGTTTGACTTGCACCGCCAGGTAGCGGATCAATGCCGCTTCGTCTTCCGGCGAAAAGTCGTCGGGCGCGATTATTTCCCATTCGCCTTCGGAGGGTTTGGCCGTTGGCATGGACAGCAAGGCATCGAAGGCATCGTCAGTTGGCGTGGGCAGAAAGGCCAGTGCATCGCGTAACGCGGTTAGTCGAGCGCGCATAAGCGCTTCAAGCGCGGGCGAGGGCTTGGCGTCCCGCGCGCTGAGCCAGTTGCGCTGTTCGTCGCGCACGCTTTCAGCGGCATCGCCGCGTTGCGCTTTCAGCAGGGTTCGGTAGGCCTGTGCGATGGCACGGTCCAGCTGGTCGAGGGCCGGACTGGCGCAGATGGCCTTTTCGGTAGGCGTGCCTGCCTTGGTGCAGTCGAAACTGGCCGCCAATGTGATCGAAGGCAGTACCAGCAAAAAACAGAGGACCTTCAATCGCTTCATGGTCAAGTGTATTTCCGCAAAGGTGAGTTGACTGTTCATAGCGATGACGCACGTAGGTGTTTCTTGTGGCGGCGGTAACCAAGGATTGCCAAAAAAACGAGGGCTACTGCCCACGACATGAATAGCTCCCAGTCCATGTCTATCCCGCGGAAAAGCATCAGAAATACTACGCCACTAATGATCAATGAGAGGGCTACCGCTGATGCTGCTGCTTTGAAGGCAGGGGCCACAACGAAAGCGGTCACAACTGACACGGCAGGAATAGAGCCCAATATGGTTTTAGCGACGAGTTCCGACTGCCGGAAGGCGTCAACAGAAACCCATTGTTCGCAAAACCACCCGTCTCGCGAAGTGTAAGCACAGAATAGGTCCTCGGATTCAAAAGCAAGAATAAGTCCGGCAAATGGAACTAGGACTGGAACGCAGGCGAGGAGCAACCAACGAAACGTGACTAGGTACTTATTCACGTTCTGTATCCAAACAGGGTTGCTGCGCTTTGTCCATAAGGCCAAGAATGCCTTGGGTAAATGAAGAAGCCACGAAATTACCGTGAAAAAAACATGAAGCGGCTTCAAACAACGTGGAGGCTTTCAAAGAAATCGCATTTCATCGCCAGCGGGTCGAGGGCGCCAGGCTCAAATTGCGGCCTTTTAGGCGAAAACGAGGAGCCAAATTTGAAGGACCAGTAACGCTGCAGTCCTGCCTTCCATTGAGCCCCACCCCAGTTAGACCGCAGCGATTGACAGCCGCCCCGCTGCATTGCTACCTCACAGTGTGCCCGAAAGCGGCCATTCAAATTCAACGGGACAACGTCCGCGGTCGGCAGGACCAGACGCATAGCTGACTTTCAAAGTTCCAGACAGCAGTCGTTCAACCGATTAATTTTGCGCTTTAACGTGAAGATGCGCGAGAAGGGGCAAAGACGCGGAAATGGACAAATATTCCAGATGATGAGAGAAACAAACTTGATAGAGAGTTAGTCCCCTACAAAATGACATGTCCAGCCAATCCGGCACGCCTGTTACGACATCGACTGACCCAAAGAGAAATTGCCCGGCAGTCACTGCTGGGCGGCCCCGCGAGTGCGTTGGCGCTGGTCTATGCGGCCCGCTTGGGCATCTTCACCACTTTGCCCGATTTGCGCCCATCGGGATAGTCGCGGCCTTGGGTCCCAAGGGCACGGTGCAGTGGCTGCTCAATGGTCGCTTGCAGGGAAGCAGCGAAGGTTCCGCGCCGATTGCGATCACGCTCGCGCAGATGGGCGTCAACCGACTGACGGCACTCACCCCGACGGCGCATTTGCCACACTGGCGGTGACGGCAGTGCTTGGCTCAACCGCCAACAAGGCTACAACACCCGGTCACACGCCATGAGAACGTTGAACAAACGCCCTTGAATACCCAGGTCCGCTGAGCCATACATTCCGCCCGTCGTCATGTTTTGGTTCAGCGTAAAGGCGCTTCCAAAGTTGGTTTTTCCGGTAAAGGTCGTTTGGCTGACGGACCCAATTCCATAACCGTACACATTGTTATTGGGCCCCGTTCCGGCTGGCGCAAACACCGTGACGCCCGCATCGTTGCTGACCACCGTGAAATATTGGTCCGTCGTTCCGACGCCTATCACAATCAGGCTGCAAAGATAGATACCGTCAAAAACAGTTCGGGCCTTGGCCGCTCCGGCAAGCAAAAAAATGGCTGCGGCACATAGTCGTTTGAGGCGGATTGGCATAGGCAACTCCCGTCAAGTAATCCGAGGCTCCGGGCGGGCGTGACCCGCCGCCTCGGCACAGCATACTCTCAATTGCTGCGTCCGGACAAGCATGCGCGTCGTGCCCTGTCATCGATCCCCGGCCTTCACACGTTGTGGGGGCATGGCACATCATTCTGAGCATCCGCGCACGCCACCAGACGACGCGTCAGCATTGCATCGCCGAACCCTGTTGGCCTTCCTCAGTACAACGGCCCTGGCCGGCTGCGGTGGCGGGGGCAGCAGCTCGGTGGCCAACGCCGTCAGCGCCGCGCTTGGCGTGGGAACCGTCAGCACGACCAGCCTCAAAGCCAAGGGAACTGGCGATGTCTACAACTGCTCGGTCTACACACCGGCAAACTACCGCTCCGGCGGCCGCAGCTACCCCATCATCTACGCCCTGGATGGCGACCCCTGGATGAGCACCATGGTTCTAGTGATGGACCTGTTGCAGATTCCAGCCATTCTGATCGGCATTGGCCGCTACGACCTGCGCAATCGCGATTACCTGCTGCCCGGCTGCAGCAGCTTCTTCCAATTCCTGACGCAGGAGCTGATTCCCTTCATTGAGCTGGGCTTGCGCGTGCAAACCAACCAGCGAACGCTGGTGGGCCATTCCTACGGCGGCGTCTTCTGCGCCTGGGCATTCTTTGTGGATCGCCTGGCGGGCCGTCTATTTAGTAACTTTTTGTCACAAGACGGGGATTTTCGCCCTGCATCGCCGACCGATCTGTCGGTGCTGGCCATTGCCACCTTGATGGACCAATTGCTCGTCGGCGGCGGCCCCGGTGCATCGACCTTGCTACTGTGCGGCTCCACCGATGCCAATAGCGGCAATGCCGCCTTTGTGACCAGCCTGTATGCGGCCATCGCACGGCTATCGTTTCTTGGCTTGACACTGATTCTGCAGGACTACAGCGCCGACCACAATGCCATGCTCAGTCCGTCTTTTGGCGACGCGATGCGCAGGCTGATTCCCGGGAGCTGATGCAATCGGATACCGCCAGCGCGATTGGCCGCAGCGTCAGACGATGGGCGCTGGATTGCGCCACTCGATTTTGTCGATTGTGCTGAGCATGGGCGTGTAGTAGCGGCAGTCTTCAAAGAAGTAGTGCGTCACCTGGCTGAACCGCGTGCGCTTGGGATCGGTGATGGGGCTGCCACCATGCAGCAGGTTGGACGACCACACCAGGATCTGCCCGCGCTTCAAAATGCCATATTCGGGTTGCAGGGCGTTCTGCTTGACGAGGGATTCCACCAGATTTTCATACGCGCCATAGTTCTCCGTCTTGGCCGGAAGGCGGATATCGCCCAGGTCAAACTCCGGCAGCAGATGGCTGCCAGGGTAGTACACCAGCGGACCGTTTTCTGCGTCCACATTCTCCAACGCGAGCCAGGCGCCACACATGAAACTCTGCGGAGCGGAATTGAAATGGATGGTGTCCGAGTGTGCCTTTTGCTGGGTGCCAACGCGAAAATTCAGCGTTTGGAACGGCATGGGACGCCGCCCGTACAACTGCTGCAAAATGGCCAAAACCAGGGGCGAGGTTGCCACGCGGCGAATGGGGTCGCTGACCTGCCAGGCATCTTGCAAGCGCACTTCGTCGCGATGCGACACCGTGATGGCGGGGTCGGCAAAAATACGTCGCATTTCGGCTGCGACGGCATCCAACTCTGCGACCGACAGGCCGGATTCAAACACCACATAACCCTTGGTCCTGAACATGCGCACCTGCTCATGCGACAACGGCCCCAGGGTCGCGCCCGCTGTTGCGTTGGCGTCCGATTGTGCGGCCAGCACAGGCTGTGCCACGTGCAGCGGCTGCGTGTGTCCTATATACCGGCGAATGCGACGCTTGATGGATTGCAACATGGGTGTGCGCTCAGGGAGTTGTCTACCATTCAATTGTAATGGCTGAGGTTTTCCACCACAGTCTGTATGATCCCATTCCAGAATGGACTACTACGACAACCTCAACACCACCTTGCTGAACCTGGTGGACCCACAGGCGCGCCGGATTTGCGAGTTTGGCTGCGCCGCCGGCGCCATGGCCCGGGCCATCAAGAAGCAGAACCCCAGCGTGCACTATGTGGGCGTGGAACTGGTTGCCGAACAATTGGCGCGGGCCAGCGACGTATTGGACGTCTCGGTGAACTGCAACCTGGATACCGTGAAGGACTGGACGCAAGATGAGGCCATGCACGCGGCCCTGCCACTGGCCAGCTTTGACCACGTGATCTTTGGTGACGTGCTGGAGCATTTGTACGATCCACAACACGCGCTGAAACAAGCCGTCTTGCGGCTGGTGCCGGGCGGCAGCGCACTGATCTGTCTGCCCAATGTGCAGCACTGGAGCGTGTTTGCCAACCTGGCCTTGGGCACGTGGCCCCAACACGATGCGGGCTTGTTCGACCGCACGCACATCCGCTGGTTTACGCTGCACGACATGATCCAACTGCTGCAAGGTGCTGGGTTGGAGGTTGAAACCATCAAAGACCGCACCCATGTCACCGAGCAAGGGCGCTCCATACTGGAAGACCTGCAGGCCCTGGCCTTCAACGTGGGGGTAGACCCCGACGAGCTGGTGCAACGCGGTCTGCCCTTTCAGTATGTGCTGTTGGGTCGCAAGACCGCCCCTTAGAGCGCGTTGGCGGTGGCACTGTTCAGTTGGTTCGGCCGAAAAAAAGCAGACGCGGTTGAGCCACCGCCTGACGCCGCACCGGCGCGCGCGCGCGCAGACCAGTTGCTGCAGCAAGGCAATGTGCTGCTGGCAGCAGGCTCCCTGCAAGAGGCGCTGGCACGCTACCAGCAGGCGTCGGAACTAGACCCGCAAAACCCCGATACCTTTGTCAACGCAGGCTTTGTGCTGCAGCAGTTAGGCCAGCTTGCCGACGCGCAGACTGCGCTGGATGCCGCCATTCGTCTGGACGACCAGAATGCCGATTGCCACTACATGCTGGGCGAGCTGGCGGAGCGGCAGCACGACTTTGACACAGCCGCCACCCATTTTTTGCGCGCCTTTGCGCTGAAGCCGGCATTTGAACTGGCTTGCCGAGACGCCTGCCGCCTGCTGTTTCTGGCCGGGCGCATGGACGCGTGCCGCAGCACCCTGCAGACCGGCCTGGCATTGCATCCATCCAATGGTGATTTGCACTTTTACCAGGGCAATGTCTGGCTGGCGGAAAAGAATTCAGCCGCCGCCCTGGCCAGCTACCAAACTGCGCTGTCACTCGGCGCCGACCACGCGGCGCTGCACTGCTATACCGGACGACTGTTGCAACTGCAAGGCGACATCCAGGCGGCGCGCACCCATTTGCAGCGCGCCATCGCGCTGGACGACGGCATGGCCGAAGCGCACCATGGCTTGGGCGTCATCCACTACTACCTGGGTCATTTTGAGCAGTCCATCGCCGACCAACAAGCTGCCATTGCGCTAGACCCCGGGCTGCTGCAGGCCCATACCTGCCTGCTGTTCAGTCTGAGCTTTGACCCCCGCTGCTCGCCGCAGCAGTACCTGGAACAGGCACGCCAGTTTGCCGCGGCGGCACAGCGCGCCGCCACGCCAGCGCTGCCCCCGTTGCCGGCACCAACACCGCTGGCGGATGGAAGACGCCTGCGCGTGGGTTGGGTATCGGGTGACTTTCGCTTTCACCCCACGGCGTCCTTCCTGGAAGGCGTTTTGTCGCACCTGGTCCAGGAGCCGTTGGCCCTGATTGCATTTTCAAACACCCCCAGCAAGGACGCCACTACAGGGCGACTACAGACCCTGATGGAAGAGTGGCATGACATATGGGGCATGCCCGACGCAGATGCGGCAGCTTTGATTCGTTCGCGCAATATCGACATCCTGATCGATTTGTCCGGTCATACGTCGTATACGCGGCTGCCGATTTTTGCCTGGCGGCCAGCCGCCATTCAGGTCAGTTTCATGGCCTACTTCGCCAGCTCGGGCATGTCG
>JACXTT010008411.1_pt1 | contig 14307 bp, 20 predicted proteins | sample 9270951 | NCBI WGS metagenome assembly JACXTT01 (sample SAMN15532306, study PRJNA645909) | rock metagenome | isolation source: weathered quartz diorite | place: Puerto Rico | collected 2017-06-21 | reverse complement strand
CGTCCACCCCGCTGAATTGCCCGTAAATGGCGGGGTTTTCGGAATCGAGTTTCGGCTCGGACCGAAACCGAGCCAAAACCCCGGGCGGGTCGATCAGCTCGGCGGGCAGCGCGGGGAACACCTCGCCGAAGCCGTCGCGCATCGCCTCGGCCTCGCGGATATAGAGCTCGGTCGTGCCGAACGTGGTGTGCCCGGCGCGTTGCTTGATCTTGAGGGGGTCGTCGCCGCGGACGGCCATCCAGGTGATGCCGGTGGCGCGCAGGTCGTGCCACGTGAGCGGCTTGCGCGTCGGGGTGGGGTCGTGCAGCTCGGGCCGGCACACCCCCGCCTTCCAGAGCCAGCGGCGCAGATTGCGGGCCATCGCGCGCTCGCTCGCGAGCAGCACCACGTGGCCCTTGCCGCCCTTCTCCTCGTGCATCGCGGCGAGCAGCGGGGCGAGGTTCGGCTCGACGGTGAAGCGGCGCGTGTGGCCGGTCTTGGTCGGCTTGACCTTCTTCGCGCGCCGATCCCATGCGCGCGTGATGCTCAGCACCGCGTGCTCGAGGTCGACATCGCCCTCGTCCCAGCGCATGACGCGGAGCTCGCCGTCGCGCGTGTACGTGTAGATCGCCACCGCCACGGCGCGGCGCCAGCGCAGCGGCACGCGCTCGCACGTGACGAACTGCAAGAACTCGCTCGGGTACAGGTACTGCTTCGCCTTGCGCACGCCGCGATCGGGCGGGCGCACGTCGCGCGCGGGGTTGTCGTCACGCGCGCGCAGCTCGCGCCGCTTCGCGTTCACCATGTCGCCGCACATGGTGCGGGCGAGCGTCCACACGTGCGCCGCGGTCTTCCACGCGAGCGCCCCCGCTTCGATCTTCGAGTCGAGATCGTCGCGCAGGCGTTCCACGTCATCGCGCGTGAAGCTGCGCGCCTCGAGCGGGCCGAGGATGGGCAACACGTAGTTGTTCATCCGGCCGCGGTCATCGCGGATCGAGCTGACGCGCCGCTCGCGATCGGTGAGCCAGCGCGCGGCGTACTCGGCGACGGTTTCGCCGGTGCCGGGCGAAACCATGCCGTGCTCGCGCACGTAGGCGCTCGTCTCCGCGGCGCACGCGCGGGCGCGCTCCTCGTCCTCGCGCGGGACGGTCGGATCGAGCGGCACGAGGGTGCGCTCGCCGTCGGCCAGCGTGACGCGCGCGTGCCAGTGCACGACGCCGGTCTTCTTGTTGCGGCACCACTTGATCGATCCGGTTGCAGGTCGGGGCATGGCCTTCCTCCCTCTCGCTCAGGAGCCGCGTTTCTTCTCGTCGGCGTCAATCGCCTCGACGATCTCGCGGTACAGGTCTGGCCGGGTGCGCTGCAGCACCTTCTCAGCCGCACCGAGAACGTGCGCGCGCGCGATCAACACCGCGAGGCGTCGGTGCACCAACTCCCCGAGTCGGGGATCGGCTTGGACCCGCTGAAAGAAAGCTTCGTCGTCCGTCGACACGAAGCGCAGCAGCGTCTCGTCATCGATATCAGCGAGCAAGTCGTCATCGTTCGGCATGTCGGCGTCCTTGGGGTGTTTCTTGTTCGGCGGCCCCCCTTTCGTGGCGTTGGGGAGCCGCCCTGGTTCAGCGTGCCGCCCCCGCGGCGCGCAGTAGCGCCACCGCGCGCTGCAGCTGGGCAATCCACGTCTCGATCAGGTCGAGCACCACGGCCACTCCAGCGCGGAGCCGGGCGGCCGTGGCGAGGATCTGCGCGGCGAGCGTCATGAACCCGCCTTCACCGCGCGCAGCACCGGCGGCACCAAGCCCATGTTGTGCTCGAAGGCGTCGAGCTCCTTGTCGAGATCGACGTGCATCTCGAACAGCCGCGAGGCGATAGCGGTCAGCTTCCAAGATGCCTCGGTACCCTGGCCGCTCGCGTTGAGGTCTTTCTCGACGTGCACCGCGAGCCTCGCGCAGCTCGGTCGCAGCGTTCAGCAGCTCGGACAAATAGCCGAGGTTGCCGTGGCCCTCGCGCATCGCGTGAACGAGCGCCTGCGCGCTGTCCTGGTGCCGAGTCATGACCGCACCCCCGACGGAACGGCGTTGCCAGCGTTGTCGAGCATCGCGGCGAAGCCGAGCTGTTCCGCCGTGTGGGCCATCTCGTCGAGCCGGCCCGCGTACTCCATCATCGTCGCGGCCACCTCGAGCAGGCCCGCAGCCTCGCGCCGGAGCACGTGCGCATTGGCCTGGTACATGTCCACGTGACCGCTCTCGAAGCTGTCGCCGGCGCCGATCGCGCTCACCATCGCCGCGGCGCACTTCAGGCGCGGGCCGATCGCGGCTTCCAGGTCTTTGATGATGGCACCCGCTGGCCCGTCCGATTCGAGAAGGTCGGACATCTCGCGAGCGAAGTGATGGGCGCCTGCGTCGGTCATCAGCTCCGTGATGCTCGTTGTTTGGGCAGCAGACGCGTTGCTGTTATCGTTGCTGGTGGTCATGGGACTCTTTCTCCTGTGATCCGGGGGCTCGGCCGTTGGCGCGGCGCGAGCCCCGTTTCGTTGCGGGTTACCGGCGCGGGCGCTTGCGGCGGCCAGGCGGCTCCGTGCCGAACTCCTCGCGGTAGTGCTTGCGTACGCACTGCCGGAGGATGTCCGACTGCGAGAGGCCGGTCCTTTCGGTGAGGGCCTCGAGCATCGCGCGCTCCTCCACGGAGACACGCACCAGAATCGCTTGGTCTCGCTTTCGCTCGGCCATTGCCAATGTATATCCACAAGCTATCGGCGCCGTCAACCACGATCCGTGCGGCGCAACCGCTTCGCCATCTTGCCCTCGACCGCGCGGATCTCCGCTTCGCTCACCTCGCCGAGCACCACCGGCGTCGCAGGTCCGCGCTTGCGCTTCGCCACGCCGGCAGCTCGCTCGAGCGCATCGGCGATCGCCAGGTCGACGCGCGCGAGCTCGCCGAGGAGCAGCGCGCGCTCGCGAAACAGCTTCGGAAGATTCATCACACAAGCGTAGGACGCGGGTCGCGATCTCGGGCTGCCAATTTGCTGGTATGCTCCTCGGCGGGAGCTTGACATGCGCGACGCGGAGCACAGGCGAAACAGCTTCATCATGGGCGCGATCGTTGGCGCCTTCCGTTGCATGCAGGAGGGCCGCGGCAACGATCCCGCGATGGTGTTCGGCAGCATGCTCGCGTCGGGCGCGGGTGCCGCGCTGACCGAGGGATTGCCCGACGTGATCGACCCGCCGACGGGACCGTCGCATCGCGACGTTGCCCACGGCGCCCTGCCCGTAGGCGCGCTGACGGTGGCGGCGTTCAACGCCGCGCAGAACACGCCGGATCCCATCATGCGTCGCTTCGCCGAAGGCATGGCGATCGGCCCGGCGACGCACCTGGCAGCGGACGCGACAACCCCCAAGGGGATCAACCTCATCAAGCGCGGCTTCTAAGTGGCGCGCAAGACGGCTCAGGAGCGCCGCGAGGAGAAGGCGCGTCGCGAACACTCCGAACGACGCATGGAGTGGGCGCGCTACTGCGCCGGGCTTGCCGAGATCAGCGATCCACGCGCCGCACAGCGGTTCGCCGATCGAGGGCCGACCTACCAGGCAGGCGACGACTTCTATCACAACCTCGGTTGCTATCTGCACGGCAATCCGCTCCGAAATCCCGGAGCGGACGAATGGGCCGAGATCCTCAAGTACGTTCAGCGGGCAGAGGCGGCGGGCATCTACCTCGCCGGCACCGCGGCCGCGCTCGAGCACCGGATCGAGCGCGAGCGCGCATCCGACCGTCGGGGGTGAATCAGCGCAATGGCCCGTCGGCGCAAGAGTCAAGAAGACGAGATGTTCGATGACGAGCAGGTTCTCGACCAATTTCTGCGCGCGCAGCCTGGGCCGCTGAAGCTGGGCGAGATCATCGCCATCGTCGGCATACCCTCGGGTCGGGTCGCCGCGGCGCTGTCGCGAATGAGCATGAACGGCAGCGTGCTCACGTCTCCGGATGGGTACCGCAGTCCTTGGCCGAAGAAGCCTGTACCGTAGGCGATCGCGAGCGGCGCGGAACAGCTCCGATGCGGAGGTCACTTCGCGTCTCGCGCGAAGTGTGCTCGTGATGCAGCGAGCAGCTGCCGAGCCGCTTCGGTCAATTTGTCTGCCGCGGCGGCGTTCTTCTTCGCGACCTCCGCTTGGGCGGCAGCGGTCGCGTCCGCGGCCGCGCTGCCGCGATTCAGGGTGTCGTTGGCGCGCGCGCGCTCGTCGTCCGTGATGCCGCTGCCCTCGCCGCGCGCCGTGTGGAGCGTGCCGGCGTACTTGCGGATCATCGCCAGCTCCGGCGAGCCCTCGTCGTAGTTGAGCCCGAGATCCTCGAGCGGCGTGTCGGGGTTGTCGGTGAGCTTCTTGACCACGTCCTTGGCGCCGGCGCCGGTCAACTGCGTCTTGTGCCCCATGAGCGTGTCGCCGGTGTCCTTGCCGGTGAGGAACGCCGCGAGCTCGTCGGCGGACGTGTAGCCGGTCGCGGTGTCCTTGGCGTCGCGCTTCTTGCGCTCCTCCTCCATCTTCAACCGCCCGGGCTCGCGCCGCTCGTCGTTGAGCACGCCCAGGCGTCGCGTCTCCTCCTCGGTGAGCCCGCCGGGCCCGACGCGGTTGAGCTTGTTCTGCAACGCCTGGCGCTCGGGCGCGTGCATGCGGGCGGTCTTCTCGGCGTCGGCGATCTTCTCGTCGGTCGACTTCGGCCGATCCGAGAGCAAATGGATCGACTTCAGGAAGTCGGCCGCGTTCGATGCCGCCTCGGCGACGTTCGACAGCGCCGTGGCCAAGAACCCGAAGTCGGTCTGACTGATGAAGTCGGCGAAGCGCGTCGCGAGATCGACCAGCTGCGGCGTCACGCGCTCGCCGAGCTGTGCCTTCACGCTCTCCCATGCCGCAGTGAGGCGCGCGCTCGCGCTCTGCTGCGCGTCGGCGAGGTCGCGCATCATGTTGGCCTCGGCGTCGTCGGCGGCGGTCGCCTTCTCGATCGTGTCATGCATCGCCTCGGTGGCGTTCTTGCCGTGCTTGAGCGCCTCCGCAAACGCATCGATGAGCGGCGAGATCGCGCGAATACCGCGCTCGCCGAAGATGTCCTGGAGGCCGGCGCGCTTCTTCGCCATGTCGTTGCCGCCGACCTTGCCTACGATGTCGACGAGCCGATCCTTGATGTCGCCCTTGTAGACGTCGATCCCGTAACCCGCCTGCAGCTTCCCGGCCTTCATCGAGAGCTGTGAGAACATCCGCTCCACGCTGGTGCCGGCCTCCTCGGCCGATCCCGTCGAGCTGCGTGCCAGCTGCGTGAGCCCGCCGAGCGTGGCGAGCGCGCCCACGCCTTTGCCGATGCCGAAGCGCTGCGCGGCAGCGGCGATCTTGGGGTACTCCTTTGCCGCGTCCTTCAGCTCGAATGCCCCGCGTTTGCCCTGCTCGCCCAGGATGGCGAGCGCCTTCGCCATGTCCTCGGTCTTCTTGATGTCGAGCTTTTGCATTAGGTCAGCTGACGCCGACGCGATGTCCTCGATCGAGGCGCTCGTCGCGACGCTCACCTCGGCCCACGTGCGGCTAAAGCGCTTCGCGGCGTCGAGGTCGCCCGTCTTGGCCATGAACGCCTCGGTGCCCTGGGCCACGCCCATCGCGGTCGCGCCCGGCGTGCTGATCGCTACGTTCTCGAAGTGCCGCCGCAGCGCGTCGGGGTTCTGCCGATCGGCGCCCGAGCTGCCTTGGATCGCGATGCGCCGCGACTTCTCGTCGAGTGCGAGTGATTGCCGGAGCGCCATGCCGCTGACACCGGCGACCACCCCGAGGCCTGCCATCGCGGCGCCGCCGAGCCACGACACAGCGCGGTTGGCGGTCCGCCAGCGCGCCGCGCTCGCCTTCTCCGCGGCGCGTGCGTCGGCCGCGGAAGCCTTCTGGGCGAGCGCAACACGTTTTGCCGCGGCCTTCTCTTCGAGCGCCATCTCGCGGGCGAGCTTCTTCTCGAGCGCCTTCAGCTCCGCTTCCTGCGACCGCTCGATGCGTGATCGGCGCGCCGCATCGGCGCGTTGCAAGATGGCGATCCGCTTCGCCTGCGCGCGCTCCTCGGCGTCGACCACGCGCCCGGCGCTGCGCGCCGCTACGCGCGGCACGCCCTCGAAGGATCGCGCCACGTGCGCGTTGGCGCTCGCGGCGGACGCGCCGATCGACTTGAACGCGGCCACTACGGACTCGTGTCCGCTGGCGATGAACTGATAGCGCTCGACGCTCACGCGGGTTGTCCCTCCTTCGCGCCGGCCGCGGCGAGCATCTCTTGGGCTGTCGCGTCGAGCTTGCCGGCCGCGGCGAGCAAATCATCGGCCTTTGCCTCGAGATCGGCCACCCGCGCGATGAAGCCCTCCCGCTCGTCGTGCCAGTGCTTCGCCATCATCACCGCCAACGTGGTGAGCTGCTCGCGCGGCAGCATCGCGAGCGTGCGCTCGGGCACGTCGCTATCGAACGCCGCGACCATCGCGTCGCGGTACGCGTCGACGCGCTCGCGGTCGAGCTCCTGGGGGATGCCCGCCGCCTCGAGCTTGCAGGCGTTGTAGAGGTTCAGGAGGTAACTGAGCTCCTGGGAGGTCAGGTTTTCTTTGAGCCAGGTGGGCGTTGGGAAGATCGGATACTCGGGATCGTTCGGATCCTTGCACGCGGCGTGGAGCGCCTGGACGGTCTTGAAATCGGTCAGAAACTCCGGGTCGAAGCGCAACACCTCGGCGGCGCCTCCGGCTTTCTTCGCCGCTTCGTCGAGCTCGGCGTATGCGTTGATGATCGCCTGGTCCTCCTGCGCCTTGCTGTTCACCACGAACCGAATCTTCCGCACTGCGGTGCCGTCGTGGTTCTTCATGGGCGCGACGTCGAGATCGCGGTGCCACTTGGGCAGGCCCTCGAGCCAGGTCACGAGCTCGCTCTTTCGTTCCTCTGCCATGGTGTCGTTTCCCTTTCGGTGTGGCCGCGATGCGCGCGGCGATCAGCCTTTGCTTTCCACGAACGCGAACCGCGCAGCGCGGTACGCCAACCATTGCCCGTCGGTCAGCTCTCCGATCGGGAGCCCAAAGAACCGATCCGGGCGCGGCGCGCCGTAAACGGTGTCGCCGTCGGCGCAGTACGCGAGCCGCACCGCGAGGTGACTTTCGAGCTCGGCGCCCTCGATGAGCCGCTGCCGCCAGCTCTGCACGTTGGACAGCCGGTAGCTGGGGGAGCAGGCGCGCAGCGTCGGCCCCACGGCGGCGATGAGCTTGGCCACGTCGGCATCGCGCAGCAGCTCGAGCAGCTGGCGGCCGGTGGTGAACACGCGGAGCCCGCGATCATCGTGCAGTGCCAGCGCGGCGAGGCCCGCGTCGACGCGCGCCTGTTGAAGCTCGGGCGGCATGCGCGCCACTTCGTCGAGCACGAGCCGTTCGTCGAGCGGGTGCACGGCGTGCACGCGGAACGCGGCCGCGGGCCGGCCGGCGAGCGCGAGCTCGATCGGCAGCCACGCACGCGGCCTCGCAAGCAGGCGCACGAACAGCGCATCCGCGCCGACGTCGGCGGGCGGCACCCAGGGCACCGGCGCGCCCATGCAATGCGTCAGGTTCATCATCGGTTGGCCCCGGCGGGCGTTTTGCATCAGCTCACTCGCTCCCCATCGGGGACCACGGCCACTTGGTCACCCGGTTCTCGTGCTCGACGCGCGGCGGCGGCAGCGCACCGCGACCGATCCCGAGCTGCTCGCGCACCGCATTCCACATCGCCGACGCGGGAACTGGGCTTCCATCCGGCATGCGGGTGTGGTGCGCCGGCTCGGGATAGGCGATCAGCCAAGTGTACGGCGCGTGCGGGTCGAGACAATGAGTTCCGCGCTTCGCTCGCGCGTGCTCCACCATGATGCCGACGACGAAGTGCAGCCACTCGATCCTGAGCGGCTCGACACCCACCATGGCGCGCGCAGCGCCGGCGGTCGGCGCGAGATCGTCGATCTCCCGGCAAAGCACGCGCTGCGCGCGCACCACCGCCATGAGCCGGCCCGCCACGCGCTCGACCTCCGCCTCGAGGTCGACGAGGCGCTCGAGGTCGGGACGCATGCAAGCGAGCACCGCGTCGACATCGGCAACGGCGCACTTCGCCTCGATTTCTGTGCGCACGGCGTCCTTGCGCGCCGAGTGTTCGGCGCTGATCGCTCGCGCGAAGCGCGTTTCGTGCGCCTCCAACATGAGCGCCGCCTTGTCGCGCTCACGCTTCGCTGCCTCCGCCTTCGCGGCGTTCTTGTCGTTTGGCTCGTCGGCGAGCTTGGCCTTCGTAGCGGCAAGCTCGGCGTCGGCCGCATCGAGCGCGCCGCGGACCTCCGCGAGATCGGCCTCGGCCTGGGTGACGTCTGGGCGGTTCATTTCACCCCCATCGCGATCGGGTTCCCCATCCGGAGCGCCGCGTGGTGCTCCGGCCATTCGGCCGCGTCCGCCGGCACCAGCCACGGGCAGAGCCCGCCGTCGATCAGCCCGTCGTGGATGTGGACGATCGCGCGATCCCACACTTTGGGGATGTCGAGTTCCGCGCGGGCCGCGATCTCGATGCGCACGATGTAGACGCCGCGCACGGGCGTGCAGCTGTCATCGTGGCCGAGCACCACGTCGAAGCACAGATCGTGTTTGGTGGGATTCTTCCAAGTGCGGAGATCGTAGCGCGGCCACTTCTTCAAGAAGACCGCGAGCGGCATCGTCTTCCGCTCGGACTCCCGCGCTGCGGTCGTGGTGGTGGGGAAATCGTTGATCATCGTCGTCGTACCTTTCGTTCATGCCTGGTAAGAGCCGAGCACGCGCCGTACGCGCGGCCCGAAAACGCTGGTGAGGACCGGCGACACCGCGGCCGCGGTCGCGGGCGCGCCGTCGCAGTGCCGCCCGTCGCTGGTGCGCGGCAGCTCCACGCGGACGCCGCTCGGCGTGACGCGCTTGCGCACGCTCACGAGATCGGTGCGCAACCACGCGGACGGCGGTAGCTCCACCGCCCCGTTGGCGAGCGCCGTCCCGAGCTTGGAGTACGCCTCGATCTGCTCGGCGTGAGGCAGCAGCACCAGCTCGAGGCCGTGCTGCGCCGCGATCTCGCGGTTCGCATCGAAGCTCCAGCCGTCGCACAGCACGCGGCGCACGCGGTATGGCGCCAGAAGCACGGCGAGCTCGCGCAACGTCGCCGACGGCGACAGCGGCGACCTGCTCGACCCAACCCATTGCCGCGCGATTCCAACCACCACCACGAACCGACCCTCGCGCCACACCGGCCAGGCCACCGCGAGCGTCCAGGCGTTGCCGCGCGTGGCCGCGTCCATCGCAGCGAAGCACGCCCCCCGCGCCGGCGGCGGAAGCTCGAGCGGGTGCTCGCGCACCGCTTCGTCGACGAGCTGCGACGCGTACATCGCCGACTCGACGTCGAGCCACTCGGCGCCGTACTCCCGCCGCGCCGCATCGGGGTCGCGAGCGGTAAGAGCGTCGATCGTCGCCTGCGGGAACGCGGGGTTCATGCTGCGCGTGTCTGCGTGCACCACCAGCACGCGGCCGGGCTTGCCGAAGTGCTCGCGGTAGAGGTCGTACAGCAGCCCGCTCGGGCCGAACGGCGACGAAATGAGCCATCCTTGGCACCCGGGCAGCAAACGCGCCTCGGCGGCGCGCAGCAGCTCCTCGGCATTCACGACAGCGCCCGTGGCGGCGTCGCCGAACTGCGCCACCTCCTCGAGCACGAACCCGATCAGCCAGCGGTTGCGGACGCTCAACCCGCCGCGGTGTGCTGCCACCACCACCACCTCCACGCGGCGGCCGTCGGGCCGCTTCAGCACCAACGTGTCGGCGGTCGGTTCCCCGTGCATGAATCGCCGCAGCACGCGACTCGACTGGACGATCCCGCACAGCACCACGAACGTCGCGCGCGCCGCGTCGATGGTCGGGCCGACGATCGCGAACCGGGGCAGCTCGTACTGCTTCAGGTCGGAAAGGTTCGCCATGAGCGCCGCGTGGACGGCTGCGCACGACGCGAGCCAGCTCTTTCCGCCGCGAACGCCGCACACGAGCTCGACGATCGCCGGCCGGCTCAGCGGCAGCGTGGTGACGCCGAAATGTCTTTCCACCACCTCGGGCGCGAGCAGATCGCCGAGCGGTCGGCCATCCGCGGCGCGACAGATCGCGCGCTGAAGCGGCGAAGCGGCGAGGTCGCCGAAACCTGCCCCGGCCACCATGTCCTCGAGCGCCAGATCGGCGAGCGCGCCCGTCACGTCGCCCCCCGCGGCTTGGCCGCCGATGCCACCAGCGCGGCAAGCTCCTCGTCGCCGAGCCCGGCGCGCGCCTTCGCTTCGCGCGCTGCGAGTTCGTGGGCTCCAAGAACGTTTTGGCGCGAGGCATCGCCGAGCCGCGACGCGAGCAGCATCGCCTTCGGGTTGCCCTTCTGCATTGCCTTGTCCATCAGCCAGCGGGACGCGGCCATTTGCATCGCCGCCGTCGAGACCAGCGACGCCGGACCCGGACCGATGCGCCCGCCGCCGACGCTCGCGGCGAGCTCGGCCATGTGTGCATCGCGCCATTCGCGAGCGAGCCGCTGATAGGGGGCCGCCGGATGGTCTTCGGGCGCCACCCACAACCCGAGCAGCCGCTCGAGCTGACGAGCACCATGGGCCGCTCGGGCGCCTTCCCTGGCGGCGGCGGTCGTCCCGTCGCCTTTCACGAACCGGCCGGACCCATCCCGATCAGCGGGCGGACGGGCGGACGCCGGCACCCCCGCGGGCAGCTCGTCGGGCGGCAACACCTCGATCCGAGGCTCGCCAGCACCGTTCCCGTGACCAGTTCGCAGCGCCATCACGTGCTCGACGGCTGCACCACCAGCACGCGCGCTGCGAGCTTGCGGATCCGCGTGGCGCCAACCGCCTTCAGGCGCTGGCGCGCCTCGGTAGTGCTGATGATGTCGACGGCGATCTGCTCGCCGTCTTGGCGCACCCACGCCACCGCGGCATCGTCCACGGCTTCGAGGGTCATGCCCTTGCCCGCGGCGATGGCCACGCGCTTGGCCTTCACCGCGTCCAGGATGCGCCTGTCCGCATCCGCGCGTGCTTGGCCGGGGTTGGGTGACTCCGGCGCCGCAGGCGCGTGCTGCGCCGCCAGGCGCGCGTTGGCGGCCTGCTCGGCTCGGGCGCGTTGCTCGGCCTCGAACTTCGTGATGCTCCCCATGTGGTTCTCCTTGGTCGAAACGCGCTGGCGGATCGCCAGCGCCGTGCGTGGTCAGAAATGCCCCGGCGGATCGCCGCAGCGCTGGAGAGTCGCTGCTCGGGCCAGCCCCGGGGCCGGCGGCACGCACCCGGCCACGCGCCATGCGCGGCGCCCGTCGGGTGGCGGAAATTGTGGTGGGCGCCAACGTTTCGGACGCCCAACGAACCGAAACGCGGCGCAAGTCCGCGCGGCGATTGCTATGGCGACGGGTTTTCAGTCCGGCGACCCGGCGCGGCGCGCGTGCCGCGTTGGGCGATCCAGCGCTCGCGCGCGCGTAGCCGGCGGCGAGGTTCGGCGAGATCGCGTCGGCTTCATCTTGGAATGGCCAGCGCTCGCGCGTGCTGCCCCGCTGCTGCACGTTCTCCGGCTTGGCATCGCGGTGCGCGGCGAGGCGAGGCGATCGGCGTTCCTGCGGCAACGTCGTGGCGAGCTGCGCGCCGTTCGACACGCGGTGGAACCCTCCGCCGACCGATCCGCCCGCGCGAACGGTTTCCGGGATGCTCTCGCCGTCGGCGCTCGCCGCCATCACGGGATCCCTCCGATGCCTCTCAAAAGGGGAGCGATCGGCTTGCCACAGGCCTGGTCGCGCGGATCGCTGGGCGCCTCGCCACGGCCAGCGCTCAGCGCGCCGGCAGCCTTCTGGACGGCCGCCATCACCTCGGCGGGCATGGAATCGATCGCCCTACCGGGAAGGCCCGACATCCGCACGTTGCTCGGGACGCGGACCGGCTGCCGCTTGCCCGGCATCCACGGCAAGCCGTACTCGGGCAGATCGCGGATGATGAGCCGCAGGTGATGCCCACTCTTTTCGAGGAAGTCGGCGTTGCCAGCGTGGCCCAGAAACGCGCGCATGACCCAATCGAGCGCGGCCTCGAAGAGCTGTTGCTCGTCACCACCAGCGGCCATCGCCCGATCATTGGCGTGCCGACGCATGCTCGCGACGAGCTCCTTCATCGCTTCGGCACACGCCGGACCGTCGGCATAGCCGCTTCCCTTGACGTAGCGATACCGCTCGCGCCAAAGGCGCCATCCAAGCTCGATGTCCGCGTTCCCCGAGCTATGCTTGGTGCCGGCGCTCTCGGCCTTCTCGAATTGCTCCGCGCTCCGGAAGAGATACTCCGGCCCCGACCACTTGCCGTTGCGCTCGGTTACGTACCAGCTGGACGGCGCGAGGAAGGCGTCGATCGCAGCGACCGCACGGCCCTCGCCGTACGCCTTCAAGCGGTCGCGGATCTGTTGGCGCCGTCGGTCATTCAACACCGGGCGCTTCAATGGCAACACCTTGTCGAGCCGCTCGACGTAGTGCGCCCAGACCCGATCGATCGCCGAGGTCTTCAGCTTCGGATCATTGGCTTCGAGCTTCAGCGGCGCTTGGGGCTCTTGTGGTTCTTGGGGTACGGGCTGGTCAGCGGGTGCCGGGTCGGTGGTCGTGGTCGGTGGTCGGGATCGGAGGTCGGAGGTCGGAGGTAGAGCGGCCCGCGCGAGCGGCAACTCGCGGCGGGTTTCGGCGACTCGCGGCGAACGGGCGCGCAACGTTGCGTATTCCTGTAGCGCCTCATCCGTTGGTTCGGGGACTCGGGGCTTGCCCGCGTTGTCGACCCGCTGGTGCCGCTTCCAGGTGGGGATCTCCGCGTAGAGCTCGCCGCCGACCGCGTACACGCGAATGCGGCCGAGGGCCTCGAGCTCCTCGCGCGCCGCCTTGGCTCGCTCCGTGAGCGTCGTGTCCTGCCACGCGCTCGCGGCGAGGTACTTGTCGCCGGCGCGGAAGCGCCCGTGATCGTCTGCGAGAAGGAAGCTCGACACGAACAGCCGCCATGCGGCATCGCTCAAGCCCGACACCTTCTCGTCCTCGAGCAGCTCGGGCTTGATCGTGCGAATCCGGCCCGCCATCAGCGATCACCCCGGACCGCGCGAAGGCGTCGCGTCGGGCGCGCCCCGACGTCGGCCAGCGCAGCCGCTGGTGTCCATGGCGGCGGGCTCGGCGCTGGCGGTGTAGCGGCGGCCGGCGCGCTCCGGCCCTCGTAGGCAGCGAGCTGCTCGGGCGTGACCACGAACCAGCGCCCGCGCCGCGTGCCGATCTGACGCGCGATCCGCTGCCATTCGCGGCGCGAGTAGCCCGCTGGGGCGTGGCCCCGACGCGTGCTCCACATGCTCGGCACCGTCAGCAGCGCGAGCAATCGGCGCAGCACGGCGCCGGCGACGGCGTCGATCTCGACGTCGGTCACGTCGCGTGGCCTCCGTTGACCGGCTCCCGGACAAGATCCTGGTGGCCCGTAGCGCGCAGGCCGCGCTCGATGCGGGAGGCCGAGATCGGTCGCACCCGGTCACCTGCGAGGTACCGATCGACGGTGCTCGGGTGGGTGTCGCCGGCCACGGCCACCGCGCGCCGCTCGGCCGGGGTCAGGGTCGCTGTGCTCATGCCGCGAGAATGCGGCTCATCGAACAACTTCGCCCGCGCCTGGTACGGTCGCTGCAGACGGTACTAGCGGCTTGACTTCTTCGGCCTGTCCCTGTGCTTCAGCCAGTTGTCCGCTTGGCGGCGTGGCAGCCCGAGCACCTTGAGCATGGCGCGCACGCTCGCCTCCGCGTTCGCCTCGGCGTCGCCGTCGAGATCAAGGCGAATGAGCCGCTGCACGAACGGCGCGCGAAACTTTGGCCACCACGCGCCGAGCCGCGCTTCCTCCTTTGGGCGCGGCGGCATGCCAGGTCGGGTGCTGTAGTCGTGCACGAGTGCCGGGAATTGGCGCTCGATCTCCACGAGGAAGTTGGTCGCCACCTGTTCGTACTCGGCCTGGTGTCGAACGCCCTTGCGGAAGACTCTCTCGACGGCCGCCGCAACGCGTTCGCGCCGATCGAAGTCAGCGCCACGCGCCGTCGTCTCCGGCCGTTGGATCGTGTCGACGCCAAACTCGGCGCGCTTCCACGTGTTGGCGAGCCGCGCGAGTTCGCGGATGACCTTCGAGTCGGCCAGCGAGCGATCGAGCGCCAGGCCGAGAACCTCCAGCACGATCGCCGCGTCGCACCACGCATCCGACCCGGTTGCAAGCCCGTGGTCGTGCGCCTGGAAACGCAGATCGTCGAACGCGAAAGGCGCCGGAATC
>JACXTT010008410.1_pt1 | contig 14308 bp, 7 predicted proteins | sample 9270951 | NCBI WGS metagenome assembly JACXTT01 (sample SAMN15532306, study PRJNA645909) | rock metagenome | isolation source: weathered quartz diorite | place: Puerto Rico | collected 2017-06-21 | reverse complement strand
CCGACTCCCGTCAGGAACAGCAGCAGCAACCCGATCGGAATATTCACCTTATTGAAAAACGGCGCACCCACACTGATTCGATCCCCCGTGAACCATTCGGAAAATACCGGAAAGAGCGTCCCCGAAAGCACCGCCACGCACGCCACCAGTAGCATCAGATTGTTAAAGAGAAAGCTTGATTCGCGCGAGACAATGGCATCCAGCTGATTCTCGCTTTTCAGATAATCGCGATTCTTGAGGTACGCGCCGAGACAAACGACTAGAATCAGCGTGAGGAAACTGACGAACCACGCCCCGATGCTGGATTGCGCGAACGCATGCACCGAACTGACCACGCCGCTGCGAGTCAGCAGCGTTCCAAGGATGCACAACGCAAACGTGCAGAACACCAGCCACACGTTCCACACCTTCATCATTCCGCGCTTTTCTTGCATCATCACGGAGTGCAGAAACGCCGTCCCCGTGAGCCACGGCAACAAGGACGCATTCTCCACCGGATCCCATCCCCAGTATCCGCCCCAGCCCAGCACTGCGTACGCCCAGTGCGCGCCCAGCAAAATTCCCATGGACTGAAACATCCACGCGATCATCGTCCATTTGCGCGTCAGGTGAATCCATTTTTCCCCCGGGTAACGCGCGAGCAGCGCGCCCAGCGCGAACGCAAACGGAATCGTGAATCCCGTGTATCCCGCATACAGGTTCGGCGGGTGAATCACCATCTCGGGATATTGCAAAAGCGGTGTCAGTCCATTCCCGTCGGCGCGTGCCACCAGGTTCATCGCTCCATTCGCACCCGGTACCGCCAGCGCCTTGAACGGGCTAGCCACAAAGTTATTCAGGGTCAGAAAAAAGATCTGTACGCCGGCCATCACCACGCCGACGTAGGGCATCAATTCGCCATTCTTGTTCCGGTACGTGATGAGCACCGAAAAAACATAGACCGACAGGAGGAAGCTCCAGAAAAGCAGCGACCCTTCCTGCCCCGACCACAGCGCCGCAATCTTGTAAAACGTCGAAAGGTCGCGATTGCTGTGCGAAACGACGTAGGCGTTGGCGAAATTGTCGCTGAAAAACAGGTATTCGAGGCTGAAGGTAGCGAGAAAAATCAAACAGCAGGTGGCGATTCCCGCCTGCCGCGTGCTCTTTACCAAAAGTGGATGTCGCGTGACAATCGCGCCAATCCCGCCGGCGAATGCATACACTGCGCAGACAAATGCTAGAATGAGCGCAAAGGATCCGAATACATCCACGTAGCCTCCGCCTCTCCCCCGGGGAAACCGGATTTGTTACGTGCCGCTACGCTTGATCTCGTCGGCGGCAGCCCCGCCTGTGCCTCCCGGGGCCGCCTCATACTTGGACGCGCATTTCGCTTGAACATGGTCGGCCACAAAACGGCCGTCGGCGCCGAGGCTTCCTTCCACCAGCGCCTGAGCCTTGTCCACAAACGTATCCGGCAGCGGATCGCTCCCGATATAGGTCACCGGAATCGACTTCCCTTCACCCTCCAGCACAAAGTCGACCCGTCCGGAATAACGGCGAATACTGTTCGATGCCACCGTGCCGCCGGCGCGCATGCGCTGCTTTAGTGCCCGGCCTTGGAGCGTTTGTAGCTCGGCGATCGTATGGTAATACGTCTTACTCTCTCCATATCCCAGCCATGCCAAAAAACCCATCGAAACGACGATCACGCCAACGCCAATTCCAAATTTGACCTGCTTTTTCACTGGGACGCTCCTGCTCCTCCCGAACTCTCTCGATCCACTCGATTCTATCACAGCCAAAAGACCCGTCTACCGCGTCCAAGTACCGTTTTGGGTCGTCTCCGTGGACCAGGAGCCCTTGTTCCTTCGGTCAGACGGCGGAAGTACCGACTACGCTGCGCAATCTTGCGGCGGTCTTCCTCTTCTCAAATCCATCGAGAGCGAACGGCTTTCCGGCGTCCAGGAGCAGCGGGCACCCCCATTGCAGCGCCACAAATTTCTCCAGGATGGTTTCCAGTGCCTGGGAAACCGGCACCACGCGTTTGGGTTTCAGGGAACGCCGGATTCGCACTACCAGCGCCGCCAACCGCTGCTCCATCAGGGAAGGAAGCGCCGTCGTCGCGGCAGATTCGTTCTCGACCGGGCATTCCAATACATGCGTCAGAAAAAACCCAGCGCGCTGAAACTCCGCGCGCACGGTCTCGGCCATCTTTCCTGCTGTGGAAACGCCCGCAGCGTCCAATAGCGTGGCCGCCTCACCCTGAAATTCACCGTTCGGAGAATAGAGAAACTCCTTCTGCTTATGCGGCGACGCACTGCCAAGAAAAAGTATCTGGATATGAACGGGCCGGTAACGCGTGGCCCATTCCAGGCGTTGCAGCCGCCGCGCGATATGCTCCGTCGAAGCGATTTGGCCGCAGCCGTCACACGGCAACTCGATTGAACCTGTCATCTCTCAACGTGAATGTAGTGCAACCGCGACGGGACTGCAAGTCCGTGGCTTGCTTAGAATGGGTTTGCTTGGACTTTGTAGCGGCCGCCTTCTTGGGCGGAAAGGGTGGCAATCAACGCGCAAATCACTATCGCTGCAACTTGTTCTTCAAAACTGCTCTGCCTCTTCTTCTCTCTTGACTTTCAACTGTCGACTGTCGACTTGACTCTTCAAAAAAAACTGAAAACTCAGGAAGTGACCGGCGTGTCCGAGGGCAGCTTCGAGCGCAGGCACCACTTCAGCTCCTGGCTCATCTCTGTGATTTCCATTCCCGGCATCACGATGAACTTGCAGCTCAGCATTTCGTGCGGTTCATCCTCATCCGGCAGTTGGCAGCTCACCCGGCAATATTGGCAATCTTGATTCCAGCAGAAGCGCCCGTACGGGATCGTCTCCGGACTGATGAACTGGAAGCATCGCAAAAGCGAATTGCGCTCCGGCACCTGAAATTTCTTTCCGAAGATCGTAATCTCTACAAGTTTTTCATACGGCCGGAACGGTTCCGACATGGTGAGTCCTGTTCTCCGCGTACCGGTCCCCGCGTTGCTGCAGCGTTTTCCCCGCACCGGAACACCTGGCTAATAGCCCGTGGATTGCCTCATCAGGGTAGTCCGCGGCCATGTCAACACACAACGCCGCGTCATCCGCGCGTTTCCAATCTGCTACGGGGGCACCACCCTTCGACTCGAGCCTTGGAAGAGGAACCCAGGCGACATATAGCGACATCAGGGAGAAGCGGTGCCTTGTCGTACCGTGTCGCTTGCGTCGCGCAGCGGACAAACCTAGAGTTGTCACACGCGAGATGCTTTTGAGGTCTCGCCAGAGGAGCCCTATGAAATCCCGCCCCCTGGTTCTGGCACTTCTACTGGTTGCCGGATTGGCCACCCCACTCGCTTGGACCTCATCGTCGCATCCGGTCCAAAGCCACTCAGCCTACGGCCGCCTGCCCATCCTGTTTCAAGCTAACGCTGGACAATTGCCCGCAGACGTCAAGCTCGTCGCTCGCAGGAGCACCTATGCCTTGTTTCTGTCCTCCCACGAGACCGTGCTCGCTTTGAAGCAAGCGGGGGCCCCGGCACTTCTTCGGCTGCGGTTTCTCGGCGCGAACCCAAACGCGGAAGTGGTTGGTTTAGACCGGGTCGCTGGACAGAGCAGCTATTTTGTAGGCAAGGATCCCCACGCGTGGATCACCGGACTCGCAAACTTTGCCCGCGCTGAGTATCGAGGCATATACCCGAGCACAAGCCTCATATTCCATGGGGAAGACGGAGTCCTCGAATACGATTTCCGCCTCGCCCCGGGTGCCGATCCTCGCGCCATCGCCATGTCCTTTGCTGGAGCCGAGAAATTGGAGATCGATCCCTCCGGAGACCTTTTGCTGCACGCTCGAGGCTCAACCCTTCGTCAGCATCGCCCTCTCGCCTATCAAAACGGGATCTTCGGTCGGCGAAGGATTTCCGCCAGTTATCTGCTCGATGACGACGGCGCTATTCGTCTCAGCCTCGGCCCCTATGATCCGCTCAAGACACTTGTCATCGACCCCGTTTTAACCTACTCGACCTACCTCGGCGGAAATGCTGACGATGCCGCCACCGCTATCGCTGTGGACGCGCAAGGCAATGTCTACACAACGGGACAGACGCTCTCCACCAATTTCCCTTTGAGTAACGCTTTCCAATCCACTTGTAGCGCAAATTGCGTCGCTGGCTCCGCCGATGTCTTTGTTACTAAGCTCGCTCCGGACGGCAAGTCCCTGATTTACTCAACCTATCTAGGTGGCAACAATCTGGATCAGGGCTTTGGTATCGCCGTAGATTCCAATGGCAATGCCTACATCACCGGCATGACGTCTTCCGGCGATTTCCCCGTCACCTCAGCCGCATTCCAAACGCAGTGCAAAAGCCATGCTTGCGGCTCGGGATTTGTCGCCAAGTTGAACGCCGTCGGCAACGCCTTGGTTTATTCCACCTATCTCGGCGGCAGCTCTCCATTTGACCAGGGCAATGCCATTGCCGTCGATAGGAACGGCAACGCCTACATCGCTGGGATGACCACCTCTATCGATTTCCCAACCACACCTGGCGCGTTCTCCACAAAGTGCGGCACGGATGGCTTGTGCAACAGTCTTATCAGCGATGCCTTCGTCACCAAACTCAGCGCTGACGGCTCCTCGCTCGTTTTCTCCACTTTCCTCGGCGGCAGCAGCGGCGATTGGGCCAAAGGCATCGCCGTCGATTCTCTTGGGAGCGCGTACGTCGTCGGTACGACTTTTTCCGCTGACTTCCCCGCAACGCCCGGAGCGCCGCAGCAGACTCATGGCGGCTTCACAGATGCTTTTGTCACCAAGCTGCATCCCGACGGCAGCTCTCTGGACTACTCCACTTTTCTCGGCGGGAGCGCTTACGACTACGGACGCGCGATCGCTGTCGATTCCCTCTTCAACGCGTATGTCACCGGCGACACTTTTTCCTCTGATTTCCCGACAGTTGCAGGTTCATTTCAGACTTTTTCTCAGGGTTCGCCGAGCGCTTTCATAACCAAGATCACCTCCGCAGGTCGCAGTATGATCTATTCCACGTATCTCGGTGGCAGTATACAGTCCTCCGGCGCTGCCATCGCTCTCAATTCCGCAGGCAATGCATATATCACCGGGATGACCACTTCCTCGAACTTCCCCACTGCCAGCCCGATTCAGGCCACCTGCAACGCATGCGCACATCTCTTTGGATCTGCCTATGTGACCAAACTCACTGCCGACGGATCTAAGCCCGTCTTTTCCACTTTTCTTGGCGGAACCTTTAATGACTCTGGTACAGCAATCGCTGTCGATTCCAATGGGGACGCCTACATCGCCGGACAAGCTCTTTCTTCGGACTTTCCAACCACCCCAGGAGCGTTCCAGACTTCGCGCGGCACGCCCGGCGATGCTTTCATCGCCAAAATGTCGGGCTTGAAACTTCCCGTGGTCACCCTCCCAACACCCATTGTGAATTTCCCCATTCCTCAACTTGTCGGCACCACCAGCACACAGCCCGAAGTGATCACGCTGGAGAATGTCGGGGACGGTCCATTCAATATTTCTGGATTCTCTGCGACCGGTGACTTTGCCGCGACGAACAATTGCGTCCCGAGCGTCCCCGGCCCGGGTTCTTGTGCGCTTACTTTCACGTTCACCCCCACAGCGGCTGGTGCCAGCTTCGGATCGCTCGCCATCGATGATAACGCCGCAGACACCCCACAGCACGTGCAGCTCGGCGGAACCGCCATCGATTATTCCTTCCAGGCAGCTGCAGGCGGCTCCACCAGCGCGACTGTCACAGCTGGACAGACAGCTACATATAACCTAGCGGCCAACACCGCGGGCGTCGTCGCCAACATTGCTCTTTCCTGCAGCGGAACGCCTCCCGCCGCGGCATGTAACCCTTCTCAGTCCTCTCTGAATCTGGACGGGAGCAATCCCGTGCCCTTCTCCGTCTCCGTCTCGACGATGGCGAACAGTCTTGTACCTGTGCCGCCCGTCGGGCCGTCTCGCTTTCGGCCTTCTCCCGGCGCTCCTTTGGTCTGGGTTGCCGCTTGCATCGTTCTCGCCATCCTGTTGGCGGCCCACGGACTCGCTCCCCGTGGAACTCGCGCGCGCTTGCTGGTGCCGGCTTCCGCGTTCCTCTTCCTCGCGCTTGTCGCCATTGGATGTTCAGGCGGCAGCGGCTCCAAGACGACCGGCACACTGCCGGGAACCTACACGCTCACGCTGACCGGCACTGGAGGCGGCGGCACACGCACCGTGAAACTCATGCTCAAGGTCAACTAACCCGCCGCCGAAGCACTGGCCGGCAAAGCACCACGTCTGGAGTAGCTCCAGCCACCTAACCCCCTTTAGAATCAACACTTATGAAATCTCCCGTAAGTGTTGCAACCAAAGAACTTACAGGATCGCTAAGTCCGTTAGATTCCACACTTACAAAAAACATGGGGGGTGGGGGTGTAATGATTAACCAGAAATCCGATAAGGAGGGGGCGTCGCCGTCAGTTCCAAAGATCGAAGAACTGCCCCATTTTGCGGAACTTCTCGTAGCGGGCATCAACCAAATCCCGGACCGGCTGATTCGTCAGTGCCACCAGTTGCCGGTCCAGCACTTCGTCCAGGGACCGTGCCGCCGCCTCGTGGTCCATATGCGCGCCGCCTTCCGGCTCGGGAACTATCTCATCCACAATTCCCAGCTCTTTCAAATCCTTGGCCGTAATTTTCATGGCTACCGCTGCGGTCTCCGCTTTCGTCGAGTCGCGCCAGATGATCGAAGCGCACCCTTCCGGCGAAATCACCGAATAGAAGCTATTTTCCAAAATGTTGACACGATCTCCCACCGCAATCGCCAGCGCTCCGCCCGATCCGCCTTCCCCGGTCACCGTCACGATCACCGGAACCGCCAGCCGCGCCATCTCCCGCAAATTTCGCGCGATCGCTTCGCCCTGCCCGCGCTCTTCCGCATCAATTCCCGGATACGCTCCGGGTGTATCAATGAACGTGAGAATCGGCCGGCCGAACTTCGCCGCGAGCTGCATCACGCGTAGCGCTTTACGGTAGCCTTCCGGCTTCGGCTGGCCAAAATTCCGGATCAGCCGCTGCTTCGTATCGCGCCCCTTCTGATGGCCGATGATCGCCACCGGACGCCCATGGAATTTTCCCAGCCCGGCGACAATGGCTTTGTCGTCAGCGTAGCCGCGGTCTCCGTGCAGTTCAACAAAGTTCGTGAAAAGCAGATTGATAAAGTCCAGCGTGTACGGCCGCTGCTGGTGCCGCGCGATCTGCGCGCGCTGCCACGGCCCCAGGTGCGTGTAGAACTCTCTCCGCAGTTCCGCCACCTGGCCGCGCACGCGCTCCAGCTCCGCGTTTGCATCCGCGTCGCCCGCGAGATGCCGCAACTCTTCCACGTCTTTTTCCAGCCGTTCGATCTCTTTCTCGCGGTCCGGAAACGGCGCTGCCCGTTTGTTCCTTTCTTTCGCGCTCATTCCGCCACCGTCGCAATCGAGCGAGCGCCGCAGATTCGCCGCACGGTCTCCGCCAATTCGGGTGTGGACTTGACCCTTTGCTGCGCCTGCAGCACGGCCACGGAACCATCCGGCGAGCACATCTCAAACACCACCGGGCACGGCCCGGGAGAGGAAGCCAGCACATCTTTCAGGCGATCGAGAATTTCTTCGCTAAGCACCTGCATCTCGAGCCGTACGCGAAATTCGTCGGCAACTGTTCTCTCTGGAAGTTCGTCCAGCCGTCGCGCCTCCTGTAGCGAGAGCCGCGTGCCCGCTTCCTCCACTTGTACGCGAACTTTCAAGAGAAGCGGATTCCCGGGCTTCAACACCTGTTCCAGGCGGGCAAAGCTCTCTGGAAATGCCAGCATCTCCTGTACACCGGTCATATCCTGGAGCGTGAAAATCGCCCAGCGCGCGCCCTTCTTCGAGCGCATCGGCCGCGTCCCCACGATGATCGACGCTACGGTGATTTCTTTTCCATTCCGCTGCTCCTCGACCAAATCGAGCGAAATAGTTTTCAAATCCTGCAGCCGCGAAGCATACTTCGCGAGGGGGTGGCCGGAAACATAAAAACCCAGCATCGCATATTCGCTCGCAAGGCGTTCTTCTTCGCTCCAGGTAGCGGCTTCGCGCAGTTCGAATGGCGAAAGTGCAGGCGCTGCTGCCGTTCCAAATAAACCATGCTGCCCGCTTTCGCGAGTTCGCGATGCGCGCTGCAGAGCGGCAACGGCATCATCCACCGATGCCAGCATAGATTCCCGCGGCCCCAGCGAATCGACTGCACCGGATCGGATCAAACTTTCGAAAACGCGCTTGTTCAGGTAGCGGGACTCGATGCGCTCGCAAAAATCGTACAACGATTTAAATTCGCCCTGGCTCATCCGCGACTCACGAATGGCCCGCGCCGTGTTCTCGCCCACGTTCTTGATCGCGGCTAGGCCGAACCGGATGGATTCGCCGACGGGAGTAAAATATAAATCGCTCTCGTTCACATCCGGCGGCAAGATCGAGATGCTCATCCCGCGCGCTTCGTTAATGTACCTGACCACCTTTTCGGTGTTGCCCGCTTCTGAAGTCAGCAGCGCGGCCATGAATTCCACGGGGTAGTGCGTTTTCAGATAGGCCGTCTGATACGCGAGCAACGCGTAGGCGCAGGAATGTGATTTGTTGAACCCGTAGCCGGCAAATTCTTCCATCAAGTTGAAGATGCGCTCGGCTTTTCTCTCCGGAATCATGTTCGCCGCGCAACCGGTCATGAATTTCGCGCGCTGCGCCGCCATCTCTTCTTTCTTTTTCTTGCCCATGGCCCGGCGCAGGATATCGGCTTCGCCGAGCGAAAAACTCGCCAGCCGATTCGCGATTTGCATCACTTGCTCTTGATAGAGAATGACGCCGTACGTCTCTTCCAAAATATCTTTGAGCTGCGGCAGCTCGTAGCTGACTTTTGTTTTTCCTTGCTTGCGATTGATGAAGTCGTCGATCATCCCGCCCTGAATGGGGCCGGGCCGGTAGAGCGCGTTCAGCGCCGTGAGATCCTCGATGCGGGTGGGCTGGTAGCGGCGAAGAATGTCGCGCATGCCGTGCGATTCGAATTGGAAAATAGCAGTGGTTTCGCCGCGCGCGAAGAGTTTATAGGCTTCGGCATCATCCAGCGGGAGGTTGTCGATGTCCAGCTTGATGCCGCGGTTCTGTTCGGCCATTCGAACGGCGTCGTGCAGGACCGTGAGCGTGGTCAGCCCGAGAAAATCCATCTTCAAGAGGCCCACGCGTTCCAGCGCATTCATGTCGTACTGCGTGGTGATTTCGTCGCGGTTCGTCTTGTACAACGGCACGACGTCCGTGAGCGGCCTCGGCGAAATGACGACGCCGGCCGCGTGCGTAGACGCATGCCGCGACAGTCCTTCGAGGCGCAGCGCCACGGACATCAAATCCTTCAGCCGTTCATCGCTGTTGATCGCGGACTTCAATTGCGGCGCGTCCTCCAGTGCATCTTTCAACTCGATTCCCAGCGTCGTGGGAATCAGCTTCGCGATGCGGTCCACTTCCCCGTACGGAATGTCCATTGCGCGCCCAACGTCCTTCACCGCGGCTTTCGCGGCCATGGTCCCAAACGTAATAATCTGCGCGACGTTTTCCCGGCCATATTTCTGGGTGACGTATTCGATCAACTCCCCGCGCCGGCGCATGCAGAAATCAATATCGATATCCGGCATCGAGACTCGCTCGGGATTCAGGAAGCGTTCGAACAGCAAGTTGTACTGCAACGGGTCGACATCCGTGATGCGCAGAGCATAACTGACCAGGCTCCCCGCCGCGGAGCCGCGGCCCGGCCCGACGGGAACATCTTGCGCCCGCGCGTATTGAATGAAATCCCAAACGATCAAAAAGTAGCCTTCATAGCGCATCTTTTTGATCATTTCGATTTCGAAAGTGAGCCGCCGCTCGTACTCAACAAGCGGATTTGCCAGTGCGTTCTTTTTTGCGAGCCGCTCGAGGTGCGGGACGCGCGTGGCGAATCCCTCGCGCGCGGCCTTTTCAAAATAACTTGCGGAGGTATGCCCTTCCGGAACTTTGAATTCCGGGAAAGGATTCGGGATGCGCTCAATCTTGACGTTGCAGCGCGAAGCGATGTCCACTGTTCGGCTCAGCGCCTCCGGCACTTCTCCGAACACCTTGGCCATTTCAGCCGCGGTTTTGAAATAAAACTGGTCGGTCGCAAACTTCATGCGATGCGTGTCGCTCATGGTTTTGCCGGTCTGAATGCAGAGCAGCACATCCTGGGCATGCGCATCGTCGTGATGGAGATAGTGGCAATCGTTGGTGGCGACGAGCGGTATTCCGGTCTCCTTCGAAAGCCGCACGAGTTCGCGGTTGACGCCCTTCTCTATCTCCAGTCCCTGATCCTGAATCTCGAGAAAGAAATTCCCTTTCCCGAAAACATCGCGCAGCCGATACGCATTCTCGCGCGCCAGGTCGTACTTTTCGTCCACAACCGCTTCCGTTACCGGGCCACGCAAACAGGCAGAGAGCGCAATCAATCCCTTGCTGTATTTCGAAAGGACGTCGTAATCGATGCGCGGTTTGTAATAAAAACCCTCGAGGAATCCGGCGGACACCAGCTTGATCAGGTTGTGATAACCCTCGAGCGATTCGCAGAGCAACACGAGATGATTGCTGCCGCGCATTCCGGGTTCGGCGTCGCCGCGATCCTGCCCGCTGCCGCCGTTGGCCTTTTCGCCGCGGTCGTGCCGGCTTCCCTTCGCCACGTAGACTTCGCAGCCGATGATTGGCTTCACGTCGCGTTTGCTGGCCTCATAGAAAAAATGAGCCGCAGCAAAGAGGTTGCCGTGATCGGTGATGGCAACTGCCGGCATTTTCTGGCGGGACGCTTCGTCCAGGAGCTCGGTGGTTTCGCAGGCGCCGTCGAGCAGGCTGTAATCGGTATGAACGTGAAGATGAACGAACTGCGGCTGGCCCATGGAACTCGATTCTAACAGGATACGGATAAAGTCGATACGCTCCGCGCTCGAGTGGCACGCAACACAGTACAATGGGTGTCGGAAGCCGGGCGTCTCCGACGGGCGTAGTATTCGAGTTCCCAACCTAAGTCTCACCGTGCAGCGAAACGTCGGCTCCCACGATAACTTCCGCGCAGGCGTCGATTCGGACTCGTTGTGCGGAAACTCACCTTGACATTCTACTGGAAGCGATCTATTCTCCCCTAGGATGTCTACCAAAGAACAAAAAGAGCGCGTCGAGCTGCTGCAAGGTACCCTGGACCTGCTGATTCTCCGCACGGTGCTGCTGGGCCCGGCGCACGGCCACGCCATCGCCAAGGCCATCGAATTCAACTCCGATGAAGTGTTGCAGGTCGAACAAGGCTCGCTTTACCCGGCACTGCACCGGCTCATCAAGCGACGATGGATTTCCGTTGAGGAAGGCACGTCGGAGAACAATCGCCGCGCCAAGTTCTACCGTTTGACCGCCAAGGGGCGCAAGCAACTGGAGGTTGAAACCACCAAGTGGAACAAGCTAGCGGGAGCGATCGCGCGGATTCTCCGGCCGGCGTAGCAGGAGGGCGCATCATGGGGCGTCGCAAGCAAATGATGGAAGATCTCGATCAGGACATTCGCGATCATATCGAGAGCGAGACGCAGGACAACATCGAGCGCGGGATGTCGCCGGAGGAAGCGCGTTATGCGGCTGTACGAAAGTTCGGCAATATGACGCGGGTGAAGGAAGAGACGCGTGAGGTGTGGAGTTTCGTTTGGCTGGAGCAGCTCGGGCAGGACATTCATTATGGCCTGCGTATGCTCGCGAAATCCCGAGGCTTTGCGGCGGTGGCCATTCTCACACTGGCCCTAGGCATTGGCGCAAACACCGCTATTTTCAGCTTGGTCGACGCGGTAATGCTGCGGTCGCTGCCGGTCGAAAATCCTTCTCAGTTGGTTCTCCTTAAGTGGGGCGCGCGCAACGCGCCGAACATTCATGGCTACATGTCTTCGAACGATTGTCCAACCGATTTAAGCTTCGCCGCTCGCAATCCATCAGGGTGCTCGTTCTCCGAGCCGATGTTTCGCGAAATAACGCAAGCAAATGTCTTTTTGGCGACGGCGGCCTTTGCCACATCTGGTAGGTTGAACTTGACAGGGAACGGCCCTGCGACCGTTATCAACGGTCAGCTCCTTTCGGGGGACTTCTTCCATACGATGGGTCTCAAAGCCGCCGCAGGCCGGCTGTTCGACGCAGCGGACGACACTCCGTCCGCCGCACCCGTCGCCGTGCTGAACTATGGCTACTGGCAGAGCGCCTTCGGCGCGTCCCGCGACGTAGTCGGCCATACGATTGAACTGAACAATGCCCCATTCACGATTATCGGCGTAGCGGAACAGCGATTTACCGGAATCACTCCGGGAAGCGATTACGATGTTTGGCTGCCGCTCTCCGACGCGCAACGCATCAGCGATCCCCTGCGCTGGCAAAACCGTTCTGGCGACGTGAGTAACTGGTGGCTTACGATTGTCGGCCGGCTCAAACCGGGCATACCGATCGCCCAGGCACAAGCGGCGGTGAGCCGCATCTTCCGCAATGAAATGCTTCGCGGATCCGTCCCGCTTTTCCACGGCGGCGAGGTGGCAGAAGCGCCTGCCGCGCGACCCAGAGTACCGACTGCGGGCAGGGCAGTTCGCAGCCAAATGGTTTACGGTGGGGGCGGGCCGATGCCGCAAGCGACGGGAAATAAGCCGGTCACCCTGCCCGCACCGCAGGAAGCAGCGCCTGCGGGAGGCCCGCACGAATCCGAAATGGCTAGCGGCCCGAAGACGTTGTCCACGGCCGCCGATAATCCGCAAGTGACGCTTGTACCTGCGCAAACCGGGCTGACTGGAGTCCGAAGCCGCTACGCCGATCCACTGTACGTGTTGATGCTTGCCGTCGGAATCATTCTGCTGATTGCTTGCGCGAACGTCGCGGGGCTGATGCTTGCGCGGGCCGCCGCGCGGCAAAGGGAAATGGCCGTACGACTGGCGTTGGGCGCAGGCCACGCGCGGGTGGTGCGGCAGCTTTTGACGGAAAGCGTAATGCTCTCGGTGCTCGGCGGCGCGATGGGGATTCTCTTCGCCTACTGGGGAGCGCACGCGATCATTTCGTTTGTGTCCAGCAACCAGGCGCGTCCGCTAGGATTCGCCACCGGTGTCGACTTGCGCGTCCTCGGATTTACCGTCGCGGTTTCGTTGCTCACCGGAATCCTTTTCGGCGTCGCGCCGGCTTTTCGCGGCGCCCGCGTCGATTTGACACCGGCGCTCAAGGAAGGCGAAGGAAGCTCCGCGAGTTTGCGACACTCCGGCGGAAAATGGTTCAGTATCGGCAATGCCTTGGTGGTCGCGCAAGTCGCGCTCGCCATTGTTGTCCTCGCGGGCGCGGGCCTTCTCGCACGCACCCTGCAGAATCTGCGCAGCATCGACATTGGATTCGATTCCCACAATATCTTGATCTTCGAAATCGACCCGACGCTGATCGGCTACAAGGGCCCGCAGATGGACTCCTTCTATCGCGACTTGCAGGGCCGCCTTTCGGAAATCCCCGGAGTGAAGTCCGCGAGCTACTCGATGGTGCCGCTGTTGAGTGAGGGTTTGACGGTCACTATGTTCCACTGGCCAGGCATGCCGCAGGACCAAAACTCCGAAGCAGACGTTCTTGGCATCGGTCCGAACTTCTTCGAGACCTTGCACATCCCACTTCTTGCCGGCCGCGTATTCAACGCGTCTGATTTCAAGCTTTCCGCTTCGAACGTCGGGGCCACTCCAACTTCGGCGCCGACTCCGGTGATTGTGAATCAGACATTCGTCGAGAAATACCTCGGAAAGGAATATCCGCTCGGGAAGCAGTTCGGCCAATCGGAGGCTGATGCGAACGGCCCGGGGAGTCCGGGCTACGAAATCATTGGCGTGGTGCGCGATGCGAAGTACAACAGCCTGCGGCGCGAGATTCACTCCATGATGTACATGCCGCAGAATTTCGGCGGGGCGTCATTTGAATTGCGCACCGCGGCCGATCCTCAGGCTATTCTTCCCGCGATACGCGAAGTCGTGGCGAAAGTGCATACCAATCTGCCGCTCTTTGACGTCAAAACTGAATCGGAGCAAATCGACCGGCTGCTGCTTCAGGAGCGATTGGTCGCTCGTCTATCCAGCTTCTTTGCTTTGCTCGCGTTGGTCCTGGCGTGCGTGGGATTGTACGGGCTGCTTTCGTACGAAGTTTCGCGGCGCACACGCGAAATCGGAATTCGCATGGCCCTCGGCGCGCATCC
>JACXTT010008409.1_pt1 | contig 14309 bp, 13 predicted proteins | sample 9270951 | NCBI WGS metagenome assembly JACXTT01 (sample SAMN15532306, study PRJNA645909) | rock metagenome | isolation source: weathered quartz diorite | place: Puerto Rico | collected 2017-06-21 | reverse complement strand
GAAGAGGTGGACGAGGCGGTGCGGACGGCGAGCGACGGGCGGGGCGCGGACGTGGTGTTCGAGGCGAGCGGGGTGCCGGCGGCGCTGCAGCAGGCGATCCGGGTCGCGGGGCGGGAGGGGACGATCGGCGTGGTCTCCTTCTACGGCGACCGTCCGGTCGAACTGATCCTCGCGCCGGAGTTCCACATCGGGCGCCAGAAGATCGTCAGCACGATGGTCGGACAGCTGAACCCGCAGCTGCGGCCGCGGTGGGACTTTCGGAGACGGACGCGCACGGCGATCGAACTCTTGCCGAGCCTCCACACGAAGGCGATGATCACCCATCGGATCCCGTTCGAGCAGGCGCCCGAGGCGTTTCGTCTCCTGGACGAGAGGGCTGACGACGTGCTCGCGATCGCGCTCACGTATTGAGGGAGTTGGTGAACAGATGATCGCTCGCGGGATCGGTGTAGAGGGAGCGCTCGGCTCCGACGTGGTCGCGTCGCTGGCCGAACTGGCAGAGGAGACTCGCTACGGGAACTTCTGGTTCAATGTGCGATCGCCGGAGGTCGATCACATTGGGATGCTGCGGTTGGCGGAGCGGCGCACCCGCGCGATCGAGGTCGGTGCCGGCGTCTTTCCTCTGGACGAGTATCCTGCAAACGAGCTGGGCCGAAACTTGAATAGCCGAGGGGTCTCCTCGCCACGGCTGATCATCGGCATCGGGGCCGGGCAGGTGCGGGAGGGAGCGCTGCGTCTGGTAGAGGAGGGTGTGGCCGAACTCCGCGCGGCCGTCCCTGGGTTGCGTATCGCCATCGGTGCCATCGGCGAGAACATGATGCGACTGGCGGGGCGCATCGCGGACGCCGTCCTCCTCAACTGGCTGACGCCGGATCGGCTGATGTGGGCGCGCGACCAAATCGCCTCAGGGGCGGGCCCCGGGCGGCCGCTCCCGGCGCTCTACCTGTACCATCGCGCCGTGCGAGGCGCCGGTGCGGCGGTGCGCATCCAGGCGGAAATGGCCCAGTACCGCAAGTTTCCACACCACCGGCGGCACCAGGCCGCCATGGGTAATCCTGAACTGATCGGGATCGCGGCCGGCGACCCGCGGGAGGTGGACGCTCAGTTGCAGCCATACCTCGGTTCCTGCATTCCGGTTCTGAGACCGCTGCCGGCCGACCGAACCGACGCGTCGGAGTGGCAATCGCTGACTCGCTTCTTTGCACCGAAAGGGTAGGACGCCGGGGAGTCACCGAATGGCGGCAGCGGGTCCTCGCCTGAGGGTCGAGGGCAAGGTTGCGTTGATCTCTGGGGGCGCGCGGGGCCAGGGGGCGAGCCACGGCCGCCTGCTCGCACAGCACGGCGCGAGGGTGGTGTTGGGCGATATCCTCGATGACGCCGGTGAGCACACGGCGGCCGCCCTGCGTCGCGAGGGCCTCGAGGCGCGCTACGTGCACCTGGACGTGACCCGGCTCGAGGATTGGGATGAAGCGGTGCGCGCCGCCGAGGAGGCCTTCGGACACCTCGATGTGCTGGTCAACAACGCCGGCATCACCGGCTCCGCGGGCGTGATCGACTGCTCGCTCGAAGAATGGCAGTCGGTCATCGCCGTCAATCAGACCGGCACGTTCCTCGGCATCCAGCGCGCGGTGCCGGCCATGCGCCGTGCCGGGGGCGGGTCGATCATCAACATCTCCTCGGTGATGGGCACGCTCGGCATGGAGACCATGATCGCCTACCAGGCGAGCAAGGCTGCCGTGCATCTCATCACCCGGGCCGCGGCGGTCACACTCGCGCCCGACATCCGCGTGAACTCCATCACCCCCGGCGGCGTCGTCGCGACGGACATGGCCGCCTCGATGGACCAGGCATGGTTCCTGGAGCGGCTGGCCGCCTACCCGATGGGGAGGGGAGCGCGGCCGCAGGAAGTCTCATACGCCGTGCTCTTTCTTGCTTCCGACGAATCGTCGTTCACCACGGGCGCGGACCTGAGGGTCGACGGCGGTGCCTTGGCGGGCATCAAGCGCCGCCGTCCCGGATAGCCCCCGCGTCAGACGGGCGGCGAGAAATCCGTGGCCCGCAGCAGCGCCGTGCGTGCGTGCTCGACGATCGGACCCGAGGCGTGCGACTCCTCCAGGACCCTGAGCCGGTGCGGGTCGATCTGAAACGCCGCCCACTTCGTCTCGCGTTCCTCCCAGGAGGCAAACTTGGTGATGTAGATGAGTTCGTCGGTCTCGCCCACGATGGTGTCCCAGAACCCGACGCATTCGATCCCGTGCTTGCGGAACAAGGCCATGGTGTGGTTCCGAAAGCGGGCCAGCACGTCGGTTTTTCGACCAGGCATACAGCGGTAGACGCGAAGCTCGTAGACCATCCCGGCCACCTCCGCGACGAAGCGATCGCCCTTGTTTCAATCTGGCGGGACGTTTCCCCCGCTTCGGTGGGACGGCGAGCCCAGCAGGCCGGCAGGGCTTTCCCGAGGGCTCGCAGTAGCACTCGAGTGTTTTCGTTGTGACTCGTGTGCGGTGTGACGCGGGAGGTGGCGACGTGATGCGGCGTGCGGCGATCCGTCGGAGGGAGTTGCTGCGGCGAGGCCTGATGCTGGCCGGCGCCGTGATCGTGGCCGAGAGAGCGCCGGGGGCGGCGCAGGCGCTCGCCGCGCCCAGCACGGCGGCCGTGCAACGGGGGGGCGAGGTGGTTCAGGCCCAGGCGTTCACGTACGCCTCGCTCGACCTGCACCTGTCCTCGTATTCGCTCCCGGCCGGGTACAACATGCTGTTCGAGTTCCTCCTCCGCTACGAGCTCACCGACGCCACGGCCCTCACCTTCGCGCTCAAGCCCGGTCTCGCAGAATCCTGGGAGCAAACGGATCCACGGACCGTGGTCTTCCACCTCCGCAGGGGCGTGAAGTTTCACGACGGGAGCGCGTTCACGTCGGATGTCGCCAAATGGAACCTGGAGCGCCTCCGCGATCACCCCAAGTCATTCGGGAAGCCCTACGTGGCCGATATCGCCGCCATCGAGACCCCGGACCCCGCGACGTTGAGGGTTCGCCTCACCGGCTCGTCGGGTTCGCTCCCGTTCCGCCTATCGGAGGCCAACTACGCTCAGATGGGCATGATCTCGAAGGCCGCGTTCGACAAGCTGGGAGACGACGGCGTCGCCAGGACGCCCGTGGGGACCGGACCGATGCGCTTCAAGCAGTGGATCACGGATGACCGACTTGTGCTGGAGCGTAACCCGGACTACTGGCGCAACGGCGCCGACGGGAAGCCGCTCCCGTACATCGACAGTTTTGTCTCGCGCTATATCCCCGACCTGACGGTGGCGGTCCCCGATCTTCAATCCGGGCAGCTCATGGCCGCGGAAAACATGCCCGTGAACCAGCTTCCCGTCCTGCGCGCCAACCCGCGCCTCAAGCTGATCGAGTGGCCGTGGGCCGGACCCAGTTACTTCCACATGGGCATGAATATCTACAAACCGCCGTTCAACGATCTCAAAGTTCGCCAGGCCGCGCTGTACGGGATCGACCGCGACGGTATGGCAAAGGCACTGGGGTTTGGCTACGCCAAGCCACGGTTGTATCCGTACTGGGCGCAGGGCATGCCCGGCTTCGACCCCGGCATGCCCAGGTACGAGTACGATCCGGGGAAGGTCAAACAGCTGCTGCGCGAGGCGGGCTACGCCAATGGGATCGAGACGGACCTTCTGGCCATCCAGCGCGAACCGGAGACGACGATCGGCCAGTTCGCCGTCGAGATGTGGACCAAAGTCGGCATCAAGACGAAGTTGCAATCGCTCGAGCGGCTGACGTGGATCAACGCGGTCCGGGGGATGAACTTTCAGGCGATGTTCTCGCGGAACACCCCCCAGCAGGCCGACCCGGTACAGCTGTCGTCGAGTCTCGAGTCGGGGGCCCCGTACAACTGGAGCGGTTTCAAAGACGCCCAGATCGACACACTGATGCGGGCGGCGGACCAGACCCTGGATGCGAAGGCCCGGTCAACGTACTACGGAAAGGCCCTGCGCCGGCTGCAGGAGCAGGCCTACCTCGGCGACGGGTACACGGTCCCCTTCAACTACGTGGTCGACGCGAGGCTGAACGGGCTCGCGGCTCAGTTCGGCGTGCCTGATTTTTCGCAGGTATGGTTGCGCAAGTAGGCCTTCGGAGGGCCACCGCCGCGACCCATCGCTCTCCGGACCACTAGCCGTGGGCGCCCACGTCGGCCGCCGGCTGCTGGCGATGGTGCCCACGCTGGTGCTCGTGTCGATCGTGACGTTCCTGTTGGCCCACCTCATGCCCGGCGATCCAGCGCTTGCGGTGCTCGGCGAGACGGCTCCGCGTGACCAGGTGGCGTACGAGGCGTTGCGGCGTGACATGGGGCTGGACCGGCCGCTGCCGGTGCAGTACCTACGCTGGGTGGGGCGCCTCGCCCACGGCAATTTTGGCCTGTCTGTTCGCAGCCAGACCCCGGTCGGCGCGGAGCTCGTGCACCGCTTGCCCATTACCCTGGAGCTGACCTTTTTCGGGATGCTGGTGGCCGCGGTGGTGGCGCTCCCCACAGGGATCGTGTCGGCTGTCCGGCCGGGCGGCGGCTTGCAGATGGCCGTGACCGCGGGCACGCTCGGCGGGCTGGCGATTCCGGACTTCTGGCTTGCGATTCTCTTGATCTACGTCTTTGCGGTGGCATTGCGCGTGCTCCCGCCGGGCGGATTCACGCCCCTCGCGGCCGACCCCGTGGCCAACCTCAAGATGATGGTCCTGCCTGCCCTCGCGCTCGGCCTCGGGCAGGCCGCGATCGTGATGCGCCAGGTCCACTCGGCCATGGTGGACGTCCTGCACCGCGAGTATGTGACGACCGCACGAGCGAAGGGCCTGCCGGAGCGTGTGGTCATTCGGCGTCACGCGCTTCGGAACGCGCTCATTCCGGTGATCACGATCCTCGGCCTTCAGGTGGGCCGCGTCTTTGGCACCGCGGTGGTGATTGAGACGATGTTTGCCCTGCCGGGATTGGCCCGCCTGGCCGTCGACAGCGCGGCGTTCCGGGATTACTCGGCGCTGCAGGGTGCGATCCTTGTATTCGCGCTGACGGTCCTCGTCGTGAATCTGCTCACCGATGTGTTGTACGGAACGCTGGACCCAAGAATTCGCTACCAGTAGGCGGCGGGCCCCGTGAGCGACGCCCGCTTCTCGCCCGCAGGACGTCCCGGCCTCGAGCCGTCCGGCCAGCGATCGGAGATCGTACACGTCCTCAAGCGCATTAGCCGCACCCGCGGCGCGGGGTTCGGCCTGGTCGTCGTGCTGGTGCTGATCGCCGTGGCGGCCGTCGGACCGGCGATCAGCCCGCGGAGTCCAACACAGCAGGACTACGGCGCGATCCTGAAGCCGCCAAGCCAGTCGCATCTCTTCGGGACCGACGAGCTCGGTCGCGACATCCTGGCCCGCCTGACGTTTGGTGTCCGCGCGTCGTTAGAGGCAGGCGTGATCTCCGTGGGCCTGGCGCTTAGCATCGGGATTCCTATGGGGTTGCTCGCGGGCCACTTCGGCGGCTGGCTCGACGAGGTGCTGATGCGCTTCGCCGATACGCTCTGGTCGTTTCCCGGCCTCGTCCTCGCGATCGCCATCGAAGCCATCCTCGGTCCGGGCCTCGCCAACGCCATGGTCGCCATCGGCATCGTGTACGCGCCGGTCTTTGCGCGCCTCGTGCGATCGCAGACGCTGTCGATCCGTGAGCAGGAGTACGTCGAGGCCGCCCGATCCGTTGGGGCGAGCGATGCCCGGATCATGCTGGGCTACATCTGGCCAAATGTATCGGCGCCGGTGCTGGTGCAATCTGCGGTCATGCTCGGGCAGGCGATTCTCTTCGAGGCCGCCCTGAGCTTCCTGGGGTTGGGCGTTCAACCGCCGACTCCGGCCTGGGGGTCGATGTTGAGGGCGGCCTACCAGTACATGCAGCTCGATCCGTGGTATTCGCTGTTCCCCGGCGCCGCCATTTTTGTGACGGTCTTGAGCTTCAACCTCTTCGGTGACGGCCTCCGGCAGGCGCTGGACCCGCGGTTCCATCGGCGCTGACCCGGCGCGCCGGTCGCCGGCCGATGGAACGTCAACCTGATAGGCGGGCCGCCATCGCACGCCCCTAGCAGGACTTGCTCCGGAGTGCCCTAATAAGGGGAGCACAGCCGCGCTGAGGCGGCCGCAGCCCTGAGCACCACGGGGGAGGGGATTCGATGGGTGGAACTGGATCGAGAAGGCAGATACGCCTCACGGCGTTGCGTGTGGTCAGCGGTATCGTGGCGGTGGCGCTCATTGTCCCGATCACCCTGATGTTGCCGCATCCGTCCGCCGGCGCTGGCGCCGTGACGCTTTCGATGGCGCGGAACGCGGACATGCTGACCTGGGACCCTTACAACATCGGCGACGATCCGTCCATCTTTACCCAGATGGCGGTGTACGATCGGCTGGTGAAGCTCGCGCCTTCGAACAAAGACGTCCAGCCCGAGCTGGCGACGTCCTGGAAGATGTCGCCCGACGGGCTCACGGCGACGTTCACGTTGCGGCAGGGTGTGAAGTTCTCCGACGGGACGCCGCTCACGGCCGACGACGTCGTGTTGTCCCTCACCCGGGCGATCGACCAGAAGAGCGAATGGGGGTTCCTCTTCTCCCCGGTGAAATCGGTGAGCAAGGTCGACGCCCAGACGGTCGCCCTGCACATGTCAGAGCCGTTCGCGCCGCTCCTCGCGGGCCTCTCGACCTTCGCCGCGAGCATCTACTCAAAGGCGCAGTTCGAAAAGTACGGGCCGGAAATGGTCCGGCATCCGCTCGGGACCGGCGCGTTTACCCTGGAGAGCTGGGACAAGGGCTCACAGATCACGCTCGTCAAGAACCCGAATTACTGGCAGCCGGGGAAGCCCAAGATCGACCGGATCGTCATGCGGGTCGTCGGCGACGACAACACCCGGGTGCTGCAGCTGCAGTCCGGCCGGGTGGATCTCATCGACGCCGTACCCCCGAACCAGGTGCAGGCGATGCGCGGCGCAGGCCTGAAAGTGTACGCCGTGAACGGCACCGCGGTCCTGCGCTATACCCTGAACGAAACCATCAAGCCGCTTGACGAGGTGAACGTGCGCGCCGCGCTGGGGCACGTCGTCGACCGCGCGGCGGTGGCGAAGAACGTGTACTTCGGGCTCGCCACGGTGGCGAGATCGCTGCTCCCCTCCACCACGCTCTACTACGATCCGAACGCCGATCCGTTGACGTTCGACATTGCGAAAGCGAAGGCGTTCCTGGCCAAGTCCTCGGTGCCGAACGGGTTCGCGCTGACGGCCCAGCTGCCGGCGGGCAACCAGACCCTCCTCGATGCGGCGACGATCTGGGCCAACGGCCTCAAGCAGATCGGCGTGACGTTGAAGATCGACCAGCTGGAGACGACGACGCTGATCCAGCAGCGGAACGCCGAGCACTACACCGTGTACAACGCGGCGTGGACCAACGACACGCCCGACCCCGACGAGTTGATGGGCGTGGCGATGGACTTCAAATCGCAGCACGCGGCGCACACGTTCTACAACAACCCGGAGGCCCAGCAGCTCGTCGCCCAGGGGCGCCGCGAGCTGGATACGAAGAAGCGCCAGGCGATCTATACGCAGCTTCAACGGATCGAGAGCCGCGACGCGCCGCAGATCTACGTCGTGGAGGTGCCGCGCCTGTACGCGAGCTTGGCGAACCTCAGCGGGTTCGAGCCGAACTCACAGGGCAAGTATCAGTTCGAAAACGTGAGCAAGCGGTGAGGGCGCCGCGGCCCAACCGGGAGGCCGGCGTCTGATCGGGGTTGAGATGCCAGGCGTCGCGATCGCCGGATGATTCGCTACATCGCGGGGCGGCTGCTGTTGATCACGCCCGTCCTGTTTGGCGTCAGCATCGTGGTGTTCATGCTGATCCGCCTCATTCCGGGCGACCCGGCGATCGCGATCCTGGGGGAGCACGCCACCCCGGAACTCGTCGCCCGCGTCAGAAATCAGCTCGGGCTGAACCTCCCGATCTGGAGCCAGTACTTCCACTTCCTCGGGAAGGCCTGGCGCGGCGACTTTGGCCTGTCGTTCTTCTACCAGGAGAACGTCTCCATCCTCACCCTGGAACGCATCCCGGTCACGCTGGCGCTGATCGGCTACGCGGCGCTGATCGGATTGGTCATCGCGATCCCGTTCGCGACCCTCGCCGCGGTCCGCCGCGAGACCACCGTCGATCACGTGATCCGGCTCGTCTTCACGGCGACGATCGGCATCCCGTCGTTCTGGCTGGGCATCGTGCTGGCCCTGCTGCTCAGCGTCAAGGTGCGGCTGTTCGTGCTGGGGGGCGGCGGCGCGGGCGGGCTCGACACGATGTGGCACCTGACGCTGCCGGCGTTGACCATCGGGCTGCACATCTCGCCGACCCTCGTCCGTGCGCTCCGCAGCAGCCTGATCGAGGTGATGGACTCGGACTACGTCACGACCGGGCTGGCGATGGGGCTTCGCCCGCTCACGCTGCTGGTCAGCTACCTGCTGCGCAACGGGCTGACCCCGTTCATCTCCGTGCTGGGCCTGAACGTCGGCTGGCTGATCGGGGGCACGATCATCATTGAACAGGTCTTCGGCATTCCGGGCGTGGGGTCGCTGCTGATCACCTCCATCCTCACCCGCGATTATTCCATCGTCCAGTTCGTGACGCTGGTGCTCGCGTTCCTCGTCATCCTCGTGAACCTGCTCACCGACCTGGCGTACGCCGCCCTGGACCCGCGGGTGTCGTTCCAGCGATGACCGCCGTGACCACGATGGCGGTGGGCCGAACCGCCCGCCGCCGGCGGCTCGCGTTGCCCGGCTGGTCGCTCCGGATCGGGCTCGCCGGGATTTTCATCGTCGCCGCGCTCGCCGCGTTTGCCCCCCTGATCGCGCCGTACGACCCGACGGCGCTGGGCCTGGCGCAGGGCCTCACGCCGCCGAGCGCGGCGCACTGGTTTGGCACGGACCAGCTCGGCCGGGACATCTTGACACGCGTGCTGTACGCTGCCCGCATCGACCTCCAAATCGGGACGATCGGCGTCATCATTCCGCTCATCATGGGTGCCGTGGTCGGGTTGTTCGCCGGCTACTACGGGGGCTGGGCGGACGTGGTCCTCGGACGAATCGTCGACGTGGTCACCGCGTTCCCGTTTATCGTCCTCGTGCTCGCGATCGTGGCCATGCTCGGTCCCGGCTTGAGGAACTTCTACATCGCGATCTCGCTGGTCAGCTGGGTGGCCTATGCGCGCCTCGTGCGCGGGGAGGCGCTCAGCATTCGCGAGCGCGGCTACATCCTGGCCGCGAGGAGCCTCGGATACAGCGACGCTCGCATCATGTTCCGGCATCTGCTGCCGAACGTGATCGTTCCGGCGCTCGTCTTCGGCATGAGCGACTTCGTGCTGGACATCCTCGCCGGCGCGTCGCTCGGTTTCTTCGGCCTCGGGGTGCAGCCTCCGACGCCGGAGTGGGGCGTGATGATCGCCGAGGGACGAAACTTCATTGTGACCGCGCCATGGGTGGTCATCTTCCCCGGGATGGCGATCATCGTCACGAGCTTCTTCGTGAGCCTGATCGGCGACAGCGCATCCGACATCGTCCGCCGGGTCCGTGCGTCCTAGAGACGTCCTCCGCGTCGAGGCCCTGACCGTCACCTTCCGGGAAAGCGGCCACCCCGTCGTCCGGGGCGTGTCGTTCGAGATCGCCCCGGGCGAGGCATTCGGCCTGGTGGGCGAGAGCGGATCCGGCAAGAGCCTCACCTGCCGCGCGATCCTGAGGCTGCTGCCGCGGGGGGCAACCTGCGGCGGCCAGATCACCTATGGGGCACGGTCACTCCTGGAGCTCGGCGACGCGGAGATGCAGGCGTTGCGGGGATCCACGATCGCGATGATCTTTCAGGATCCGATGACCGCCCTCAACCCCGTCCTCCGTGTCGGAGACGCGATCGCGCAGGTCATCCAGTCACACGAGGGGCTTGGCGCGCGCGGTGCCCGCGCTCGCGCGCTCGAGATGATGGAGCGGGTCGGGATCCGCGACGCGCCTCGGCGGGCGGCCGCGTACCCCCACGAGTTCAGCGGCGGAATGCGCCAGCGAATCCACATCGCGATGGCGCTCGCGGCGCGCCCCACCCTGCTGCTGGCCGACGAGCCCACCACCGCGCTCGACGTCATCGTGCAGGCCGAGATCCTGCGCCTGCTCGACGACCTCCGCCGCGAGCAGGGGATGAGCCTGCTGCTCGTCTCCCACGATTTTCGCGTCGTCGCCGGCCTGTGCGACCGCGTCGGGGTGATGTACGCCGGCCAGCTGGTCGAGCTCGGTCCGACGCGCACGGTCCTCCAGCGGCCGGAGCACCCCTACACCATCGGGCTGATGAACAGCCTGCCCGAGGCGGTGGTCGGCGAGCGGCTGCGGGCGATCCCGGGGACCTTGCCAGATCCCGAGCGCCTGCCTCCAGGGTGCGTGTTCGCCCCGCGCTGCGAGCTGGCGGTCGAGGCCTGCACCGCGGCGCCGATCGCGTTCACAGAGACGTCGCCGGGGCACTGGTCGCGCTGCATCCGGATCGACCGTTTGGACGGACTGCGCCGCGGCCTCGCGGCGGCGGACCCCCGCCCGGTGACGGATCCAACGGGTACATAGATGCTGCTCGTCGCCGAGCACCTGACGAAGACCTATGCACACCGGCGGGGATGGTCACCCGCACCGGGCCGCCGCGGCGTCCGCGACGGTGTGCGGCCCGCCCTCGCGGACGCCTCCCTCTCCCTCGAGCGTGGGGAGTCGGTCGGCATCGTCGGAGAGAGCGGATCCGGAAAGACCACATTTGCACGCTGCCTCGCGCTGCTGGAGCGACCGAACACGGGCCGCGTGCTTTTGGACGGGGTCGATCTGACCGGGCTCCGCGCGGGCCCCCTTCGGCGGTCACGCCGGCGCATCCAGGTGGTGTTCCAGGATCCGTACTCGTCGCTGAATCCGCGACTCACGGTGGGGTCGACGCTCCGGGAGGTGCTGTTGGTGCATCATCTCGTCCCCCGGGACCGGATCGCCGCGCGCGTCGATGAGCTCCTGGACCAGGTCGGGCTGCCGGCCCGCGCCGTCGACCGCTACCCTTCCGATTTCTCCGGCGGGCAGCGTCAGCGAATCTGCATCGCCAGGGCGCTCGCCGCTGAGCCCGACGTGCTGATCGCCGACGAGCCCGTCAGCGCGCTCGACGTGTCGATCCAGGCCCAGATCCTCAATCTGCTTGCGGAACTGCGGGCGCAGCTTGCCCTCAGCATGATCTTCATCAGCCACGACCTGTACGTCGTCAGATACATCGCTCCGAAGATCGCCGTCATGTTCGGCGGGCGGATTGTTGAGGTATTGCCCCCCGGCACGACGCTCGAGAACGCGCGTCACCCGTACACGGAGGCCCTCCTCGCGTCCAGATCGAGGCTGGAGCCGGGATGGCTGGCCCGGGTCGCAGAGCTCAACACGGAGCTGTCCGCGTCTCTGCCGGCCACGGGATGCCCGTTTCGGGCACGGTGCCCCCACACGTTTGCACCGTGCCACGACATCGATCCACCGGCTCGCGACATTGGGGGAGGGCACGCCGTCGCCTGCCACTACGTCACCTGACAGACGCAGGACGGCGTGAGGCGAGTTGCCGCGTCAGGGGTTGGAGGTTCGCAAGGCGCCGTCTAACAGTCTGTGGCGTGGAACACCAGCGCGCTGCCAGCGCCTGAACCGTTCAGACTACTGGCAGCGCGCGACGCGGAAATTCACTGGCCCATGTTGTCCAGGCGCAGCTCGTGATAGGGTCCGAGGTTCGGCTGGTCGGGACCGGCGACGGTCCCGGGGGTAGCCGGCTCGACCTGAACGGTATCATCTGCCGTGAAAGTCACGTGATCCCCGCCGTTCACTGGGTCGGCAAACGCAGTCAACGCCTGGGTGAGGAATGCCAGCCCCCACGCCATGGGCACGAATAACTTTAGCATGATCGCTCCCTCCTTTCTCTCAGGTTGGCTCTATCGTAGACGCTGTGGGGAGATCGCACTATGAACCGCTTCACTCTGTGCCTGTGATCTGAGTCACCGGCCAGTACGAAGCCCGGGTGCGGAGGATTACCCGCGCCCGGTGGTGCATTGTAAAACCAGATCGGCTCAGCGTGTCACCTGGACAGCGTCATCACGCTATCCGGGCCTGGTCAGGGTGGATGCCGGACTCGGTCATTCCCGATGGGGAGGTGCGGGGTATGTGGTCGCATCGATTTTGTCTCCGGCGTGTCGTCGCTGGGGGTCGCCGCGGCGCAGCGCTCGGTGTGTCCGTCCTGGTTGCCGTCGTCCCCCTGGTCTTCTCTGGGATCCGTGGCCCGGCAGAAGCCCAGCCAAAACGTCCGAGCGCCCCGTGGGTCCTCGGCGTCAGCAACAACCTGGTGGGCAACGGCTGGCGCGAAGAGATGATCTGCGCCGTGAAAGCCGAGGCGGTCGCCCGGCCCGGGCTGGTGAAGCGGGTGGTGGTGAGCGATATCAACGGCGCCGCGGCCGAGCAGATCGCCGGGATCCGCACCTTGATCTCGGCCGGCGCGAACGCGATCATCATCAACCCGCCCGATGCCACCAGCTTGACCGCGGTGATCCAGGAAGCCACGCAACGTGGCATCGTCGTGGTGATCGTCGACCAGTTCGTGGACTCCGACCTGGCCTACCAGGCGGCGAACGATCAGGTGGCCTACGGCAGGCTCGGGATGGAGTGGCTCGCCAAACGGCTGAACGGCCATGGGAACGTCGTCCTGCTGCAGGGGATTGCCGGCGCCCCAGCCGACACCGCCCGCTACACCGGAATCCAGCAAGCGCTCAAGACCTACCCCGACATCCATGTCATCGCCAAGCCGTACACGGGATGGCAGTGGGCTCCCGGGGGGAAGCAGATGCTCGACCTGCTCAACGCGCATAAGGACATCGCCGGGGTCTGGACCTCGGGGATCGACTACACGGCCGTCAACGCCTTTGCGACGGCGCACCGCTCGTTCGTCCCGATCGTCGGCGCCGACAATAACGAGTTCGTTCACCAGTTGCTGGCGCTGCGCGGCAAGGGCCTGGTCGGCGCGGCGGTGACGAATCCGGCAACGGTCGGCGGCGTCGGCGCCGATATCGCCCTGCGGGTGCTGCAAGGACAAACGGTCGAGAAGAAGACCACGCTGACGCCGGAGGTCTGGGACAACGCTGGTGATTTGGCCGCGCTGCAGGCCCACTATCTGCCGACCCAGGCAGCGACGTACAGCGTGCAGTGGAGCGTCAAGCCCTTCACCCATTACACGCAGAAGCAGCTCTTCGCATGTAAGAGCCCGTAGCCGCCTGCTCGGCGCTCTGCCCCTGACCGGCGGGCATGCATGAGCCTGTTGGCCGTTCGGGGGGTCTCGAAGCGCTTCGGTGCGGTCGTTGCGTTACGCTCGGCCAGCCTGACGGTCGAGCCGGGGGAAGTTCACGCCCTGTTGGGGGCGAACGGGGCCGGAAAAAGCACGCTGGTCAAAGTGCTCACCGGCGTCACCCGCCCTGACGCCGGCTCCATCGCCATCAACGGCGTTGCCGTGCGCGTCTCCGCACCCGCGGACGCGCAGCGCGTCGGGCTCGCGGCCGTCTTTCAAGACCCGGCGCTGGTTCCGGATCTGACGGTACGCCAGAACCTCGTCCTGACCGGGATCGACGTCGGCGCCGTGCGCCGATGGCTCGAGGCCATGGATCTCCCCGGCATCGATCTCGACGACCTCACTGCCGATCTTCCGCTGCCGGTGCTTCGGCTGCTCGATCTGGCCCGAGCGCTCGCCCGGGACCCGCAATTGTTGATGCTCGATGAGATGACGGCGGCGCTTCCTGCCGATCTCGCCGGGCGCGTCGTTGAGATCATCCGCCGGTGGCGCGCGCAGGGACGTTCCGTGCTCTTCATCTCGCACCGCCTGGTGGAAGTGGGGGCGATCTGCGATCGGGCGACCGTATTGCGGGACGGCAGCGATGTCGGCACGCTCGACCTCGGCCACGGGAGCGAGGGGAGGATCGTCGACCTCATGCTTGGACCGGCGGGACCCGGCGCCGACCAGGCCGGTGGTGGTCGCGAGCCGGCACGAGGTCGCGCCGCTGCGCCCGTGGCCGCGCCCGGACGTCAGGGACTGCCTGCCCCCGCGGCCGCACGGGGTGAGCCGGCCGAGCCCGCGCCGGGGGTCACGGGGCCCCCGTCGGGGGCGGGCCCGACCCTGGGTGTGTTTTCCCTTCGCCCCTGGAGAGTCCCACGGGCTCTCGCGCCGGGAGGGCGCGGCCGGGACCTCT
>JACXTT010008408.1_pt1 | contig 14309 bp, 12 predicted proteins | sample 9270951 | NCBI WGS metagenome assembly JACXTT01 (sample SAMN15532306, study PRJNA645909) | rock metagenome | isolation source: weathered quartz diorite | place: Puerto Rico | collected 2017-06-21 | reverse complement strand
CGGTGACGGCGCCCTCCGGCACGTCCACGTCGGCGAACACGATCGCCTCGCGGTAGCCGTTCTCGCAGGCGCCGGCCGCGAGCGGCCCGCCGCACGGCGTCCCCGAGCGCGGGAACAGCAGCGCGCCGTCGGCGGCGAGCAGGGCGCGCCGCTCGGCCAGCGTGAGCGCCGGATTCGCGACGCCGGGATCGGGCTCGATCCAGGGCGCGACGACACGGAAGCCGGTGTCGGGATTCTGCCCGATCCAGGCGTTGTCGGGCCCGAGCGGCCCGGGGCTCGCCTTGCGCTTGCGGCCGAGCACCGCGCTCTGCCCGTCGAAGGTCACGTCGTCGAAGAAGTTGCCGGTCATGCTGGCGTCGACGTTCGCCACCCAGGGCACGTTCTTCTGCAGGTTCGCGAAGCCGCCTTCCTTGAAGATGTCGGGCTGCCAGGGCGTGTCGGCGTACGCCCACTCGCTGAACGCCTCGGGCTGGAGGACGACGTTGGCGCCCTTGGCGAGGAAGCGGTCGTTCACGTCGATCATCCAGGCGTCCTTCGAGATGACGATCGCGAGCCGGCCGACGGGCGTGTCGAGCACCTCCATGTCGCGCACCGGGCCGAAGCCGAGCGAGAGGCCGGCGGGGTTCCCCGGCGGCGGCTCCTCGATCGGCGTCAGGTACGCCTTGTTGGTCGAGCCGCGGATGACGCCGCCGGTCGCGGACGGGCTCTCGAGGGTGCCGCCGTTGCCGTCCGGCACCAGCACCTCGCCGTCGGGCGCGAACACGAGGGTGGTGTTGTAGGGAAGGGGCGACACGGCCTCGTAGGCGTAGGTGCGTGTCGGCTCATCGGGGTCCCGGAGCAGGGCGACGAGGGGATCCGGGTCGTCCACGCGCCGCGCGGGCGCCCCGTTGAACGATGCCGCCAGATACACCTGGTGGGTCATCGCGAGCTCGCGGAAGGTCTCGTAGAAGCCGCGATAGAGCGTGTCGGTGACCGCGAGCACCAGCGTCCGGACCAGCGGCTGGCCCGGATACTTGGCGGCGTAGTAGTTGTACTGCGCGTTGTAGGGGCCGAGGAGCGCCAGGATGCCGGCCGTCGACATGGTCTGCGTCCGGGCGGTGGCGCCGCGGGTGCCGATCAGGGCGGCGACCAGTCCCGTGTCCTCCGGAAAGACCACGAGCGCGTTCGCGGGCGCCCCGGGATCGAGCGGGAGGAGATGGTGCTTGACGTCGTCGACGCCCGCCTGCACCAGCGTCGTGCGGTTCGGGAAGTCGGCGTCCATGAGCGCCGCCATCTTGTCGTGGAAGCTCTGGTAGGTGAGCGCGTCGGCGAGCCGCACCTTGTGGCCCACCGCGAACATGCGCACCGGCGCGGCCGCGGCCGGCGTGGCGAGCACGACCAGGAGCAGGAGGACGACGCGTCGCATGGCGCGCCGGACTCTACCGCCTCGGGCATCGCTTCGGGAAGAACTAAAGTTTCAGTGGAGCGGGTGGTACGGACCGTGGAGGACGCCGAGCACCGTGAGCCCGTCCTCCTCGTCGAGGTGGTAGAGGATGTAGTAGTCGTCGATCGCGATGTAGTAGCAGCCGCCGATGCCCTTCAGCAGCGAGGAGCCGGGCGGGTGGGGGTCGTCGGCAAGCGCGATGATCGCCTCGCCGATGTCGCGCAGCGGCGTCTGGGGGATGGTCTCCAGCTCCCGGTAGGCGCTGTAGGTGATGTTGAGCCGGGTCGCCATCGCGCTGCGAGGGGTTATCGGCAGCGGGGTCCACGTTCTTGAGGACGGCGCGCGGCGTCATGGTGGCAAGCACAGCCAATGCAAATGCTTTGTATCCCTCCAGCGGAAGATATGCCTTGCAAAGGCGCGGGAGCGTCGTTAAGCTCCTGAAGTTGCGGAGGAGGGTGCGCGCCGATGCCTGCCAGTGATTCCGAGGTCCTCGTCGGGCGCCGCTATCTCGAGCGTGGTTTCCTCGACGCGGCCATGCGGCTGTTCGTCCGGAACGCCGAGCTGGTGACCGCGGCGGACTGGACCAGCCTCGCCGACCGCCTCCTCGAGCGGAACCGAATTCCCGACGCCGTGCGCGTGTGCGAGCTGGGCGGCGTGCCGCTGCCGCGCGAGCGCATGCTCGCCGCCGCCGACGGCTGCTTGAAGCGCAAGGACGTCGACGGCGCGATGCGCCTCTACGAGCTGGCCGGCGCCGACCGCGACCGCTGGGCGAAGCTGGTCGATCTGATGACGACCCTGCCCGACCGCGAGCGCCAGGCGATCGAGATCGTCGACCGCCACCTGGGCGGCCCGCCGCCCGAGCCGCCGGTGCGCGAGACGACGAACAAGCTCACGCGCCAGATCAAAGCGGTGAAGTAGCTGGCCGGACCCGCCGACTGGATCCGCGCCACCGTCCGGAGCGTCACGCCCTACGTGCCCGGGGAGCAGCCGGGCCCCGGCCGCCGCGCGATCAAGCTCAACAGCAACGAGAACCCGTACCCGCCCTCGCCGCGCGTGCTGGAGGCGATCGCGCGCGAGGCGACCGCGAGCATGCGCCTCTATCCCGACCCCGAGGCGCGCGCGCTCCGCGCCCGCGCGGCGGAGGCGTACGGCGTCCCCGCCGACCACATCGTCGCCGGCAACGGCTCGGACGAGCTGATCGCGCTCCTCCTGCGCGCCACGATCGATCCGGGCGCACGCGTCGCCTACCCGGTCCCCACCTACAGCTACTACGACACGCTGGTCGCCGTGCAGGGCGGCGAGGCCGTACGCGTGCCGTTTCCCGAGGACTTCTCGCTCCCGCCCGCGCTCGCCGCGGCGCGCGCCCGGATCACCTTCCTCTGCAACCCGAACTCGCCCTCGGGGACGCTGATCCCGACGGCGCGGGTCGAGGCGCTGGCGCGCGCGCTGTCGGGGCTCCTGGTCGTCGATGAGGCGTACGTCGACTTCGCCGACCAGCATGCGCTCGGGCTCGTCGGCCGGCTGCCGAACGTGCTCGTGCTGCGCACGCTCTCCAAGTCGTTCTCGCTGGCCGGGCTGCGCGTCGGGCTGGCCTTCGGGCATCCGGACGTGCTCGCCGGGCTGCGCGTGGTGAAGGACCACTACAACCTGAGCCGGCTCTCGCAGGCGGCGGCGGAAGCGGCGCTCGCCGATCTCCCGGCGATGCGGGCGAACGTCGCCCGCATCATCGCGACCCGGGCGCGTCTCACGGCGGCGCTCGAGCGCCTCGGCTATCGCGTCCTGCCCTCGCAGGCGAACTTCGTGCTCGCGCGGCACCCGGGCATGGACCAGGGGCCGGTGGCGCGCGCGCTCGCCGAGCGCGACATCCTGGTGCGGCACTTCGCGGCCCCCGGGCTCGAGGACGCGCTCCGCATCACGGTGGGGACGGATGCGGAGGTGGACACGCTCCTGGATGCGCTGGGCGCGGTCACCGTAGCTTGACAGCGGGCACGCCCCGCGCTTATGCGCGGGGCGCCATGTGCGGAATCGTCGCCATGTTCTCGGAGCGCGAGCCGGTCACCGAGGAGCGGCTCCTCCGCGCGACGCGGCGGCTCCACCATCGCGGGCCGGACGCGCAGCACTGCTGGATCGCCCCGCACCGGAGGGTCGGCCTCGGCCATGCCCGCCTGAGCATCATCGACCTCGCGACCGGCGACCAGCCGATCGCCAACGAGGACGAGACCCTGCACATCGTGGTCAACGGCGAGTTCTACGACCACGAGCGCATCCAGCGTGATCTCGAGCAGCGGGGACACCGGCTGCGCACGCGCTCGGACAGCGAGATCGCCCTCCACCTCTACGAGGATCTCGGCGCCAAGTGCCTGCATCATCTGCGGGGCGAGTTCGCGCTCGTGCTGTGGGACGAGGCCAACCAGACGCTGTTCGCGGCGCGGGATCGCTTCGGCATCAAGCCACTGTTCTACGCCGTCCACGACGGCGCGATCCTGCTCGCGTCGGAGGCGAAGGCGCTGTTCGCCGCCGGGGTGCCGGCGCGCTGGGATCCGGCGTCGTTCCACCAGGCGAACAGCCTAGTGCCGGCGCCGACCGAGGATCGCTCGCTCTTCGAGGGCGTGCGGCAGGTGCCGCCCGGCCACTACCTGCTGGCGGGCCGCGGGCATCTCCAGGTCGTTCGCTACTGGGACTTCGACTACCCGCCCGCCGGCGCGGGCCCGGCGGGTTCGGACGCCGACTACGCCGAGGCCTTCCGCCAGGTGCTGGACGAGGCGGTGCGCCTCCGCCTGCGCGCCGACGTGCCGGTCGGCTGCTATCTGAGCGGCGGGATCGACTCGTGCAGCGTGCTCGGCCTCGCCGCCCGCCACCGGAGCGATCCGATCCGCGCCTTCACGCTCACCTTCGATCGCGCCGAGTACGACGAGGGCGCCATCGCGCGCGAGATGGCTGCGCGCGCCAACGCCGAGTTCTACCCGATTCCCATCCATCAGTCGGACCTCGCCGACCACTTCGCGGACGCGATCTGGCACAGCGAGACCCTGTGCATCAACGCGCATGGGGTCGCGAAGTTCATGCTCAGCCGGGCGGTGCGCGACGCCGGGTACAAGGTGGTGCTGACCGGCGAGGGCTCGGACGAGATCCTCGGCGGCTATCCCCACTTCCGCCGCGACATGCTGCTGCACGACAACGGGGGCCAGGACGCCGGCGTGGTCGCGCAGCTCCTGGAGGAGCTCCAGCGCGAGAACCCGGTGTCGCGCGGGTTGCTCCTCCCCGACGGCCCGGGGCTCGCGCTCGACGGCGTGCGCCGGCTGCTCGGCTTCGCCCCATCCTGGATCGAGGCGAACGCCACCACCGGGTTCAAGCTGCACGGGCTCTTCGCGGCGCCGTTCGCCGCCGAGTTCGCGTCGCGGGACGTGTGCCGGAGCATGCTGAACGGCGTCGACGTGGAGGGTCAGCTCGCCGGGCGGGCCCCCGTCCACCAGTCCCTCTACCTGTGGGCCAAGACCCACCTGCCCAACTACGTGCTCACCATGCTCGGGGACCGCATGGAGATGGCCCACTCGGTCGAGGGACGGGTGCCATTCCTCGACCACCGGGTCGTCGAGCTGGTCTCGGGACTGCCCGTGGCGCAGAAGATCCGCGGCATGACCGAGAAGTACGTGCTCCGCGAGGCGGCGCGCCCGGTGCTGACCCCGACCGTGTACGCCCGGCACAAGCACCCGTTCACCAGCCCGCCCGCGGCGCTCAGCCCCGACGAGCGCCTGCACACGCTCGTGCAGGACACGCTCCGCGGGCCGGTGCTGGCGTCGCTGCCGTTCTTCGATCGCGCCAAGGTGGTGGCCCTGCTCGACCGCCTGCCGCGGATGGACGCCGGCGAGCGCACCGCCATCGACGGGACGCTGATGATGGTCCTCAGCGCCTGCGTCCTCCACGAGCGCTTCGCGCTCGGCGCCTAGCGGGCGCGTCAGCTGCCGAACGCCCGGCGCATCGCCTGCTCGTACTCGGGGAAGTAGCGCCCGATCACCGGCAGCTCGAAGCGCCCGAGGATCGACTCCTTCGCCTCGCGCGCGAGCAGGAACGCGAAGGACCGCCGGACCAGCTCCGCCGCATCCGCCTTCCCGCCGGTGAGCTTCCGGCAGTAGGCTGGATCGACGGTGACCGTGTGCGTGGTGCGGCTCGACCCCTCGGTCACCGTCACGCCGAGCTCGCCCGGACGCACTTCCCTGACCTCGACGGTCGCCGCCATGCGGGTGCGCGCTACTCCTCTCCCTCGGGCTCGGCGTCCTCGTCTTCCTCGTCCGGATTCGGGGCGGCGGCCGCCGGTGCCAGCGTCGTGCCGGACGTGCGCGCCGCGCCCGGCTCCTCGAGCAGGTCCGCGGGGGGCTTGTCGAGCCGCGCGTACATGTAGTCGCGGGCCTCGAAGACGGTCTCGGTCCCGGTGCGCATCACGTACGGCTTGCCCTCGTGCTTGGCGGCCAGCACGGTGCCGATCGGCTGCCCGTCCTTGTCGCTCACGGTGATCTGCAGGTCGGGCTTGTCGAGGCCCCAGGCGGCGAGGTCCTTCGCCGGCTCGGCGGCGATGTCCGCGCCCCGGAGGTCGCGCAGGTCGGCGAGGAAGCTCGCGATCGCAGAGTCGTTGGGCTTCTTCTCCGGCGTGCCCTCGACCGTCCACTTTCCCTCGACGCGCTGGAGGCCGAGACCGCCGCCATCCTTCCGCGCGAGCGAGAGCTTGCCGACGCGCGCCGGGTCGAAGCCGAGCACCGTCTTGTCGCGGAACTGGCCCGGCGACTTGGCGAGACTCTTGAACGTCCAGTCGCCGAGCGCGTAGATGGTCGGCTGGTCGACGCGCTTGGCATAGAGCTGCTTCTGCGAGCCCTGGGTGGTCTCGGCGCCGAGGAGGAGCGCCTGGCTCCTGGCCCCGTCCTTGCCCGTCCGCACGGTGACCATCAGCCGCGGCTTGGCGAGCCCGTAGGCGCCCAGGTCCTGGGGGTGATCGTCCGGGAAGTCGACCGCACGCGTCGCGCGCACGGACGAGAGGTAGGAGCGCACCTCGGTCGGATCCGCGGGGTAGCCACCGGGATCGACCGTCCATGCGTCCTTGTCCTTCTTCACCAGCGCCACCGTGTCGCCGTTCTCGGCCGTGATCTCGACCCGGCTGACCTCGTCGTCGTTGTAGGTGAGGAGCGTCTTGTCGCGCAGATCCTTCGCCTGCTTGTTCAGGCCGAAGCCGAGCGAGGACGTCGTGAGATGGAGCTTCGGCTCCTCGCCCTTGCGCACGTAGGCCTTGCCGCCGATGGCGGTGTTCTTGCCGACCACGATCGGCGGTGCTTGCGAGCCGTCCTTGAGGGTCAGCCGGGCGGTCACCGTCGGCTTGTCGAGACCGAAGTCGGCCAGGTCCGGGGGCAGCTGCTCGATGGTCTTCTGCACCTCGGCGTCGGCGAGGGTGGAGAGCAGGGACTTCACCACGGTCTCGTCGGCCGGCGCCTCGGCGGGCCGCACGAGCCGCCAGGCCTGGTCGACCTTCCTCAGCTCGAGCTCCCGATCGGGGTAGGTGAGGACGATCCCGGTGACGGCATCCTTGTCGACGTCGAGCAGCTTCGCCTTCTTTCCCTCGCGCTCGGCCTGCGGGAGCTCCCACTCGTAGAGGTAGACGCCCAGGCCGGCGAGCAGGACGAGGAGGACGAGGATCCGACCGAGCTTCACCGGGACTTCCGGCGCCACCACACGGCGATGCCGATCGCGATCATGAGCTGCGGCACGATGAGCACGGAGAGGTAGAAGACGCGGACCACCTGATCGGCCGTCAGCTCGGCGCGTGAGGCGCGCACGGTGCGGCTGCGGATGGAGACCAGCTCCTCCTGCCCGACCAGCCAGCCGACCGCGTTCAGGAAGAGATCGCCGTTGAGTCGCGCCTCGACCAGCTGCTGGTTGTCGGCGAACATGGGGGTGCCGAAGACGACCAGCCGCGCCTCGTCCGGCGCCTTCTGCCCCTCGGCCGCGGGAGGCGGGGTGATCCCCAGGTCGCGCAGCTTGGCCTCGACCGCGACCGCGACCGAGAGCGGCCCCTTGCGGTCCTCGGGATCGAGCGACGCGGTGGGGTTCTTGCTGAAGACCTCGTCGACCTTCGTCTCCGCCCAGCTCGACGCGCTGGTCTTCACCAGCGCGGTCGCCGAGAGCCCCTTCTTGCCGGTCGCGTCGGGCTCGACGGTACGCGTCTGCGGATAGATGGTGTAGTCGCGGAAGTTCTGCGTGATGGGGTGGGTGCCGTAGGTCTTGGTGAGCGGCTGCACGCCGAGCGACGGGCCCTGGAAGAGGCGCACCACCTGGTCGATCACGATGTCGTTGCCGAGCTTCGCCCCCCAGTCGGAGAGCAGCTTGGTGAGTCGCTCGTCACCCTGGCGCGGGCCGATGAGCGCCAGGAGGTGCCCGCCGCGCTTCAGGTACGCGTCCAGGGTCTGCACCTCGTGGTCGTTCAGCGGCCGCTGCACGCCGGCGATCACCAGCACGCTCGCGTCGTCGGGGATCTGCTCCGCCGACGGCAGCACGAGCGGCTTCACCTGGTAGTTCTCCTGCTCGAGGGCGAGCTTCGCGTTGGCGTAGCCCTTGGGGTCTTCCTGGCTGCCGGTGTCGGCCTCGCCGTCGCCCTCGGCGAAGTAGACGATCTTCCTCGTAGTGCCGGAGACGCGGATGATGCCGTTGGTGACGCTCTCCTCGGTCGGGTTGGTGACCACGAACGATTCCTTGCCGTACTGGAGGTGCACGCTGCGCAGCGCCGTGATCTTCGTCTGCTCGACGAGCGCGGGCTCCTTGTCCGGGTCGACCAGGCGGTACTTCACGCGCGAGGGCGCCGCATACTGGTAGCTCTCGAGCAGGGTCTGCAGGGCCGCGTCCTGCCCGCCCTCGACGAAGCCCGTCATCTCGAGGTTTTCCTTCAGCGCCTCGGCGATCTTCTTCGACTGCGGCGCGAGCGTGTAGACGCCGGCCTCGGTCAGGTCCCAGCGGTGATGATGGCGGGTCGAGAGGTAGTTGCCGCCCACCACCAGGAGGACGAAGAGCAGCGTGTAGACGAGCGCGCTGGCGCCGTAGCGGGTCGAGCGCTGGCCGAGGAGGCCACGGAAATCCTCGAGGCCGAACGAGACGTAGGCGATCAGCAGGCCCGCGCCGAGGACGAGGTTCCCGACCACGTACCAGTCGTTGAAGGGCCGCTCGATGACGATCGTGCCGACGAAGCCGAAGACCAGGAAGAGCAGGCCGAGGAGGCCGAAGAGCGAGCCCGAGCGCCGCACCGCTACCTCCAGCGTACCGACTCGACCGAGCGCAGGGTGAGGAAGAGGCCGACCAGGAGCAGGGTGGCGAAGTAGACGAGGTCCTTGGTGTCGACGATCCCCTTGGTCATCTCGCCGAAGTGCTCGGTGATCGAGGCGTAGCGGATCATGCCGCCGGCCGCGCCCTGCAGCGTCTCACCGAGCCAGCCGATGGTGTACAGGACGAGGAGCGCGAAGAGGCTCCCGACGTAGGCGATCACCACGTTGTCGGTGAACGAGGCGATGAGCGTCCCGATGGCGAGGAAGACGGTCGCCATGAGCGCCAGGCCGAGATAGCCCGAGAGCATCATCGGCGTCTCGGGGTTGCCGTACCACTGGAGGAGGAGGGCGAAGAGCCCGGAGAGCGTCACCATGAGCAGCACCAGGGTGAGGCCGCCCAGGAACTTGCCGAGGACGATCTCGCTCACGCGCACCGGCGAGGTGAGGAGGAGCTCGTAGGTGCCGGAGCGCTTCTCCTCGGGGAACATGCGCATGCTGATCGCGGGCACGATGAAGATGAGGAGCACCGACATGTTGTGGAGGAGGGGGATCACCACCATCTGGTTCAGGTTGAAGCGCGAGAGCATCTCCGGATTGCGCATCATGCTGTAGAGCTGCAGCGTCTGGTTGAACGCGGAGAGGAGCGCGAAGAAGAAGTAGCCGGCGAGCGCCAGGTAGACCGCGAGGAGCACGTAGGCGACCGGGGAGGAGAAGTACGAGCGCAGCTCCCGGCCGGCGATGGTGAGGACGTTGCGCACGCTCAGGATTCCGTCGCCGCCGCGGCGCGGCCGCCGTCGCCCGTCTCGCGCGTGATCGCCTCGATGAAGACGTCCTCCAGCGTGCGGCCACGGGTCAGGTTGGCGAGCTGGTCCTCGACCACGATGCGGCCGTCGCTGATGATGACCACCTTGTCACACACCTGGGCGACCTCGGGCAGGATGTGGGTGGAGAGGACGACGGTGCGCTTGCCGCCGAGCGTCCGGATGAGGCCGCGGATCTCGATGATCTGCTTCGGGTCGAGGCCGATGGTGGGCTCGTCGAGGATCAGGACCGGCGGATCGTGGATGAGCGCCTGGGCGAGCCCGACCCGCTGCCGGAAGCCCTTGGAGAGATGGCCGAGGAGCCGCTCGCGCACGTCGCCCAGGCCGCAGGTGACGAGCGCCCGGTCGAGCGCGGGCGCGATGTCCGCGCGCGCCATGCCCTTCAGACGCGCGACGAAGCGGAGGAACCCGGTCACGGACATGTCGTTGTAGAGGGGCGGGCTCTCGGGCAGGTAGCCGATCCGCCGGCGGACCTCGTGCGACTGGGTGAAGACGTCGAAGCCCTCGACCCGGACCGTGCCGCTGGTCGCCGGCAGGAAGCCCGTGATGATGCGCATGGTGGTGGTCTTCCCGGCGCCGTTGGGGCCGAGAAAGCCCAGGATCTGCCCGGCGGGGGCGGTGAACGAGGCGTCGCGGACGGCGGCCAGCTCGCCGTAGCGCTTGCTCAGGTTGGCGACCTCGATCATCGAGCGATTTTCGACGCCGGTCCGCGGGGGGAAATTCGACCGGCGTATCTAGCGGCGACCCTCCGGGATTGCAAGGTCCGGGGAGGGCGGTCGTCTCAGGCGAGGAGGAACTTGCCGTTCCCGGCGACCACCGGTCGGCCGGGGTCGTCCTGCCAGGCGACGACCCAGACGTTGGCGATGCGCCGGCCGAGCTTGAAGATCTCGGCGCGCGCCCGGGTCGTGGACGGGCCCGCGGAGCGCAGGTAGTCGACGCTGAACGTGATCGGCTTCGGCACCCGTTCGCTGGCGCCCTCGTCGATCAGGCGGAGCAGCGCCGTGAGCTCGAGGAAGGCACCGAGGACGCCGCCATGCACCGCGGGCAGGGCGGCGTTGCCGACGATCTCCTGCCGGAAGGGCAGGATGCACTCGAGGGCGCCGTCGCGGCGCTCGACCTCGACGCCGAGGAAGCGGGCGTAGGGGATGGCCTCGAGGATGCGGCTCATTGCTGGCCGCCCTGCCGGGCGCGGATCAGCCGTTCGAACGAGCTGTCGCTGCGGTTGGCGCCGAGCATGAACGTGCCCAGCGCGCTGGCGAAGGGATCGTCCGCACTGCGCTCCCAGGCGACGGCCCGCACGAAGGCGACGTTGCGCGTCAGCCGGTAGCAGTCGGCGCGGGCATACAGCTCGAGGTCGGGCTCGGCGGCGCGCAGGTAATCGACCCGGAGGTCGATGGTGGCGATCGCCGTCAGCTCCTCCACCGCGCAGGCGACGGCGAGTCCGGAGGCATGGTCGATGAGGGTCGTGATCGCGCCGCCGAAGATCACCCGCCGCCGCGGATCGCCGATCAGCTCCTCGCGGAAGGGGAGGGCGCAGACGCCGAACGCGGGCCCGGTCTCCACCACGCGGAAGCCCAGGTACGCCGCGTGCGGCGTGTGGCTCATCATCCCTTCGCGCCCGGGGCCGAAGAGGGACTGCAGGGCATAGCGCCTGGGGGGAGGCTTGGCGGGCATGTCGGTGGGCTAGATGAAGTGCCGGGGGATCAGGTGCTTCTCGCGCGCCTCGCGCGCCAGCTGCTCGCGGAAGTCCGGGTGCGCGAGGCCGATCAGCGCCGTGGCCCGCTCGGCGACCGACTTGCCCTTCAGGTTCACGATCCCGTACTCGGTGACGACGTACATGACGTCGGTGCGCGGCGTGGTGACGATGTTGCCCGGCGTCAGCGTGCTCACGATCCGGCTCCGCCGCTCGCCCCGCTTGTCGTACGTCGAGGCGAGACAGATGAAGGCCTTGCCGCCGCTCGACGCGTAGGCGCCGCGCACGAACTGGAGCTGCCCGCCGGTGCCCGTCAGGTGGCGGTGGCCGTCGGACTCGGACGCCGCCTGGCCCTGGAGGTCCACCTGCGTCGTGTTGTTGATCGCCACCACCCGGTCGTTGCGCACGATGTTCTCGGGCAGGTTGGTGTAGTCGACCGGGTAGCTCTGCGCGCGCGGGTTCCGGTCGATGAAGTCGTACTGGCGGCGCGAGCCGGCGGCGAAGGTGAAGACGATCTGGTACGGGTTGATGACCTTCCGCGCGCCGGTGACGACGCCGGCCTCCACTAGGTCGACCATGGCGTCGACGAACATCTCGGTGTGGATGCCGAGGTCGCGCACGCCCGCGTCCTTCAGCACCGTGCAGACCGCGTTCGGCATGCCGCCGATGCCGATCTGCAGGCAGGCGCCGTCCTCGATCTCCGCGGCGATCCGCGTGGCCACCTTGCGGTCTACCTCGGTGACCGGCGGATTGGCGAGCTCGGGGATGGTGCCCGCGTCGCCGTCGATCACGTAGTCCACCTCGCTCGCGTGCACCGCTTCCTGCTGGCCGTACACGTAGGGCATCGCGGCGCAGGTCTCGACGACGAGGATGCGGGCCCGCTCGGTGAGCGCCTTGTGATAGGTGACGGCGCCGCCGAAGTTGAAGTAGCCGTGCCCGTCCATGGGGCAGGTCCGGATGCAGACGACGTCGAGGGGCTCGATGAACCGCCGGTAGTAGGCGGGCGCTTCGCCGAAGTTCATCGGGATGTAGTTGCAGCGGCCGTCGACGTTGCACACCCGTTCGTGGGCCGAGAAGTGCCAGTTGAACCAGAGGAACGACTCGCCCGTCGGATCCGCTTCCAGGACCGCGCGGGGCGCGAAGTTGGCCGCGGCGCGGATGCGGACGCCACGCAGCTCGCCCTTCCGACGCGCCAGCGCGCGGTCGAACAGGTCCGGCTGGCCGATCCCGACCCCGTAGTCGACCCAGTCCCCGGATTTGACGAGTCCCGCCGCCTCGTCCGCGGTGACGCGCGTGGCGCGCTTGCCCGGCATGGACCTAAGTCATATCCGACCTCGCCGCGCGGAGCCAGGTTTTACCGACGGTGGGGAAAAACCCCTTGACGCCGATTTCGCGACGGTGTTAGCGCCCGCGTTGGCTGCAACCCGGGGGGGCGGTCAGCCAGGAGGACCTGCAGATGACGGTTCGTCGCACGCGCCAGCCGCTGCCCGCGGCGCTTCGCATGACAGGTCGCCGCTCGGCCGGGCCGCTCGGCGGAACGGTCCTGATCGTCACGGCGCTGCTCGGGAGCGCGCCGGCCCTGGCGCTCACCCGCTTCGTGGCGCCGGGAGGGAGCGACACGGCGAACGTCTGCCTGGTCATGGCGACTCCGTGCGCGACGATCCAGCACGCGAATGACAGCGCCATGGCGGGGGACACGATCAGCGTCGCCGCGGGCACCTACGTCGAGAACGTGAACGTCACGCAATCCGTGATCATCATGGGCGCCGGTCAGGGCAGCACGATCGTCGAGCCAGCGCTCTCGAATCCCAACTGCAATACGGGCGGGGGCGGCTCGCTCTGCAGCGGCGCGGCGAGCAACATCTTCCTGGTCGGGGCCAACAACGTCACCATCCAGGACCTCACGTGCGAGGGCGACAACCCGGGGCTCACCAGCGGCGTGGTCGCGGGTGGCGCGGATCTGGACGCGCGGAACGGCATCATCACCAACCATCTCGTCGGCACCTTCAACAACCTGGTCGTGCACGACGTCACCGTGAAGGACGTCTACCTGCGCGGCATGTACGCCTCGAGCGGCGGGTCGTTCGATTTCCACGACAACACGATCGACAACGTGCAGGCGGATCCCGCCTCGGTCGCGATGTTCAACTTCGGCGGCGCGGGGAACATGCAGCACAACACCGTGACGCACGCCAACGACGCGATCAGCGCCAACCATTCGAGTGGCACGACCTTCGTGAACAACACCGTCATGACGTCGCTGAGCGGCGTGCACACCGACAACGCCGGCGACGGCGGCGGGGTGGCCGACTCGATCCAGAACAACCAGATCTCGGCCTGCGGCATCGATGGGTACGGCGTCTGGGTGTTCGTGCCCTACCTCGCGCCCGCCTTCAGCGGCAACACCGTGACCGGCTGTGCCGTCGGCATGGCCGCCTTCGGTGGCGGCGCGCCGGTGACCACCACCTTCACCAACAACCAGGTGGACGGCACGGGCGGCGTCACGAGCTCCGGCCCGACGATCGGCGTCTTCGCGACCACCGACCAGCTCGGCTTCGGCACCGCCGACGACTCCACCAGCTTCACCTCGAACACCATCGAGAACTGCGGCGAGGGCTTCCACCTGGAGCAGCCGGGCAACACGCTCACGCTCTCCGCGAGCGGGAACACGGTGCGCAATCAGACCGGCGACGGGGTGAACGTCCTCGGCGGTACCGGCACCTTCTCCTGCAACCTGATCACCGGGAACGGCACCGGCATCGCTTCGGCCACCGCCGCTACCGTCGCCCACATGAACTCGATCTTCGGCAACGGCACCGGCGCCGACGGGACGGCGATTCCCTCCGGGACCATGGATGCGACCAACAACTGGTGGGGCTGCGCCGCGGGCCCGGGCAACGCGGGCCGCGACAGCGTGACCGCGGGCGTGGACGCGTCCTCCCCCCCCGCGACACCGAACCCCTGCGCCCCCACCACAACCACGACGACCACGACGCCCACCACCACCACCACGACCACCCCGACCCCGACCCCCCGCAACCAGACCCCCCACACGCCACGCACACCCGCCCCCCCAC
>JACXTT010008407.1_pt1 | contig 14311 bp, 18 predicted proteins | sample 9270951 | NCBI WGS metagenome assembly JACXTT01 (sample SAMN15532306, study PRJNA645909) | rock metagenome | isolation source: weathered quartz diorite | place: Puerto Rico | collected 2017-06-21 | reverse complement strand
CCCGAATCTAACCCTCACGCGAACCGGAACCACCATCGGAACCGCCGGTTATATGTCACCTGAACAAGTCCGCGGCGAAAAATTGGATCCACGCACCGATCTCTTTTCCTTCGGCATGGTGCTGTACGAAATGGCGACGGGCCGCAAGGCGTTTAAGGGCGACACAGCGCCTGTCCTCCGCGAAGCCATCCTGAGTAGCACCCCGGTTTCAATCCGCCAACTGAATTCCAATATCCCGCCCGCGTTGGAACGCATCATCGCGAAGTCGCTTGAGAAAGACCGCGAATCGCGCTGCCAGAGTGCAACGCGGCTTCGTGCGAACTTGGAGCTTATTAAACGCGAGACTGCACCGGCTGCGCCCTTCCGCTACCGGCTGCTCGTGGCCGCGGTACTCTCTGCGTTATTGCTCGCCGGAAGCCTTGTCTGGCTCTGGAGACGGCAGCCCATTGCCGCTCAACCTCGGAGCGAAGTGAAACTCGTGCAACTCACCGCCAACTCCCCCGAGAATCAAGTAACCGGTGGGGCCATTTCACCTGACGGAAAGTATCTCGCCTACACGGACGACAAGGGTATGCACCTAAAGCTCATCGGGGGCGATGATGCGCAAGCGATTCCTGCGCCTGCAGCGCTCAAAGATGCCAACGTGAACTGGGAAATTATGAACACAGCCTGGTTTCCTGACAGCACAAGATTTCTCGCCAACGCCCATCCCGGCGAACAAAGCGGCAGCCAATGGTCCTCGGTCGGCACCAGTGTTTGGGTCTTCTCCTTACGTGGCGAACCGCCGCGAAAGCTGCGTGACGAAGCCCTGTCCTGGACGGTCTCGCCGGACGGTTCCGCAATCAGCTTCAGTGCAAGGAATAGGGTCACGGGAAACATTGAACTCTGGTTGATGGATCCGGAAGGAAACAAAGCGCACAAGCTGCTGGACGCTGACGAAGGAAAGGGCGTCGGCTCCCTTCATTTCTTTACGGGTGGAAAACGGTTTTCATACGGCTCCGAGGATAGCGCGGGCGGGAACCCGACGCTCTTGGCGCGTGACTTGGAAGACGGCACTGTTACAGTACTCGTATCAGCTGCCGAAATGAGAGCCATTGGCGAAAACGCATGGCTCCCTGATGGACGACTACTATACTTCGACCGCTGCGGTTACGACCTCGCGAGGCCGGATGCTCCCTGTAATTTCTGGGTGGAACGGCTCGATCTGAGCAGCGGCAGAGTCATCGAGGCGCCCAGGCGGCTGACCAACTGGGTTGGCTTTAGCGTCGTCGGCCCCGCTTCAACCGCAGACGGTAAACGCGTGTCCTTTTTGCAATACACCAATCGCAATGCCAGCTATGTCGCCGAGCTTGCTTCCGGTGCAACCCGGCTCATCAACTCCAAGCGGTTCACCTTCGAAGAATCCGGCAAAGATGCCGTAAGTGATTGGACGCCGGACGGCAAAAAGCTCATCCTCGTTCGCAATCGGGCAAGTCGCTATAGCGTTTACAAGCAGTCGCTAAACAGCGATACGCCCGAACCAATTGTCACCTCCGAATCGGGCGCCCTGGAAGATGCCCTTGTCAGCCCCGACGGCAACTGGGTCATTCTGCAGGTCTGGCCCGCCAATGGCGATACAACCTCCAATACCACGCTAAAGCTCATGCGAGTGCCGATCACCGGAGGTAAGCCGGAATTCATTTTTCCCATGCGCAACGGCAGTTCGGCCTTTTGCGCTCGTGCTCCTTCCAATGTCTGTGCGGTCGCGGAACAAAGCCTGGACAAAAAGTCGATGATCGTCACTTCCTTCGATCCCGTGAAAGGACGAGGCGCTGAGTTGAACCGCTTTGCCATTAGCTCCGATCAAGATACCACCCAGTATGTCGAACATCCGATGCTGTGTGACGTTTCACCCGATGGCACTCGTCTGGCGGTCGCGCGCAGCTCGGATGGCCCACTTGAAATTTACTCTTTGCGAGGCCAGCCCACGCTCGTCATCGGTAGCAAAGGACCGGACAAGCTGAAAAATTTAAGATGGGCTGCGGACGGCAAGTCATTGTTCGTATCCAGGCGTTTGTACGACACGAGTGAACTGGTCCACGTCGACCTGCAGGGGATAACCCACACGCTCTGGAAAAGCAGCGGCGAATACTGCTTCGGCGTTCCCTCGCCGGACGGGATCCACATTGCCATTTACGATTCCCAGCGTACCGCGAACATGTGGATGATGGAAAACTTCTGATTGCGTCCCGCCAACTTCCTAACTAATAGCCCAGCTCGCTGGCGACTGCGCTCCGACCCTCGATACCACAGTTTTGCGGACCGTTGTACTCGCATTGGGATAAATTGGGATAAAAGGCTTTACGCCGAAGGAGTCTCGAGAAAATGCGAGACCTCAGTAAGTACTGACAATAGTTAGTCATGGCGGAGAGGGGGGGATTCGAACCCCCGTTAGGGTGTTTAGTCCCTAAAACGGTTTAGCAAACCGCCGCCTTCAGCCTCTCGGCCACCTCTCCGGCGTTTACTTTCAATAGCTTACCACAACTGCCTAGGTCACTTGGTAAGCAGGTGGTAAGCACTTGCTGCTTACCACATCCAGAGCCGCTTCCATCTGCTTCATCGCCGCCAGCACGTGTCTTCCGAGAACTGAGGGAGCGATACGGCTTCAGTCCCGAAGTTGCGCACGCGACATACACAAAGCTACAGCCCTCATTGGATCTGGGCGCGACGTCATTGACTGACCTTTGCGCCGCCATCGGTATCGAACAGATGTCGTTTGAACGAGATTGGCTCGGAATGAATTCAGTGAACGGCGAAGCAATCTGCGTCATCGAGCGCCTCCTCCAAAACGGACACACCGTTGGCTTAGCTACGAATTTTTGCAGGCGCTTGCTCGACCTCCTTATCGCAAAACCAGTGGACTCTCAGGCGTTGCGGTTTGCTGCTCATCGGATATTGGATTGGCAAAGCTCTCGATCGAATTCTTCCACCGTGCGACCGCGATCATCGGCCACAATGAAATCATTTTCGTTGACGATCGCAGCGTGAATGTTGATGCGGCCAGGCGCTTCGGATGGACGGCTATCCAAGCAGCCGACGGATGGTTGGCGCGATTTAAGAACAAATAGCTTAGCGGCTGAGCAGAGCCTCTTCCGAGCCATTACTCTTAAAAGGTCCACATGCGCCTAATTGGCCTACGACGCTCAGAGAACACTACCGCAGATGCCAGTAATGGCCAACTCCTGATAAACGGACAAGTGAAACAAGGCACTTTCGCTACCTCTTGATGTCCCCTATCCCCGTGGCAGATTGAGGAGAGGACAGAAAACGAAGAATTTCGTCCATTACGCGCTCGGCCTGCTTTGTTTGAAAGAGAAACTGCGCGTGAGCGTCGCCGTCCAAAACTATCAGTTCTTTAGGCTCTGGAGCCTTCAAATACTGTGCCCTAATCCAGGGGAGTCGCGGGCCGTCGTCGTTCGCATCCTCGCGCGCAACGATAAAAAGTGTCCGCGATTTTAACTGGTCTGCTGGAAGATTCGGAGCAGCGCCAAGAAATACGATCCGATCGATCTCACCCGGTTTCGACTGAATCGAAGCGTCCCCAGTTGCTGCGCCTCCGAAACTCCCGCCAATCGCAAAAACCGTTTGTGCCCCCTGCTTCCTCAAATAGTGCACCGCGGCTAAAACATCGTTTGCCACCGGAGCGGTGAACATATCCTTATCCCCAGGTCCCGTCGAGCACCCAAATCCCCGGAAATCAAAAGCAACAACCTTGAACCCTTTTGCAGCTAGCATCTCGGCCTGCGGCTGCCAGCTCTCCTTCGTGAATCTTCCGCCGTGCGCTAGGACGACAGCCCGTTTTCCTTTTCCATATACATCCGCGCAAATCTTCGCGCCATCCTCAGTTGCAAACGAGACATGCTGCTGCGCCTGCAAATCGTGCGCTGGCAACAGCGCAACAGAAAGGATTATAAGATTTCTGAACATAGACTCGCTCCGGCAGGCCTGCAGTACCGACCCAGCATCTTGAAGTGCACATACATACCAAATGCTAGCCCGAGAATTTCTGCTGCCAGCCGGAACTTGTCAAGTAGGTACATTCGTGTCCCTGCTTGCACTGGCGGCAGAACCTGGGCAGTGTGGGGAGGCAAAGCAGTTGCGCAAGGGCCACTTTATCGTTACTTCAGGAGTCGTGAGAGGCGCGACAGTTCAAGTGTGGGACGCGGTAACGGGTTTTCTATTGCGAAATCTGCGCACCGAGAACGTGATTTAGTCATGGATGAGGATGGGAGGAAAACAATGGTGCGCGACCTGGGATGGACCGCGTGGCCGGCGAGTGTTCCACTGCGAGTGCACTTTGCCGACAAGGACCCGATAAGAAATCAAGCGGTTATCAATGCCATGGGCGTGAAGGTTCGTCAATCCGAGTCCAACTTCGAGCAGTTTGACTATGACGCGCCCGGGCATTTGTTCGCCGATCCAGCTTTTCCATCCTACAACGCTAATGCGGCCGAGTTGATGAAAAGACGAGTACTTGTGTTTCTAGAGGCCCGCGGAGGAATAAAGACCCATGCGAAAGAGTAGAGTGCGTGTTGCGGCACTCACTGCCCTAGTGCTCGCAACCGCTCGATGCGCTGCCGCCGATTCAGTGGATGATTTTGTTCGGCAACAGATGAAGGAGAGACACATTCCCGGAGCGGTGCTTATCGAACTCAAGGACGGCAAGATAGTCAAGGAACAAGCGTACGGGGTCGGCAACGCAGAGCTGAACGTCCCCATGCGCACCGACAACGTGTTTTTAGTTGCCTCGATCACGAAGGTTTTTGTTACAACTGGAGTCTTTCTGTTAATCCAAGACGGTAAACTCCACCTAGACGACAAGATCACCCAAATCGTTCCGGGACTTCCACCTTCATGGAATGACATCACCGTTCTTAACTGCCTTAGCCATACAAGCGGGATTCCAGAAATCGTGAGATATAGGCCCGGCGGGTTCCAATGGCTGGCAGGCACTCAGGAAGAAGCGCTGAAGCTCCTTTCGTCCTTGCCTGTGGAGCATAAACCTGGCGAGAAGTCGGGTTACAACGGAACGGAATTCCTTATCGTAAAAATGATTGTAGAGAAAGTGTCGGGGATGCGGTTGCAGGATTTTCTGGAGAAGCGCATTTTTGGGCCACTCCACCTGGAATCGGCACGATATGGGGACACCCTGGACATTATTCCAAATCGAGTTTCCTTCTACACTGCCTACACTCCTTCGGTTGACCGCAGTGTTGCGTTCGACCGCTGGGATGAGCTTGTGATATCAGACAGCAAGATCTGGAACTACCGCGTTCCGTACCCGGAGTGGTTGTACGGCGCAGCGGGTCTGAATATCAGCGCACTGGACCTTGCTAAATTTGACGCTGCTCTAACTCAGGGGAGACTACTGAATAAAAGCTTGCTGGAGCAGATGTGGACTCCTTATCGGCTCACCGATGAGGAGTTGGGAAGGTGTACGGCAGGTTGGATGACAAGGATGTGGAACGGCCACAAACTGGTCTTCCATCTCGGCGGCGATTTGGTGATATATGCTCACCTGCCGGATGAGGGTATTTCAGTGATCTGGCTGACCAACTTAGACCCATCAAATCCGTATGATGTTATGTCTGGAATTCTTCAACGAAATAGCCATTGAGTGGTTGAGTTGGAAAGATTCAATCGGCCGCCTCCAAGGCTTCTGCTGTCCTCCAACATGTATGGGTTTAGTCTCGAAAACGAGGGATTCTTTCGACTGGCGGCGGTGACTGCAATCGCGCCTTACCTGCGGCTGAGTAGAGGCAAAGGAGACAGTTCAGTATCCGAAATGAATCGATAACTGCGTTGCAGTTCTGGCTATCCTCTGTGCCGAGTTTGTATGACAGCACGTCGGTCTTATGCAACAGGGTATATGTTGAGCGCTCTTTACCAGATTTTTCAACATGCTCGAAGAAGTACGCCGGTTGTCCTCCAACGGTCGGGCAGCCTTTAGCTTCAAGCTTTTGGGTATCCATGGCGCGCAGTTGCTCCGCAAACCATTCCTCAATGGAGAGCTTGCGATTTCGGCGGAATTACTTGGACAGGTCCTGATTACGGTGCCAGAGGTTCACTAAGGAGAGCTGGCAACCGCAGGCAGAGATGCTTGCTGCGAAAGGGTTCAAGGTTGTTGCTTTTGATTTCCGGGGATTTGGGTGCTCGACGGGTCCAGGGGATAAGGATATGTTCACCGCGTTTACCAGGAGCTTGGAATAGTTCTCGCCGCAAGCTGACTCAGTACACCTTGCAAATACACATCAAGTGGTAAGTTCTACGGACCACTATAGAGCGATCCCCTGAACTTATTCTCGCTGTGCTTTGCATCCCGACACTGCCATGTTCCCCCCGGCGCAAGTAGGAACACAAATGTCCCTACTTGACAAGTTCCAGCTGGCAGAAGAGATTCTCAGGATAACACTTGATGTGTAGTTGCAATTCAAGGTGTGCTGGGTCGGTGTTGCGAGCATTGGGGGACTTTCGTGTCGGTGTCACGCAAACAACTGCGCAGTCTCAGGACTTATGGGCTCTTATCTGCGGGATTCTTCGTTTTTCCTCCGCTTCTGCAAGGCCAGACACTAACACCGAGTGAATTGGCGGAGATGGGCTCACGCCAGTTGCATGAGCAGGCGCGATCTACGACGGACAAAGGGGACGCTTTCAATCTCCAGGAGCTTGCCTCCAAGAGGGCGGCGGAAGGGACTCAACATGAGTGTCATGACTCGAACGGCGTTGATCGTTGCATTCGGATCCACAAGTTGCCTAGCACAGAGTGGGAGCGGCAACACTGCCCAGAGCGGCTCCCAGATCAAGCTGGAGAGAATGCCTGAGTCTCTCGAAAAGCGTTTCGCGCTGAGCGCGCTTCCCCCGCACCTGCGCGACGGTGCCACAACGTATGCTCTAGATCCACAAAGGGGATATGTCGTCGACCACAAGGGAACGAATGGATTCAGAACTCTCCGGAGAACGCGCCGATGAAGGAATTGCGCCACGGAACAGCGACCAGCCACGTGGCGATTGTGCATTTCAGTTCCAGGCGACAGTCCGCCAAGGTAACCCCGCTATCAGAGCTACAAGGCGCCAGGGAGGCGCGGTTGTTCATGGAGCGAAGGAACTCAGTCAACAAGGGAGAGTAAACAATGGCAAATCCGGTAATCGCGGTGATAGGTGGCAGTGGGAAACAGGGCGGCGGCGTGGTCGACGCGTTGCTCGCATCAGGTAAATTCGCGGTTCGCGTTGTCAGTCGCGACCCTGTCGGCGCTGCAGCTAAGACACTCAATATGCGGGGAGTCGAGGTCATCAAGGGCGACTTGCTCGACGCGCCCAGCCTGCGTTTGCCGTTCGAGGGCGCGTACGGTGCTTTCGTCGTGACGAACTTCTGGGATCCCGCGCAGATGCACCATGAGACAGAGATTGGCGCCGCAGCAGTGCGGGCAGCGCACGCGGCCGGGGTAAAGCATCTCGTCTGGTCCACGCTCCCCGACTGCGAGAGGATAACCGGCGGGCGTCGCAAGGTTGCGCACTTCACCGACAAGGCGCGCGTCGATGCGGTGGTCGAAGCGGCCGGTTTTCCGCGCTACACCTTTGTACATGCGCCCATGTACTTCCAGAACTTCCTCACGATGAACGCCCCGCAGCCGTTGCCGAACGGCGGTCGCGGCTTCGCGCTCCCGATGGACCTGGCGGCGCGTGTCATGTACGCCGGCGATCCCACCGAGGTCGGCCGCGCGGTGGCTGCCGCGTTCACTGCCGGCGATAAGCTGCCAAACGGCAGCCACCTCGCCGTTTGCGGTGGCGTTTACTCGTGCAACGACTTTGTTGCCACGCTAAACGCACAGGGGCACAAGCTGCAGGCGGTCCGAGTCGAGCCAGCCGAGGTCTACGACACCTTCTTTCCGGGCGCGCGAGAAATGCGCGAGATGTATCAGTACTTCGAACAATATACCTACTTCGGCCCGGAGCACGCGAAGCGCACCGCCGCGGCCAATGCCTTGGTCCCGGGTGGATTCACCGGCTTTGCCGACTGGGCGAAGGTCCACATGAAGCCGGTCTGACCTATTGCTCGCTCGTTAGAACGATTCGGAGGCTCGGCGCCTTGCAGTGAACCGATTAATGCATCGTTGTCAGTAGACGGTCGGCGCTAAGGGATTGGTTATGTACGTAAACACGACAACCGAAACTTGGAGGAGAAAATTATGCAAGCCATTCAACTGCACGAAGACAAGTTCCTAAAGATTTCCTGGGAAGAGAAGGGGCGCGTCATCGGCATCGATTGGAAAGAAGCCACCTCTTCGATGACTGACGAGGACTTCAAAGCCGCACTGACCTTATTCGCCGGGCACGTCGAGCACAAGAAAGCACGGGGAATTCTCGTGGATGTCAGCCGTTTTCGCCACAAGCCCGGTCCAGATGTAATGCCATGGCGGGCAAAAAACATCTCGAATCGTTACGCTGCTGCAGGTGTTAAGCGTCAGGCCTTTCTTTTTCCGAAGGGTGCGCAGCTCCCGCCGATGCGCTCGTCGCCGGAGGAGAAGTTTCTGACAGAGACTTTCGATGATGTTCAAAAGGCCGAAGCCTGGTTGACGGCTCCAGCCATTCCAGATGCCGGTTAATGATTCGTCCGAGTTCGAAGGTCACAAATCGGGAACTCGCCAAATTGTTCTGTTGAACTTCCGCTGGAAATGCTCGACAGGCAGCGCAATCGGGCATGTGCTATCTCGCTTCGGAGCGAACCATGGGCAATGAAATTCGGCCGTTCAAAATTCATGTCAGCGAGGCGGATCTCGAAGATCTGAAAAAGCGCCTGCGCGCCACCCGCTGGCCCGACCCGCAGACCGTCCCTGATTGGTCGCAAGGGGTTCCTCTCGATTACGTGGAGAAAATCTGCGAATACTGGGCGCGCGATTACGATTGGCGCAAAATCGAAGCGCGCCTCAACGCTCTCCCGCAATTTCACACGGACTTGGATGGGCTCGGCATCTACTTCCTGCATATTCGTTCACCGCACTCTGACGCTGCACCCTTGATCCTGACCCATGGCTGGCCTGGATCAGTCATCGAATTCTTGAAAGTCATTCCAGCCTTGACCGATCCCTCCCGTCACGGTGGTCGATCGCAAGACGCTTTCCATGTGGTTTGCCCCGCGCTGCCCGGCTACGGTTTTTCGCATAAACCGAAGCAAAACGGCTGGTCCGTGGAAAAGACTGCGCGCGCCTGGAGCGAGTTGATGCTGCGTCTGGGCTACCAGCGATACTATGCGCAGGGCGGCGATTGGGGTGCAGGGGTAACAAGCGTTATCGCGTTTCAGGACCCCGAACACTGCCGCGGAGTCCATCTGAATATGCCCATCGTTCAGCCAGATCCCGCCACGATGAACGACCTCACGGATGAAGAAAAAGACTGCCTGGGAGCAATGCAGTACTTCCAAGATTGGGACTGCGGTTACGCGATAGAGCAGAGCACTCGTCCGCAAACGATCGGCTACGGGCTGGCCGACTCGCCCGCCGGACAGGCGGCCTGGATTCTCGAAAAATTCTGGGCGTGGACCGATTGCCACGGAAATCCAGAGAACGTGCTGACTCGTGATGAGATGCTGGACGACATCATGCTGTACTGGCTTCCGAACGCCGCCGCCGCCTCGGCGCGTCTATATTGGGAAAGCTTCAAGAAATTCAACTATGAACCGGTTCGGATTCCGGTGGGCTGCAGCATCTTCCCGAAAGACATTCTCCGCGCGTCTCGCCGCTGGGCCGAGAAGCGCTATCCGAATCTGGTTCATTGGAACCGGTTGGATCGCGGCGGCCACTTCGCGGCGTTTGAACAGCCCGATTTGTTTGTGAAAGAGCTGCGCGCCTGCTTCGGCAAAATGCGCGCCATGTAATTTGAGCCCCTACCCCAGGGTCTCGACATTACGAGAACGCTCCGCAATCTCGAATTGCTGGGTTGATCGCAAGACGCGTGAGGAGGAGTGGGACAAGATCAACCATAGGCTCTGGGAAGGGTTTTCGAAGTTCTCGGCGGGGGATTGGGCGGGACGGCATACCGCCGTTTCGGAGGAAGAGTTCAAGCGAGAGCCGAACCGGAACAAATTCGCCGTGCTTCTGGGTCGGACGGCGCACATGTCGTATCACGTAGGGCAGGCGACGCTCGCGCGACACTGAGCAAGTGAAAACGCAACCGCTCGTTGGTAAGCACTTGGTAAGCGTTCGACTGCAAATGAGAACTTGCAGCGCAACTGAAGAGCTTCTAACGCTAACAAAACAAACCAGAATCGATCAGTGCGAACGGGTCAGGGTGAATTGGCAAGCCGCCGCATTCAGCCACTCTGCCACCTCTCCGGCGTTTGCGTTCAATAGTTTACCACAACCACCTAATTCACCTGGTAAGCAGTTGGTGAGCATTTGCTTACCACGTCCAAAAGCCGCTTCCATCCTTTTCATCACCGCCAGAACGGCGGGATTAAAGGCCTTGACGTAACGTTCTCTGGTTCACGTGTGGTTTCGTGTGTCTCAAGATGCGGGGTCACTTAGCTTGGGCGCACGCGAGCGCAGCGAGCGGGGGAAAGGAACGCCAAATCCGACTACATTAATAAGATGAACCAGGGGCAGCCGGACATTTGCGAGGCCGACGAGAGCAGCGCTGGGATCAGGCAGCTCTCGGACCAGGATCTTGTCGCCGAGGTCCTGCGCAAGGACCGCAAGGCCACGGCTGAGTTTGTGAGCCGCTACGCCGATCACGTTTACGGGTATGTGCGACGAAGGCTGCTTCCGCGGGCTGATCTCGTGGACGATTTAGTTCAGGAAATCTTTGTTGCGGCCTGGGAAAGCTTGGAGAAATTCAGGGGAGATTCTCCGCTTCGCGGCTGGCTGCTCGGGATTGCGCGTCACAAGGTGGAAGACCATTACCGCAAGCGCTTGAGAGAAACTCAGTTTCGAGACGAAGAGGAGAATGCGTGGGACGAACCTGCGACCTTTCATGATCTCGAGGAAACGCTAGCGACACGCCGGGATGGGCAGAGGACCCAGGAAATTCTCAAGACCCTTCCGGAAGCGTACAGTGTGATTTTGTTATGGCGGTATTGGGAGAAACGAAGCCTGCGCGACATCGCGGTGCAAATCGGCAAAACGGAAAAAGCTGTCGAACGGATGCTAGCGAGGGCCAGGGAGCAATTTAAAAAGAGGTGGTATGAGCGACAATCTCCAGCACGAGGATAGTTTGTTCGAGCTTTTGGCGCGGCAGGCTGATGAGGCGGGGTCTGAGCGAGCGCCGTCCCGGCTCAAAGACCAGATCTAAAAGGCGCGTGTCAAGAAGCAGCAGGAGTCAGGACGATTGCTTACCCCGGCCGAAACCCGAGCGAACTGTCACGGATTATATGTGTATGAGGACCTGTGGTCACACGCGACCTCGGTGGAAGGGGCCCAATCGTTCAATTGTTGCAGCGTCTGCCATGCGCGGGTGCTGGCGGAGAATTGGGAAGCAGCGCCTATTTATTGGAGACACTGCCCTTACGTAGTCTTCGGCAAAAAGTGAAAGGGCTTCAAAGCTTAAAGTAGATCCCAAAGAGGCTTTGGAAGTTTTTAGCGACCCGGTGCTCCGGCGGCGAAAGTTGATCGCCAAAGGTGTTTCGCGTAATGGTTTCCCCGAAGCTATACCGAAAATACCAGGAGCCACCTAAGCGAACGTCGAGGCCGACTGAAGTGCGTACGGCGATCGAAGCATGATCCGAGGAGGGCGGAGGGAGAGCTAGAGCTCCTCCTGTGGTGCCGCCGCCTGAAAGGCGGCTGTGGATGAGAACGCCACCAGCGCCCTCCGATAAGTAAGGCCGGATTCGGCTCTCGGGTTTTCGAAAATAGATCAGCGCACTTCCCAGAAAGGCATTCTGGGTGACCGTTTCCGGGAGCCGATAGAAACTGGATACACCGGAGCTGTTGATAGATGAGGTCAGCACTACGTCATTGCGGTTCCAAATGTAATCGGCTTGAAAACTAAAATAATCGAAAACGTGCGCGCCGATGAACGCGCCAGCCGCCCCCCCGTTGCTCGGATCGTAGGTCGAGGTCGATGCAGCACTCGAGGTGATTACGGCGTTGGCATCACCCGAAAGAGTCGCGATTCCTCCCGTCGCGCCGAGGTAGATCGTCTCTTTGGTTAGCTGTTGTGCCGTCAGGACGGAAGGCATGAGACATCCCAGGAGCAGCACGAACGGCCTGGTTTTCACAAGATCTCCATATCGCTATTCCCCCGACGCTATCGTAACGCACTCTGTATCTTAGAACGTGTGTATCGGGAGAGGTTTTTTGTTGGTGACGACCCTGCTGCACCTGTTCCTGCGGGGGATTCGGCACTAAAGCGCGACTTTGATTTCGTTGGGCAAAAGCGCTGGATTTCACCGAGGCATTGGGGTGTCGCCTGCCATTGTGTCGCCGTCTGAATGAGCCGCGAGACTTTCCAGATCGGGCGGATGCGGCGGTCCAGGCGCTAGAGGGAGACCCGCCTGCGTTTCATCCCTAGCGGTCTAGATAACGAAGTGCACCTTGACGTTTTCTTGCGAATCAAAGCATTCGAGCCCAATGTGCCTTTGGGGCCACAACGATTCTTTGATGCGTATGCGAAAGAGTTGGCGCGCGTCGATCAAGATGGGGACGGCGTCATATCCTTCGAAGAGGCGGACATTGACGGCACTTCCGATGGTCTGCCCAACCCACGGCTCTACCTCCCGGCAACGGCCTTCGACCGCTACGCCATGACGCGGGAAATCAACGATGGTTTGTTAGCGCCTCGTTTTGCTCCGGGTCAGCGCGGTTACGTTCAAGCCGGCTTGCACGTTCTGGTAACGCCAGCAGTGCCAGCGTCTGCGGGGCTAGACTCGGATCTCGGGTAATTCTAAGAATCGAGTCGAGGCGTGGGCAGGATCGCCAGGGAGAACCCCGTTCCGGCGATCCTCTTGCGTAGCCCGCACTGCAACCTTTGTGAAACCTTTTCGTCGTGGCTCTATCACATAGCCGGAGCAAATATGAGGATTGCCATTGCGATGCTTTTCTCGATGGGAGTGCTCGCTCTTGCCGGCGGGCAAGAAAAGCCCGTAGCGGCCGATAGTGTGGCTCCAGCGATCGGGTTGGAGATCGGCCAACCGGCGCCCACATTCGCGCTCACAGATCAGTTCGGCAACGAACAGTCCAATCAAACGCTAAAAGGTCCCAAAGGGACGGTCATTCTTTTCTTCCGTTCCGCGGACTGGTGACCGTTTTGCAAAGCGCAGCTCGTGCAGCTGCAAAACACCAAAGCTAAGTTCGAGCAGCAGGGTATCAAACTGGCTGCGATCAGCTACGACAGTAGGGCTATTTTGAAGGACTTTGCCAAACGCCACAACATCGAGTTTTCCTTGGTGGCCGATCCGGATTCCAAAGCCATTCGTAGCTTTAACGTTCTCAACTCAGATGCCAAGGGCATGAACAAAGGAATGGCCCATCCCGGATTTTTCTACATTGACGCTGCTGGAGTCATTCGCGAGAAGTATTTCGAGGCAAAGTACACAGACCGCTTCACGGCGAACAACGTCATCGCGAAGCTCTTCCCGGAACTAACCCAGGAGGTAAGCCCCAGCGTCGAGGCCCCTCACCTCCGGTTCACCCTTTCGCAGTCCGATCGCGCGGTCGTACCCGGTAGTCGGATAACCCTTTTGGTGGATGTTGAACTCCCGTCCGGCGTTCACGTCTACGCTCCTGGAGTCAAGGGCTACAAACCGATTCAGCTTGTGCTGCACCCATCGGGAGGAATCGAAACCGCGCCTGCCATCTATCCGACTTCCGAGATTCTGTACTTGCAAGCCATCAAGGAACAAGTGCCGGTCTTTCAGGGTAAGTTCCGAATCGCGCAAGACGTGACCATACCTGTCTCAAAAGTGGGAGCCGGTCTCCGGGCGGTGCTGCGGTCGGTAACGACGGTTTCAATCGCGGGTGACTTGCAATATCAAGCGTGCGACGCGACGATTTGTTATCCACCTACCTCCGTGCCGGTGAAGTGGGAGGTTAAGGTTGGGCCACTCGAACTCCACCGCTCTCCCAACGATATTCGGCATGAGTACCTAGCGTACGCTGCTATCCCGAGAACGGTGCTGGAGGCATATGTGAACTGCCTTATCGTAGTCCTTGCCATTTGGCTGGGCCCAGCGCCGCTGCTGTCACAAGCTCAACCTCTTGTCTAAGGTAAAGTTGCAAATTCGCCAGCTTCACCTGAAGAGGTTCTGGGCAAAAGGGCGTCACATAATTATGGAAGACGAGCA
>JACXTT010008406.1_pt1 | contig 14311 bp, 10 predicted proteins | sample 9270951 | NCBI WGS metagenome assembly JACXTT01 (sample SAMN15532306, study PRJNA645909) | rock metagenome | isolation source: weathered quartz diorite | place: Puerto Rico | collected 2017-06-21 | reverse complement strand
CCGTTTGCCGACCCGGGGGGTGTCGCGGCGGCTTGGGCGCCAGAGCGGGGCCGAGGCAAACGCCCCCCGGACGGAGCTGGGGCGGCGGGCCCGTCGGGCCGCCATCGAGGCAGCCGCCCGCCAACTCGGGATGCGGCCGTGCGATCCCGAACACCCGCCGCTGCTGCCGCCAGCGCGTAAGGCGCAGCCGTGAACGAGCTGGCCCGCCCCGGCGCGCCACGGCCCGCACCGGCCGGCCGGCGCGCGCGCAAGCGCCGCTCAGGCGGCGATTCGGCGCTGGGGCCCGCCAATCCCTTGCTGGCCGTTCGATTGCCGGCTTGGCGTTCGCGCATGCTGCTGTTCGGCCTGTTCTGCGGTTTCGTCGCATTGGCTGGCCGCGCGTTCTACCTGCAAGGCGGCCTTTCCACCCAGTTCCTGCAGCGCCAGGGCGAAGCGCGTTACGCGCGCACGCTGAACGTGGCGGCCACCCGCGGCGCGATCACCGACCGCAACGGCGTGGTGCTGGCTTCGTCCGTACCGGCCCGTGGAGTGTGGGCGATTCCGGACGATGTGGAGGCCGATAAGCGAGATCTGGCGCAGCTTGCCCAGTTGCTGGATGTCCCCTCGAGCGAATTGCGACGCCGGCTGACCGCCGATGAGCGCAGCTTCGTGTACTTGAAACGTCAGGTCGAGCCGGACGTTGCGCAGCGAATCGAATCGTTCAATCTGCCCGGGATCCACACCAGTCGCGAGTTCCGGCGACTGTACCCCGAGGGGGCGATCACCGCGCAGTTGCTGGGCTTCACCGACGTCGAAGACCGCGGGCAGGACGGCATCGAGCTCGCGTTCGAGCGCACGCTGGCCGGCCGCCCCGGCCTGCGGCGACTGATCAAGGACCGGCTCGGACGCGCGGTCGAGGACGACTGGGTGCGCGAGCCCGTCGAAGGGCGCGACGTGCGGCTGTCGATCGATCACCGGATCCAGTACATCGCGTACTCGTCGCTGCGCTCGGCGGTCGAGGCGAATCAGGCGCAGGGCGGATCGATCGTGGTGCTGGATGTGGCCAGCGGCGAGATCCTGGCGCTGACCAGTTGGCCAAGCTTCGACCCGGCGCGACGCGACCGGATGGAGCCGCAACATCTTCGCAATCGCGCGGTGACCGATACTTTCGAACCGGGCTCTACGATCAAGCCGTTCTCGATCGCGACCGCCCTGGAAGCCGGCGTGGTGACGCCGCGGTCGACGGTCGACACCTCGCCGGGATGGATCCGGATCGGCGGCCGGACCATCAACGACACCAGCTCGCACGGCTTGTTGACGGTCGAGCAGGTACTGGCCAAGTCGAGCAATGTCGGCACCGCGAAAATCGCGCTGCAGTTGCCGGCCCAGGCACTGTGGGACACGCTGACCGCGGTCGGCTTCGGGCAGGCGCCGCACGCGGGACTGACCGGCGCGGTGACCGGCCGCCTGCGGCCGCCCGGCAGCTGGCGCGAGATCGAGCAGGCGACCATCGCGTACGGCTATGGCGTGTCGGTCTCGCTGTTGCAGTTGGCGCGGGCTTATCTGGTGTTCGCGCGCGACGGGGACATCGTGCCGGTCAGCGTGATGCGCGCCGATGCGCCAGCGCCTTCCGTGCCCGTGCTGCGGCCGCAGACCGCGCGGGCAGTGCGGCGGATGCTGGAGGCGGCCGCCAGCGAGGAAGGCACCGCGGAGAGCGCACGCGTGCCTGGGTATCAGGTGGCTGGCAAGACCGGCACCGCCCGCAAGCTGCGCGACGGCCATTATTCGGACGCCTACGTTGCCTCGTTCGTCGGATTTGCTCCGGCCTCGAACGCGCGCGTGGTGATCGCCGTGATGATCGACGAGCCGCGCGCCGGGCGTTACTACGGCGGCGATGTGGCGGCGCCGGTTTTCTCGCAGGTTGCGGCCGGAACCCTGCGCGCGCTGCAGGTCGCCCCACAGGCGCAGGCGTTCGCGCTGGCCGCGGGCGATATGGCGACCGGTTTGCGGTGAATGGTGGATGCGGTGAGAAGCGCTGACGTATCCCGGCAGGCCGGGCGGACCGTTACCTGGATCCGTTCCCACGCCTCCGAGGCGGCGCATCTGCGCATCGACAGCCGCGAGATCAAGCCCGGCGACGTATTCCTCGCGCTGCCGGGCCGGCGCGACGACGGCCGCCTGCATGTGGCCGATGCGGTTGCACGCGGTGCGGTCGCGGTTGTGACCGACCGCACCGACGCCGATGCGCCGCCGTGCGCTGTTGCGATGCTGCAGGTCGAGCGCTTGGCGGCGCAACTGGGCGACATCGGCGCGGCCTTCTATGGCGAGCCGACCGCGCGGTTGCTGATGATCGGGGTCACCGGCACCAACGGCAAGACGTCGTGCAGCCACTGGATCGCCCAGGTATTGACCGCTTGCGGCCGGCGCTGCGCCGTGATCGGTACGGTCGGCTCCGGTTTCACCGACGCGCTGCAGGTCGATTCGACCTTGACCACACCCGATGCGATCGGGCTGCAGCGCCAGGCGCGCGCGCTGCTGGATGCGGGCGCACAGGCGGTGGCGATGGAGGTTTCGTCGATAGGCCTCGATCAGGGGCGCACCGACGCGATCGATTTCGACCTGGCTCTGTTCACGAACCTCACGCGCGACCATCTGGACTATCACGGTTCGATGACCGAATACGAGCGCGCCAAAGCGCGCCTGTTCGATGCGCCATCGCTGGCGCACGCGGTGTTGAACCTCGACGACCCTTTCGGTCAGCGGCTGGCTCACCGCTGCCGGGCGCGAGCCCTTCGCTCCACCGGCTACCGGGTGCAGGCCGCGGTGCGGCACGATGCCGCGGCCGACGTCGAGACGGACTTCGCGGACGTGGATTTCTCTCTGGCCGGCGAATCCGTGGTGCTGGGCGCGGACGACATCCGGTTTGATGCGCGGCTGCGGCGGGCGGGCGCGCCCGAGCGCAAGGTGCCGGTGCGCGCGCCAGTGATCGGCCGCTTCAACGTGTCCAACGTGCTCGGAGTGCTGGGCATCGCGCTGGCAGCCGGCATCGACGCCCATGACTCGGCCCGGGCGCTCGAACACCTGCGCCCGCCGGCCGGGCGGCTGCAGCGCGTCGATCTGCCGCAAGCCGACGTGGAACGCGGTGGGGCCGGGGAGGGCCTTCCGCTGGTGCTGGTCGACTACGCGCACACGCCGGACGCGATCGAGCAGGCGCTCAGCGCGCTGCGTCCGGTGGCGCAGGCGCGCGCTGGCCGCCTGTGGATCGTGTTCGGAGCCGGTGGCGATCGCGATCCGGGCAAGCGGCCTCAGATGGGGGCGGCCGCCGCGCGCGGCGCCGACTGGATCGTCGTGACCAGCGACAACCCGCGCAGCGAAGAACCGGGCCGGATCATCGAGCAGATCGTCGCCGGGGCCCGCGAGGCCGGCGCGCGGCCGAGCTGCAAGGAGGATCGTGCGCTGGCGATTGCCGACGCCGTGTTGCAGGCCGATGCAGCCGACGTCGTGCTGATCGCCGGCAAGGGCCATGAGCAGTACCAGGAAGTGGCGGGAAAGCGTCTCGCATTCTCGGATCTGGAGTGTGCGCGCCGAGCGCTGCAGCGCCGCGCCGGTGTCGCGCCCGGAGCGGCATCGTGATGATCACGCTCGGGGAGCTGGCGCGGGTGATCGACGGCGCAAGGACCGACAGGGTGGATGCGCGCGTCGAATCGGTCAGTACGGATTCGCGCACGTTGCCCGTCGGGGCTCTGTTCGTGGCGCTGCGCGGTCCCCGGTTCGACGGCCACGACTATGCGGAGCAGGCGCGCCAGCGCGGAGCCGCTGCGTTGATGGTGGAGCACGCGCTGGCGGTCGATTTGCCTCAACTGTGCGTGCCCGATACGCGGCGCGCGCTGGGTCGGGCCGCGGCGCACTGGCGCGCCAGGTTTTCGCTGCCGGTGATCGCGGTCACCGGCAGCAACGGCAAGACGACGCTGACTCAGATGATCGGCTCGATCCTCGCCCGCGCCTACGGCGAGCGCGATGGTCGGGCGCAATGGCTGGCTACCCGCGGCAACCTGAACAACGACATCGGCTTGCCGTTGATGCTGTTCGATTTGGCCGCCGATCATCGGGCCGCGGTATTCGAGCTGGGGATGAACCGCGTCGGCGAGATCGCCGAGTTGGCGCAGATGGCCCGGCCAACCGTGGCGGTCGTCAACAACGCTCAGCGCGAGCACCAGGAATTCCTGCAGTCGCCCGAGGCGACCGCGCGCGAAAACGGCGCCGTGTTGGCCTCACTGCCACCCGACGGCATCGCCGTATTCCCGGCCGATGACCCGTGTGCTCCGATCTGGAGGGAGCTCGCCGGCCTGCGACCGGTGATCGACTTCGCGCTGAAGGGACCCGCCACCGTCACCGCGCGCCACCGGGCGGGCGACGGAGGCAGCGAGGTTCGAATCTCGACCCCGGCCGGACCGATCGACACGAAGTTGGCGCTGGCCGGCGCGCACAACGTGCACAACGCGCTGGCTGCCGCGGCGTGTGCGCTGGGCTTGGGCTTGGCCCGCGAGGCGATCGGCGAGGGACTGGCCGCTTTCCGCGCGGTTGCCGGGCGCGGCACGCGGTTGACCGGCGAGCACGGCACGGTGGTGATCGACGACAGCTACAACGCCAACCCGGATTCGGTGCGCGCGGCCATCGACCTGCTGGCGGCCGAGGCCGCACCGCGCCTGCTGGTGCTGGGCGACATGGGCGAGGTGGGCCATCAGGGGCCCGCCTTCCACCGCGAGGTGGGGCGGTACGCGAAGGCGCGCGGCATCGAATCGCTGTGGGCTGCCGGCCCTTTGTCGCGCGAGGCAGTGGCGGCCTTCGGCGCAGGCGCACGACACTTCGACGAGGTCGAAGCGCTGATCGGTGCTGTGCGGCCGCTGCTGACCGCCGGCGGCACCGTGCTGGTGAAGGGCTCGCGTTTCATGCGGATGGAGCGCGTGGTGCGCGCGATTGCAGGTGGAGCTTCGGATGGGCATTGACGATGCTGTTTGAACTGTTCCAGCGGTTGTCCCAGAACGTGCACGCCTTCAGCGTGTTCTCGTACCTGACGCTGCGCGCGGTGCTCGCCGCGGCCACCGCGCTGCTGATCGGTCTGTTGGCAGGGCCCGCGGTGATCCGCTGGCTGACCAAGATGAAGATCGGCCAGGCGGTGCGGACCGACGGACCGCAGACGCACCTGGAGAAATCGGGAACTCCGACGATGGGCGGCGCGTTGATCCTGATCTCGATCGTGGTGACGACGCTGCTGTGGGCCGATCTGTCCAACCGCTTTATCTGGGTCGTCATGGTCGTGATGCTGGGGTTTGGCTGGATCGGCTGGGTGGACGACTATCGCAAGGTCGTGCGCCGCGATCCGAAGGGAATGCCGGCTCGCGAGAAATTCCTGTGGCAAACCGTGGTCGGGTCCGTCGCAGCCATCTATCTGGCGTTCGCGATCGCCGCGCCGACGAGCGCGCGCATGTGGCCGCTGCTGCTGGAATGGATGGCCAACGGCTTCGTGCTGCATCTGCCGCCCCGTGCCGACTTGATCGTTCCGTTCTTCAAGAACGTCGCCTATCCGATGGGGGTGGTTGGATTTGCGGCGCTGTCGTACTTCGTGATCGTCGGCACCAGCAACGCGGTGAACCTGACCGACGGCCTGGACGGCCTGGCGATCATGCCGACCGTGATGATCGGCGGCGCGCTCGGGGTCTTCGCTTACGTGGTGGGCCGCGCCGACTACGCTCGTTACCTGCTGTTTCCGCACATACCCGGCGCCGGCGAGCTGGTGATCGTGTGCGGCGCCGTCGCCGGAGCGGGCCTGGCGTTCCTGTGGTTCAACGCGTATCCCGCCGAGGTGTTCATGGGCGACGTGGGCGCGTTGGCGCTGGGCGCCGCGCTGGGCACGATCGCCGTGATCACACGGCAGGAGATCGTGCTGTTCATCATGGGTGGAGTGTTCGTCGCCGAGACGGTCTCCGTTGCGATGCAGGTGCTGTATTTCCGCTGGACCGGAGGGCGGCGCATCTTCCGGATGGCTCCGCTGCACCATCACTTCGAGCTGTCGGGTTGGAAGGAAACGCAAGTGGTGGTGCGCTTCTGGATCATCAGCATGATGCTGGTGCTGGTCGGCCTGTCGACGTTGAAGATCCGATGAGTCGGCAGCCTCCATCACATGAGCCGCAACAGGGCGAGGACGCCAGCCAGGCCCACTCGCAGCCGATGACGCGTGCGCTGGTTCTAGGTTTGGGCCAGAGCGGCCTGGCGATGGCGCGCTGGCTCGCACGCGAGGGCTGGCACGTGCGAGTGGCCGATACGCGCCAGGACCCGCCGATGCGGTCCGCGCTGGAGCGGGAACTGCCGCAGGTCGAGCTTCACAGCGGTGGCCTGGATGCAGGGCTGCTGGCGGGAGTCGAACTGCTGGCGATCAGCCCGGGTCTGCCGCCACATCGCGCGCCGGCCGCTGCGCTGGTCGCCGCTGCCCGCAAGGTGCGCGTGCCTTTGGTGGGCGAGATCGAGCTGTTCGCTCGGGCGCTGGCACGGCTCAAGCAGGAGCGTGGCTATCAGCCGCGGCTGATCGGGGTCACAGGAACCAACGGCAAGACGACCACGACCAGCCTGGCCGCGAAGATGGCCGTGGCGTGCGGGCGCGACGTGGCCGTGGCGGGAAACATCGCGCCGTGCGCGCTCGACGTGCTGGCCGCGAAGCTGCAGTCCGGCAGCCTGCCCGGCGTGTGGGTGCTGGAGTTATCCAGCTTCCAGCTCGAGACGACCGCGACGCTCGCCTGCGACGCAGCGGCGATCCTGAACCTGACCGAGGATCACCTGGACTGGCACGACTCGATGGCGCACTACGCGCGGGCCAAGGCGCGCATTCTGGCGCGCGGCACGGTGGCAGTGCTCAATCGGATGGACGCAGCGGTGATGGCGCTCGCCTCGGCCAACGCGCGCGTGTCGAGCTTCGGACGCGACGCGCCGGCTCATTGCGGTGATCTCGGCCTGATCCACGATCGCGGCATCGACTGGCTGGCGCTGGCCGAGGATCCGGACCCGCAGCCGGGGTCGTCGCGCAAGCGCGCGGCGCGCTCGCAGGGCCCCGTGTTCATCCGCCGGCTGATGCCGTCCGATGCGCTGAAGATCCACGGCCGGCACAACGTGATGAACGCGCTGGCGGCGCTGGCGCTGGTGCGCGCGATCGGGTGCCCGCTCGGACCGAGCTTGCAGGCGCTGCGCGAATACCACGGCGAATCGCACCGCACCGAACGCGTAGCGGTCATCGATGACATCGAGTACTACGACGACAGCAAGGGGACCAACGTCGGGGCCACGCTGGCGGCTATCGAAGGACTGGCTTCCGAAGGCCGCAAGCTGGTCGTGATCATGGGCGGCGACGGCAAACAGCAGCGCTTCGAACCATTGGCCGGCGCGGTAGCCGCCCACGCGCGGGCGGTGGTGCTGATCGGGCGTGACGGGCCGATCATCGGCCAGGCGTTGCAGTCAACGGGTGTTGAGCTCGTGACCGCCGCCACGCTGCCCGAGGCCGTGGTTTGCGCCAGCAGCCTGGCGGTCCGTGGCGACGCCGTGCTGCTGTCACCCGCGTGCGCCAGTTTGGACATGTTCCGCGACTACGCGCACCGCGCGCAGGTGTTCGTGCAGGCCGTGATGCAGCTCTCGGGCGCCCCTGGCGACGCACCGGGCGCCCCAGGCGCCGGCACATCATCCGCAGGTTCGGGGCCGTGGAGCGAACCGTTTGCGGCGAGGGCCCTGTGTGGGTAAGCCGGCTTTCCGCCCGGCTGCGTCGCCGCCCCCGGCGGGGCGACGAGCGATTCACGCCAGGGGCGGCGACCTTGGCGCTGGCGGGTCTGGGGGGCGTAGCCACTGTGCGCCGCGGGGCGCGCTTCGCCCGGATCGACGCGACGCTGTTGGCGGTCGTGGCGGCGCTGCTGATGTTCGGCGCGGTGATGGTCTATTCGGCCTCGATCGCTCTGGCCGACTCGCCGCATTACAACGTGACCCAGGGGCACTTCCTGGTTCGCCATGCGGTCTCGATGCTGATCGGCGCGGGCGCAGCCGCGGCCGCCTTCGGCGTTCCAATGGCGGGCTGGCAGCGCGTGGCGCGCTGGGGGTTTTTGGCTGGGGTGCTGCTGCTGGTCGTCGTTCTGGTCCCGGGCATCGGCAAGGGCGCGCTCGGTGCGCGGCGCTGGATCGCGCTGGGGCCGCTGAACCTTCAGCCCTCCGAGCTCATGAAGCTCGCGTGCGTGCTGTATGCGGCGGACTTCACGGTGCGCAAACAGGATTACATGCACGACTTCGGCAAGGGGTTCCTTCCGATGGCGGGCGTGATGGCCGTGGTCGGCGCGCTGCTGCTGTTGCAGCCCGATCTGGGCGCGTTCGGGGTCATCGTCGCGATCAGCGTGGGGATCCTGTTCCTCGGCGGCGTCAACGGGCGCCTGTTCGCGTCGATCAGCGTGGCCCTGGCCGTCGCGTTCATGACCGTGATCTGGACCAGCCCGTGGCGGCGCGAACGTATCTTCGCGTACCTGGATCCATGGTCGGCCGACAACGCGCTGGGGCGCGGCTACCAGCTGTCGCATTCGCTGATCGCGTTCGGCCGCGGCGAATGGTTCGGAGTCGGCCTGGGCGCGAGCGTCGAGAAGCTGCATTACCTGCCGGAGGCGCACACCGATTTCATCGTCGCGGTGATCGGGGAGGAACTGGGCCTTGCCGGAGTGCTGGCGGTCGTGTTCGCCTACTACTGGCTGACGCGGCGCGCTTTCGAAATTGGACGCCAGGCGGTCGCGCTCGACCGCACGTTCGGCGGGCTGGTCGCTCAGGGCGTCGGGCTGTGGATCGGCGTGCAGGCCTTCATCAACATCGGCGTGGCTACCGGCTTGCTGCCCACCAAGGGGCTGACGCTGCCGCTGATGAGCTATGGAGGCTCGGCGCTGCTGTCGACGATGGTGGCGCTGGCGCTGCTGCTGCGGGTCGACCTCGAGAACCGTGCGCTGATGCGAGGAGGCGGGCCACGATGAGCTCGGCCAGCGCCACGCCCGCGGTGTCCGTCCCGCCGTCGCGCCACCTGATGGTAGTGGCCGCCGGCACCGGCGGACACGTGATGCCCGGTTTGGCTGTGGCTGAACTGCTGCGCGCGCGCGGCTGGCGCGTCAGCTGGCTCGGCACGCGTGCAGGTATCGAACGGGGCCTGGTTGCGCCGCTGGCTATCGACTTCGACGCGGTTCCGTTTTCCGGCTTGCGTGGCAAGGGTCTGCGCGGCGCCGCGTGCGGCAGCATCAATCTGGTGCGTGCGTTCGCCGTCAGCCGGCGCGTGATGGGTCATCGCGCGCCCGACGTCGTGTTTGCCACCGGTGGCTATGTGGCGGTGCCAGCCGGCGCGGCAGCGGCGACGCGGCGCCTGCCATTTGCGCTGCTCAACGCGGATGCCTCGCCTCACCTTTCGATGCGCGTGCTGCGTCCGATCACCACGACCGTACTGTGCGGCTTCGATGGCGCCGCCAGCCGGTTGGCGGGCCGCAAGGGCATTGTGACGGGGGCGCCGGTGCGAGAGTCGATCGCCGCGTTGACCGCGCCCGAGCAGCGGCTTGCGAACCGGGGCGGGCCGCTGCGCCTGCTGGTGGTCGGTGGCAGCCTGGGGGCGCGCGTTCTGAACGAGACGATCCCGGCCGCGCTCGCGCTGATGCCCACCGACCGGCGTCCACAGGTGCTGCACCAGTGCGGCGGCGCTCACGTCGAGGCGGCCCGCGCCGCATACGCCAGCGCCGGCGTGCAGGCCAGCGTGTGCGGCTTCATCGACGACATCGCCAAGTGCTACGAGGACGCTGATCTGGTGGTGTGCCGCGCTGGCGCGATCACGGTGTCTGAGTTGTGCGCGGCTGGCGTGGCGGCGATCCTGGTGCCGCTGGTGGTGTCGACCACCGACCACCAGCGCTTCAACGCCGAGTTCCTGGCCTCCCGCGGAGCCGCCCTGCACGTGCCGCAGCAGCGCTTCGACGCTCGTACGCTGGCGCAGCTGCTCGGCAGCCTGACGCGCGAGCAGATCCTGCAGATCGCGGTGCGCGCCCGCTCGCTCGGCCATCCGCATGCGACCGCCGCGGTGGCCGCCGCCATCGAGTCACTGGTCAGGGCGCCTCGGTGAAACACGCGATCCGTCACATCCATTTCGTCGGGATCGGAGGTTCCGGCATGAGCGGGATCGCCGAAGTGCTGCTCAACCTCGGCTACGTGGTCAGCGGCTCCGATATGGCTGAATCCCCGATCACGCAGCACCTGACGCGCCTGGGTGCACGGATCGCGGTCGGCCACGACGCGGCTCACGTTCAGGGCGCCGACGTGGTGGTCGCGTCCTCGGCGGTGCGCCCCGACAATCCGGAAGTGGTCGCGGCGCGCGCCCGCCGCATTCCGGTCGTGCCGCGTGCGGTGATGCTGGCTGAGCTGATGCGGCTGAAGCAAGGCATCGCGATCGCCGGCACGCATGGCAAGACCACGACAACCAGCTTGGTGGCCAGCGTGCTGGCCGCCGGAGGACTCGACCCGACCTTCGTGATCGGGGGGCGCCTGAATTCGGCCGGAGCCAATGCGCGGCTCGGCGGCGGTCAATACATCGTGGTGGAGGCCGACGAGTCGGACGCGAGCTTCCTGAACCTGACGCCGGTGATCGCGGTGGTCACCAACATCGACAACGATCATATGGAGGCGTACGGCCACGACTTCAGTCGCCTGCGCCAGGCGTTCGTCGACTTTCTGGGGCGCCTGCCGTTCTACGGTCGCGCCGTGCTGTGCATCGACGACGAGCAGGTGCGCGAGATCGTGCCGTTCATCTCCAAGCCGATCGTCACCTACGGCTTCTCGGAGGCAGCACAGGTGCGCGCGGTGGCGGCAACGCCCGTGGGTACGCGGATGCGCTTCTCGGTCGAGCGCGAATCAGCGCCGTCGCTGCAGGTCGAGCTGAACCTGCCGGGACGGCACAACGTGCAGAACGCGCTGGCGGCTATCGCGGTGGCAGGCGAGCTGGGGGTCACCGACGGCGCGATGCAGGAGGCGCTGAGCAGCTTCACCGGAGTGGGCCGCCGCTTCGCCCGTCATGGCGAAGTTCCGATCGCCGGCGGAGGCTACACGCTGATCGACGACTACGGACATCATCCGGCCGAGATCGATGCCACGCTGGCGGCTGCGCGCGGCGCATTTCCCGGGCGCCGGATCGTGCTTGCGTTCCAGCCGCATCGATTCACCCGCACGCGCGACTGCTTCGAGGATTTCGTCCGGGTGTTGTCCGGCGCCGATGTGCTGGTGCTGGCCGAGGTCTACGCCGCGGGTGAAGCCCCGATCGTGGCGGCGGACGCCCGCTCGCTGGCGCGTGCGCTGCGCGTGGCCGGGCGCATCGAGCCGGTGTTCGTCGAGCACGTCGAACAGGTGCCGCAGGCGATCCTGGACACGGTGCGTCCCGGTGACGTGGTGATCACGATGGGGGCCGGCTCGATAGGAACGATCGCAAGCCGGCTGGCTCAAGCGGAACGGAGAGCGGGCCAATGACGGACTTTGGGCGAGTTGGTGTGCTGTTGGGTGGGCGTTCGTCGGAACGCGAGATCTCGCTGATGTCGGGCCGCGCGGTGCTGGAAGCACTGCGCGGCCGGGGGATCGATGCTCACCCGTTCGATCCGTATCTGCAATCGCTGACCGAGCTGGAACGTTCGGGTTTCAAGCGCGTGTTCATCGCACTGCACGGCCGCTTCGGCGAGGACGGCACGATTCAAGGAGTGCTCGAGACGCTGCGGATTCCGTACACGGGCAGCGGTGTGCAGGCCTCGGCCGTTGCGATCGACAAGCTCGTGACCAAGCGCTTGTGGGTATGGGCCGGAATACCGACGCCAGCCTGGCGCGAATTGGAAGCGGACAGCGACTTCGACCCAGTCGCTCGCGATCTGGGCGGGCCGGTGGTCGTGAAACCCCGCACGGAAGGCTCGACGATCGGCATCACGAAGGTCGCCTCGAATGCGCGCGGCGAGCTGGCCCATGCGTTCACCGAGGCACGGCGGTACGACTCGCGCGTCTTCGCCGAGGAACTGGTCGTCGGACGCGAGCTTACCTGCGCGATTCTGGGCGGTGGCGCCGGCGCCGAAGCGCTGCCGCTGATCGAGATCCGGGCGCCGGAGGGCAACTACGACTATCAGAACAAATACTTCAAGGACGATACCCAGTACCTGTGCCCGGCTCCGATCGATCCGGCGCTGGCGCAGCGGATCCAGCGTGTGTGCGTGCAGGCGTACACGGTCGTCGGTGCGCGCGGCTGGGGGCGCGTGGACGTGATGCTCAAACCCCGGCCCGACGGCGACCAGCCCCTGCTGCTGGAGCTGAACACCTCGCCCGGCATGACCGGGCACTCGCTGGTGCCGATGGCGGCGCGTGCACGTGGAATGGATTTCGCCGATCTGGTGCTGCGGATTCTGTCCGAAGCGACGCTGGAGGTGACGTGAGCCGGTTGCAGTTGATGCGCTGGGCTACCGCGGCGCTGCTGGCCGCCAGCGGCGTGGTGGTGGCCGTTGCGCTGGCGCTGAAGCTGGCGCAAAGCCCGCGCTTCGACCTGCGGCACATCGAGATCGTGGGCGACGTGCGCCACATCAGTCGTGCTGCCGTGCGGGCGGCGATCAGCGGGCGTCTGGTCGGCAACTACTTCACGATCCACCTGGACCAGGCGCGCCGTGCGTTCGAGACGCTGCCGTGGGTCGCGCAGGCTTCGGTGCGCCGGATATGGCCGAATCGGCTGCGCGTGACCCTCACCGAGCACCGGGCGCTGGGAGAGTGGAGCGACGGCCGGCTGGTCTCGGATGCGGGAGTGCTGTTCGTCGCCAATCCGGCCGAGGCGGAGGCCGACGGACCGCTGGTGAGCTTTGCCGGGCCGCCCCGCTACGCCTCGGACGCCGTCGATCACTTTCGCCAGTTCAGTGCGCTGCTGGCTCGGCTGCAGCTGCGCATCGTGGCGCTGCGAATATCCGAGCGCGCCTCCTGGAGCCTGACCACGACGCCGCGCATGCAGATCGAGCTCGGGCGCGACGACCCGCCCGGGAGCCTGCAAAAGCGCCTGGCTTGGGTCGTGGCGGCCTTCCCGGTCGTGCTCGCCCGACTGGACGGCCCCGCCACGCGGATCGACGCGCGCTACTCGAACGGATTCGCAGCCGCGGGCGGCTCCGTGAAAACCGCTCGATGAAGGCAGCGCGATGAAGAACGACCTTATGAGACCGAGAACGGACAGCAAGGATCTGATCGTAGGGCTGGATGTGGGTACCTCGAAGGTCGTCGTGGCGGTAGCGGAGCTGCTGCCCGACTCGCGCTATCAGGTGATCGGGCTCGGACAGGCGCGTTCCGAGGGGCTGCGCAAGGGCGTGGTCGTGAACATCGAGGCGACGGTGCAATCGATCCGGCGCGCGCTGGAGGAAGCCGAGTTGATGGCCGCCTGCCGGATCTCGGAGGTCTTCACCGGGATCGCCGGCAGCCATATCAAGAGTTTCAACTCGAGCGGCATGGTGGCGATCAAGGACCGCGAGGTGATGCCGCCCGACGTGGACCGCGTGATCGAAACCGCCCGCGCCGTCAACATTCCGACCGATCAGCAGGTGCTGCATGTGCTGACGCAGGAGTTCATCGTCGACGGTCAGGAGGACATCCGCGAGCCGATCGGAATGAGCGGCGTGCGGCTCGAGGTCCGCGTGCACATCGTCACCGGGGCGGTGAGCGCCGCGCAGAACGTGGTCAAGTGCGTGCGGCGCTGCGGTCTGGAGGTGAGCGACCTGATCCTGCAGCCGCTCGCCTCCTCGCTGTCGGTGCTGACGTCCGATGAGCGCGAGCTCGGCGCGGCGCTGGTCGACATCGGAGGGGGCACAACCGACATCGCGATTTTCACGGGCGGCGCGATCCGCCACACCGCGGTGATACCGATCGCCGGCGACCAGATCACGAACGACATCGCGATGGCGCTGCGCACGCCGATCCCGGACGCCGAGGAGATCAAGCTGCGCCACGGCGTGGCCAAGGAGGTGCTGGCCGAAAGCGCCGACCGGATCGAGATTCCGGGCATCGGCGACCGGCCACCCCGGCTGCTGTCGCGTCAGGCGCTGGCCGCGGTGATCGAGCCGCGCGTGGAGGAGCTGGTCCCGTTGGTGCAGGAGGTGTTGCGCGAGTCCGGCTACGAGGAAATGCTGGCCAGCGGCATCGGGCTGACGGGACGCAGTTCGCTGCCGCCCGGCCATCCCCAACTGGGCGGAGGAGACGTGTTGCGGCCGGCCCCCGCGCGTGTGCGCCGATACAGAGCGGCCCC
>JACXTT010008405.1_pt1 | contig 14316 bp, 15 predicted proteins | sample 9270951 | NCBI WGS metagenome assembly JACXTT01 (sample SAMN15532306, study PRJNA645909) | rock metagenome | isolation source: weathered quartz diorite | place: Puerto Rico | collected 2017-06-21 | reverse complement strand
GCAAGTCTCTGCCGCCGATGCGTTCTCCTTCGCACAGGCCGTACATATTGGACACCGGCAAGCCGGCGTCCTGCAGGCCCTGCATAAAGGCAAATTCACGCTCTACTGCTTGGGCCGAAGGAAGCAGTTTGGCTACCGGGCCGGGCTTGGACCGCATGACATAGCTTTTGCCGGGTGTGTTGAGCTTGTAGGTAGGGTTGGACTGGCCGCCCTTGAACATTTCAACTTGCAGAGGGCCGGCAAAGTCAGGAATATTGGTCTTCATCCAGGCGGTCAGCGCATCGCTGTCAAACGCGTGCTGCTGGCTGACGGGGCGTGTTCCTAGGAAATGGTCAAAATCACTCATGGGGTGGTGGCGGGTAGGTTGGAAAAGATGGTCAGATGTCGGCATCAATGATGTGCATCAGTGCCACGCGGTCGCGTATCACCAGGCCGGCTTGCTCGATGCGGATGGCTCCATCGCGCTCCATGGATTTGAGCTCCTGGTTGACGCGCTGGCGCGAAGCGCCCAGCAGCTGGGCCAGCTCCTCCTGGGCCAATTGCAGGCCTATGCGGACCTCGCTGGCATCGCTGAGCGAGGGCACACCGTAGCTGCGCACCAGGTGCAGCAGTTGCTTGGCCAGCCGTGCCCGTAGCGGCAGGGTGTTCAGGTCTTCCACCAAGCCGTAGAGCTGGCGAATGCGCCGTGCGTGCAGGCGCAATAGGGCTTCGTACAGCTCCACATGCTGGGCCAGTATCTTTTTGAAATCGGCCTTGGCCACACACAGAATGGTGGTCTCGCCATGGGCGTACGCATCGTGCGTGCGCCGGTCGCCGTCGAAAATGGACACATCGCCAAACCAGATGCCGGGTTCCACATAGGTCAGCGTGATCTGCTTGCCGGAGATCGATGTCGAGCTCACACGCACGGCGCCCTTGGCGCAGGCGATCCAGTCCTCTGGCGGCTCGCCCCGGGCAGAGATCAGGTCGCCGTCTTTGTGGCGTTTGACATAGGCGCATCGAAGAATATCGTGTTTGAGCGACGGGGACAAAGAAGAAAACCAGCGACCGGCATTGATCGCTGAGCGTTCGTCGATGGTAAGGATGGGTTCGTCCATAGCTTGTCTTTTGGGTGACTGCAGGTGTCGGAAATGACGCCCCATTGTCACCTGCGAGTCAGATTTTTGGGTCCCATTTTGTCGCCTCGGTGTCTTTGCACGGCAAAACTGGCGCGTGACCAGAAAAGGCCGCAAATGCGCCCCAATGGCCCGGTTTTACACCGGTACGAATGGCTAATGTGTGCGCTAACGTCCACTGTAAAGTGATGGCTTATGCGAAAATCCACGCTATAGATGAAACTCCATAGAAATTCTTTATTTGCGATTTTGGGAGTTGCTCTGTGTTGTGCTGCGTTCAGCAGTTCGGCCCTGACCTTGGGTCGTGCCAAGGGCGCAGTGCTGGTGGGGCAAGCTCTCAAGTTGGCAGTGCCCATTCGCCTGGAGGCGGGTGAGGGGGCGTCGGCATTGTGCTTTGACGCCGACGTTTTCTATGGTGACAACCGCCTGGACGTGAACCGCGTCATCGTCACCCACGATGCATCGCCGCAATCGCTGACGGCCAATGTCTATGTTTCAGCCCTCGCCAGTGTCGACGAACCCGTGGTGACGGTGTATTTGCGTTTCGGCTGTGAGAGCAAGACCACACGGCGTTATGTGCTGTTGGCAGAGCCTGCCAGCGAGGCGGTAGCGCCTGGCAAGGCGCAAGCCCCACCCCTTGCCAGTTTGCCCGTTGTGCCATCCGCGGTATCGCAGGCTTCGCAACGCTCCCCCTTGCCGTCAGTAGCGGATGCGCCGCAGTCGGCGGCGTCCAACCAGACGGGGTCCGGCACGAACAAGGCGGCGAAACGGCCGAAGCCCTCCAAACCGGTGTCTGAAGCACCCGGCAATGCGGCAGACCATGCGCCGCCGGCGTTACCACCGGTACTTCCCACGGTCAAAAAGAATGGTTTGGGACGAGCCCATTTGAAGCTGGATCCGCTGGATTTGACCGACATCCAGGACCCTGCGCTGAAACTGAGTGCGGAATTGGCCATGCCGGCGGTGGAAGACTTGGGAAAACGGGAACAGGCATCGGCACTCTGGCGTTCGTTAAACGCCACGGCGCAGGATCTACTGGGTGCGGAAAAACGCCGGCAGTCCCTGGAGGCGGACTTGAAGAGTCTGCACGACGTCACGACCAAGAACCAACAGTTGTTGCAGGACCTGAGCGGGCGGCTGGAGCAGGCCGAGGCCGAGCGCTACGCCAACCCACTGGTATACGGCTTGCTGCTGGCGCTGCTGTTGTTCGGCCTGGGGCTGGGTTACCTGTGGTTGAGCCTGTCGCGCCGTGGGCTGGCGCATGGGCCTTGGTGGCGTGGCGCTGCGGCTGCACCGCGCTCGCACGCTCATATGCTGGAAGACGAAGAGCTCGATGCATTGGCCGATGCCGCGCCGCCGCGCCCCAGCACGCCACGTACCAACGCTGGCGCACAGTCCCAGGCGCCTGTGACGCCAACGCAGCGGGCCACCGCAGGCCTGGAGGACATGGATATCGACCTGTTATTGGACGAGGCACCTACGGCAGCGCCGGTGGTCGCACGCGACGTTGCGGCGCCGGCTCCCGTGCAGAAGGCGGCGGTGCAGCCCGTACAGACGGCAGCAACTGCCCGCGCTGCAGGGCACCAAGACTTTGCCAACAGCATGGCCTCGTCTTTCCGCGCGGTCAATACCCAAGAAATGCTCGACGTGCGGCAGCAGGCGGAGTTTTTCATGACCCTGGGTCAGCACGACGAAGCGGTCAACATGCTCAAGGAGAGCATTGATTCCAGTGCGACGTCCAACCCGCTGGTGTATCTGGACTTGCTCAAGGTCTTGCATACGCTGGGCCGCAAATCGGAATACAACGAATACCGCAACGGTTTCAACGCCATCTTTTCCGGACATGTTCCCGGTTATACGGAATTCAAACAGGGCGGCAGCGGACTGGAAGCCTACCCCGATGTCTGCAGCCGCATCATCGCCTTGTGGCCGACGGAGGAGGCAGTGAGCTTGATCGAGAATTGCCTGGTGCGTGACGATGGCGACAAAGGTGTGCGCGGCTTTGACCTGGAAGCATTTCGCGATCTGCTGCTGTTGCACAGCATTGCGCGGCGTATTGCGGCGTCACTGGACTCTGGCTTTCAACCGTTCAGCGCGGTCAAGTCGGGTCCCGCAGAGACCTTCGCCAGTTTCATGCCCAACGCGGCACCGGACCAGACCCAGCCGATCCCGGTGAAGGAGGAGTCTGGCGAGCTTGATTTCGATCTGTCCGAAGAGCCCCCGGGCAACCTGATTGACTTCGATGCCGCAGACCTGGCGCCTGCGGCCAAGCGCAAACCCGCGTGACCTAGCGCCGGACCTGCAAGGCTCCGGGGTTGACGATATTGGTGGGTGTGCCCCGAATGAAGTTGGCAACGTTGTCGAACGCGGCGCCAAACAGCTTTTCATAGTTGCTTTGTTCCACATAGCCAATGTGGGGCGTGCAGATGCAGTTTTCCAGGCGCAGCAAGGCGTGCCCTTGCAAAATGGGCTCTGCTTCGAACACGTCCACGGCGGCCATGCCAGGGCGCCCCCGGTTCAGTGCACTGATCAGGGTGTTGGTGTCAATGATTTCCGCGCGTGAGGTGTTGACCAACAGGGCGGTAGGCTTCATGCGCGCCAGATCGGCGTGGCTGATGGCATTGCGCGTGGTGTCACTGAGCCGCAGGTGGATGGACAAGACGTCGCTGGCCTCGAAAAAACTGTCGCGGCTGCGGGCGGCCAGATAACCGTCCGAGGCGGCCTTTTCGCGCGAAGCCTCGCTACCCCAGACCAGTACCTGCATACCGAATGCCTTGCCATAGCCGGCAACCAACTGGCCGATCTTGCCATAGCCCCAGATGCCAAGAATTTTGCCGTTCAGTTCGCTGCCAATGCCGAAGTTGGGTGGCATGGAACCTGATTTGAGCCCCGACTGTTGCCAGGCCCCGTGCTTGAGGTTGCCGATGTAATGTGGCAAGCGCCGCATGGCTGCCATGACCAGTGCCCAGGTCAATTCAGCAGGCGCCACACCCGAGCCAACGCCTTCCGCCACTGCAATGCCGCGCTCGGTACACGCTTGCACGTCCAGGTGTTGGCCGACGCGCCCGGTTTGAGAAATCATCTTCAGCTTGGGCAGCTTCTCGATCAACTGGCGGTTGATGTGGGTGCGTTCGCGGATCAGCACGATCACGTCGGCGTCTTTGAGTCGCACCGACAGTTGACCAATGCCCTTGACGGTGTTGGTGTAGACCTTGGCCTGGAAAGGGTCCAATTTTGCGGCACAGTCGAGCTTGCGAACGGCGTCTTGATAGTCATCCAGAATCACGATATTCATGGATGCAATTGTGCCCTGTCCATGCGCCGCGCCGCGGCCATGCCGTAACGAAATGCAGCGCCTTGGCGCTGCGCCCGCACTACGACGATAAAGCGGCCTCGCGATCGGCCAAGCGGTCGAGTTCGGCACAGACATCGGCCATGCGCCCGGAGATAACCATGCGCCCCACGCTGGCACGCGTTTGGCCGGCCTCGACGACACGCACCACCCGCAGCGGCATGCCGCGCCCCAGCGCCTGCAGGGGTGCACCTGGTTGCAAGCTGCACGCAGCGATGGACTTGGCGGGCAGCAGTGCTTTGTCACAACGCGACAGCGTGGTGCTACGTGGCGTTGATAGTCGGTTGTCAGCCCACTTGCGCTTGATCTGCTGCAAGGAGCCAAAAACAGTGGATTGGATGAAGAGAGCGATATTCATGGCGTGGGCTTTCCGACAAAATTACATCAGCATGGTGTTGCGGATCAAACCAACAGCCAGGCCTTCAATTTCAAAAGGTTCGCCGGGTTCTACAACGATGGTTTGGTAGTCCGGGTTTTCCGGATGCAATTCGATCAGGTTCTTGTTGCGCCGAAAACGCTTAACGGTGACCTCGTCGCCCAGGCGCGCGACCACAATCTGGCCGTTCTTGGCGTCTTTGGTGGCTTGCACGGCCAGCAGGTCGCCGTCCATGATGCCGGCGTCGCGCATGGACATGCCACGCACTTTTAGCAGGTAGTCTGGCTGGCGCTGGAACAGGCTGTTTTCCACATAGTAGGTCTTGTCAACGTGTTCCTGGGCGAGAATGGGTGAACCCGCCGCCACACGACCGACCAATGGCAGAGCCAATTGGGCCAAGCCTGGTAGCGGCAGTGAAAACTGTTTGAAACGTGACTCGTTGATGGAGCGCATGGCATCGCCTTTGAGCCGGATACCGCGTGATGTGCCGCTGACCAGCTCGATGACACCTTTGCGTGCCAGGGCCTGCAGATGTTCTTCGGCGGCGTTGGCGGATTTGAAGCCGAGTTCATTGGCGATCTCAGCCCGTGTGGGCGGCGCACCGGTGCGCGAGATGGCGCTTTGAATCAGGTCCAAAATCTGTTGCTGTCGCGCGGTAAGTTTGGGGCTCTCAAGCATGCTGACTCCTTGGTTCTGGAGCCAATGGCCTGTTGGTCTATACACACTGTTTTGGCATCCAGTGACTGTATTTTTAACCAGTTTTATTTTGTTTGCAAGGGATTCGTACAAATATGTTGAAAAAGTTGGTGTTTTTGGGCACAGGCGGCACGATTGCCGGTAAGGCTGCATCGGCCGCCGACAACGTGGGTTACACCGCTGCGCAGGTTGGTGTTGCTGACTTGTTGCAGGCCATTCCTGCTTTGCCAACCGCCTTGGCCGACCTGGCATTCGAATCTGAACAGGTAGCCCAGGTGGACAGCAAGAACATGGGGTGGCTGCAGTGGTCCGCCTTGGCGCAGCGCGTGGTGCACCATCTGTCGCAAGCCGATGCAACTGGCGTTGTGGTGACGCACGGCACCGATACCCTGGAGGAAACGGCCTTCTTTTTGTCGCAGATCGTGCCCGCCGAACTGCTGGCTGCCAAGCCGGTGGTATTGACCTGTGCCATGCGGCCCGCGACTTCGATGTCGCCGGATGGGCCGCAAAATGTGCTCGATGCTGTTGCGGTTGCGCGCAGTGTTGCTGCACGCGGCGTGTTGGTGGTGTGCGCCGGCACCGTGCACAGTGCGCGCGATGTGCAAAAGGTGCACCCTTACCGCACCAACGCCTTTGACTCGGGGGATGCCGGCCCGCTGGGCTTTGTGGAAGAAGCGCGCGTGCGCTGGCTGCATGACTGCCCGGTTGTGCCACGCACATGGCCTGCCATGCCGCTGACGGCGTTACCCCAGCAGGACTGGCCGCGTGTGGAGATTGTCATGAACCACGTGGGTGCCAGCGGCGCCGCAGTGCGCGCGCTATGCGCAGCCCCGCAGGACGGCAGCGCGCCGGTGCGCGGGCTGGTGGTTGCCGGCACCGGCAATGGCACGCTGCAACAGGATCTGGAGCCCGCACTGTGGGAAGCCAAGGCCCGTGGCATCGCCGTGCTGCGCACCAGCCGCTGCGCGTTAGGCAGCCTGGTTGGCGATGCACGGCCCGATGAGTTGCCGGCGGCCCAGGGACTGTCGCCGTTGAAGGCCCGCATTGCCATGGTGCTGGAGCTGCTGGCGCAGACGGCCTGACAGCTTGGAGCCAATGAAAAAGGGCCGCATCAGCGGCCCTCGGTGCGCAAGCCCACAGGCTTAACTGGCCAATGCCTCGAAGACGCGGGTTTTGATGACCTCCACATCACCCACGCCGCTGATGCAGCGGTATTTGGGTGCAGCTGCTGGGTCTTTTGTGGCCCAGCCGGAGTAGTAGTCCACCAGGGGACGGGTCTGGGCGCTGTACACGTCCAGGCGGTTTTTGACGATTTCCGCCTTGTCGTCTTCCCGTTGGATCAGCGGTTCGCCCGTCACGTCGTCAATGCCTTCCACCTTGGGTGGATTCGACGTGACGTGGTAGGTACGCCCAGAAGCGGGGTGCGAGCGGCGCCCGCTCATGCGGTCGATGATGGCGTCAAACGGCACGTCGATTTCGACCACATAGTCCAGCGACACGCCGGCCGCCTTCATGGCGTCGGCCTGGGGTATGGTGCGCGGGAAACCGTCAAACAGGAAGCCGTTGGCGCAGTCAGGCTGGGTCAGGCGCTCCTTGACCAGGTTGATGATCAGGTCGTCGCTGACCAGGCCGCCAGCGGCCATGATGGACTTGGCTTGCAGCCCCAGCGGGCTTCCGGCCTTGACGGCAGCGCGCAGCATATCTCCGGTGGAGATTTGCGGAATGCCGTATTTTTGACAAATGAATGTGGCTTGCGTGCCTTTGCCCGCGCCTGGCGCGCCCAACAAAATCAGTCTCATGGAGTCCCTCGGATAGTTCAAAAAGCCTTAGTACGGTGCCGGGCACTGAGTGGGTGCACAGCACGTGTCAATTGCTCCAGAGAATAGCATGGACCACCCGGTCGCTAACTTACACATCATGCACGGCTGGCAAGAAAAATGGCCCGGACCCGTTCCAGATCCTCCGGCGTGTCCACGCCGGGGCCCGGCGCATGGGGGCTGGTGTGCACCGCAATGCGGTGCCCGTGCCACATGGCGCGCAGTTGCTCCAGCGCTTCGGTGGTTTCGATAGACGCTTGCGGCAATTGCGGAAACAGCCGCAAAAAACCGGCCCGGTAGGCATAGATGCCAATGTGGCGCAGTGGTGCGGGTTGCGGCAGGCTATGGACGCCTTGGGCAAATCCATCGCGCCACCAGGCAATGGGCGCGCGGCTGAAATAGAGTGCCAGGCCTGCAGCGTCGGTGACCACCTTGACCACATTGGGGTTCAAAAAATCGGCCACATTGTCAATGCTGTGCGCCGCAGTGGCCATGCTGGCCTGCGTTTGCCGTTCCAGCAGCTCTGCCACGGCGCGAACCAGCGCCGTATCAATCAGCGGCTCGTCACCCTGTACATTGACGACCACTGCTTCATCCGGCAATTCCAGCAGTTGGCAGGCCTCTGCCAGCCGGTCGCTGCCGCTGGCATGGTCTGCGCGCGTCAAAATGGCTTCAACACCATGGTGCAGGCAGGCCACCACGGTGCGGGTGTCGTCAGCGGCAACCACCACACGGGTAGACGACCCGACGCCCGCCGACACGCGCTGCGCCACGCGCACCACCATGGGTTTGCCAGCCAGATCGGCCAGTGGTTTGTTGGGCAGGCGGGTCGAAGCCAGCCGAGCCGGAATGAGTACGGTGTAGTCCACGGCTGCGTTGCTGCTCAGAGACCGAGTTCGGCGTCTGTCAGCGTGCGGGCTTCGCTTTCCAGCAACACCGGCATGCCATCGCGCACCGGGTAGGCCAGTCGCGCACTGCGGGAGACCAGTTCCTGGTGTTCGCGGTCAAATTCCAGCGGGCCCTTGGTCACTGGGCAAACGATGAGTTCAAGAAGTCTGGTGTCCATGGGGCTATGATAACTTTGCCGCCGTGTGTGTGGCCAATGCGTGGTCCAGGGCAGCAAAAAATGCCGTGTAGGGTTCAAACTGCAGTGGCACGGCCAGCGCTTGGGGCACCACTTGCCAGAGTTTGGCTGCGTCTTTTTCGGTGCACAGCAATTGCATGCCGGCGAAGTCTGCGCTTGCCAACTGCGCGAAGTCGTAGTGGTCTGGCAGGGCCACAGTCTTTGCCAATGGCACACCCTGGGCGCGCAGCATGTCAAAAAAAACCTTGGGTTGGGCAATGCCGGCCAACGCCGCCACGGGTTGTGTGCCGGGTAGGCCCAGGCTGTCCAATGCTGTAGTCGTGCCATCGGCTGCCCGCGCAAAAGGCGCCAGGGAGCGGTGGGCGCCAAAACCCGCAAAGGCCGGCCGGCTGCCGGTGTGCAACACCAGCAGTCGTGCATCGTCTTGCCCGACACTGGCCAATGGCGTGCGCGGCCAGGCCTCGCGCAATGGGCCGGCCGGCAAAAGCCAGCCATTGCCGCAGCCCCGGTCGTCAAACACGCAAACCTCCAGGTCACGGTACAGCGCATAGTGTTGCAGGCCGTCGTCGCAGACAATGGTTTGGGTTTGCGGATGGCGTGCCAGCAGGGCACGGGCAGCGGCGTAACGGGTGCTGGCCACAAATACCGGTGCGCCGGTGGCGCGCCGAATCAACAGGGGTTCGTCACCCACCGTTTGGGGCGCGGACTCAGGCAGCACCTCCATGCAGTCAGTATTGTCGCGGCCGTAGCCGCGTGAGATCACGCCGACCTTGCGTTGCTGGCCCTGCAAGTGCTGTACCAAGGCGATCACGGTAGGCGTCTTACCGGCGCCGCCGGCAACCACGTTGCCGACCACAATGACCTGTGCATCTATTTTGTGGACCTGTGCCGAGCCCCGCTGGTAGCGTTTGCGCCGAATGGCTGCCAAAACGCCATACAGCAGCGACAGGGGCCACAGCAGGATGGCAACAAGACCACGCTGTAACCAGGCACGCTGCAGTGCAGCCTGCCAGGTGTCAGGCGTGCTGCCTTTACTTGACACCTGCCTGGGCAGAGGACTGCGTGGCGAAGGTAATCTGACTCAAGCCAGAGCGCTTTGCGGCCTCCATCACAGTCACCACGGACTGGTGCTTGGCGCTGGCATCCGCGCTGATGATGACCACCGTGTCCTTGCCAGCCTTGGTGCCTTCTTGCAGTGCAATGGCCAGGGCCTCCAGGCTGCGCCCGATGACCGGCGTGCGGTTCACGCTGTAGGCGCCATCGGCACTCACGCCAACAATCAATTCCTTGGCGTAGTCGCGTTGTGCGTCGGTATCGGCCACCGGCAAGGTCAGTTGCAATTCGGTGAACTTGCTGTAGGTTGTCGACAGCATCAGGAAGATCAGCACGACCAGCAGCACATCGATGAACGGAATCAGGTTGATCTCGGGCGCTTCGGTGGTTCGGGCACGAAAGTTCATGGTCGTGTTACTTGCGGAAGACTTTGAGGTGGCGCGCCAGATGCTCGGCCGACAATTCCAGCGTCAGCAGATAGGCATCCACCTGGCCGCGGAAGTAGCGCCAGAAAATCAGCGACGGAATGGCCACAATCAGTCCGAACGCCGTGTTGTACAGCGCCGTGGAAATGCCATGTGCCAACAGCGCCGGGTTGCCGCCGGTTGCCCCGCCGGGAGACTGCGAGCCAAAGATCTCAATCATGCCAACCACGGTGCCAAACAGGCCCATCAGGGGCGCGGCCGAGGCAATGGTGGCCAAGGCGCTCAGGCGCTGCTCCAAACGCTGCGCAACGATGCGCCCGGTGCTTTCCATGGTGGCGCGCAAGTCGTCTTCGGTGCAACGGGCGTCGGAGTTGATGGCGCGCAGACCGCTGGCCAAGACTTCACCCAATGCGGAGTTTTTCTCCAGTTGCGTCACCACGTCGGGCCCTGGAATGGCGTTGCGGGTCACACTGAGCACCTCGTCGAGCAGGCGCGGCGGTGCGACCTTGCTGGCCTTCAGATGGGGGAAGGGATCGAGGACAATGGCCAAGGCCAAAACGGAACAGGCGATAAGAGGCCAGATAGGCCAGCCAGCGGCTTGTATGATGGAAAACAAATAGTCACTCCGGGCAAATGCAATGCCTCGCGATTATGGCCCAGGCAGATGACCCAGCCACCCACAGAAGATGTGGATAACTTTGTGGAGAACATGCCATGGTGCCACCGCGAGGCCGCATCCATGCGTGGTTTTGACAAATTGATGACAATTTCAGCAACAAAATTATCAATGAAATCAATGACTTGTACCGACACATCGGGCTTTGCAGAGGGTCTATCAATGGCCGCCGCAAGACGCGCACAATTGTGGACGGCACACCCTCAAAAAAAAATAGCTGAGAGCGGAGTTGCGCATGTTTGACGGGGCTGCGCCACAGCCCACATCGCGCGTGTGGCCGGTCGGCGCGCTGTGCCGTGCCATTGCCGACGCGCTGGAGGCCCGCTTCAACCCCGTTGCAGTCGGTGGCGAAATCAGCGGGTTCACCCGCGCGGCCAGCGGGCACTGCTACTTCACACTGAAAGACGACAACGGACAGATTCGCTGCGCCATGTTTCGCCGTGCCGCCAGTTTGCTGGGTTTTGCGCCGCGTGACGGCGACCGGGTCGAGGTGCGTGGCCGTCTTGGTGTGTACGAGCCGCGCGGCGAATTGCAACTGGTGGTTGAGAGCATGCGCGTGGCCGGCCAGGGCAGCTTGTTTGAGCAATTCGTCAAGCTCAAAGCCAAGTTGGAGCAGGAAGGCTTGTTTGACAGTGCGCGCAAACGCCCCTTGCAGGCCATGCCGCGCAGCATTGGCGTTGTCACATCGTTGGGGGCTGCCGCCTTGCATGACGTGGTCAGTGCGCTGCAGCGGCGGGTGCCGCACATTCCGGTGGTCATCGCACCAGCTTCCGTGCAAGGTGACAACGCGCCACGCGAACTGATGCAGGCCTTGACGCAGCTGTATGCCGTACCCGTGGATGTGATTCTGCTGGTGCGCGGCGGTGGCGCCATGGAAGACCTGTGGGCTTTCAATGATGAGCAGCTGGCCCGGTTGATAGCCAGTAGCCCGGTGCCCGTCATCAGCGGCGTCGGCCATGAGACCGATTTCACCATTGCCGATTTCGTTGCCGATCTGCGTGCGCCCACGCCCACTGCCGCGGCAGAGTTGGTGGCCGAACCCGCTGCTGTATGGCTGGGTGCGCTCGATGGGGCGCAGACGCGCCTGCACGACGCGGTGTTGCGCAGCCTGGACCGGCAGTCACAACGGCTGGACATGGTCGCCACGCGCATGGGTCGCCCGTCAACGCTGGCCCAGCGCCAGCGCATGGCACTGGCGGCAACGGCGCAGCGCATGCAGCACGCCGTGCACTGGGCTCTGCAGGTGCGCGGGGCTGAGCTGAACCGCCGCCAGCAGGACTGGCAACCTTTAATGGTGCGCCAATTGCAAAGCCAGGACGACCGCCTCAAACGCGCCCAGTTGCGATTGGGGCTGTTGGATCCGTCCCTGGTGCTCAAGCGTGGCTATGCCTGGCTGACCATGGACAATGGCCAGACGCTGACCAGCGTGGCGCAGGCCCGAGCCGGTGCGCATGTGCGCGCCAGCCTTACCGACGGTACGGTTGAGCTGCAGGTTGCAAACCCCGGCAACAATTAATTCCTACAATCAGCTTTTTTCTGCAAACCAAACGAGAGGATCCCATGGAACATACCCTGCCCGCATTGCCTTACGCGATTGATGCTTTGGCGCCTGCCTATTCCAAAGAAACGCTGGAGTTTCACCATGGCAAGCACCACAATGCCTATGTCGTCAACTTGAACAACCTGCAAAAGGGAACCGAGTTTGAAACCATGGCGCTGGAAGACATCATCAAGAAGTCCAGCGGCGGCATCTACAACAATTCTGCCCAGATCTGGAACCACACCTTCTTCTGGAACTGCATGAAGCCCAATGGCGGCGGCGAGCCCACCGGAGCGTTGGCTACGGCCATTTCCGCAAAATGGGGCAGCTATGCTGCGTTCAAGGAAGCCTTTGTGAAGTCGGCAGTCGGCAATTTCGGCTCTGGCTGGACTTGGCTGGTCAAAAAGGCCGACGGCTCGGTGGACATTGTCAACATGGGTGCAGCCGGCACGCCGCTGACCACCGCCGACAAGGCGCTGCTGACCGTGGACGTGTGGGAACACGCCTACTACATCGACTACCGCAACCTGCGCCAAAAGTTTGTCGAGACCTACCTCGACAAACTGGTGAACTGGGGCTTTGCGGAAGCCAATTTCGCCTGAGTCTAGACGCTCGCGACAATAGAAAAAGCCGACCCAAGGTCGGCTTTTTTGTGGGCTTCAGAAACTTACTTCTTCGCCATCTTCTTGGCGGCCTTGTGCTTGGCTTTCTTCGCCTTGTGGGCCTTGTGGTGTGAGGTCTTCTTGGCCTTCATGGCTTTTGCCGGTGCGCGGGCGGCAACCGGTGCGGTGGGTTGTACGGCAGGTGTTGCGGCCACTGCGGGAGCGACCGTGGTTGCGGCAGGCGCAGCATTCTGGGCCACAGCGGCCAGGGACACCAGGCCGGCGAGCAGCGCGGCGAGTAGTTTGTTCATGTGAGATTGTTTCCTAAGTAAGACGGCATAGCCGACCCCTAGATTATCCCGCATTGCGTGCAGGGCCTTGGGGGCGGGTTTTGGGCATTGCCGCCGGGCGGCACCCCGAAATTTTTAGGAATAGAATTTGTGCACTTTCAGAAGCACGACTGCTCAGGTAGTTGCCAGTCAAAAAACAACGGAGACCCCATCCCCATGTACCAGCACATCAAAGTCCCGGCCGAAGGGCAAAAAATCACCGTCAATGCGGACATGTCTTTGAACGTGCCCGATCAGCCCGTCATCCCGTTCATTGAAGGCGATGGCACAGGCTTTGACATCACCCCCGTCATGCTCAAAGTGGTGGACGCGGCGGTCGCCAAGGCCTATGGTGGCAAGCGCAAGATCCATTGGATGGAAGTCTATGCCGGTGAAAAGTCCACCAATGTCTACGGCCCCGATGTGTGGCTGCCCGAAGAAACCCTGCAGGCGCTGCGCGAGTATGTGGTGTCCATCAAGGGTCCGCTGACCACGCCCGTTGGCGGCGGCATTCGCTCCTTGAACGTGGCCTTGCGCCAGGAGCTGGACCTGTATGTCTGTCTGCGCCCCATTCAGTACTTTGACGGCGTGCCCAGCCCGGTGCGCGAACCACACAAGACCAATATGGTGATCTTCCGCGAAAACTCGGAAGACATTTACGCCGGCATCGAATTTGAAGCCGAGAGCGAGAAGGCCAAGAAGCTGATCAAGTTCCTGCAAGACGAAATGGGCGTTACCAAGATCCGCTTCCCCAAGACGTCTGGCATTGGCGTCAAGCCCGTGTCGCGCGAAGGCACCGAGCGCCTGGTGCGCAAATCCATTCAATACGCCATCGACAATGACAAGCCCAGTGTGACCATCGTGCACAAGGGCAACATCATGAAGTACACCGAAGGCGGCTTTCGTGACTGGGCTTACGGTCTGGCGCAAAAAGAGTTCGGTGCCGAACTGATTGACGGCGGCCCCTGGTGCAAGTTCAAGAACCCCAAGTCCGGCAAGGACATCATCATCAAGGACAGCATTGCCGACGCCTTCCTGCAACAGATTCTGCTGCGGCCGGCCGAATACAGCGTGATCGCCACGCTGAACCTGAATGGCGACTATGTGTCTGACGCTTTGGCGGCACAGGTCGGCGGCATTGGCATTGCACCCGGCGCCAATTTGTCGGACTCCGTAGCCTGCTTTGAAGCCACACACGGCACGGCGCCCAAGTACGCGGGCAAGGACTATGTGAACCCTGGCTCCGAAATT
>JACXTT010008404.1_pt1 | contig 14316 bp, 8 predicted proteins | sample 9270951 | NCBI WGS metagenome assembly JACXTT01 (sample SAMN15532306, study PRJNA645909) | rock metagenome | isolation source: weathered quartz diorite | place: Puerto Rico | collected 2017-06-21 | reverse complement strand
GCCCGCGGGGGGCGGGACCTTCGCGGGTAGAAACAACGCACCCCTTGGCGGGTTCAAATTCGGTTGCCGTCGGAAAGAATTCGCCCCCGCTGGAGCCCCACACCAAACAGGGTCGGCTGCCTTGGGGGATCTTTTCGCCACGGATGCTGCAGTCGCCCATGGTCGTGAACCCTGGTTGCCCCGTGGCGGCTGGGCGCTCGCGCGGCGCCGCGCGAGCGCCAAGCCGCAAGCGGCTCAGAAATCGATGTCCTGCGCCATCACGATCTCTTCCGCGCGGCTGGAAGCGGCCAGCGAGCGATTGAGCATGTCTTGCGAGATCGTCCCTTTTTGCGTGAATTCGTCCTTCATCGCGCGATAAGAATTCGCCGTCGCCTGATCGCCGAAGTCCTCGAACTTCTTGATGAGGGCTTCCAGCAGCTTGGCGACGATCTCCTTGTCACGCGGGCTGCCGCGGTCAGCCTTGAGCAAGTCGATCTTGCTTTGCAGGAACAGGACTTGACGTTGCACCTCGGCGCGCGCCAGCACCTTGCGCACGTCGCCGGAGCGCTCGGCAGCACGATTGGCGTCGTTGGTGTACTCGACGATAATATTCGTCTCCAGCTTCTCGTCGGTCTTGCTCATGCTCGGAATATCGTAGGTCAGGGTAGCCTTGGCGATGCGGAACCGCTGATTGACCGGCCGGCCCGGCAGCGTGCAGCGGAACAGAAACTCGTAGGCCTTGCCGCGCTCCATTTGCTCCAGCCGCAGCGACACCTGATGGTTCGCGTCGGGCTCGATATCGCCGACGAAGAGGATCTCCGGCTTGCTGCGATACAGCTCGCGCACTTGCAGCTCGGGGGAGAGCCAAAGCGTGAGCTGCACATTGGTCGCCTGGATGTTCTTCTGGCTGCTGACGGCCTGGCCGAAAAGCATCTGGGCCACGGTCTCGTCGCGGATATGGTTGAAAGCGCCGGCGAGACTGGTCTTGGCGAGGTCGGTGAGGAAGGCGACCTTGCACTCGCCAGTGCCGAACGCGACGATCGGGAGATGGTACTCCATGCCGACGGAGCGGGCGGCATCGAGGGCGTTGTCCGGCTCCTGGTCTTCGCCGTCGGTGAGGAGGACGAGCTTGCGGGTGCGCGGGGAGTCGTCGCCGGACGAGAGAACGTGGCGAACGGCTTCGAAGGCGCGGCCCATCGCCGTGCCGCCGCCGCCGACGGTGTTGAGCTTCTGGATGGCATTCCAGACATTGTCCATATCGTTGGGGCTGATGGCCTGGGCGAGGGCGTGAGCGTTGTCGTCGAAGGCGATGAGGGTGAGCAGGTCGTCGCCGCCGAGACGTTCGACCATCTTTTGCACGACGTCGCAGGCCATCTCGCGCCGGCTCGGGACATCGGAGACGACGCGCTGGGCGCTTTTCCCCTCGGCGGAGGCGGAGCCGACCTTCATCGCCTTTGGATCGCGGCGCACGAGCACGTCCATCGATTCGGAGACGTCCACGAGCAGGATGAGGTGGGTGGGAATGCTCGCCGCCGGGCCCGCTGGCGCGCTGGCGAGCATCGCCGCGTTCGGCTCGATGGTGAGGAGCGCATAGACATCGCCCGGCGTATTCTCTTCGAGATACGGTCGGTCGAGTTTCCAACGCAGGTTGAAGGCATCGGACATGGCAAGACACCCGGTTTAAGGTTCGATCCCAGGGGCTCGCCGTACTCACCCCCGGGCTTTAACCGCTCCCCACTCACTCACTCCGTTATCTTAATCACCACACAGGAAACATTGTCGCCAAATCCTTCTGGCTCCAGGATCGACGGCACGCGCTGCATAGCGTCGGCGGCCTCGACGAGCATTTGCGCCAGCTCCGCTGCCGGCAGGTCCTTGCGTCTGCGCACCACGTTGGCGACGGTCGCCGGTTCCAGGAAGAAACCCTCCTCGACCAGGCCATCGGTACACAGCACGATCACGTCGCCCGGCACCAGGGGCCAGCGCGAGACCTTCGGCGTGCAGCTTTCGGGGAGAATGGCGAGTTCGCCGTTGATCTTGGTGCAACCGCCGACGCACTCGCGCAACGCCCGCGCCATGAGGCCGAGCTCCTTGACTTCCTCCGGCGAAACGCCGCGCGCGAGCAAGTCGGACGCGAGATCGCCGTCCACGGTCAACTGCTCGATCACTTTGTCGGCAATGAGGTAGGCCCGGCTGTCGCCCAGGTTCGCCAGGCTGAACTCGTGTCCCTGCAGCCAGCCGACGGTCAGCGTCGTGCCCATCAAATCCTTGCCGGCTTCGAGATCGGCGCGGCAATGATGGGCGATCGCCCATTCCAGCAAGCCCTCGGAGCCGCGCCGCGTGGCGGCGGCGACCAGAGTGGGGAACGATTCATGGTTGCAGCCGTCGGCCAGGGCATTTTCGATCACAATCGAAGTCATCATGCTGGCAAGGCCGCCGGAGCCGATGTCGCACGTCGACACGCCGTCGGCAACGAGGGCGAGGGCGGCCTGCGTATCATCCTTGACGAGCACGATGTCCTCGTTGCCGCGCTGCAGTTCCGCCTTGGATCGGCCCACGGTCGTGTGGCCTCCTACGTCCCAGCGCAAGGATGTCGTGTGAGCGCGGCGCCGGTAGGCGTTGATGATCGCCTCGTCGAGCGCGTGGGCGAACGCCTGCGGCGTCGCGGGACGATCGCGCGGCTGCAACGCCAGGCCACGCATCACCACCGGCGCGATCCCCTCCGGCAGCCGCGGCGCAAACACACGCAACGCCGGGATCACATAATCGTGGCTCTCCAGGCCCCGGCCGGACAATCCGTCCGGCAGCTGTTGCGCCAGCCAGTAGTACGCGAACAGCGCCAGGTGATACACATCGGTGCGCGGCCCAATGTCGTCAACACGAAACTGCACAACCTCTGGCGGAGTGAAATGTGGATGCACGCGCACACGTTCCGGCATCGACTGGAACGGGAACAGCTCGACATCGAGATTCGTCATCCGCAATGAACGTCGGTCGGCCGACGCGCTCCCCGGGACGATGAGCGGGCCGGCGTCTTCCAGATGGTTGGGATCGAAATTTAGCCAGACGAACGAATTCTGATGCAGCGACTCGAGGGCGTGGACCAGGGAATGGACGCATGCCGACAGCCGTTGCAACTCCTGCAAGGGATCGGCGAGCGCGGGTTGCAGCCAGGCCGGGACGTTTTCCCTGGCGGACTCGAACACCAGCCAGCGCCCCTGCGGATCATCGATGAATTGCCCCGGAGGAAGCGCGGCGATCTGTAGCGTCAGGCGTTTTTCGAGCTGCCGGCCACGCTCGCGCCAGTCCGGCGCGGCCACCCAGTGGACGCGCCAGGGCCGCCCTTCGGCTTCGAGAACGATCGATGATTCCGGAAAGAGCAGAACGTGCCGTTGCTCGAACGTCAAGACCGCCCCGGCCGTTCCGAGCGGACAGCGTTCCGGCGGCAGGCTCTGGCCCGACTTTCCCAGGTCGGCGTTGCAATGATCGCAGAACTCCGGGTCCTGCGATTGCTTGCCGCACGTGGTGCACATCACACTCATCGGCGAAGTCCAGCTTACTTACGACTTGGTTCAATCGTCATTGTACTCGGAAATGAGCATGCCGCTTGCGGCGTAGCAATCGCGCGAGGTCTTGCGAATGCTACGCCGCAAGCGGCAACTTGTTACTTTTTCGACGGCGGCAACTCTCTGACCTCTATCTTGCGGACGGCCACGGTGCTGCCGGGGTCGTGCTGCTGAATCGCGAAGTGCCCCTTGGTGTGGCGGTTCTTCTCGTCCACGAAATCGACGGTGGTCTTGCCGTTCACCTTGATGACGAGGTGATTACCTACCGCGATCACTTCCTGGGTGAACCAGGTGTCGGGCTTGACGAGCTGATCGAAGACGAGCGTCTTCTTTTTCTCTTCGTCGGTGTACTTGTCGCGGCCGTCGGGGTAGAGGCTGCCGGTGCGGACCTTATCGCCGTGCGTCGAATTGATCTGGGCTTCGTAGCCGGGGGGGAAGGCCTTGGCGAAAGTGGCGCGGAAGTACTGGCCGCTGTTGCCTTTGTCGTTGATCTTGACCTCGAAGCGGAGGTGGAAGTTCTCGTAGTCGCCGCGTTCGCTGAAGAGATGCCCGGCCGACCCGGTGCCGACGATTGCGCCATCCTTGACTTCCCACTTAGCCTTGTCTCCGGAGTGGCTCTTCCAGCCGGTTAGGTCCTTGCCGTTGAAGAGCTGGACCCAGCCTTCATCCTTCTTCTTATCGCGGGCTTCGATGGTCAAAGGAAGAGCGACGCACGCCAGCACGGCGGCGGCAAGCCAGAGTTGTTTCATGATCCGATCTCCCAGGGGGTTTGACGATGGTGCCTTGTGCGGGATAGTTATACCATCATTCAAACGTGATGCAATGGCCGACATTCGTTTAGCGCCCGCAAGGCGCCGCGCGGACGCCAAACGAAGACCTGAGGACCCCATGCTCCACATGCACGCCATTGAAAAGTCGTACCCCGGCGTGCAAGCCCTGCGCGGCGTCGATCTGACCCTGCGCGCCGGCGAAGTGCTCGCCCTTCTGGGTGAAAACGGCGCCGGCAAGAGCACGCTCATCAAGATTCTCGCCGGTGCCGTCCCCTTCGATCGCGGCGGTATCGACATCGACGGACAACCCGTGACCATCCGTGACCCCTTCGACGCACGCCGCGCCGGCATTGCCGTCATCTATCAGGAATTCAACCTCGTGCCCTCGTTGCCGGTCGTGGACAATATCTTCCTCGGCAAAGAAAACACTCGCCTCGGCTGGCTGCGGCGCGGCGAGGAGGTCGCAGCCGCACGCAAGCTCTTCGATCGGCTCGGCGTCGCCGTCGATCCGTGGGCGCTGTGCCGGGATCTTAGCATCGCCCAGCAGCAAATCGTCGAGATCGCCAAGGCGCTGGCGCACGAATGCCGTATCCTGGTCATGGACGAACCGACCGCGACCTTGACGCCGCCGGAGGTCGACAAGCTGTTTGCCGTCATCCGCGAGTTGCAGTCGCACGGCATCGGCGTCATCTATATCAGCCATCGGCTCGACGAGATCGACGCGCTCGCCGACCGGATCATGGTGCTGCGCGACGGCGCCCTGGTCGGTGTGAAGCAGAAAGCGGCGGTCCACGGCGACGAATTGATCGAGATGATGGTCGGTCGTCGGCTCGATCAGGAGTTTCCCTTGCGTCAAACGCGCATCGGCAAGCCGTCACTGGCCGTCGAGCATTTGTGCCGCGGCAACAAGGTGCGCGATGTGTCGTTCACTCTGCACCACGGCGAAGTGCTGGCGCTCACGGGGCTGGTCGGCTCCGGGCGCACCGAAACTGCACGCTTGCTCTTCGGCGCCGATCGGCCCGACTCCGGCGCAATCACGCTGCACGGCCAACGCCTCAACTTGCGCGGGCCGCGTGACGCCATCGCCGCCGGCATCTGCCTGCTGACTGAAGACCGCAAGAACCAGGGCTTGATTCTCAGCGAAACCGTGCGTACCAACTTCGGCCTGCCAAACCTCGGCTTCTTCGCGCGCTTCGGCATCCTGCAACAACGTCCGGAGCAAACCGCCATCCAGGCCTTCGTGCAATCCCTGCACATCAAAACTCCCAGCACCGAGACGCCGGCCCGCCATCTCTCCGGCGGCAATCAGCAAAAGCTCGTGCTGGCGAAATGGCTGCAAGCCAACAGCGAGGTCATCCTCTTCGACGAGCCGACGCGCGGCATCGACGTCGGCGCCAAGGTCGAAATCTATCAGCTCATCAATACACTCGCCGAGGCAGGCAAGGCGATCCTGATGATAAGCTCGGAACTGGAAGAAGTGCTCGGCATGGCCGACCGTATCCTGGTGATGCACGAGGGGCGCATCACCGGCGAGATCGCGGACGTCAAGCACGCAACCCAGGCGCAGATTCTGCGCCTGGCGGTGCAATAACGCCGCTTGCGGCTTAGCGCGCGCAGGTCGCCGCCGAAGCGCGAAGCCGCAAGCGGCGCAACTTGATTGGGTACTTCATTCATGGCAGCACGATTTTTCGCCGACTACGGTATGCTGGCGGTCCTCGCCGCGCTGTGCGCGTTCCTCAGCGTATGGACCATTACGGAGGTCCACCCCAGCGGCGCGGTGGGCGGACGCCAGCTCGCCGACGCCGTCATCGCCCAAACGTCCGCGGGCGCAAAGATCGTCATCCTTGCCCGCGACGGCGCGGACGACAACGCCTTCGCCGCCGCGCTGGAAGATCGGCTGGCCGCGTCCGGCCGCAAGGTCGCGGCCCGCGTCAACGGCCAGCCGCACGATGCCGTCAAGGCATTGACAAAGCTTGCTGCCGAGCATGTCAAAATCGATGCGCTCGCCGTCACCAAGGAAGTCGGCGACTGGACGATCTTCGACGACTTCGACGGCAAATATCCGCTTTCCGCCGGCGCGGTGCGGCTACGGCCAACCAGTTCTTACGGGTCAACCTTTCTTAGCGCGGACAACCTGCTCAACATCGCCAATCAGATCGCCGTCATCGCCATCATGGCGATTGGCATGACCATGGTCATCATCGCGGGCGGCATCGATCTGTCGGTCGGCAGTCTCCTGGCCCTGTCGGCGGTGCTCGGCACTCTGCTTATTCGCGACGCCGCCGGCGGCTATGACGCATCGGCGTTCGGTATGATCTTCTGCTGCGCGGCCGCCATTGCCGTGTGCGCCCTTGTCGGCCTCGGCACCGGCTTGCTCGTGACCGCGTTCCGCGTGCCGGCGTTCATCGTCACCCTCGGCGTCATGCTGATCGCCAGCGGGGCGGCGGCGAAATTCACGGACGGGCAGTCGGTGTATCAAGTGCCCGAATCGTTCACCTGGCTCGGCCGCGATGCGACGCTCGGCGTGTTGCCGAACGCGGTCGTGCTGATGCTGGTGCTCTACGTGATCGCGCATCTGGTGATGGCGCAGACGGTGCTCGGACGCTACATCTATGCGGTGGGCGGCAACCGCGAAGCGGCGCGGCTCTCCGGCGTCCCGGTGCAGCGCGTCATCGTCGGCGTCTACATCGTGTCAGCCGCCCTCGCCGGATTGGGGGGCGTCATCATCGCGTCGCAACTCAAGAGCGGCTCGCCGACTTATGGCCGTATGTACGAGCTGTACGTGATCGCCGCCGTGGTCGTCGGCGGCACGAGTCTTTCGGGGGGTGAGGGGAAGGTCTTCGGCACGCTGATCGGCGCCTTCGTCATCGCCGTCATTCGCAACGGCATGAACCTGCTCGGACTGAAGAGCTTCGATCAGGAGGTCGTCCTCGGCATCGTGATCGTGCTCGCGGTGCTGTTCGACCGCGTCAAGCAACTCGGCTGGCTTCGGTTGCGGTCGATAGAATGATGTCGCTTCATCGTCTAGCGGTCGCGTGGCGCCATGCGAGCGCTAAACGAATCAGGAAAGGACTTCACTACATGTCCGCACACTCCTCCGACAGCAACGTCCGCCCCGCTCCGGATGCCGAACTCGGCGCGATCGCCGATTATGTTGCCGGCACGCCGATCACGAGCGCTGAGGCTTACGACACCGCCCGCTATTGCCTGATGGACAGCCTCGGCTGCGCGATGCTCGCCTTGCAATATCCAGCCTGCCGTCGGCATCTTGGGCCCGTCGTCGAAGGGACCGCGGTACCGAACGGCGTGCGCGTGCCGGGGACCAGCTTTCAAGTCGATCCGATCAAGGGGGCATTCGACATCGGCTGCATGATCCGCTGGCTCGATTACAACGACACCTGGCTGGCGGCGGAATGGGGCCATCCGTCGGACAACCTCGGCGCGATTCTCGCCGTCGCCGACTATCTGTGCCGGCGCCCTATTTCGGTCGCTCGCGCTCCCGGCTCGTCGCAGGAAATGACAATGCGCGACGTGCTGACGGCGATGATCCAGGCTCACGAAATCCAGGGGGTACTCGCGATCGAGAACAGCTTCAACCGCGTCGGGCTCGATCACGTCATCCTGGTGAAGGTCGCCTCGACCGCGGTGGCGACGAGGATGCTCGGCGGCACGAAGGCGCAAATCATCGATGCGCTGTCGCACGCGTGGATCGACGGGCAGAGCCTGCGCACCTATCGCCATGCGCCGAATGCGGGGCCGCGCAAGTCGTGGGCGGCCGGCGATGCAACCAGCCGGGCAGTGCGACTCGCGCTGATGACTCTCAACGGCGAGCCGGGCTTGCCGAGCGCCCTGACCGCGCCGAAGTGGGGCTTCCAGGACGTCCTCTTCATGGGCAACCCGCTCAAGCGCTCGCGTCCGTATGGCTCCTACGTCATGGAGAACGTGCTGTTCAAGATCGCGTTCCCTGCCGAGTTCCATGCCCAGACCGCGGCCGAATGCGCCATTCAACTGCACCCGCACGTCAAGGATCGGCTCGACAAGATCGAGCGCATCGTGCTGACGACGCAGGAATCGGCCATTCGCATCATCAGCAAGACGGGTCCCTTGCACAACCCCGCCGACCGCGATCATAGCTTACAGTACATCGTCGCAGTGCCGTTGATCTTTGGCGCCTTGACGGCGGACGATTACGAGGACAAGGTCGGGCGCGACCCGCGCATCGACGCCCTGCGCGACAAGATGCAGGTCGTCGAGGACCCGCGCTATACGCGCGAATACCTGGAGCCGGACAAGCGCTCGATTGCCAACGCGGTGCAGGTCTTTTTCAAGGACGGCACGAAGTCGGACAAGATCGAGGTCGAATACCCGCTGGGCCATCGCCGGCGGCGCGCGGAAGGGATCCCGCTGCTCATCCAGAAGTTCCAGTCGAACCTGGCGACGCGCTTGCCGCCGGCCCAGGCGAAGGCGATCCTGGAGTTATGCCTGGATCGGGCGAAGTTGGAAGCGTTGGCGGCGGATGAGTTTATGCGGATGTGGTTGGTCGATCCTTCCTGAAAATCTGGATACCGGCGTGAGCACAATCGAGGTGGCGAATTGAAAACAGCACCTAACCCATTGTTGTTCATTGATTTGCGAGCTTCATTTCGCCAATTCGCCACGAAGAGAGGGGGGATCCGGTTTCCCCGCTCGCGGCTTAGCACTCGCATGACGCCATGCGAACCCAAGCGAGCCAAACAGAGGCAACCCGTGCCTGTTGTTTAGGCAACGACAACAACTCTTTTTAAGCCTGTTGCTGCGATTTCCAGCTAATAGACTGAATGTACCCCTGGAGGCATGAAAGTTGCCGCCCCTTCTGCGTTCCAGGCTATGACTCTCCAGGATTGACAAGGTGGCTCATGTCCGCGCAGCCGACCGCGTCCGATCGCTTTCTCTGGGCCGATTACGCCCCGCATGTCAAGGCGTGGGACGAGTTGTTCGACCGCGCCAAGCAGCCGCACCCCCATTGCAAGGCGCTGGTGCAATGGCTCGGTCAGCTCGCCGTGACGGAATTCCAAGAACGCCGGCGCACCGCCGACCTCGTCTTCATCAACCAGGGCATCACCTTCTCCGTTTACGCCGATCGCCGCGGCGTCGAGAAGATCTTTCCGTTCGACCTGATCCCGCGTCCGGTCGCCGCCGACGAATGGTCCGGCCCGCGCGGACTCGAAGCCGGCCTACACCAGCGCATCCAGGCGATCAACCTCTTTCTCTACGATGTCTACCACGACCGGCGCATTCTGCACGAAGGCGTCGTGCCCGCGGAACTCGTGCTCAACTCAAAGTGCTATCGCCCCGAAATGATCGGCTTCGATCCGCCCGGCAAACAGTACGTCCACGTCGTCGGCACCGATCTGATCCGCGACGCCGACGGTCGATTTGTCGTGCTGGAGGACAATGGCCGCACGCCGTCGGGGGTCAGCTATGTGCTGGAAAATCGCGTGGTGATGAAGAAGGTCTTCCCGAAGCTGTTCCAGCAGTGCAAGGTCCGCCGCGTCGAAGACTATCCGCACCGGCTGCGCGACGCGTTGCTTTCGGTGGGGCCGGCACGCGCGAACGGCTCACCGACCATCGTGCTGCTGACGCCCGGCTCCTACAACTCCGCCTATTTCGAGCACAGCTTCCTGGCCCGCAACATGGGCATCGAGCTGGTCATGGGGCAAGACCTCTTTGTCTACGACGACAAGGTCTACCTCAAGACGACGCGCGGGCCGAAGCGGGTGGACGTAATCTATCGCCGCATCGACGACGACTTCCTCGACCCGACCGTGTTCCGCGCCGACAGCATGCTCGGCGTCCCCTACCTCATGAAGGCGTACCGCGCCGGCAACGTGACCCTGGCGAATGCCGTCGGCACCGGCGTCGCCGACGACAAGGCGATCTATCCGTTCGTCGAGGACATGATCCGCTTTTATCTCAGCGCGGAGCCGATCCTCAGGAACGTGAAGACCTACATCTGCGCCCGCCGCGAGGATTTGCTGTACGTCGTCGATCATCTGAAGGAACTGGTCGTCAAGGCGGTCAACGAATCGGGCGGCTACGGCATGTTGATGGGCCCGTCCTCCACAGCGGACCTGCGCAAGGAATTTCGCGCCAAGATCCTGGACAACCCGCGCAACTACATCGCCCAGCCGGTCGTCACGCTGTCCACGTGCCCCACATGGACCGACGAGGGCCTCAGCCCGCGGCACGTCGATCTGCGTCCCTACATCGTCAGCGGCAAAACGACCTGGGTGCTGCCCGGCGGTCTGACGCGCACGGCGCTCGTCAAGGGTTCGCTGGTCGTCAACTCAAGCCAGGGGGGCGGCAGCAAGGATTCGTGGGTGATGGAATGACCTTGAATTCGTTTAGCGCCCGCGCGGCGCCGCGCGAGCGCTAAACGAAGAAGGTGGACCGTAACATGATCTCGCGCGTCGCCGAGCATTGTTTCTGGATGAGCCGCTATCTCGAGCGGGTCGAGAATACCGCGCGCGTGCTCGACGTCAACCAGACGCTGCTGCTCGACTTCGACGTGCCGACCGAGCACCAATGGAAGCCTCTCCTCATCATCAGCGGCATCCACGATTTCGCGGAGCACTCCAACGCGGAGGCGGTGCAGCATCATCTGACCTGGGACCCGGAAAATCCGTGCAGCATCGCCAGCTCGCTCGCTTATGCGCGTGAGAACGCCCGCATCATCCGCGAAGTCATCAGCGCCGACATGTGGGAGCGTGTCAACTTCGCTTACCTGTGGATGCACGGGGCCGACGCCCGCGAGCAATATGACGCCGACCGCAGCGGGTTCTATAGTCAGGTTCGCCGCATCAACCAGGGCTTCTTCGGCATTGCCGAGGGGACGATGTCGCACGGCGAGGCGTGGGACTTCTTCCGCATGGGCAAATATATCGAGCGCGCCTGCCAGACGGCGCGCATTCTCGACGTGAAGTATCACATGTTGCTGCCGACGCCGGAGATGATCAATACGCCGGTCGACAATGCCCATTGGATCGCGATCTTGAAGAGTTGCTCCGGGTATGAGCCGTTCCACAAGCAACGGCAGAGCTTCGAGCAGGGGACGGCGATCGCGGATTTCTTGATCTTCGACCCGATCTTTCCGCGCTCGGTGCGGCGCTGCCTGCTCTACTGCCAGGAGGCAAGCCATAAGATATCGGGACGCAAGCGCCGCGAGCAAGGCAACGAGGCGGAACAGGTGCTGGAGAACCTGGTCGATTGGTTGCGGCTGGCGACGATCGATGATCTGGTGAAATCGGGGCTGCACGAATCGCTGACCAAGGTGATCGACAAGATCCACGACATCGGCGGGGCGATCTCGCGCACCTATTTCGATTTCGACCAGGAGCGGGTGATGGAAATGCTGAGTGGCGTCAAAAATCAACAGCAAGTACAGACTAGCGCATGACAGTTCCGATATTCGTTTAGCGTTCGCGCGGCGCCATGCGAGCGCTAAACGGGGAGCCAGTAGCCATGTCGATCCAGGTCGCGTTGCACCACCAGACCGAGTATCACTATGACCGCGCGGTGACGCTGTTGCCGCAGGTGATCCGTCTGCGTCCCGCGCCGCATTGCCGTACTCCGATCCTGGCGTACTCGCTGAAGGTGCAGCCGGGCAAGCAGTTCTTCAACTGGCAGCAAGACCCGTACAGCAACTACCTGGCCCGCGTCGTCTTCACCGAGCCGACGTGTGATCTGATCGTCGAGGTCGATCTCGTTGCCGAGATGGTCGCCATCAATCCGTTTGACTTCTTCATCGAGAAGGAAGCCAGCGACTATCCCTTTCGCTACGAAGCCGGCCTGGCGGTCGAGCTGCACCCATACCTGGAACTCAAAGATTCGGGGCCGCTGCTTGCGGAACTGGTGCGCTCGGTTTCGGCCGCTTGCGGTTTAGCGTCCGCAGAGCACTCTGCGGACGCTAAGCCGCAAGCGGCAATACGCACGATCGATTTCCTGGTTGCGCTCAACCATCGTCTGCACGAGGCGATTCGCTACGTCATCCGCATGGAGCCGGGCGTGCAAACGTGTGAGGAGACGCTGACGAAACGGCGCGGGTCGTGTCGCGATACGGCCTGGCTGCTGGTGCAACTGCTGCGGCACTTCGGGCTGGCGGCGCGATTCGTATCGGGCTACCTGATCCAGCTCACTGCGGACGTAGCGGCGCTTGACGGTCCGTCGGGCCCCGAGCGCGATTTCACCGACCTGCACGCCTGGGCCGAGGTGTTTCTGCCCGGCGCCGGCTGGATCGGTCTCGACCCGACTTCCGGCCTCCTGGCGGGCGAAGGACATATTCCGCTCGCCTGCACCGCCGATCCGCAGAACGCGGCGCCGATCAGCGGATCGTACACGTTCAACAAGAAAAGCGATGACGACGAGGTCGGCGCTGACTTCCGCTTCAGCATGTCGGTGCGCCGCATCGTCGAGACGCCGCGCGTCACTAAGCCGTACACCGATGAGCAATGGCGCGCCATCGATCGACTCGGCCACTCGGTGGATGCCGAACTTGATGCCCATGACGTCCGCCTGACGATGGGGGGCGAGCCGACGTTCGTCGGCATTGACGACCGCGATGCCGCGGAGTGGAATACGGCTGCCCATGGCGAGAGCAAGCGTTTGCGAGCCGACACGCTGCTGCGCCGGCTGCGCGATCGCCTGGCGCCGGGGGGCATGCTGCACTTCGGGCAAGGCAAATGGTACCCCGGCGAGTCGCTGCCGCGCTGGGCCTACGGCTGCTGGTGGCGCAAGGACGGGATCGCGTTGTGGACATCCGCGCACCTGGTTGCGGAGGATGGCCGCGATTACGGCTACGGCGCGGACGATGCCCACGCGTTCATGACCGACCTAGCGAATCGGCTCGCAGTCGATCCGGCCCATGCGCTCGCCGGCTACGAGGACACCTGGTACTATCTGTGGAAAGAGCGCCGGCTGCCGGGCAACGTCAATCCACTCAAGAACAACCTCGACGATCCGGAGGAGCGTGCCCGGCTCGCCAAGATTTTCGACCAAGGGCTGAGCGCGGTCGTCGGCTATGTGCTGCCGCTGCGGCGCGCGTCAGTCGATGGACAGGCGTGCTGGCAAAGCAGCGCGTGGTCGTTGCGGCGCGAGCACCTGTTCTTGTTGCCGGGTGATTCGCCGCTCGGCTATCGGCTGCCGCTCGATTCGCTGCCGTGGGAGGCGAAGGGGGAGCGCGACGAAGTGATCGAGCTGGACCCGTGGTGCGAGCGCGGGCCGCTGCCGACCAAGGCGGAGATGCATCAGCGCTATGAGTTGAAGACCCACGCGGGCTCGCGGAGCTCGCCGGCGAGCTTGCCGACGTTGATACGCACGGCCCTGTGCGTCGAGCCACGCGGCGGACGGCTGTACGTATTCATGCCGCCGCAGCGCGATGGCGAGGATTACATCGAGCTGGTCGCCGCCGTCGAGGCGACCGCGAAGGCGCTGCACATGCCGGTGATGCTCGAGGGCTACGCGCCACCGTTCGACCCGCGGCTCCTGCACTTCAAGGTCACGCCCGACCCCGGCGTAATCGAAGTCAACATTCACCCGTCGGCAAACTGGTCCGAGCTGGTTCACAACACGACGACGCTCTACGAGGAAGCCCGCCAGTCCCGCCTCGGCGCGGAAAAATTCATGCTCGACGGACGCCATACCGGCACCGGCGGTGGCAACCACGTCGTCCTCGGCGGACCTACTCCCGCCGACAGCCCCATCCTGCGCCGCCCCGATCTCCTGCGCAGCCTCATCGGCTACTGGCACAATCATCCCTCCTTGTCGTACCTCTTCAGCGGCCTCTTCCTCGGCCCCACCAGCCAGGCCCCGCGCTTCGATGAAGCCCGCAACGACAGCCTCTACGAAATGGAGATTGCTTTTCAGCAAATCCCGGAACGAGAAAGACAAGGAGACACGGAGAAAAGGAGAAAAGGAGAAAGCCGCGCTGATTCCGTCTCCTTGTCTCCTTGTCTCCCCGTCTCCTT
>JACXTT010008403.1_pt1 | contig 14319 bp, 11 predicted proteins | sample 9270951 | NCBI WGS metagenome assembly JACXTT01 (sample SAMN15532306, study PRJNA645909) | rock metagenome | isolation source: weathered quartz diorite | place: Puerto Rico | collected 2017-06-21 | reverse complement strand
ACCAGGAATGCGCCCGCAAAGATCACGGGCCAGACGCGGTAGCCGAGAGTCAGGAAGGCCGCGAGCGCGATCCCCGTGCACGGCCACACCGCGGTCGCGCTTGCATGCACGAAGGCGAGTTTCAGACCGAGTTTTCCGGCGACGAAATAGGCTCCGCCTAGCGCGATAAGAACGAGAGCGTCTTTTAGAGATCGCGGACGGATCATGGGACTCCAGAGCAGCATTCTCTCAAGACAATTTTCGAGCGTTTCCGAGAGGAAGACAAGGGGAAAACGGCAGGTTGCCATATCAGCTAACTCAGCTCTGCGGTCATAGCTTCCACTTGGTGAGAATTGCTCCTTGTTCGTTGTTGGAGGCTCAGGGAACGCAGTATGAGGGATTGCTAGGAATGGCTCCACGGTATAAGTGGCGCTAGGGCCCGGTGCTCTTTCCCATAGCCAAAATTCGCCGAGGCGAGGAGCGCAGAGTCAGCTCTTTGCGGCAGCTGCGGTGGCCAGGCGCGACTGCATCTCACGAGTCATGTGTGGCACGATGCCGAACAGTCGCTCGATCAACATCAACTGTCCGCGATGGTGCATTTCGTGTTCTTTCACGGAAAGGATCATCTCGAAACGGCTCTTGGACGGAGGGGTCATAGCTGGGGGCATCTGAACCCGCTCGGCGAGGAAATCATCGGAGAGTCCCTCGACAAATCCCGCCCATTTCTCCCCGGAGCTGCGGAGCATCTCGAGAACTTGATCCTTGGTGCGGGGCTCTTTTTCCTCCGCCGTGAAACGCTTCATGAGCGACGGAAAGTCGAACCCTTCCAGCGTTGTTCTGCGCTCGGTCGCGTGGAGCTGGTATTGAAAACTATGCGCTAGGGCGATATGGACCAACAGCTCGCCGACGCTGCGGGTTTCGGGGGCTGCTCGAAAGGCGTATTTCTCCTGCGGAATTTCCTGAGCAATGATGAGGGTATTCTTGCGAACGGTGCGGAAGCTTTCGGCCATCTCTTTGGCAGCGTAGTAGTTCATAAATCCTCTTCGTTCGTTGTGCGACAAGTTGCCCTTGCGGCGATCAGGGACAGGGTATGCATTTTAGCACGCCCAAGAAATTGATGTTGTGAGGGCGCAGCGCGGCTCAATGCGCGGGTGCGGGGCTCCAGGTCGCGCCGCCGTCGGAAGTCTGAAAGATGTGGCGGCGGAACATATCCCAGACTGTGGCATGAAGACCGTCCGAAGCGCGGATGAGTCCTAGATTTTGCGGGATGGGGGAAACGACAGGGAGCCAGCTGGCGCCGCCGTCTGTGGTGCGCAGAATCGTTCCACTAATGCTGATGACCCAGCAGACTTGTTCGGAGGGTGCGGAGCCGAGGAAAAGAGTTTCGGTGGTTCCGCTTTTTTGCGGCGTCCACGTGTGGCCGCCATCGCGCGACTGCTCGATAAGCCCGCCGAATCCCAAACGCCAGATGACTTTGCCGCCTGGTGCGGAAACAGTTCGCGGGGTGCGGCTCTTTGCGACACGCATTGCGGGCACGGCCTCGGCGCCCGAAGTCGCCGTAACGCTCTCCGTGACGGACCGCGCCTGAGTGGAGAGCGCGTTAGCATCCTGAGATGGTTGCTTCAGTTCATCTGAAGGTGACGGGGTGGCACTCGCGGCCGCGACTGGTGGGGCTGCAGTCACTACTACGGTTTCCGCCATGGCCGGGATCTTAGGGGGGAGAGCTTCGGCGTTTGAGGGGGCTTGCTGTGTCTGTGCCGGAGCCGCCGCGGGCGCTCCCGCGGACTGTTTCGCCTGCAATTGCTTCTCATCTTTCTGTTCCGGTGGCACCCCGGATCGCCTCGCGGACCGCGGCTTCGGAGCAGGCGGTGGAGGCACAGGCGCGTTCATGTAATTCATAGCCTCATCTTGTTGAGCGGGCTCATCGAATTTCTTTTCTTTTTGGGAAGTGGCAGCGCCGCCCACCCCAGCTCCCGCTCCGCCGTTGACGCCGGGGGCGAGACTATAAATTTTTTCACTCTGCCGAGTTTGAGCTCTAGCTGAAGATTCAGCGCTCTGTGTTTCGACAGTGACAGCTTCGGAGCTTCCGGCGAGCGGGGCTGACACAGCCGCCTTCGGAGCAGGAATGTCCCGACGATTGTGCAGAGCGGAAGAAACGGAAGCGCGATCGCCTGTCGATGGGACCGACTTGGAGAGCGAACTCGCCTTGTCGAGATTTTCGCGTTCAGCGGCCGCGCCATCCTTCGATGCAGTTTCAGAAGAACGGTTTTGAGCAATTTCGATTTTTGCTGGTGAAAGGATTGCAGCGGGCCGGTTCTCGTGTACGGCAACCCACACGATCAAACCTGCGGCGATAGCGCCAAGGGGAGCAATCCATCGCCAGTGCGTGAAGCGCTGTTGTTTCCGAACTTGCTCGATCGAAACCACGGCCGCTTTCTTCGGGGTCGCAGTGGGCGCGCGCGGTGCAACGGGAGTCACGCCGGCCATGGCTCCAGCTCCAACAGCTCCAACAAGATCGGACACTTCGCTGGAAGCTTGCTGTCCCGAAACAGCTCCCAGGGGGATTTCTTCGAGTGCTTCGAGATGAGCGAGAATCTGCTGGCAATTTGCGCAAGAAGCGATATGCGACTTCCAGGAATTCAGCTCCTCGGGAGTGAGCGAGCGCTCGTGATAGGCCGCGAGTGTCTCGGCGTCGGGACAGTCAGCGGCCGGCATATTCGCACGCAGACGGAGAGCGAGGGCTTTTTCAAAGCTGCGATCGCGGCCGTCAAGCGCCATGGGCGTCACCATACTTAGAACGGCTCGGCAGTCGATTCTTGCAGCGCCCGATCAAGTTTCCCGCCTTCCGGCCGCGGGGCGTTCGTGGCCGCGGCGCGGAAAAAGCAAATCCAAATCGATGGGAGCATCGGCGGAGGCATATTCGATACACAATGTGATTTCCGCGTCGCTGAGCCCTTGTTCGCCTCCGGAACCGTTCACGGGAGCATGGCCCTGGCGGAGAATACCTTCGACGGCGCAGCGCAGATCGCGGCGGATGCGCTCGAGATTGCGCGAGACGCTAGACTCGTGCTCCCCGAGGCGCTTGCCGATCTCCGCAAGAGTGCACTCTTCGGCGTAGTACAGACGCAAGCGCTCGGCGTCGCGCGGCTCGAGGCGGCGGAGGGCCGCGTCGAGAGCGCGGCGAAACAGTCCGAGATAGCGGTGACGATGGGGGTCCGCGGGCGGGTCCAGCGGGGCGCGGCTTTGCGCTTCGATTTTATCCCGCGCAGATTCGCCGTCATCGAGCGATTCGAATCGCCGGCCAGTGCGGAGAGCGTCAATGTGACGCTGCGCGAGCACGGCGTGTAGCCAGGTCTTGAGCGAGCTGCGGCCGTGGAAATAACGGAGGAGGGAGCCCTCGCCTGTCTTGCCATCGGCCAGGCCGTACAGCTCGGAGAAAAGCGAATCGGCGAGTTCACGAGCTTCGGGAGAATCCGAAGGGCAACGTAACACGACGGAAGCGGAGGCCCTGAGAGAACCTCGGAATGTGGCGACAAAATGTTCCCAAGCCGCCTCGCATCCCTCGACGCACGCAGCTGCTAGCCCCAGATCCTCAATGTGCAGTGCGCGCAGATAGTCGTGAAGTTTTTCCGGCGAGACCCGTTCTTTGGCAAAGCGCTTTTGCAGGCCGCGGGCCAGGGCCGCGGCAAAGCGCTCGCGAGCCAGGCCCCAGCGGGCGGCTGCGGACTGCGCGTAGAGTTCTTCAACAAGAGTCTCACAGCCCGCAAACAATTTTGCGGGATCGATGGCCCCTCGAATTCCAGAACGCTCGGCTGGATCCATGGTTATTGTTGAGGGCCACGCAGGCCCCGCCGGGACAGCCAACGCCATGCGCGCCCGGGTGCATCCTAAAGCATAAGCCTGTTGCGGGAAAAGGGCGCAGAAAACTGGTCCAGGCAGAACAGGTTTGGAGTATTCTATAGTTCTTGGCGCTCCCTCCGCTATCAGAAGCCGCTTTACCGGCGAGCGAGGCTGGGTGCGCGAAGCAGCGTCCGCGAGGACAGTAGCGATTTCGCGACGCTAGTACGAAAGTCCTATTCGGACTCTTCCAGCCCCGTCGGTACTCTGGTACTGCAAGAATTTTCCAGCTTTTTTCTGCGAACTTGGGAACCCTGGCTGTTTTCAACTCCTCGAGTTCACCAGGCAGAATCCAGTATAGGGCGGCACGCGGATGACGACGATGATCGCAGATCCAGCAATGAACGCGGCTCGGCTGGGAGTCGGTTTTGACGCGAACCGCCGGAATCTGCCCAATGCGGATGCGTGGAAACGCACCATTGGCACCAAGCCAGTAAGGGCCCGCCTGGAGCTCTTGCCAGAGGGCCAGCCCCGCTGGGACCGCATGGGGATAAGCGCCACCGTGCAAATAGCGATTTTGCTTTTCTTCCTGGCCGTCCCGCTGCTTTATCCCGAAAAGATCAAGACCGTCTTGAACATGGAAGTCGTTCCGTTGGCGGCCCCTGTTACCGAAGTACCAGTTGCGCCACCGCCTCCGAAGATCAAAACGAAAGCGCCCCCGCCTCCCAAGCCGGAAGAGATCAAACCGGTCAAGCTGAATCCCAAGCAGCCGCATATTTTCCTGCAACCCAAGGCGGTGCAGCCGGTGATCCGGAAAGTCGAAGCCAAGGCGCCGGACATGAATCCGGATTTTCAACCGGTGAAGATCGAAGCGAATAACAATCAGCCCAAGCGCCCGCGCGACGACGTGAAAGTAGGCAATCTTTCTTCGGGGAGCGCAGCGCCGGCAACAGTCAATCTGCCGGTGCAAAAAGTGCAAACCGGAGGGTTTGGCGAAGTGAATGGATTGCGGGGTAAAGGCGATCCCAATAAAACGACAAACATCAATCGCCAGGGCCTGCCGACATTACTGGGCGGTTCGGGCTACGGCAACGGCACGGGTGGAGACAAGGGTGTTCGTGGAACCGTGGCAAGCACGGGATTCGGGAATGGGACGGCGATTCTTCCGGCCGGCGGCAAACATGGCACGGTGCAATCTAGCGGATTTACCGACACAACCCTTGCCGAGGCGCCAAAGAAAAAAGCGGCTCCCACGGAGGGGGCCACCACGCCTGTTGACGTCCTAGACAAGCCGCGCCCCGAATATACCGCGGAAGGACGTAATCTAAAACTGGAAGGTGACGTCGTTCTGGACTTGGTGTTTCTGGCGGACGGAACAGTCCAGGTGAACCGCGTCATTAGCGGACTGGGGCACGGCCTCGACGAAGCGGCGACTCGGGCGGCTCAACAAATCAAATTTAAGCCTGCAAAGCGCGACGGTCAGCCGGTGGATTTTCCCGCGCGCGTGCGGATTGAGTTCCGCCTGGCCTACTGAGGGAGAAAGAGAATGAGCAAGTTACTTGGGGGCATCCTGGCGGCCGTATTGTGCGGGCTGGGCGGTCATGCGGCAAGGGCGGCGGAGGCGCTGGCCGATCAGCCGAAGACGATGGACGAGGTCATCGCCCGCATCATCACCAACGAAAACCGCTTGAATCAAAAAATCCGCGAGTACGCTCCGCTGGTCGAGACCTACATTCAAAATCTGAAGCCCGACAAAGAATTGGGCTACGTGCCCGCTGGGGACAAATATTTTCTGGGGCGCGCCGATTTTCAAAAAGGCGTAGATCTGGTTTCCCTGAGTGACACGAAAGGCAAGGGCAAGAAGGTGTTTGCTTCGATCGGGAACTTCTTCTCGTTCGCGATGCAGTTTCTGCCGGACGGATTCCTCCAGATGATTTTTATTGATACCAACGGATTCGACAAGCAGCACTACAAGTTTGATTACGTAAAGCGTGAATTTCTCGGGGAAGTGCGCTGCCTGGTGTTTGACGTGACACCCCTGGAGAAGTCCGCCAAGGGGCGCTTCCTGGGACGTATCTGGGTGGAAGACCAGGACTTTAACGTGGTGCGATACAACGGCGCGTACAACGGAGGCGGCAGGTCAAGCTGGTATTTCCATTTCGACAGCTGGCGCACCAACGTGCAGCCCGGATTGTGGATGCCCTCGTTCGTCTACAGCGAAGAGAAGGAGTTGCGCTACGCGCTGTCCAAGAAGCTGGACTTCAAGGCGCAGACTCGCTTGTGGGGATACAACCTGGGCCACGCGGCGCAAGAACAGGAACTGAGCAAGATCCTCATCGAGACGCCGGTCCAGGACGATACCAAGACCGCCAATGACTTGTCACCCGTGCAGGCGCAGCGCTCCTGGGACCGGCAGGCGGAAGATAATGTGGCCGACCGCCTGCAGCGCATCGGACTCATGGGGCCCCGGGGCGAAGTAGACAAGGTTTTGGAGACGGTGGTCAACAACCTGGAAGTAACGAACAATCTGGACATCGAACCGGACGTGCAATGCCGGGTGCTGATGACTTCGACGCTCGAATCGTTCACGCTGGGACACACGATTGTGCTAAGCCGCGGGCTGATCGACGTGCTGCCGGACGAGGCCAGCCTGGCCACGGTCATCGCGCATGAGCTGGGCCATGTTGTTCTTGGCCATCGCATGGACTCGAACTATGCATTCTTCGACCAATTGTTGGTCGACGACAAGGACACCTTCCGTCACTTTGGATTTGCGCGGACGCCGGACGAAGAGAAAGCCGCCAGCCAGAAAGCTATCCAGTTTTTGAATGACTCTCCTTATAAATCGCAACTCGGGAATGCCGGCCTGTTCCTGGCGGCGCTGCAATCACGGCAGAAGGAAATCCCTAATTTGATCAGCGCGCACTTGGGCGATCGCGTTCCGGTTATTGCCGACCTCAAGACAGTTGCTCCTCCGGATGCCAAACCGAATTCGCAGACGCTCACCGCGCTACCCATTGGCGGCCGGGTGAAATTGGATCCGTGGTACGACAAGCTAGAATTAATCAAGAGCAAGCCAATAGGGAGTATTGCCGAGCGGGAGAAAATGCCGTTCGAAATCACACCCTTCATGCCCTATCTGACGCGCTTCGGTAACGAAGTGGTTAAGCCAGTCGCCGCCAGCACGGCGGCTCCTGCTGCGGCTCCCGGGACACCGGCGGAGCAGAAACCTGGCGATGCACCGCCGCCGCCGGACAAGCCCGAATAGTTCGCTTCCTTGACGCTGACTGATCGAGAATCCCCGCACCGTTCGAAGGGGTGTGCGAACCAATCCCTGATTCAGGGATTTGGCCTGGCAGGTAGGCTGCCGTCAGTGTTTTCCGCCCGCGAGTTCCCGCATCAAGTAGTGGCAGAATTCGACGCCATCATAAAAGTCCTGCACGCCTACACGTTCATCCTTGCCGTGCGCGCGGTTGTCACCCAATTCGAAGAACATGCAAGAAATTCCGAAAGTGGGTATGCCGGCGATGCGCAGAATTCTTCCGTCGCTTGCGCCCGCCTCCATCGTCGCGACAAGCGGCACTGCTGGCCACATGACTCCGAGGGTCCGTTCCATCGCACCGATAACTTCCGGAAGGAGCGGCGAGGGGGGCACGGAGACGAGCGGAACAACCTTGCCGTCTGCGGCCAATTGGGGAACGACGCGCACAGTGACCTTGGGATCATTGGCAACCTTTTCGAGCGTCCGGCGAACTTCTTCCGGATCTTCGCCGGGGAATATACGGCAATTCACATTGGCGCGCGCCATCTGCGGCAGGGCGTTGGGCGCGTGACCTCCCGTCAGCAGGGTGGCGACGCACGTGGTACGCAGAAGTGTGTTGTAGTACGGAATGGCGGAAAGACGAGCGATCGCTGCCGGATCCGGAGGCTGCTGGGCCACGGCTTTCAAGTCCGCCGCGGTGGGTCCGGAAGCGAGGGTCGCCATGTGTTCGAAATAATTTCGCGTGACTTCGTTCATCATGGTTGGAAATGCAAAGGATTGCAGGCGAGCAAGGGCCCCGGCAAGATGGTAGATGGCGTTGTCGGGGGTCGGCACGCTGCTGTGTCCGCCGGGATTTAACGATTCGAGCTGAAAATCGGCGTAGACTTTCTCGCTCGCCTGAAGTCCCGCGAGCAGCCGCTTCCCATTCTCCTTTTCGAATTCGCCGCCGTCGAGATTGATGCAGTACTCGGCTTCGATCCAGCCCCGGTGCTTCTTAATGAGCCAGTCAATGCCGTTTGATGCGCCGCCCTCTTCATCGGCAGTCAAAGCTAGGATGAGATCGCGGTCGGGCACGAACCCTTCTTTTTTCATCCGGATGAAATTGGAGACGAGGATGGCATCGCCATCCTTCATGTCTTCGGCCCCGCGGCCGTAGAAGTAGCCGTCTCTCTCGATGAATTCAAAAGGGTCGGTGGTCCAGTCCTCGCGCCTGGCCTCAACGACATCGAGATGGCCGATAAAAAGGATGGGCTTGCGCTTACCTGAGCCAAGAATACGGGCGACAAGGTTTTTCTTGCGGTCGTTCGGCCCGGCGACCGTGACGTCAGTTTCGGAAAAGCCCGCGTCGCGCAACCGTTTGGCCATGGCGTCGGCCGCGGTGGTCACGTTCCCAACGGAGTCGGTGGTGTTGATCTCGATGAGCTGTTTGAAAATGTCGTGGGCCAGTTGTTTTGTCTCGGCGGCCGTCTGGGCTCGAACAGGTATGGATGTGACCGAGGACAGCGCCAGCAGAACACCGGCGGCTGAACAAATTGTCTTCATTTAGAACCCCAATCCATTCGCAGGAAACATTTTTACCGCAAGAGATTGTAGGGTTCCCCTAAGGGCAATGCAAAGCCCAAATGGTGTTTAGGTTTCATCAGGCCGTGCCCAACGATGAACAAGGAAAACGCAGCCCAGGGCGGTTTGCTTCTCCGCAGAGAATCCGCATAGACTGGCTGAAATTGAAAAATCGGGAGGAGAAGCATGATACTCACAAGCCGCAGAGTTTTGAATGTAATTTTTTGCGCCGCACTATTTATCGCCGGGGTTGCCGCGGGAAACTGGCACGCGCGCAGTGTTTCAGCGCAGAACAAATTCGGCCAGCCCAAGACGGTCCTACACGTGGTGATCTACAAGTGGAAAGCCGGTGTCTCCGAGGGGGATCAACAAAGGACCATCGATGGAATCAAGACGATGGCGGCCAAAATTCCAGGAATCAAGAATGTCTGGCTGAAAACCGAACGCAATCAGCTTCGGGACTTCAGCGGAGTCTACGCCATCGAATTCGCCAGTCCCGATGGGGCGGCGGATTATGCGGAAAGCAAAGTCCATGAATTGTGGTCCAAACAGTGGATGGAGTTGCGGGAAACGAGCTTGTCCTTCCAGGTTTCCAATCCGTGAGGCCGGCGCCGGGAAAATGTCATGATCCCCGGGAAATCTTGTACCGCCTGCGGAAAATCGCATCCAGCGCGCGATCCGGCAGCAGCCGCTTGAGGAATTTCACCTGAGCCGCCAGGCGCGTCACCGTATACCTTGGCTTGGGATACGGCGATTCGATGGCTCTAAGTATTACGCGGGCGCAATCTTCCGGAGTGGCTTCTGAACTCGCGCGGCTGTGTTTCGCGTTTGCAAGCAACGCCTGGTAGATGCGTGCGTAAGGGCCGCTCTTGATCTTTCCCGCGTAAGGCTTCATCAGCTCCGCCGCGGTGTTCTGGATGTTGGTCACGATGTAGCCGGGCTCGATGAGCACGACATCAACTCCAAAAGGATAAAGCTCCAGGCGGAGAGCGTTGCTCAATCCTTCAAGAGCATGTTTGCTGCTGCTGTAGCCTCCCTGCGTTGGAGGAGTCACGAATCCGGAAACGGAACTCATCATCAGGATGCGCCCTTGCCGGCGTTCGCGCATGTGGGGCAGGACCGCGCGCGTCACCCGCAAGACGCCAAAGAAATTCGTTTCAAATTGCTGGCGCCAATCCTCCATGGTCATGTCCTCAACGGCCGCGACGTAGGAGAGGCCGGCGTTGTTGACGAGAACATCGATTGCTCCGGCCTTTTCGAGAACCGTTTTCACCGCACGCGATACGGACGCGTCATCGCAAACATCAAGTTCCAGAGTTTCGAGCGGAAGTTTTTGCTTTCCGGCGAGGGCATCCAGTTGCGCGCGCTTCTCCGAGGAGCGTCCCGCGGCAAACACACGGTATCCGCGTTTGGCAAACAATATCGCAGCCGCTTTACCCAAACCATCGGTAGCGCCTGTGATCAGGATTGATTTTGCCGGCCCACTCGAAGCCATCCTTCTCCCTTCCCCGTGGAAACACTATCCTACCCCGGCTTTGCAGTGCATCCTGCCCAAGCGAAGCGAAACGATAACATAAGCGCGCGTCCTAGGACGTAGCCAAGCCGTCCCTCCACGAAACGAACAAAATGATCACATGAAATGCTGATAAAGCTGACATACCAGTGGAGGTCGAAGAAACACCCTTCATCAAAAACGCTCGGGAGAATGCCGTTTCCCTGATTACCCCGAGGTGCAAAACAGAGCAAGGCGCCGCGCAATCCGTTTGCGGAGGATAGGCGCGAGTGTTAACGTTGGCGCAACACGAGTGGAGGTCGACGCATGTTCAGTCTCTTGAACAGACTGTTCCACCTGGTGTTTGTTGCTTCAGTTCTCCTTCCGACAATTGCCTCCGCACAATCCAAGGAAAAATCTCTCCGCGACGGGCCCCTTAAAATCGGTTTTCTGCTCGATTCCCTGAAAGTAGAGCGCTGGCAGACCGATCTCGACGCTTTCAAGAAACGCGCCCAGGAGCTGGGCGCTGAGGTTCTCGTCGAGGCCGCGGAGGGCGACGACGACCTGCAATTCGCGCAGGCTCACAAACTGCTGCAAGCGGGAGTCAGGTCTCTGGTATTTGTTCCGCACAACACGGACGAAGCAGTTCGAATCGTCGCGTCGGCGAAAGCAAATAATGTCGCAGTACTGAATTACGAGCGCCTTATCCGCAACAGCGATATCGACTGTTTCGTGGGATCCAACGCCGAAGCCATTGGGGAATTGCAAGCCGCTTCCCTCATCAAACTGGCCCCGAAAGGGAATTACATTTTGCTCGAAGGCTCCCCGACGGATATCACCGCATCCATGTTGCGTGACGGGCAAATGAAGGTCCTGAAACCCCTGGTCGATCGCGGCGACATCAAGGTCCTGGCTGAAGTCTGGGCCATGGATTGGATGCCCGTTCAGGCCTATGCACACTTGGAAGAAGCGATCGAGTCGAGCAAGGGCGATATTGCCGCTGTACTTGCCGCGAACGATGGCCTCGCGGGCGGGGCGATCCAGGCTCTCGAGGAGCACAAACTTGCCAGAAAGGTACTGGTGTCCGGCCAGGATGCGGACCTTGCCGCAATAATCCGGATTCTCGAGGGAACTCAGGCAATGACGGTGTATAAGCCGGTCCGGTCAGAGGCAAGCCAGGCGGCGGAGGCGGCGGTGAGTCTGGCGCGAGGTGAATCTCTCAAAACAGCTTCGACGATTGCGAACGGGTACAAGAATGTTCCCGCTATTTTTGTTGCACCCATCGTCGTGACTAGAAGTAACGTAAAGGAAACGGTTGTGCAGGACGGATTTCAGAATCTGGAAACGATTCAAAAAAGCTTACCCAAAGAAGACTGGCCAAACTAGAGGGGGAAGAAGACGCAGCGCTGTGACAGCAACGTCCACAGGGTCAGGTGCAGAGCAGAACCTACAACATTTCAGCGAACGCGTCAGCTCTCTACTTTAGAATTTTACGCCCCAGAACGAGGCATCCGGTTTCACAAGCTCCAATCCCACATCCCACGCCTCGTGATCGCGCCACACCACTTGCGCTTCGGCCATCCGGCCGCTTTCCGGATTGATCAGGCGCACGCGCTGGCGCAGCGGCAGGCCCGCTCCCACTACTGCCAGGCAACCCGACTTGCTAATGTCGACCGTGACGGCGTTGGCACGCTGCGGCGAAGTTCCTTCTTCCCATTCCACTTGAAACTTCACGCGCGAAACGACTCGGGGATGGGTGCGCAATTTGGCCCAGCGTTCGTCCAGGGCAGTCTTAACCTTGTCTTCAACCGTATTTGAGGGGGAATTTGTGCTCATGCCTAACCTCCGGGGTGTAATTACTGGCCGGACCGAGAGGGGAGACTCAACCGTAGCCCGCCCAATGTTTCCAGTCAATAGTACTTATTCGAGGGCGGACTCAGTGACTTACCCCTCTGTCCTGCCCACCCCCCCACCTCTACCAATAACTCAACATAGTAAAATATAATCTCGGCTATCGAATGCGCTTCCGGTGTGTCAAACTGCTTGGCAGCACTCGACGGAAGCAATCACGAACGTAAAGGAACCAGCGTAAGAGGTTGGCCGTACCCCGTCCCGACAAGGAGTATTCCCCCGTGGTTACCCGGAGCCAATTCCCAGCCCGGTATAGCGCTCGACTTCTAGTCCTGTGTTGGTTGACCAGCACGGTTGCCGTGGCGCAACGGCCTGCACCTCAAAACCCACAGGCGGGGGGAACACCGCTGGCTTCTAGCACGATCACTATCAAGATTTTATCCCCCGACGGGACACCCTTTCTAGGGATGGCAGCGGTCAATCTTATCAATTTTGGTGGCAGTTCAGCAGGCTTCGGGACACTCCGCTCCGGCGAGGTGCGGTTCCCAAACCTGGCGGTCGGGCGATATACAGCGGAAGTTCTCGCGCCGGGATATAAGAAGCTGTCGGAGATGGTCGAACTCTCTGTCGCCGGGCAAAACCAGTACGCTTATCTGACCCTGGTGCCCGAGTCCTCGGATTCGGCAACCACGCCCTCTTCGAGTGCCCCGTTACTGGCGCCCAATGCCCAAAAAGACTTAAACAAAGCTCTCGAAGCCCTTCGCCAGGAGAAGCCAGAGGAAGGTCGGAAGTACCTGGAAAAGCTCTCCCGTTCCGCTCCGGGAAACCCCGATGTTAACTATCTCTGGGGTGTCTATTGGTCGACCAAAAACGACTGGACGCAGGCAAAGGCATACTGGAAAAAGGCCGTTCAGATTTATCCACGACATGCATTCTCGCTCTCGGCTTTGGCGCAAACTGCCCTTCACGACGGCGATCTGCCCTCAGCAGTCAGTTACCTCTCGAAAGCCACGGAAGCAGAACCCTCTTCTTGGCGGTATGAGGAACAGCTGGCGAGCGCTTATGTGCGGCAGAAAGAGTATGAGAAGGCACAGACTCATGCGGAGCACGCCATTGAACTGGGCAAGGATCGCGCCGCGGGCGCCCGGATCGTGCTTGCCGTTGCACTAGCACATCGGGGCGAGAGGCCGCGCGCGATCAAGATTTTACAGGCGTTTCTGGAGGCGCAACCCAAGGATTCGCACGTCCCGGCGGCGGCTCAATTGATCGATTCTCTGAAGAAAGCGGAGTCTTCCGCTTCGGCGGCACCGCCGATCGCGCCACCCACGCCACCAACAACAGCCGCTTCTTTGGCCGCCGAGCTCGTTCCACAGCCGAAGTGGATGCCCCCCGACGTCGACGAGAGCATGCCCGTAGTGGAACCGGGCGTCGCGTGCCCGCTTCAGCAGGTCCAGGACGAGGCGGCAAAGCGAGTCCACGATTTCATCGATTCCGTAAACAAAATCACGGCCACGGAAAGACTCGACAATGAACTTCTGGACCGCTCCGGTTTTCCTTCCTTACGCGAGTCTCGCTCTTTCAGCTACGTGGTTGGTATCCAGGAAGTGCGCAAAGGTATGCTGGATGTGGAGGAGTTCCGCAACGGCAGCGTGGATCCCGAGCTCTTTCCTCAGCACATCGCCACCATCGGATTGCCTTCGCTCGTCTTGGTCTTTCATCCCAGCTACAAAGATGACTTTGATGTAACCTGCGAGGGTCTGAGCCGCTGGGGCGGAGGGTTGGCCTGGCAGGTCCATTTCCGCCAACGGTCAGAAAAGCCGTCGCGCCTGCGCGGGTACCGCGTCGGCGGCCGCATGACGCCGGTTAGCCTGCGAGGCCGTGCGTGGATCGCGGCGGACAGCTATCAAGTAGTTCGGCTGGAAACCGACATTGTTTCTCCACTGCCTGAAATCCGCCTGAAGGCGGAGCATGTGTCAGTTGACTACGGCCCCGTGGCCTTCCGCAAGTACAATGCGAAATTATGGCTTCCCCAGACTGCCGAATTGTATTTTGATTTCAACGGCCGGCGGATGCACCGGCGCCATCAGTTCAGCAACTACTTGTTGTTTGCCGTCGACGAAAAAGAAAAAATCTCCGACCCTAAAATACCAGTGGATACCGATCCCTCCGCCTCTCCGTCGCCGACTAAATCCTAGAGTAGGAAGCTGGCTGGCAACAGGGCAGAGCAACAAAAGAAAAAGGCCGGTCCGGTAAAAACCGGACCGGCCTTTTTCAAATTAATCCCGGCGGCGACCTACGTTCCCACACAGTTACCCGTGCAGTATCATCGGCCCGGCGA
>JACXTT010008402.1_pt1 | contig 14319 bp, 11 predicted proteins | sample 9270951 | NCBI WGS metagenome assembly JACXTT01 (sample SAMN15532306, study PRJNA645909) | rock metagenome | isolation source: weathered quartz diorite | place: Puerto Rico | collected 2017-06-21 | reverse complement strand
AGGCGCGCACCTTGCGGGCCAGCGCGGCGGCATCCTCCCGCCAGTCCAGCACAGCCTCTGGTCTAGAGCGTTTGGCTGCATAGCAGGCTTCGTTCTCATTCGGTGGACGAGGGGTAATCGCACCCTCTTGCAAGGGACCGAGCGTTTCGATCAGTTTCGCGGCGCCCAAAGCAGCCAGGCGGTCATGCAGGGTTGCGGCGCTATCCGTGGTTAAGATCGGGCAGCAACGCTGCGCCAGGATGGCCCCGGTGTCCAGACCCTCATCCATCTGCATCAGGCTGATGCCGGTCTGCGCATCACCCGCCAGAATGGCGCGCTGGATGGGCGCCGCGCCACGCCAGCGCGGCAACAGCGAGGCGTGGATATTGACGCAGCCGAGCCGTGGCGCGCTCAACACCGCGGCGGGCAATAACAGCCCGTAGGCCACCACCACCATGAGATCGGCGCGCCGCTCCCGCAGCGCCTCTTGCACCGAGGTCTGCTTGAGACTGTGTGGTTGCAACACGGGAATATGATGCTTCAAGGCAAGCTGTTTGACCGGGCTCGCCTGCAGCGTGCGGCCGCGTCCGGCGGGCCGGTCAGGCTGCGTATAGACGGCACAGATCGGGTGCACCGAATCCAGCAGGACCTGCAATGCCGGCAGCGCGAACCCAGGGGTGCCGGCAAAGATGATTTTGAGAGGATTCACAGGGTGTGGCGCGATACCCTCTCCATTTTTTCCTGTTTCGCCAGCCGCTTCTGCAGGCGCTGCTTTTTAAGAGTGGAGAGATAATCCACGAATAACCTCCCATCGAGGTGATCCACCTCATGCTGGATGCAGATTGCAAGCAGACCTTCCGCCTCCATCTCTAACGGCTGCCCGTCCCGCCCCAAGGCGCGTAACTCGATCTTGCTGGCGCGCCCGACGACCTCGAATTCATCGGGGACCGACAGACAACCCTCCTCCGACCTGATCTCACCCTCGCGCGACAAAATTTCGGGATTGATGAGACACAGCGGCTGATCGTGCGCCAGGGAGATATCTATCACCACCACGCGCTTACTCACGGCGATCTGCGGCGCGGCGAGACCGATCCCCGGCGCGGCGTACAGGGTCTCGAACATGTCGTCCGTCAGCTTGCGCAGCGCATCGTCCACCACGGCCACCGGCGCCGCCTTAATGCGCAGGCGCGGATCGGGGAAATGCAATATCGGGAGCAAGGCCATAAGATCTTGATTGGACAGTAGTCGTGACAACGTTTAATCTGTTAGATTATAAAGGATAGATGGGCGGCTCGCCATCCTTCGGCCGTTAGCTAATGAAAGGGGGTACCCGTGACGATGACAAAATGGTTCGGTCTCATACTCGCGCTGAGCATTACCAGTGTTGCCGCAGCGCCTGTCGAACTCAATCCCAAACACCCCGACAGTTACACCGTGGTCAAAGGCGACACGCTGTGGGACATCGCGGGACGTTTTCTCACCAAGCCCTGGCACTGGCCGAAGATCTGGAAGGCCAATCCCGGCATCAAGAACCCCAATTTAATCTATCCCGGCGATATCATTGTGCTCACATACCAGGACGGCGAGCCGCGACTCGGCCTGCAACGCGGCTCGCTGCGCGGCAGTACCGTAAAACTGTCGCCGCGCACCCGCGTCACTGCCCTGGAACGCCCCATCCCCACCATCCCCTATGAAGCCATCGCCCCGTTTCTGACCAAGCCGCGCGTCGTCACGCGGGAGGAGATGGAGGCCGCCCCCTACATCGTCGCCAGCGCCGGCGAGCACCTGGCCAGCGGCACCGGCGATCGCGTTTATGTGCGCGGGCTGCAGGAATATCCGGCTGGCCGCTATCACATCCTGCGTCTCGGTCAGCCCTACCGCAAACCGCCGCCCGTGAAGCTGGAGGACAACAAGACCGAGCCGCCGATTATGGACCCGACCCAGGTACATAAAAAACAGGAACAGCCCAAAACAGAGGGCGAGATCCTCGGCTACGAAGCCCTTTACGTCGGCGAGGCTAAGGTGGAGAAATGGGGCAATCCGGTCACCACCCTGAGCCTGGTGCGCGCCGAGCGCGAGACCGTCATCGGCGACCGTTTGCTGCCCATTACGGGCGAGCGCTACGAACAAAACTTTTTGCCCCATCCTCCCAAAAACGCCGTCGAGGGCAACATCATCTCGATCTTTGAGGGTGTCAGAGGTATCGGCCGTTACCAGGTCGTCGCGCTCGATCTCGGCACCGAACAAGGCATGGAGCAGGGCACCGTGCTCGCCGTCTATCAACGCGGCGAGGCCTTGCGCGACATCGTAAGCCCGCCGTCGGACGACACCGTTCGATTACCCGATGAACAGGCCGGCGTGCTCATCGTGTTCCGCAGCTACGACCGGATCAGCTACGCCCTGGTGATGCAGGCAACCGGGCCGCTGCGGCTCAATGACGTGGTGCGAAATCCTTAAGGGAGGCGTGAAGAGTGAGGGGGAGGGGGAGGGGGAGGCGGAATAAACTTTACCCCTCACTCCTCACTCCTAACACCTCACCCCTCACTTGTCATGAAAAACCCGGCCGCCGCCGAACAAGAGCTCGCCTGGCTAGAGCAGCCCAACCACCACCTTATCACTCTCTCCGATCCGCGCTACCCCAAGCGGCTGCGCGAGATCGCCGACCCGCCCGCCGCGCTGTACGTGATCGGCGAGCCCGACCTCCTGTCGGCTACCCAACTGGGCATCGTCGGTAGCCGCAACCCGACACCGGGCGGCAGCGAGACCGCGCACGCCTTCGCCGGCTACCTGGCCCAGTCGGGGCTTACTATCACCAGCGGCCTCGCCCTGGGCGTAGACGCCGCCGCGCATCGCGGGGCGCTGCAGGCGGGGGGCAAAACCATCGCCGTCGCCGGCACCGGGCTCGATCGCGTCTACCCGGCGCGGCACCGCGAACTCGCCCATGAAATCGTCGGACAGGGCGCGCTGATATCGGAATTTCCGCTCGGCACGCCGGCCCTGGCCTTGAATTTCCCACGCCGCAACCGCATTATCAGCGGCCTCAGTCTGGGTGTGCTGGTGGTGGAGGCGGCGCTGCAAAGCGGTTCGCTCATCACCGCACGGCTCGCCGCCGAGCAGGGCCGTGAGGTATTCGCCATTCCCGGCTCCATCCACAACCCCCTGGCGCGCGGCTGTCATGCGCTGATCAGGCAAGGGGCCAAACTCGTCGAGACCGCGGCCGATATACTGGAGGAACTGGGCCCTATAGCCCAGACCATCGCGCCGATGCATGAAATCGACACAGGGAACGTAACGCCCGGGCTCGATGTCGAAGCCTTGACACTGCTCGACTGCCTGGGTTTTGACCCAACCCCCGTGGACAGTCTGATCGAACGCAGCGGATTGACGCCGGAGGCGGTTTCCTCCATGCTTCTGGTACTGGAATTGCAAGGCCATGTGGTAGCGGCACCCGGCGGACACTATACCCGTGTGACTAAATAGGGTTTGATGGAGGGTTTTACGTGAAGGAAAATGTACTCGATGTACTGATGTACCTCTTCGAGAACTATATGGATGAGGAGGTCGAAGTCAACACCGACCAAGAAACCCTCATGGCGGAACTGCTGGAGGCGGGCTTCCCACGCAGCGAAATCAGCAAGGCCTTTGCGTGGATGGACGGCTTGGCCGCGTTAAGACAGCATCATCCGGCCGAGACCTTTTCGAACAACCGGTCCATCCGCATCTACACCGAACGCGAGCAGGGCAAACTGGGCACCGAACTGCGCGGCTTCTTGCAATTTTTGGAGGAGGTCGGCGTGCTCGACCAGCGCAACCGCGAACTGGTGATAGATCGCGTGATGGCGCTGGAGACCGAAGAGATTGATCTCGATCAGGTCAAGTGGGTGGTATTGATGGTGCTGTTCAACCAGCCGGGCCAGGAGGCCGCCGTCGCCTGGATGGAAGACCTGGTCTATGAAGAAATAACCGGCGCGATGCACTAAAAAGCAGGGCAAAGGGGAAAGATACAAGAAAAAAGGGGGATACAAGGGAAAGATGGTAACAGGGTCTTGCCTTCCTTTGCCCTTTCCCCTTTTATCTTTTCCCTGACCACATATGAAACACCTCGTCATCGTTGAGTCGCCCGCCAAGGCGAAGACCATCAAAAAATATCTGGGCAAGGACTTTGAAGTTCTCGCCTCGTATGGTCATGTGCGCGATCTGCTGCCTAAGGAAGGCGCGGTGGACCCCGACCACAACTTCGCGATGAAATATCAGGTCATCGAAAAAAACGAAAAGCATGTAGACGCCATCGCCAAGGCCCTGAAAAAGGCCGATGCGCTGTATCTCGCCACCGACCCGGATCGTGAAGGCGAAGCCATCTCCTGGCATCTGTACGAAATCCTCAAGGAAAAGAAGTTGCTCAAGGGCAAGGACGTCAAGCGCGTGGTGTTTTATGAGATCACCAAGCGCGCGGTGAACGAGGCCGTCGCGCAGCCGCGCGAATTATCCAGCGAACTGGTCAACGCCCAACAGGCGCGGCGCGCGCTGGATTACCTAGTGGGCTTCAATCTCTCGCCGCTGTTGTGGAAAAAGATCCGCCGCGGACTCTCCGCAGGTCGCGTGCAGAGCCCGGCGCTGCGCATGATAGTCGAGCGCGAACTGGAGATCGAAAAATTCGTGCCGCGCGAGTACTGGACGGTCGAGGCCCAGGCGGCGTGCAAAGGGCAAAACTTCAGCGCCAAGCTCATCGAATATCAGGGCAACAAGATCACCCAATTCAGCATCACCGACACCGCGCGCGCCCACCAGGCGCAGGCTGAACTGCTTAAATCCGCGGCGGGTAAACTGGTGGTCGGCAAGGTGGACAAGAAGCAGCGCAAACGCAATCCGGCGGCGCCCTTCACCACCTCTACCTTGCAGCAAGAGGCCGCGCGCAAGCTCGGCTTCACCGCGCAACGCACCATGCGCACCGCGCAGCAATTGTACGAAGGTATTGATGTCGGTGCAGGCAGTGTCGGTCTCATCAGCTATATGCGCACCGACTCGGTGAATCTCGCGCAAGAGGCGCTCGATGAAATCCGCGCCCTCATCGCCACCCGTTACGGCAGCGACAACGTGCCCGCGCAACCGCAGCTCTACAAAAACAAATCCAAGAACGCCCAGGAAGCCCACGAGGCCATCCGCCCGACCTCGGCGGAACGCGTGCCCGAAACGATCAAGGAATATCTCAGCGCGGATCAGCTCAAACTCTATCAACTCATCTGGAAGCGCACCGTCGCCTGTCAGATGATCCACGCCACCATAGACACCGTGGCCGTGGATCTGCGCGCCGGGGATGCGGGCCTGTTTCGCGCCAACGGTTCGGTGGTGGTGAACCCCGGCTTCATGACGGTCTACCAGGAAGGTCTCGATGAAGGCAAGAGCGAAGATGAAGACCGCCTGCTGCCGCTGATGCTGGTGGGCGAGGCCGTGGATCTGCTCGGCATCCGCCCCGAACAACACTTCACCGAACCGCCGCCGCGTTACACCGAGGCCAGTCTGGTGAAGACGCTGGAGGAATACGGCATCGGCCGCCCCTCGACTTATGCGAGCATCATCTCCACACTGCAAGCGCGCGAATACGTGGTGTTGGACAAGCGCCAGTTTGCCCCCACCGATGTCGGCCGCGTGGTCAATAAACTGTTGACCGAGCACTTCACCCAATACGTGGATTACGACTTCACCGCCAAACTGGAAGACGAACTCGACGCCGTGGCGCGCGGCGAGAAAGAATGGGTGCCGCTCATGAAGGATTTCTGGAAACCCTTCAAGCAGCAAGTGGATCTCAAGGAAGAAACCGTCACGCGCAAGGATGTCACCCAGGAAGCAATGGATGAGGCCTGCCCCAAGTGCGGCAAACCGTTATCCATTCGTCTCGGACGGCGCGGAAAATTCATCGGTTGTACCGCTTATCCCGAGTGCGATTACACGCGCAACCTGGACGACAAACCCGGTCTGCTGGAACCCGAGATCGTGGCGGACCGCAGTTGCCCGGAGTGCCAGTCGCCGCTGGTCATCAAGCAGGGCCGCTACGGCAAGTTCATCGGCTGCAGCAGCTACCCGAACTGCAAACACATCGAACCGCTGGAAAAACCCGCCGACACCGGCGTCGACTGCCCGCTCTGCCATAAAGGCACCCTGCTCAAACGCAAGTCACGCTACGGCAAGATCTTCTATTCCTGCGCCACCTATCCCGCCTGCACCTACGCAGTGTGGAACGAACCCGTCCCTGGACCCTGCCCCAAGTGCCAGTGGCCGATCTTGACCATCAAAACCACCAAACGCCGCGGCACCGAAAAGGTTTGTCCGCAGAAAGAATGCGGCTACGCGGGACCTTACGAAGCAGAGGTGGCAGCCGCCGCTGAAGCCTAGCAGGCTGTTGAAAAACAGCCTGCGTGTGGCCCACGGATGCGAGTTGGAAAAGCCCATGCAAGGGCTTTTCCAATAACCTGCTAGGGCCGAAGCTGCCCCGAGTTCTTCCCCCCCATCACCTCATCCACTGCGGCGCGCGTGAGTTGCGGCGCGAACAGTTCGATGAAGGCATACAGGTAGCCGCGCAGATAGGTGCCGCGGCGCACCGCGATGTTGGTGGTGCTGCTGTCGAACAGGTGCGCAGCGTCCAGCATGCGCAGATTTTTGTCGCGCTCCGCCTCGTAGGCCATTTTGGCGAGCAGGCCCACGCCCAACCCCAGCTCCACATAGGTCTTGATAACATCCGAGTCGAGCGCGGTGAGCACCACGTTGGGCTTCAAGCCGCGCGCCTCGAAGGCCTTGTTGATGAGCGAACGGCCGGCGAAGGCGAAGTCGTAGGTCACGATGGGATAACGCGCCAGGACCTCCAGGGTCAGCGGGCTTGCTTTCAGAATAGGGTGATCGGGCGGCGCGACCACGCAACGATTCCACTGATAGCAGGGCATCACGACCAACTCATGATGCGAGGCCAAGGCTTCGGTAGCGATCCCGACATCCACCAGGCCGGACTCGATCATCTCGGCGATCTGGGTGGGGTTGCCCTGGTGGATATGCAGGTTGACCTGCGGATAGCGCTCGGTGAAGGCCTTGATGACCTTGGGCAAGACATAGCGTGCCTGGGTGTGGGTGGTGGCGATGGACAGGCTGCCGGCTTCCTCGTTGGTAAATTCAGTGCCAATCTGCTTGATGTTTTGCAGATCGCGCAACACCTCCTTGGCCTGCGCCAGAATGATACGTCCCGGCGGAGTAATAGCGGTCAGCCGTTTGCCGCTGCGCTCGAAGATTCTTATCCCCAGCTCGTCTTCCAGCAGGTGAATCTGCTTGCTCACCCCCGGCTGAGAGGTGTGCAGGCTCTCGGCAGCCAGCGATATGTTCAACCCCTGGCGCTCGACCTCACAGATATAGCGTAACTGTTGCAGGTTCATCGATTTAATATAACTGAAACATATATATATATTCAATCATATTCTTTATTGAGTATATAAATCCTGCTATAGTTCTCACCCACAGTTGCAGGGCTTACTTTGAGGCGCCGCTAGAAATCGTATGGATTGGGCCTATACCGTATCAGGTTTTGCAGTCGGCGTACTGGTCGGCCTCACGGGCGTCGGCGGCGGCTCGCTGATGACGCCTGTGCTGATCCTATTCGGCATCCCGCCGGTCAAGGCGGTGGGCACGGATCTTTTGTTCGCCTGTATCACCAAGCTGGGCGGGGTATGGGTGCACGGCCGGCGCGGCACAATAGACTGGAAGATCGTCGGCCTGCTTGCGGCGGGCAGCTTGCCCGCATCGCTGTTGACCCTCTGGCTGCTGCAATATTTAAGCACACAAGGCTGGAAGGTGAATCTGCTAATTGTACCGCTCATAGGCGTGGCGGTGATTCTGACCGCGTTCGCGTTGATCTTTAAGGCGCAATTGCAGCGCCACCCTTGGTTCAAGTCGCCGACCGCCGGCGCGAGCCTCTCAGCCGCTACTGTGGTAACGGGCGCGGTATTGGGCACGCTCGTCACGCTCACCTCTATCGGCGCGGGCGCGATAGGCGTGGTGGCGTTGTTTCTGTTGTACCCGCTGATACACACCAGCAAAATCGTCGGCTCGGACATCGCCCACGCCGTGCCGCTCACCCTGGTGGCGGGTTTGGGGCACGTCGGCCTGGGCAACGTGGACTTCGTGCTGCTGAGCAGCTTGTTGCTGGGTTCGCTGCCGGGCATTTACCTGGGCAGTCACATGAGCGTCAACATCCCGGAAAAGGTACTGCGCATCGCGCTCGCCAGCCTGTTGATGCTAGTAGGATTTAGGTTGATCGCGCATTAAGTTGCGCGTTTTGAAGGAGAAAGCTATGAACGACCCAACAGTATTAGTCAATCTCGACGAGATCGAGCGCTACGAACAAGCGGTGGGTGCCTTTTTAGGTAAGGAACTGGATGCCGACCGCTTCATGTCCACGCGCCTGCAACAAGGCGTCTACGGCCAGCGCCAGGACGGCGTGCACATGATCCGCGTCAAGGTGCCGGGCGGGAAGATGTTGCCGCATCAGTTGGTCGCCATCGCCGAGGTGTTGGAGCAGTATGTTCAGCACGACGACGTACAGGGACGTACTAGTGTCGCGGCAGGCAGGATGCCGGGAGCGGCCGTGGTGCACGTCACCACGCGCCAGGATTTCCAGATTCACTACGTACCCACCGCCGACACGCCTACGGCGTTGCGCCACTTGGCCAGGGCCGGGCTCACCACGCGCGAGGCATGCGGCAATACAGTACGCAACATCACCGCCTGCCCGCTGGCCGGCGTGTGCCCGCGCGAACACCTGGATGTCATCCCGGTGATGGACGGCGCAGTGGCGCACTTCCTGCGGCACCCGCTCACCCAACATCTGCCGCGCAAATTCAAGATCAGTTTCTCCGGCTGCGAGCACGACTGCGCGCAGGGCATGATGCACGACCTCGGCGTGGTCGCAGTGCAAAAGGACGGACGCTACGGCTATAAGGTGCTGGCGGGCGGTGGCCTCGGCCATAAGCCGCATGAGGCGATCACCGTCGAGGAATTCATCGAGGAACCGGATTTGCTGCCCTGCATGGAAGCCATCGTCTCCTTGCACCACCGCTATTCGGATCGCGTCAAGCGCGCCAAGGCGCGCATCAAATTCCTGGTGGACCGCTTCGGGTCGGAAGGCTTCATCGAGAAGTACAAAGAAGAATACCTGCGCACCAAGGCGGCGTTCGCAGGCAAAGCTTATCCCAAGGGTGACTGGACGGGCGTGGTGGAGCCCGGCGAGGCCTGTGGCGCGGGCGCGCCGCGGCGGGTGTTCGCGCAGAAACAAACCGGCCTGAACGTGTTCCCCATCAGCCTCAAAATCGGCGACATCACGGCCAAGCAGCTGCGCGGTATCGCCAAGATCATGCAAGATGAGGGCTTGAGCGACATCCGTACTACGCAGGATCAGAACCTGATGATTATGAACGTGCCGGATGCGCGCGTTGATGCGCTGCGCAAGGCGCTCGCGCCGCTGGGCTTAAGCGAGCCTAAGAGCGGCGACGACGTGGTCGCCTGCCCCGGCACCTCGACCTGCCGCTTAGGCATCACCTCATCCAAAATCATCGGCGCGAAGTTGAGCGGCGGTGAAGCCGATTTGCGCATCCGCGCCAGCGGCTGCCACAACGGCTGCGCGCAACCGGAGACCGGCGACATCGGCATCTACGGCGAAGGCAACCGCCTGCACGGCAAACTGGTGCCGCACTATCAGATGTACTTTGGCGGCGACGGCCACGCTGGAGGCGGCTTGGGCTTCAAGAGCGTGTCGGTGCCCGCCTTGCGCGTGGAGCAGGCCATCGCGCGCGTGCAAGAAAGCTTTTTAAAGGAGCGTGGCAACGGCGAGACGTTTTTTCAGTGGACACGCCGGCGCGGCAAGGAATCCTTCAAAGAACTGCTCGCCGATCTCACCGTGGTCAACCCGGAAGATGTCCCCGCGCTGTTGAGCGATCACGGCGAGGCGGGGGCCTTCAAGGTATTGCAACTGGGCGGCGGCGAGTGCGCGGGCGCGGCTCAGGAGCTAGTCTCGTCGCGCTTTTCGGAAGCTGCCTACGAACGCAGTTGCCGCAACGCCTTCATCTATCAGCACAAGCTGCTCGATGCCACCGAGTGCGCCGAAGCGATGGCGCGTCTGGTCGGCCAATCGTTGTTGTTTGTCACCGGGCAGAAGTCGCTCGATGATCTCAACCAGATCGCCCAAGCCGCGCGCGGACAATTGCAGGAACTGCGGCCAGAATATACACCTCTCGCCGACAAACTCGTGGAGCTTGCCCAAGGTTTGAGCGCTGTTAAAGAAAATCAGGATGAAACTCGCTTTAACGCGCTCATGACGGACCTCGATACGTGGATGGTGCAGTCTGCGCGCGCTTGTGAAAACTTCGATCCGCAGCTCGATCTCTCCGCCACGCTGCCGCCGGTCAATACGCCGGTGTACGTCACCCCTGCGCAACAGCGGGCGGCAAAGCCCAAACTCAATGGCGAGGCCGCCGCCACGCCCGGCGCAATGGTGAGTACGGTGGACTTGTCTACCTACGCCTGTCCGGTACACTTCATGCGGGCACGCATCGAGCTTGGCAAGCTGTCGGCAGGCGCAGTCATCGAATTTCTGCTGGAGTCGGGCGACGCCACGCAGCAGGTCTCGGAAAGCCTGGAGAAGGAAGGGCATGCGATACTCGCCTCGACCAGCGAGGGGGCTTTGACCCGCGTGCGGGTGCAAAAGGCCAGCGCCGTCGCCCATGCCTAAACGCCCAAGCCGCTGTTTGGAAGCTCTGAATAAGTCCATCCTGGCCTTCTCAGAGCATGGCCCCCTGTGCCCGCGGCATGGGAGCGTCCTGCCCGGCAGAAAGCAAAAACGCGGCCATAAGATGGTGCTTTTCGCCATTTTCCAAACACGTACGTGTTTGGAAAATGGCGGCGGAACCCTTCGCTGCGCTCTTCCCTGCGCCGCAGGAACCCCTGACTTAATCAGAGGTTCCCTCTATCATGGATATTAAACACAAAGTCTCCGAGGTAACGGAGGCCCTACAAACCGTTGCCCGCGAATACACCCCGGTCGCCCTCGCCTCCAGCCTGGGCGCTGAGGACATGCTGCTCACCGATATCATCTGCAAGCACGCCCCGGCGATAGAGGTATTCACGCTCGACACCGGCCGCCTGCCGGAAGAGACCTATCGCCTCATCCAACTGATCCGGGGTCGCTACGGACGCGCGTTGACGGTTTACTTTCCGCGCGCCGAGGCCGTGCAACAATATCTCCAGCAACACGGCCCCAATGCCATTTACGAGAGCGTGGAGTTACGCAAAGCATGCTGCCACATGCGCAAGGTGGAGCCGTTGCAGCGCGCGCTTGCAGGCAAAAAGGCCTGGGTCACCGGTATGCGCCGGCAGCAATCGCTGAGTCGCAAAGACATTCCCCTCGCGGAATGGGACGACGATCACCAATTGCATAAATTCAACCCGCTGGCCGGTTGGACGCGCGACGAGGTGTGGGAGTATATCCGCAGCTTCGATGTCCCGTATAATGCCTTGCATGACAAGGGTTATGCGAGCATCGGCTGCGCGCCATGCACGCGCGCCCTCAGCGTCGGCGAGGATGAGCGCGCCGGCCGCTGGTGGTGGGAAGAAGAGACTGCCAAGGAATGCGGCCTGCACCCGAAACAAACCGCAGTTGTAACACAGCAATGAATACATCGGTTATGGACCTTACTATTTCTACGGCGGTCGCACCCGGCGCGGCGCTCACGCACTTGCAGATATTGGAGAGCGAAGCCATCCACATCATGCGCGAGGTGGCCGCCGAGTGTAAAAATCCGGCGCTGCTGTTCTCCGGCGGCAAGGATTCCATCGTCATGCTGCGCCTGGCGGAAAAGGCATTTCGCCCGGGGCGCTTCCCGTTCCCGCTCATGCACATAGACACCGAGCACAACTTCCCGGAGGTGATCGCATTCCGCGACAAACGCGCCGCCGAACTCGGCGAGCGCCTCATCGTGCGCTCGGTGCAGGATTCGATAGACCAAGGGCGCGTGAAGCTGCGCCACGAAAACGAAAGCCGCAACGTCATGCAAACCGTCACGCTACTTGACGCCATCCAGGAGTTCGGTTTCGACGCTTGCTTCGGCGGCGCGCGCCGCGACGAGGAGAAGGCGCGCGCCAAGGAGCGCATCTTTTCCTTCCGCGACGAGTTCGGTCAGTGGGATCCGAAAAATCAGCGTCCCGAATTGTGGGACCTGTACAACACACGCGTACACCCCGGCGAGCACATGCGCGTGTTCCCGTTGAGCAACTGGACTGAGATGGACATCTGGCAATATATCGCGCAGGAAAAGCTAGAGGTGCCCACCATTTATTACGCGCACAAACGCGATGTGGTGTGGCGCGGCGGCTGGCTGCCGGTGTCGCATCTGGTGCAACCCAAGAAAGGCGAGGACGTAAAAAATCTCATGGTGCGTTTCCGCACCGTGGGCGACATGAGTTGCACCTGCCCGGTGGAATCCCACGCCGCGACGCCCGAACAGATTATCGAAGAAACCGCCGCCACCCGCATCACCGAACGCGGCGCCACGCGCATGGACGACCGCACCTCCGAGGTCTCCATGGAACTGCGTAAGCGCGAAGGCTATTTCTGATGGATTTGTTACGCTTCACCACCGCCGGCAGCGTGGATGACGGCAAGAGCACGCTCATCGGCCGTTTGCTTTACGACTCCAAGTCCATCTTCGAGGACCAACTCGAAGCGATCGAGCGCACCACGCAGCGCCGTGGCGGTACCGACGTGGATTTATCGCTGCTCACCGACGGCCTGCAGGCCGAGCGCGAGCAAGGCATCACTATAGACGTCGCCTACCGCTATTTCGCCACACCCCGACGCAAATTCATCATCGCCGACACCCCCGGCCATGAACAGTACACGCGTAACATGGTCACCGGGGCCTCCACCGCCAACCTCGCCATCATACTCATAGATGCACGCAAGGGTGTGCTCACGCAGTCGCGCCGCCACGCCTATATCTCGCAGTTGCTCGGCATTCCCCATATCGTAGTGGCCATCAACAAGATGGATCTGGTGGATTATGCGCAACAGGTATACGAAACTATTCGCGCCGAGTTCAGCGCGTTTCTCTCCCAGCTCGGCGTTAAAGATGCGCGCTTCGTGCCGATCTCCGCGTTGCTCGGCGACAATGTGGTCGAGCGCAGCACACACATGCCCTGGTATCGGGGCGAAATGCTGCTCGGCATACTGGAAACGGTGACCATCGCTCAAGACATTAATCTGCGCGATTTTCGCTTCCCGGTCCAGTACGTATGCCGCCCGACCGGCCTGGTCGCTCCCGGCGTCCTGCCTCCCGCGACATTAGTACCTCCATGTACGTCAGTCGCTCCCGGCGTCCTGCCTTCCGTGACACTGGTTTCTCCATATACGTCGCAGGACTTTCGTGGATACATGGGACGCATCGAATCGGGGCGGGTTGCGGTGGGAGACGAGATTACCGTGTTGCCCGCGGGGCTAGGCTCGTGCATCAAGGAAATCGTTACCTATGACGGCGCGCTCAGCAGTGCCTGCGCGCCACAGTCCGTCACGCTCACTCTAACCGATGAAATAGATATTTCCCGCGGCAACATGCTGGTGCATTCGTCACGTGCGCCGCGGGTAGACAAGGAGTTCAGCGCCATGCTGTGCTGGATGAGCGGCGAGCCGTTTGCGCCCCAGCGTAAATACCTCATCAAACATACCACCCAAACCGTCAAGGCCATGATCCCGGAGATCGAATATAAAGTGAACATCAACACCTTGGGGCATGGCACGGCGACGGAATTAAAGATGAATGACATCGCCCGGGTGCGGGTTAAGGCCCTGAAGCCGCTGCTGTGTGACCCCTACCACGACAACCGCGCCACCGGTGCCTTCATCGTCATAGACGAGCACACCAACAACACCGTCGCGGCGGGGATGATTGCGTAAAGCCGATACCTGGTGTGCGCCAGAGATCCCTTGCCGAAGTACGTTAGAAATGGTGATTCAAGTTGACCTAAGCGCCGGGATGAATTGTTGTAACACAGAGTTAAGATCGGCAATCTCGCCGATGATTCGATTTACCTCTTGACCATCGTGGAGAATTATTAATTCCGGCAGGTACTTCACACCCAGATCGCGCGCCACCCCGTAGTTTCGATCCACATTCAACTCCACCAATTGAAACGCCCCAGGATACTCCCTGAGCGCCATCACCAGCTCTTGTTCCAGCGCCCGACACGACATGCACCAAGGAGCCCAACAGCGCAGTACGGCGCTCCCGATGAACTCCGCCAGCAACCATGAAC